>Ga0209631_10000029_pt1 | contig 157755 bp, 135 predicted proteins | sample COG_08_FD_184752 | JGI IMG/M metagenome (GOLD analysis project Ga0209631, IMG submission 184752) | Pelagic Microbial community sample from North Sea - COGITO 998_met_08 (SPAdes) (version 2) | ecosystem: Environmental > Aquatic > Marine > Neritic zone/Coastal water | place: Helgoland, sampling...
AGCCGTACTCGGTGGCATTGGCGAGCGCGATTGCTTCTGCTTCGTCGCTAAAGCGCGTGACCGATACGAACGGGCCGAAAACTTCCTCGCTGAATACGCGGTCGCCAAGCTTCGCTTCAACGATGGTCGGTTGCAGAAAGTTGCCGGTCTCCAAGCCTGGCGTCTGCGGTGCCTGGCCGCCGGTAAGAATGCGGTTACCTTCATCACGGCATACTTGCAGATAATTGAGCACCCGCTGTTGATGCATCGGCGAGGTCAAGGGACCCATTTCCGTTGCCGGGTCAAGCGGGTCGCCCAATCGAATCGATTCGGCCAGCGTGATGAACTTATCGAGGAAGTCATCCGCAATGCTTTCGTGTAGCAACAAGCGTGAGCCGGCGATGCAGGCTTGTCCCTGATTGTGAAATATTGCGAATGCCGAACCGCCGACGGAGGCTGGAATAACGGCATCTTCGAAGACGATATTCGGTCCTTTACCGCCGAGTTCGAGCGACACTCTTTTCAGGTTGTCCGCCGACGCCGCGATGATTTTGCGCCCGGTCACAGTCGAGCCGGTGAACGAGATTTTATTGACATCGGGGTGCTCGGCCAGGCGTTGTCCTGCGTGCTCGCCGTAGCCCGGCACAATATTGACCACACCGGCCGGGAAACCCACTTCGTGCATCATCTCGGCCAAGCGTAATGTCGATAACGGGGTAATCTCGGACGGCTTCATGACAACGGTGTTCCCCGCCGCGAGCGCCGGCCCTAATTTCCAGCTGCAAAACATCAACGGGAAATTCCACGGCACAATTTGTCCGACGACACCGACCGGCTGACGCTTTACAACGTTCAGAAAGCCGCTTTCAACTGGCACTTGCCGGCCATCGATTTTGTCCGCCATGCCGGCGAAATAGCGAAAGTTGAGCAGGGTTCTCGGGACATCCAGAAACCGGGTGTCCTTGATGGGGTGGCCGGTATCGATGGTTTCCAGTTCCGCGAGCTCGTCGAAGCAGGATTCCATTTTCTCGCACAGTTTGTGCATCAGTCGTGCCCGCTCGGAAGCCGGTACGGCTGCCCAGGCTGGAAACGCGGCGCGAGCAGCGGCTACCGCGCGATCGACGTCTGCGGCGCGGGCCTCTGCAATACGACAGATCTCGCTGTTATCAAACGGATTAGTGACACTTATGGTGGCGCCGTCGATGCCATCGACCCATTCGCCACCAATGAACAATTGGCGCGGCAGTTTGTTGATATCCACGGCTTTCAGGCTGCTGGGCATGCTAATTAACGTCCACTAATCTGATCAGAATTCGGCTGCTGTCGGTGGCAATTCACCGCTGCCGTAGCGCAACTCAAGTCCCGGCGTCATGTTTTCCCATACCAGCAGCATCGAACGTTTGGGTGAAAAGCCGCGATGCTGAATATCAGCCGGCATGGAGGAGATGTCGCCCGCTTTCATGGTCACAATCGCTTTCGGCGCGGCCGTGTTTTTGTCCGCGATTTGCCACGTAATTTCGTCAGTGAGCTGCAGGAACCATTCGACGCGATCGTTGCCGTGCTGGATAGGCAGGATATGTTCTTCAGACGTCGGACAGTACGCGCTCTCGCCGACTAGCGAGACGATCGACGGATTCCAGGTTACCGGTGAACGTGACAAGTAACGAAATAAGCTGAAGGCCGACAACTGGCCTTCGAAACCGGGTGCCGCATGCACTTCAGGTTCGCTTTGATCAACGTCCGAGAAATGCCGATTAACCGCAAAACCTCGTTCGTCAGTGCGTAGCTCGGTATCACCTTCAAGCCCGACGAAGCGCTCGGCCAACTCGCGCTGAAAATTGACCGCCGTGTCGTTGTTACCGTTCTTTGATCCATACGGCGTGCCGGTTTCAAGTGGCGCCGCGAACGGATCGAAACCGGCATTGGTCCAATCGGACAACAGCGCTTTGAAGCAGGCGAGGAGCTTGTTGGCATCGAATCGTTCGACAAAATCTGTGCCGGCCGATTTGTAGCCAGCGTTATAACTGCCGACGAATACGTCCACTGAACTGTAGTGATTGACCGTGCCAAACACGTCGTCAAAATTAACCCAGCCGTAGAAAAACCCCCAGGCAACATCGCGCATCATCGCGCGCAGAAAATTTCCGGCGTCGACCACGTAGGTGCCCTTTGGATAGGTCACACGCACGAAATATTCGTCGCGCCGAAAGGTGTAGCTGCCTATTTGAAAAACCTCGTAGCCGTAATCTGGATCCGGCGACTGGATGTGGCTTGCGTTATTGATTGTCGGTTCAGTGATCGCTTGTTCGGTGCTCTTGGCCATCCTCGCCCCTCCGTAAAGATAGTGTGCTGGTGCTCAATCAGTGTTGGCAGATCCCGGCCCAACGCTCGATGGATTCGTCGCCGAGGATCGATTGCAGCAACAGCACGCCCAGATTCGTAGCTCTGAACTGGTAGGCGGCGCCGCGTGGCAGCAAGGCCATGTGTCCGTGTCCGAGTTTTACCCACCCCATCGCCTGGCCGGTCGGTTCACCCGTCAATTTGACCGGGCCTGGATGATCCTTCGTTGGTAGCACCGTACTGTCGGCTGGCTTGATGAAATGCACTTCGATGTCGCCTTGCATCGACAAGGCCGTTTCATCGTGGTCACACACATACCAGGGCGACTCGCCCTCTGCGCGTACACATTCGATGGTGAATTCCAGATTCCTGGCGACCACTACCCGTTCCCAGACGGTTGACTGGTCGGCCACTTCAAACATGTTGGAGAACAAATAGCGTCTGGGCTGTTCGTCGCCGATGATCTCGACGCCGCCTTTCGCGTAGTTGTCGGTGCTGGCGAAACGTGTGGCTGTTGTCATCGGCGTGTCCTCATCTTGGTTGCGGAACCTTCGCAAACATGGCCGTGTCCCCCGATAGCAGTGTTGAGCGGCGTTCTGCGGTGGTCATTTATGATCTGCAAATAAAAGCGTCTGGTTATCTGACAGGCTCACTCACTCTTGCGCAAACTCCCTAGTTTTCCACAGGTGCGTGAGTTGCTGTTGCGGCCCGCCGTTCGTGATATCGGTCGTTCGCATAAATCGCCAGAAAACTGCTGACTGCAGAGTTCACGAGCGTGTCAATTTCATCGTTATCGGGTGGCGTTTGTGCACCGACTATTTGAGCCAGTACGCGCTCGTAAAATAGCAGACTCTGAAATTCCCGGGCGGCGTTATCGACGTCTTCGATATCGACCAGGTCCGTACCGCTGTGCTGGCTAAAATAGTCGGCCAGCGCGCTGCGCGCAGCGAGTGCGCCAATGGTGTAATAATTTTTCCCGATGGCAGGGTAGCGCCAGGCGGCCGCAATAGTCGCGCGCACGATGGCGGTATGTCGTTCGGAGAGGATGCGCTCGAGGGCCAGATGTCCGTACCGCGACAGGGTCTCCTCGACGCTCAGGTTTTCGTGATGAAAAGACTGCAACGCCAGCCGCAATTCGAGCGCCACATCTTCCGTGAGTGCGTTGAGCAGTCCTTCCTTGTTGCCGAATAATTCATAAATCGCCGATTTGGAACACGCTGCTCGTTCGACCACGGCATCGAGGCTGGTTGCCTCGTAACCGTTATCCACAATCAGTTCAGCTGCAGCAGCTAATATCGCCTCGCGTTTTACTTTTTGCCTTTCGTCACTTGTACTCATTGCCTTGCCTTTATCGGCGCGGTCTGGGAAGGACCCGGTCGCATGCCCGCTGTGGATCGCAGTGTGGCGGCGTTGACCTGGAGGTGATTCCATTCATCAAGGGGCGTTGAGTTTGGCACAGACGGTCGCGAGGTCTAAATGATCATCTGAAATGCCCTCGACTCGGCAGTGCCGAAAGCACGCTGCGCGAGTCCAGCGCGCAGGGCGCTTACCTCTTCGACATCGGTTCGGCGTCGCTGCCTGAGTCGTCGGTCATCCCATCGCATCAGGTCGTTAAACTAAGCGTTCCATCGATCCGGATACAGCGAGCGAGATGGCGTTGAATAGGGGATTCAAGCGGGCGACTGAAAACGCCGCCCAGCCCCGGCGGGTGCGACGATTATCGCCATCGTGGATGCTCATTTTGGCCCGCTCTCGTATGCCTCTATGCGATCCCACCCGACACCTGAGAGTCGGATTATGCAGTGCCCGGCTGTGCATTAAAAACACCGTGGCTGGTCGGAAGATCACGGTTCTGGCGGTGCGATAGTGGACGGTACGCGCGCGAGGATTGTGTGTGAATCCAGCTATTTCCCGGCCTTCCTGGCATTGGGGGTCGAGCAAGTCGAGTGTTAATTATATGCCCGGCCAGTGAAGGCCTTAAGGGTCGCCATCCCAGGGGCTCAAAGGTGCAACAACGACATCACTCAATGGGCTCACAGAGCACAACAGGATGCAGCCGTCTGCACGCCGCAGCGGGTCGCCAACTGCATTTCTTGACGGGCGCCGGGCCGGCCCCACTTTGCCGCTGATCAGTTGGGCACGACAAATCGCGCAACGCCCTTGCAGGCAGCCCGTCGTGAGGCGGTATCCGGCGTTAGCGGCTGAGCGGGCAATTGAGCGCCCGCCGGTTGCGGTGAAAGTGACCTCGGACTTGTCGTGCGACTGCAGCGTCACGCGAAAACACGCCTCGCTATCCATGCCTGGCCAGTTACCCGGTCGGGTTCGGGATGGCAGCTGGACTGGGTACAACGAAGCCACGCTGTACGGCCGGACGGGCCGCGATTTCGCGGTACCAACGCAGCGCGTTCGGGTACTGAGAGAAATCGACACCCTGCCATTCAAAGCGTGCAATCCACGGCCATGTTGCGATATCGGCAATGCTGTAGTCGGCGCCGGCGAGATAGGCGTTGTCGGCGAGCTGTTTATCGAGCACGCGATACAACCGAGCTGCCTCATTGGCATAACGCTCGGTGGCATAGTCAGATTTGGTCGGATTGAAATGCACGAAGTGGTGGGCCTGGCCGAGCATTGGACCGGCACCACCCATCTGCCACATCAGCCACTCCATTGTTCGCCAGTGCGTCGCTTCGTCTGCCGCAAGTAACTGACCGCATTTGCGCGCGAGGTAGAGCAGGATGGCACCTGACTCCATGAGACTGGTCTGTGTGTCGTGGTCCACGATCGCAGGAATTTTATTGTTCGGACTGATGCGCAGAAAGTCGCCGTCGAATTGCTCGTCCTTGGTGATGTTGATCGAATGTACACGATACGGCAGCGCCAACTCTTCCAGCATGATGGAGACTTTACGGCCGTTAGGTGTCGACCAGGTATACAGGTCAATCATTTCGCGATCCTGGGCAGAGAGAATTCAATTTAACCGTTAGCTGCCGACGACTACGGTCGTTTACCGGCAAGCGCCTGCTCCAGCAGGCCCACTACGCCCGCGCGGCTGACGGGCTGCGGGTTAGGGACGTCAGTCTCGGTCGCGATATCGGCGATTCGTTCGAGATCATCGGCGGTAATACCGATGTCTGCGAGCGAGGTCTTGAGTCCTGCGCTGGTGGCTAAATCGTAAATGCCCCCTGCGGCCTCTGCGCTACCGAGAGCTGCAGCAATGTTCTTCATTAAATGCGGCACAGCGGGCGCGGCGTAAGCGACGGAGTAGGGCAGCAGGATAGTGTGCGTTTCAGCGTGCGGTGTGGCAAAGCTACCGCCGAGAGTGTGGCACAACCGGTGATGCAGGCTGGTGACTCCGGCACCGAGCGCGGCGCCTGCCAGGGAGGCACCATAAAGCACTTGTTCGCGCGCCTCGATATCGTCCGGATTGCACATGATGCGTGGCAGACCATCGGCGATGGCGCCGATCGCTTCCAGTGCAAGATTCATCAGCACGGGATTAGTGCGGGTGTCTTTGGCGTTAATAGTGGCTTGCGCGAGGGCGTTCATGGCGCTCGGCCCGGCCACAGACAGTGGCAGGCCGAGCGTGAGCTCGGCGTCGTAGAGCGTGAGCACCGGCAGCACTTTCGAGTCGCGTCCGGTACGCTTGCGACCGTCTTCGGTCATGCCCCAGATATTCGTCATTTCCGAGCCAGCGTAAGTGGTCGGTATCGCGATCAGAGGAATGCCGGGGTCCAGCGCCAGGGCTTTGCCAAGGCCCGTGGTTGACCCACCGCCGATAGACACTGAGCAATCGCTGCCGAGCTCTCGGGCGCGTGCGCTCGCCGCCGCCGCTGTTGTCGCTGGTACATGCATACGTGCTGCGGTGAAGGTGCCACAGGCGCGCGGGCCAAGGAGTTCGGCAACGCGTTCGGCGCTGTCGCTCTGCTGCGGCGTGGATAGCACCAACGCTCGCGAGAAACCCAATGCATCCATGCGCGCCGGCAGCGAGGAGAGCGAGCCGGCGCCAAATACGACGTTCCACGGCAGTAGGGATAATTCGAACTGGCGCATGCCCGGCCTCCGCACGGACGATCCGTGCTCGCGTCATCATATGCGGCCTGAATAAATCCCCCAAGGCTTTGCCATCGTGTTGCTGGGGCATACGTCGCATGCTAGCGTCCCTTATGCCCCTACGAAATTGAGGAAGGCCTATGTCAGCCAGCGATCCCGGAAAATTCATCACCCGTCATCACCACATCACCATTGCCACCGGTGGCGCGCAGGAAGATTACGATTTTCATACCAAAATTCTGGGTATGAAGAGCGTCAAGAAGACGGCTTTCTATGACGGCCCGGCGCCGATTTACCATCTCTACTACGGCAACGATAACGGCGACGAAAGCTCTCTGGTGACGACTTTCCCGGTTGCGCATATCGGTGTGAAAGGCCGCAAGGGTTCAGGCCAGGTGGGTTCAGTGAGCCTGTCCATTCCCAATGCGGCCATAGACTTTTGGCGCGAGCGTCTGACCTCACACGGGTTTGCCGTCACTGACGATGAACGTTTCGGTGAGCGTTACCTCAATTTTCAACATCCGTGCGGCGTGGACTATTCGCTGGTAGGTGTTGACGACGACCCACGTACACCACACACCCAGGGACCGGTGCCCGCCGAGCTCATGATTCGCGGTACCCACGCCATCACGGTCTCCACTCGCGACATGGAAATGATGGATGAATTTTTGCAATTGGGATGGGGCGGTACGCGCGTTGCCGACGATACGAATCGCGTGCGTTACAAACTCGGCGACGGCAGCAGCGGTTCGCTGATCGATTTCGAAATTGAGGCCGACCGCAAGCCGGGCAGTTGGATTGTCGGCGAAGGCACCATCCACCACATGGCTTTCCAAATCGCGACGCACGAGCAACAGAATCAGCTTAAATTTCACCTTGAGGGTATGGGCTACACCGATGTCTCTGACGTAAAAGATCGCGGCTACTTTGATTCTATTTACGTACGCACACCGTCCGGTGCGATGTTTGAAGCGACGGTGACGCACGATGATGGCTTCACCGGTGATGAATCTGCGGACAAGCTCGGTACCCAGGTGATGCTTGCGCCGCAGCTTAAGGTGAGTAAGGAAGAGATGATGGACCAGCTCGGTTATTTGCAAGACTGACTCTCGTCAGTAAGCTAAGCCGCAGCGACGCCGGTTTTCATAACTGGCGTTTTTTTTTGCTCCCGGCACGCACAATCGCGCGCGCGCACGACGCGATATTATTGCCCCGGCGCGCCTGATGGCCGGGCGTGGTATTTCGAAAACGCCGAGCACAAACTAACGCGTCCAGAACTGATGTTGCTGCGTTGCTCTCAGATCTTGCGCAGGCCAAGCTCGGCCACATGCTCGAGCAGAAAATCCAGGCGATCGTTACCCCAGAATATTTGCTCGCCGACAACGAAAGTAGGCACGCCGATCACGCCCAGATCCCCTGCTTCAGCCCAATTTGCCGCCAGTTTGTTCTGATTGTCGATTGAAGTCAGTGCCGCGACTGCCTGAGAAGCGTCCAATCCAACCTGTTCTGCGACCTCACGCAGCACAGCTGTTTCACCAATGTCGCGACCCTCGGCCCACTCGGCCCACATCACTTTTTTGACGTAATCGGGCAGTACGCCCGCCTGTTCGGCAGCAAAGGCCAGCATGGCGGCGGGCGTTGGATCAGTCGTGATAGGAGGTGGATTGAACGGTAGCGCGAGGCGCGTACACCAGCGTGCGACGTCCTGACGGGTGAGCGGAACTTTGACTTTGGCGCGTTCCGGTGGTGAACGACCGTCCCAGCCGCCAACCGAGCGCCAGGCGATATCGACATCGAACTCGTCGAGTTGCTCGAACATCGTGTGCGAGGCGAGATAACAATACGGGCTGCGAAAATTAAAAAAAATCTTGACCACGGTTCGGCTCATCGCGAGATTACCCACTCGATTTCAACGTTGCGAAAGCTTAATGCATAAGTGCGCGATGCGGTGCGACGGTTATACTCAGTCGGCAACTTGAGCGGAGCATCGTGAGCGTGGCGCGTGCAATCGGAGACAACGAATCTGGCGGTCCTGGGCAACTTCGACTCGGCGTCTGTGATGTCGGCGAGCGGGGCGCTGATGTGCCAATCGAGCGCGTCCATCGCGTTATGGTCGTGATGCTGATATTCACGCTGCGAGCAGATCTTCTATGAGTGCAAATAATTCCAGCATTAGCGGCGGCGAAGCGGTGGTTGAGGCACTTCTCGCGCATGCGGTGGCACACGTGTTTTGCGTGCCGGGTGAAAGCTATCTGGCGGTACTCGACGCCCTTCACGATGCCCGTGACGCCATTGAGGTGATTGCGTGCCGTCACGAATCCGGTGCCACGATCATGGCCTGCTCCAACGCCCGTCTGCGTGGTCGTGCTGGCGTGTGTATGGTGACGCGCGGACCCGGGGCGACGAATGCGTCGATTGGTCTGCATATCGCTCGTCAGGCGTCGATTCCCCTGGTCGTGATCGTCGGCCAGGTTGCCCGCGAGCAGTTGGGGCGGGAGGCCTTCCAGGAAGTCGACTACGAAGCTTTTTTCGCGCCGCTGGTCAAACACGTCGAACAGGTCGATGACGCAAAAGACGTGGCCGACGCTATGCGCCGGGCGTTTGCCTGCGCGGAAGGTGGAAGGCCGGGGCCAGTGGTTCTGGCGCTACCTGAAGATGTTCTGGTTGAGCGTAGCAAGCGCGTGCCGGCACGCGTGCAGGCAGCAATCCCCAAAACCATCGGACGGGACGAGTTAGGTGCACTCCAGCGGCGACTTGTGCGGTCCGAGCGACCACTCATCATTGCCGGCGGAGGGATCTGGAGCGACGCTGCTGCCGCTGCGCTGGTGGCCTTCGCTGCGACCAACGACATGCCGGTATGTACGGCTTTTCGGCGTCACGACTTGTTTGATAACGAGCATCGCTGCTTTGCCGGCTACCTCGGTTATGGCGCTCACGATGAGGTTTGGGATCTCGCTGCTGAGTCCGATTGCGTACTCGTTATCGGTGCTCGTCTTGATGAGCCGACGACTCGTGGTTACACCTTGTTCCGCGATGACCACGAACGCCAGTTCGTACATATTTATCCCAGCGCTGACGAGATTGGTCTGAACTACGCGGTCGATGTTCCAATCGTCGCTGACATTTCCGCCGCCGCTGAACAATTGCGCGATGGTGGTCGTATCGTCGCGAACAACGTTAAACCTTGGTGTGCACGTCTTCGCGACGCCTGGTGTGCGGCGGCAACTCCGCCGCCGAGTGATGCCCCACTCGATCCGGGTACGGTGATGGCGTTGTTGAACGCACGTTTGCCCGATGATGCCATCGTGACTGTCGATGCCGGTAATTTCAGCCGTTGGCCGCAACGCTATCGGCGATACCGGCGCCCCGGGCGCTTACTCGCGCCAATTAACGGCGCGATGGGATTTGGGGTGCCGGCGGCCGTCGGCGCTGCGCTGACTTATCCGCAGCGACAGGTCGTTGGCTGTGTCGGTGACGGCGGCATGCTGATGACCGGACAGGAACTTGCGACCGCCGCGCAGTATGGCGCTCGTCCGCTGATTCTGGTTTTTAACAATTGTCGCTACGGTACGATTGAGATGCACCAGGATCAGCGCTACCCGGGGCGCCGCATAGCGACAGCGCTGCAGAACCCCGACTTTGCGGCCTTCGCGCAATCGTTCGGATTATTCGGCGCGCAAGTGAATTGTACGAGCCAGTTTGCAGCGACGCTCGACCTTGCGCTGGCCGCGCCCACCGCGGCGGTGATCGAGTTGCAGATTGACGGATACTAGTGGTCGTGCGCCCGGGGACAAGCCCACTCGAGTTCGGCGAAACTGCCCGTGTATCGATGGTGTATCCGTTAACGCTGAATACAACGCTCGACGTGCAGCCTTGCACGCCGAAAAACTATCGTCTGCCAGCCTGAACAGTGAGTCGTCGTCATGATTGAAGCATTAAGCTCGGAGAATTTGCCGGCCCCGCGATTTCGTTACAGCCCGTTGGTCAAAGCCGGACCGTTCTACAAGACTGCCGGCATGATTGCCCTTAACGCTGCCAGCGGTGAGCTGGAGGTGGGCGGTGCCGGGCCGGAGACTGCGCGTATTCTTGCCAACTTGCACGGCGCACTGGCGGACTTCGCACTTAGCCTCAATGATCTGGTATCGGTGAACGTGTACACCACGACTTTCGAGCAATTCGCCGATATCAACCAGGCTTGGGAGGCCGTATTTCACGCTGACCAGCGTCCTCCCGCGCGCACTGCAATGGGCGTGGTGAGCTTGCCATTGGGAGCCAGCGTGGAAATGGACTTTTTGTTTTACAAAGAAACATGAATAGCTGGGTAGATGCGTACAGATGCCGCGAAGCGCCGTGTGATGCGTAAATTAATCGGCAACGGGCGTCCAGACTTATTCGAAAATCATCTTGCGCAGGCGGATTCGAAAGTTGCCCACGAGTTCGACATGGATTCGCTGGTGATCTATGGCACGTCTGTACATGTCACAGAGAAAATTGTGGCATTACGTGAACAAGTCGGTACCTTCGGTATGCATGGCCGCGATTGGGCCGACGCGGGCCTGTCCAGAACCTCGATGGATTTGATGGCGCGCGAGGTGATGCCTGCACTTAACCAAGCCATCGGTGAGGAAGCTTAGATAATGAAGACGATTAAGACGGCTACGATAGAGATTAACTACGAAGACGAGGGGCCCGCCGACGCGCCGGTCATCGTGTTCTCGAACTCGCTGGGCTCCAATCTTGGCATGTGGCAACAGCAGGCAGAGCAGTTCAGGAAAGACTATAGGGTGGTGCGTTACGACCATCGCGGCCATGGCCAGTCGGAAGTGCCGGAGGGTCCTTATATCTTCGCTGAGTTGAGCAATGACGTTGTTGCGTTGATGGATGCGCTGGAGATCGCGCAGGCGCATTTCGTCGGTTTGTCGATGGGTGGTATGACCGCCATGGGGCTTGCACTTGCCCACCCGCAGCGATTGCTCAGTATCACTGCCTGTAATTGCGTGGCCGCTTTCGGTCCGGAGGCCCTGGCGGTGTGGGATGAGCGCATTGCGGCGATCACCGCAAATGGCCTGGCCCCGCTTGTCGAAGGCACTTTGCAACGTTGGTTCACGCAACCCACTATCGATGCTCGCCCGGACGAGATGGCAGCGGTTCGCGAGATGATTCTGGCAACCCCGGTCGCGGGCTACCTCGCATGTTGCGAGGCCATCAAACATCTCAATTACATCGATCGGATTTACACCATCGGCGTGCCAACATTGTTTATTGCCGGGACACACGACCTCGGAACACCCGCGAGCGCAATGCGGGACATGCATGCCCGTGTGAGCGGTTCTCGTTATGTGGAACTCGATGCAGCGCACTTGTCGAATATCGAACGTCCGGCGGAGTTCGAACGGGCGTTGAAAGATTTTCTCAGTTCGATTTGAACGGTCGCTCCGGGTCCTGATCGGCCCTGCGTTGTTGAGAATGCCCAGGTAAGAAGGACTGCAGATGATTTTGCATCACTACGATTTCTCGAATTTTTCCGAGAAAGTTCGCCTGGTTCTCGGCTATAAAAATCTCTCGTGGCAATCGGTCATTATCCCGGCCTACGCACCTAAACCCGACTACATACCGCTCACTGCAGGATACCGACGTACGCCGGCGCTACAAATTGGTGCCGACATCTATTGCGACACGCGCCTGATCGTCGATGTGATCGACCGGCTGCAACCGCAGCCGTCGCTCTATCCAGGCGCGGATGAGGCGCGGACCCGTGCGCTTTGCGATGCATTAATCAGTTGGGCCGAAACCGGGCTGATGCGCCCACTCGCGCTCTATATTAGTGGCCTTCATGCGCACACCTTCGAGGCAGCGTTTCATGCCGACCGTGCGATGTTGCACGGAAAAGCGCAGCCCAGCGTTGAGCAGGTAAAAGCCTCGGCGGTAAAGTTCCAGGCACAAGTCGAGATTCAATTGCAGTGGTTGGAGGATATGCTTCAGCATGGGTACGACTACATGTTGAGCGAAGGCATCAGCGCCGTTGATTTCGCTTTCTATGAAGCACCGTGGTTCTTACGCATGCTCGGTGGCAACGACGCATTGCCTGCGTCATTGCCGAAACTCCTGGCCTGGGAAGAACGCATACGTGCTATCGGGCATGGCAGCTACGAAGAAATCTCAGCCGCGGACGCGCTCGACGTTGCCGCGCACGCCACGCCGCTGCCGGTGCAGCCGTGCACGGCGCAGATACCCGAAGGCATAGCACTCGGTGAAACCGTCACCGTATCGCCTTTTGATCAGTATTCACCGGCGACTGGTGTGCTGACGAACATCGATACGCAGCGCATTACGATCGCTACCGACGAATCTCCGCTGGGAGCTGTTCACGTCCATTTCCCGCGCCTGGGATATCGTCTCGGTCGTCCTCGTCAGGCACGTTGACCGCACCGGAATGAAACGCTGCTGTTGGGAGATCAGGCTGGCGGCCTTGATCATTGCCCTCAGTATCGGCGCCACGGCCGTGGCGCAATCCGACCCAAGCTTGATTGAACTCGCAGCAATCGGAGGTGCGGGCTGGTCTGCTAACGGGGTGACGCTGACCGTGGATCTGGCTGCCACCTCGGGCCCGGCTGTAGACCTGCGCGCCAGGGAGATTCGCTTGCTGGACGGCACCATCGTGGTGACGGATTTACGAATTCAATGTGCCGGTTTTAGCGTGAACCTGCGCCACGTGCGCTGCCCTAACAGCCGCTATAGCTTCACATATGGGGGTGCACAGCGAGGCGGCCAGATCGAACTGGAATATCGAGCTCGGGAAGGCACCTTCAGCGGCGTTTTTCCCCAACAGGGTGCGGGCAGTGGGACGCTTACTCTGTCATTGCGTGACATCGGCGGCGAGACGCAACTGTCAGCAGTGGGTAGCGAATTGCTGGTGTCGAGGTTCGCACCCTACCTGCAGCCATTGCTGGCGACTATGAAACCGTCGGAGACAAATTTTGAGCTTGCTGATGGCACGCTCAGTTTTACTGTTCGAAGCGAGGGCCGTCGGGCACCTCATCTCAACGTACAAATGACGTTGCAAGATCTCGCTTTCAGCAACACCAGCGGCGAGCTGGCAGGTGAGGCGCTTGACGTCACCCTCGAAGCGGATGCACATCGCGACTTCGATGGTCAGCGCTGGACCGGCAACGTTGCGTTCGCACTTGAGCAGGGTGGTCTGTATGCCGAGCCGGTGTATCTCGACATCGACGCGCAGCCACTCTCCGGGAGCAGCCAGTTTCGTTACGAAAGCGTGGTTGGCGCACTTGAACTCATGGCGCTCAAGGTTGAGCAACGAGACGTGCTTCGTTTGCATGGCCGCGCGCGCGGAACCTTTGCGGATGGCCTCGAACAGATGCTCGTCGAGATTGATGAACTGAAGTTTCCGGCAGCTTATGAAACCTGGCTGGCCGGCTTGTTGGTCGGTACGCCCTTGGCGGCCCTCGATGTTGACGGCGCGCTAAGTGCGAGCTTCGCCATGGACGCAGGACAGGCCAGCACGTTTACGGTGCAGCTCGGTAATCTGAATGTGGAAGACCGTGACGGTCGTTTCGCCATTTACGATTTGGGCGGTGAAATCAACTGGGCGCGCGACGGTGCCAACCTGAGTGCCAGCGAAATTAATGCACAAGGCGGATTTGTCTACGGCGCTGGATTTGACGCCATCGCGCTTGAGCTCGGCATCGCCGGCGAAGCCATCGATTTGCTGGCCCCGGCCCATATTCCGCTTCTGGGCGGGGCCCTGAAGATGGATTCGTTTTCGTTGCGTGATTATGGCAGTGATGATTTGTCGCTCGGGTTTGAGGCCCAGCTTGAGCCGATTGATTTGGGCCAACTGACCGTTGCCCTGAATTGGCCCGCCTTCGCTGGCACCCTGGCCGGGCGTTTGCCGCATCTGCGTTATAGCCACGGCGTGGTGACACTGGGTGGCAATCTTGAGGCCCGCGCTTTTGACGGCGATATCAGTATCGAAGGCTTACGGGTCGAGCAGCCGTTTGGCATCGTACCGGCGGTCAGTGCGAGTATTCGCATGCGTAATCTCGATCTCGAACAGGTAACCGAAGTGGTGCCATTCGGTCGCGTCAGTGGCCGCCTCGATGGTGATATCGAGAACCTTCGCTTACTCAAAGGCGAACCGATTGCATTCAATGCGCGCTTCGCGACTCCTGTGGATGACGACTCCCGTCACCGCCTCAGTCAGCGTGCAGTTGAAACGATTTCGCGAGTTGCCGGCGGCGGCGCGGTGCTCTCCACTACTTTCTTACGCATCTTCAAAAATTTCGCGTACGACAAGCTGGGTATTTCCTGCCGTTTGGAAAATGATGTGTGTCATATGGGTGGCGTTGAGCCGAGTGACGACGGTTACTATATAGTCAAGGGCGCGCTGGCACCGCGGGTCGATCTCATTGGTCGGGTGCGTAAAGTGCAGTGGTCGCGTTTGATGAGTCAACTTGAACGCGCGCTGAACGACGGCGAATTTAAAATCGACTGACGAACCGATCGAGCGCGCCAGTGTCTATCACTTAGGCGCCGCGCATCTTCGCAGTCACGGGAGCCACCGATATCATGTTTGCAAATAGAATTTTTTTCGCCGTCTTGGCTTTTCTGCTCGTGAGCTGCGTCACCATCAATATCTATTTTCCCGAGGCGGCCGCGGAAGAGGCGGCGGATCGGATAATCGATACCGTGCGTGGCGATGTTGAATCCGACACGGAAACCATCGACAGCAGTTTCCTTAACGTGCGCGACTTAAGCCGCGCTTTTGTCAGCGGTGCAACCTATATTGCCGACCTGATCATTCCGCGTGCATCCGCTCAGGCTAATTTCGACGCCGCCTCGCCCGCCTCGCGGGCGCTCGAACAATCGCTCAAGAAGCGCTTTCCCAGAATCAAACCGTTTCTTGCATCCGGTGCGGTCGGCTTAACCGCGGGCGGATTGCTGGATATTCGAGACCGTAACGCGGTTCCTCTCAAACACCGCAATGCCATGCGCCAACTTGTCACCGCGCAAAACACTGACTGGGAAGCCCTTTATAAAGAGATTGCGCGCATCAACGGGCACCCGGAGTGGATCGACCAGATTCGTCAGGTGTTTGCTAAACGGTGGCTCGCCAAGGCCCGCTCAGGTTGGTACTACCGTGCCGCCAGCGGGACCTGGCAGCAGAAATAACCCGCCTGCCAGACTCCCTTCAAGTCCTGGCCAGAGTTGCACCATCAGTCCTGAATTGGCCCTCACGCTGTTGGTACTCGGCGTGGCAGGCGCAGTTCATGCGGGCTTCGGATTCGGCACCGCCATGGTCGCAATGCCGCTACTGGTGCCACTCCTTGGCCTGAAACTCGCCACGCCAGTCGTTGGACTGGCCGCCTTGACCAGCGTGTGCACGATTTTGCTGTTCGAGTGGCGTGGTTTGAACTTTGCGGCCGCGCGAAAATTGCTGCTCGCCTCAGTGCCGGGCGTCCTGTGTGGTTTGCTGTTGCTCCACGTCGCTCCATCCGAAGTGCTGCTCGCCGGTCTCGGCGTGATAGTTTTTGCCTACAGTAGTTTCAATTTGCTACGCCCCCAGGTACCCCATTTGCATTCCCCGCGGTGGGCCTATTTGTTTGGATTCGTGTCCGGAATTTGTGGCGCGGTGGGCAATGTGAATGGACCTGCGGTCGCAATTTATGGCGCCCTGGCCGGCTGGTCGCCGCAACAGTTTCGCGCCACTTTGCAGGCTTATTTCCTGCCCTCCGCATTGATCATTTGTGCCGCGCACGCCGGCTCCGGCCTGTGGCGACGCGAAGTGCTGGTGACCTATGGCTGGTCCGTTCCGGTTCTTGTCGCTGGCGTCGTGCTGGGTCGAACCTTGGCGCGCCGAATTCCTCTGCAGCGCTTCGAACGGTGGCTGTATGGGGTGCTCGCAGTGCTTGGGATTTTGCTGCTCGTGCAAGCGATTTGAGTCGTTCTCCGTCACTGAAAGTCGTTCGATTATGCTTGGTTTAATCCGCTTTCAGGATAAAAAAATTATTAATAATCAATAGTTTATATAGTCCATGTTACGCATCAACTGGCCCCTGGAGCGAGCCCGTAAGGATTTTCGCTGCACGGCACAAAAGTTATACAATTACTCCCGCTTGGAACGAACTACGCTGCGAGAAGAGGCGCACTGCGCCTCTTTTACAGGCTACGGCGCAAGGTGTAGCTTGAGGGGTTCGCAGCGCAGTACGGCTATCCTCCAAGCGCTGATTTAGTGTAGATTCAGCCCGCGGCGAGCAGCGCTCACCGCGAATTTTCCGGCCGAAATATCAGTGAAACGGGCAGCGCTCAGCGATGTTCGGGGTAGAACAATGTCGGCCAACAAATAAAATGAATACGGGGCGTTCTTTCGATGAGTAATCAAAAAGACACCGCAGCGGCTGAGGTCGCGCGACTGGATAGTGCCGGTGCGGCGCATGAATTCACCGTCAAAGACGGCACGGTTGGACCTAGCGTGATCGATATTTCGTCGCTCTACGCCAAGACTGGACAATTTACCTACGACCCGGGTTTCACCTCCACCGCGAGCTGCGAATCGAAAATCACCTATATCGACGGCGACGAGGGGATCTTGCTCTACCGTGGATATCCAATCGGCCAGCTGGCTGAAAAGAGCAGCTTTCTCGAAACTGCATTCTTACTCCTCAATGGTGAGTTGCCGAGCAAACCGGAGTTCGAAGAATTCGAACACGCCATCACCCACCACACGATGGTGCATGAGCAACTGCATGACTTTTTCTCAGGCTTCCGGCGCGATGCCCACCCGATGGCGATTATGTGCGGTGTCGTGGGCGCGTTGTCCGCGTTCTACCACGACTCGACCGACGTCAATGACCCGCATCAGCGCCTTGTTGCTGGCCGCCGTCTGATCGCAAAAATGCCAACCATTGCGGCAATGGCCTTCAAATATTCGTTGGGTCAGCCATTCATATACCCAAACAATGACCTCGATTACACCGCCAATTTCCTCAACATGTGTTTTAGCGTGCCGGCTTCAAACGATGCTGTCAGCCCTACTCTGGCGCGCGCCATGGACAAGATTTTTATTCTGCACGCTGATCACGAACAGAACGCCTCGACTTCGACGGTGCGTCTGGCGAGTTCTTCCGGTGCAAATCCGTTCGCATGTATCGCGGCGGGTATCGCCTGCCTGTGGGGCCCGGCACATGGCGGTGCGAATGAAGCCGCACTGAACATGTTGTCCGAAATCGGTGATGTCTCGCGTATTCCCGAATACGTCAAAAAGGCTAAGGACAAAAACGACCCGTTCCGTCTGATGGGGTTCGGGCATCGTGTCTATAAGAATTATGACCCGCGTGCGCGGGTGATGCAGGAGACCTGCCATGAAGTGCTGGCGGAACTTGGCATCAAGGGCGATCCGCTGCTCGACGTTGCGATGGAGTTGGAACGTATCGCACTATCTGATGAGTATTTCATTGAGAAGAAACTGTATCCGAACATTGATTTCTACTCTGGCATTACGCTGAAAGCAATGGGATTCCCGACCACCATGTTCACCGCATTGTTTGCATTGGCGCGTACGGTCGGCTGGGTTGCACAATGGCACGAGATGATTGAAGACCCGAGCCAGCGCATCGGACGTCCGCGTCAGCTGTACACCGGTTATGACCACCGCGACTACGTCGGTCTGGATAAGCGCTAATCACTAGCGCGCCAGCAGTGAGCGCTACGTCGGCGGGGTTGAAGTCGCGTTACTTTGAGGACTATATCGTCGGCGACGAGATAGAATTCGGCGAGACCACCGTCGACGAGCAGGAACTGCTCGAGTTCGCGCAGAAGTTCGATCCGCAGCCGTTCCACCTCGACCATGAGGCGGCTGCACAAACTCATTTTGGCGGACTTGTGACCAGCGGATGGCATACCTGTTCCATGCTCATGCGGATGATGGTCGATCACTACATTTCCGAAGTCGCGAGCATGGGCTCGCCGGGCGTGGACGAGATTCGCTGGCTGGTGCCGGTGCGCCCGGGCGACGTGCTCAGGGCGCGGGTCCGGATTACGGAAGCTCGCCGCTCGAATTCCAAACCCGATCGGGGTCTGGTGCGCTCGTCCATCGAGCTCATAAACCAAAACGAGAAAATTTGCATGACGATGAACTCGGTTGGTTTTTTTAAATGCCGGAACGTAGTCCCTGGCTAAGCACGCGAGCTAATCCAGTATGACTGAGCGTGCCGATCTCGAAATATTGCTGGCTTCGCCAGTACCTTTGGTCACCATCCAGACCTTCGAAGAAGAACGCACCGTCGAGCTCGTCAAGAGCATCGCAAAGAAACTCGACCACCCCGTCGCCAAGTGGACCATCACAGATGGTCTGAAATCCCTGACTAAACACGCGCAATTCAGCGCCAACGATCTGCGCCTTGCCGGCGAGGATGCGGCCGTTAGCGCCACGCAGGAAGCCAGTTCAAGTCGCGACCCGGAAACTGCGTTGCGCGCGATTCGTAATGGCTCGCGGCCCGGTTTCTACCTGCTCGTTGATCTGCATCCGTTTCTCGACGAACCCGTGCATATCCGTTTGCTGAAAGAGATTGCTCACGCCTGTGAGAAAAATCATCAGAAGCTGATATTCATAAGTCACGAATTGAGTCTGCCGAGCGAGTTATCGCGCTTTTGCGCGAACTTCTCCCTCAGCGTGCCAACGCCAATGGAAATCGGGCGCATCATCGCCGAGGAAGCGGCGATCTGGAACGTTAAGCCCGGGGCTGCGCGCATCCGGGCCGACAAGCAGGCCGTCACCGCGTTGATCAATAACCTGTCAGGCTTAACGCGCAGCGATGTGCGCCGATTGGTGCGTAACGCGATTCACCAGGACGGAGCTATAACTGCCGACGATGTCGCGGGAGTGACTAGTGCCAAGCGCGAATTGATTGGCCAGGACGGTTTGCTGTCTTATGAATTCGATACGGCATCGATGTCTGAGGTCGGTGGTTTTGCAAACCTTAAGCAATGGCTATCGCGGCGTCAGAAAAGTTTCTCTGCGGCTGCACAAGGTCGGGCTGACCGGCCGAAAGGCATTATGCTGCTCGGTGTGCAGGGCGGAGGCAAAAGTCTTGCAGCGAAGGCGGTCGCCGGAATCTGGAACGTACCTTTGCTGCGTCTGGATTTCGGCGTGTTGTACAACAAGTTTTTCGGCGAGACCGAGCGTAATATCCGTTCGGCTTTGAGTACCGCGGAGGCGCTGGCCCCGTGCGTGCTGTGGTGTGACGAGATCGAGAAGGGTATTTCAACTGGCGACTACGATAGTGGTACGTCTAAACGCGTGCTCGGGACGCTGTTGACCTGGATGGCTGAAAATCAACGTCCGGTGTTCATTGTTGCGACCGCGAACGACATCTCCGCACTGCCTCCCGAGCTCATGCGCAAAGGGCGGCTTGATGAAATTTTCTTTGTCGACCTGCCTGGAGCCAGCATTCGTGAGGAAATTTTTACCATCCATTTGAACAAACGCACACTCGATGTGGCGCAATTCGATGTTGCTGCGCTGGCGACTGCCAGTGACGGATTTACCGGAGCGGAGATTGAGCAAGCGGTGGTGTCGAGCTGTTATTCGGCGCAAGCTGAGGATGCCACGATCGGCACACAACATGTGCTGGCAGAAATTAATGCCACCCGACCGTTATCGGTGGTGATGGCCGAAGATATCCAGCGCTTGCGCGACTGGGCACGCGAGAGAACGGTTTCAGCAAGTTGAATCCGCGCACCAGCACCAGCACCTGGCCGCAGCAGATCGACGCCCCGTCAAACCGAGAATTCAACCACCGCACCGCCCGCGCCATACAAGGGCCCATACCCATGCACGGTCGCGCTACTGAACTGGCCGCCCAGGGCACCGAACACGAACGCGCAATGCTTGAAGCCCATGTCGACCTTCGCCTCGGCAGCGTATTGGGGGGCTAGCTGTACGACTTCATCAGCGGCACCCGCTTCCATCAGGGCCAGTATCCTCTTGTTCCAATCGTCGTCGATGTCGTTCGCGATATGGTCGTCAGCTATCTCGATGGTGTGGCGGAACGCTGATCCGGATAATCCACCGACGCCGACAACCGCGATACGGCGGCCGAGCTTGTCCGCCTGAGCGCTCGCCAAACGGCCGAGCTGATAGGTCATATCCCAGTTGTGATAGACGTTGTTGGAGGTCACGGCCATCGCGCAATCGCCTTGCGAGTCGAGAAAATTCGCTGCCACTATCGTCCCGGTATCAACCGGGAATGCATCGTAGTCGACGCCTTTCGAACGGATATCAACTTCGTGTGTTACTGCGACAATTGCGTTGGTCAGCTCGGTGTCGATGCGCAGATTGAATGGCAGGTCGCCGTATTCATGCCAGTTCTCGTCAACGTGTACGCCGCTCACTTGCGGGCGATTCAGCCATAGTTGATCGAGCACAGCTATCCATTGCGTTGAATACACGACAATCGTGTCGGGCTTCACACTTGCCAGCGCGCTGCCGGCTTTTTGCATGGCGCTCGCCAGCGCACCCCAGGGCGGGTTATCGCGTTGCACGTAAGGCAGCGGTGAACCGGGCAGTAAAAATGCGCAAACAACACTCATTCGATGGCGCTCCCTACGCGGCCTGGGCCAATCCGGCTTTAACCAGATTCCATTCCATGACGGCGTTACCGGTCCCGATCACCGTGCCATAACCGTGTAGCTCACCGGCTAGCTCGGGGTAGTTCATGGCGGCAAACATCCAGGTAAAAGCACCCGACTTCACTTCGGCAAAGGCTTCCTCGATGAACTGCGGTAGTAAATCGAATGATTCTTTGATTTTGCCGGCCCGCCACAATTCAATCATGCGCATATCCCACAAATAGCCGGCCATGTTCTGCGGATGCTCTTGCGACATATCTTCCGGTGGCTCGGGTTCTCTGCTGAAGTGGTAGTGGCACAAAGTGTTCGACGCCAGCACCACCGCCCGCCGACCGCTGGCTTCCACGGCCGCGCGAGTGGCTTTCCCGAGTAAGTCCATCTCGCCGAGGCCTTCTTCGGTTGACAGGTAATAAGGTGAGTTATTCGCGGAGATACCGACCACCGGGATATCCCATTGCGGTCGAATCATATGGAGTGTAGTGATCGTGCCGTAATCAACGCGGAAATTCGGATTGCGCATCATTTTGGTCGTGAGTCCCACTTTGGCGCCCTCGGCGGCACACGCTTCGGCCAGCTCAACGTCGACCTCAAGGTCGAACTGATAACGAAAAATATTCGGAAAAATCGGATCGACGGATTTGCCGCCGAGATCTTTCACGCCGAGAAAATGATGGCCCTGCTGGGTTATCCAATGCGGCGAGTGGACCATCAATACGTCAGGTTTTAGTTCATCAATGGATTGACGTGCCCGTTCGTAGGCCCAGCGCAATTGCTCCCAGCCACCCTGAGAGCGGGGTTCGTTCTGCGGCGGATTTTCACCGAATACCAGATGTGGCGGGTGCGGGGCGAGGAAGCCGGCAACGATTTCACCTTTAGACATGGTGCTTCTCCAAGCTGTTCAGGCGCGCGCCTTGTAGGCAACGGCCTTGATCTCGATGAGCAGATGCGGATGCGGCAGTTGATGAACGGCGACTGTCGTACGCGCAGGCCCATCATAGTCAAAATACTCGCCGTAGGCTTCGTTATAGCCGGCGAAATCGTTCATGTTGACGAGGAAGATCGAGATTTCTACCAGGTCACCGAGTTCGGCATCAAATTCCTTGAGGATACTGGCGATGTTGTCGATCACCGCGCGCGTCTGCACTGCGATGTCGAGCCGCGTTGTGCCCATTTCATCGACGCTTGCGCCGGCTATGGTGTTGTCGGCGCGTCTGGAGCTGGTGCCAGAGACAAAAATATAGTCGCCGGCGCGCCGCGCGTGAGGGTATTTGCCGCGTGGCTTGGCTTTGCCGGTGAGGACCTTGCTATCTGCGGTCATTGCTCATTTCCTGGGTTGTAGATCGGTACGGAGTGACATAGTTGGCAGGGGACAATTGCCCTAAAGTGCAGCCGTGTATCGCTCGCGCTCCAAGCCAGCGTTATCGTCACTGCAATAAGGTTTTAACAAATTGCCCGGCAGACCGATATGCTGGCACCAGGCGACTCGTTCATCAGCCGCTTTGCTCGGCGTCGCAATGGTGAGTGCTGGGCCGCGCGGGACAGGCTTCTATCAATGGGCGCAGGCACTGGTTTCTCGCTCGGAGCGGAGGCCAGCAGGGCGGACGCACACGTTAGATTGGCCCGCGGCGGAGGGGACTAGTTATGCCAGGTAAACTTTTTTCTACGACGGTGGTCGGCAGCTATCCGCAACCGGCGTGGCTGGTTGATAGCGAAGCGCTGAAAGCTTTGGTCGTGCCACGTGTGCGAGCACCGCAAGTTTGGCGGGTAGCACCTGAGTATCTTCTCGAAGCGCAAAACGATGCCACGATTCTTGCCATCCGGGATCAGGAACAGGCAGGCATCGATACTATTACCGATGGTGAGATGCGGCGCGAAAGTTATTCCAATCGATTTGGCACATCGCTCGACGGCATCGATATGGAGCAACCCTTCATTCGCGAACTAGGTGAGTTCAGGATCCCGATGCCGCGGGTCGTTGGGCCGCTGGTACGCCCGGGGCCAGTCGAAGTCGAAGATTTGCAGTTCCTCCGCGCGCATACCAGCCGGCGCAGCAAGATTACTCTGCCGGGCCCATTCACGCTTAGCAAACAGGCGAAGGATGATTATTACCACGATGCCGAAGCGGTCGCGATGGCCTACGCCGCTGTGGTGAACGCTGAGGCTCTTGATTTACAGGCGGCTGGGGCCGATGTCATTCAACTCGACGAGCCGTGGCTGCGCGATGACCCGGATGGGGCCAACAGCTACGGCGTAAAGGCGATTAATCGAGCGCTCGAAGGTGTGACCTGCACGACCTGCATTCATCTTTGTTTTGGCTACGGCTTTGTGGTCTCGAAAGACAAGCCCAAGGCTTATGCGTTCCTGGAGCAGTTGGCCGATTGCGTGGTCGATCAAATTTCGGTGGAAGCCGCCCAACCACATCTCGACCTCGGTGTGTTTAGGGGACTCACTAATAAGGCCATCGTGCTTGGCGTCGTTGACCTGTCGAACAACGACATTGAAAGTGCTGAAGTACTAAGCCACCGCATCCGGCGCGCACTGCCTTTCGTGGCCGCCGAGCGGCTGATTCCGGCGCCCGATTGCGGCATGAAATACCTGAGTCGCGCCGCAGCGATAGGTAAGCTTACGGCACTCACTGCAGCTGCAGCGCAGTTACGCCAGGAGTTCGGCTGAAGGCCTTGCCGACCTCGCCGACTCCAGCTCCGACCCAAGGTACGCTAATCATTCGCGCTCGATTTTGAATCGAAGCGCGTCTAGCCCGTCACAGCCGGCGCGATCGCAATCACCGAGCCTGCCCCGTCACAACCCACCAGCAGGCGGCCGTCGCTGGTGGCGCTCAAATCCGCGAACGGCAGCAGCGGCCCAGGTAGCAAATCATCGATGCCCGGTAACACCTTCGGCGTGATGCCGGCATTTGCACCCAATGCGAGTCCGCTTGCGATGATGTCCGACTGCACACTTGTGTGATTAAAACGAGTCAGCGTGCGCGCGCCGCGATCAAGCACAAACGTATCGTCACCAAGCACCGCAACGCCGTGCGGATCCTGGAGTCCGCTCATCATGACACTCACAACACCGTCCTTAATATGAACGAGCTGCCCCGCGCCGCTCGCTGAAACCACGCACGAGCCGTCCGCGCGTGCGGCAATGCCCGTGGGTGCCTGCAAACCGCGCGCGAGGGTTGTAGTTTGTCCTGTTGTCGAGATCTGTAACACGCGGCCGGTGTCCGTTTCGCAAGCGAGCAACTGGCCATCGCGGGTGCAGGCTATACCGCTCAGATTACCCAGTCCTTCGGTCACAACTTCAATGCCCTGGCCTGGTCGGTAACGCGCGATCGTGCCGGCCGTAGTCGTCAGGTAGCAGCCATCATCGAGTGCGCACACGCTACGCACAAAGCCGGGGAAATCTGCGTTGATCATCAGCGCTGGGCGCGATGCGACGTGACCATCCGGCGCGACCACCACCAGACTCATACCGTCTGATATATACAGCGTGTGGTCCGGTGCACTGGCAAGGCCAAACGGTCCGAGTAAGCCGCCATTGACGATGACTCGTTCCTTGCCCGCACTGTCTATCTCGGCCACGCCGCCATCGGTGAAGTGAGACACAAACAAGCGCCCGTCCGGTGTGAAAGCGAAATTATCGATTCCTGGTCTCACTGTACCCACCACAGTGCGCGCGATGGTGTGCAAATCGATGCGGGTGATATCGCCACTGCCAGCTTCGGTAGTGAACAGTTCGCCACTCGGACTGAACTTCACTGCAGTAGGGATCGCGAGCCCGGCCATAACGCGCTCCGGACGACCACCGTCGATCGCCACTCGCCAGATCTCGCCGGCCATCACTTGTGGAAAATACAGCGCCCCGTCGGGGCCCATCGCCAGCGCGTTAGGCGTTACCAAATCCTCGGCAATCACGCGCGGCGCGCGGCCGTCGGCATACAACTCCAGAACGCGCCCCCCCAACCGGAATTCATCCATGAAAATGCGGTCATCGTGAATCGTAATGCCGTTCGCCACCGGGACGTTGTCTGCTATTACACGGACGTCGCCGTTTGGCATTCGCGCGCTGACCCGTTCGCTCATAACTTCAGTCATGTACAGCACGCCGTGCGAGTCAAACGCCAGATCGTCCGGCGCAACGACCTCACCACCGACCGGAACGACCGCCGTCGCGGCCCCCGTTTCGGGATCGAGCGCGCTCACCTGACTTCCAAAAGCCTGGGCGACGTACAGTGCACCGTCCGGACCAACGCGCATGCCGTTGGCGCCGAACAGGCTACTGGGTTCGCGTACGGTGTTGGACGTCCAGCCAGCAGCTAAAGTGGGTGGGGTTGCAGGGTAACGGTGTTCAGCCATGGTCAATCTCCCGGAACAAAATAAGCAGGCTTGCGTATCACATCGGCCTGTCTGCCCAGCATGATGGCATAGGCCAAGTTTCTGTTTGAGCGCAAAGCGCCCGCTCGTGTTGGAGCGAGATCTGGTCTGTGGTGTTGACGCGCCGCCGAAGACTTGGCTTAACTACCGCCACCAGACGGCGGTGCGTCCAAGTTGAGGTGTTCACGCGGTCCGGATTGAGCCAGACGTGCCTACGCATCGAGACGCATCGTTTCGGCATTGCCACGACGAGGATTTTTCATGATTCCAACATTAACCAAGCGCGCCGTACTCGCCAAACGCATACGCGAACGTGATCTGGTCATCGCACCCGGTGTATTCGACATGATCTCGACCCTGGTGGCGAGCCAGCAATCCCATCCGGCCTTGTATATGACCGGGTACGGCACGGTCGCTTCTTATCTGGGCCTGCCAGATGCCGGGCTCGCGAGTTTCAGTGACATGGTGTTGCGCGCTGGCCAGATGGCGAATGCCAGCGATACCCCACTCATTGCAGACGCTGATACTGGCTTTGGTGGCTTGCTCAACGTGCAGCACACGATTCGTGGCTTCGAGACGGCCGGCGTTGCCGCGATTCAAATTGAAGATCAGCAGTTTCCGAAAAAATGTGGGCATACAGTTGGGCGGCTCGTGATCCCCAAGGACGAGATGGTGCAGAAAGTGAAAGTGGCATGCGCGGCGCGCAGCGATCCGAATTTTCTGATCGTAGCCCGGACCGACGCGCGCACAGGGAACGGTTTGGAAGACGCGATTGAACGCGCATTGGCCTATCGCGATGCCGGTGCGGATGTGCTGTTCGTTGAATCACCTGAATCCGAGGAGGAGTTCTCGGCGGTCGCTGCAGCGATCGATGCGCCGCTGCTGGCCAACATGGTCGAAGGCGGGCGCTCGCCGTTGATCACGCGCGCGCGCCTGGCGGAACTGGGCTATGCACTCGCAATATATCCAGCCACTGGTATGTTAGCCACCGCTACCGCGCTCGACAGCGCCTATCGACACATCGCCGAACAGGGTACGAGCATGGGTAGCGAAGTGCCGCTTTACCCGATCGTGGACATGCACAAGCTAATGGGCTTCGAACAAGTGTGGGATTTCGAAGCTCGTTGGGGCGAGTGACGCGGTATGGCGAGGCTACCTGGACCAATTTTGATACGACTAACCCGGCAATAGAACCATGACTGTTACTGACACTATCGAGCGCCCGGCACATGTTCCGGAAGAACACTTCATCGACTACGACATCTACTCACCCCTCGTCGAGGGACAGGATTTCCACACCTCGTGGAAAACCTTGCAGGATTCCGGGCTCCCCGACGTCGTCTGGACCCCGCGCAACGGTGGGCACTGGATGGTCTTGCGCGGTCATCTGGTGCAGCGTGTATTGTCCGACTACGAACATTTTTCTAATCACACCGTGTTGGTTCCCAAGGATACCGCTGGCGAAGCCTATCGCTTGCTGCCGTTGTCGCTGGATCCACCTGCGCATGCGCCATTTCGTATTTTATTGAGCGGCGGTCTGTCTCCTCGCGCGGTAAGTAAAGTTGAGGCAACGATTCGGGAATTAACCGTCAGCCTGATAGAACAATTGAAACCGCGCGGGCAGTGCGATTTCACAGCTGATTTTGCTGCCTTGTTGCCGATCAAAATTTTCATGCAGATTGTTGATCTTCCGGACTCGGACACGCCGACTCTGAAACACCTGGCGGACCAGTTCACCCGGCCAGACGGCAGCTTGACCTACCCGGAGGTCGTGCAGCGCTTTCGTGGCTACCTGGCACCACTGATCGAGATGCGTCGCGGGGGTGACGGCGAAGACATGCTCAGCCGCATGATCAACGGGCAGGTCGATGGTCGCCCGCTAACAGACGAAGAAGCGACCAATCTGTGTATTCAGGTACTTGTGGGCGGACTCGATACGGTCGTCAATTTTCTCGCGTTTGTCATGCTGTTCATGGCCGAGAACGAAACTGCCCGGGCCGATTTACGTGCGCATCCCGACAAACTGCCGCTCGCGATTAATGAGTTGGCGCGGCGCTTTCCGTTGGTCACAGTCGGGCGAGAATTGCGCCACGATTTGTTGTTCGAAGGTGTGACGCTTAAAAAAGGCGAAATGATCATGGCACCAACTATCTTGCACGGTCTCGATGAGCAGCATAATCCTGTGCCATTGAACGTCGATTTCGAACGCGAGAACGTTCAGCATTCCACTTTCGGGGCCGGTTCCCATAGCTGTCCCGGCGCCCATCTTGCGCGCACCGAGACACGCATTCTGCTCGAGGAATGGTTGCTCAGGATCCCGGATTTTCGTGTTGCTCCGGGTCAGGAAGTGTCGTTTACAGGAGGTATTGTGGGCAGCGTTAATAATCTCCCGTTGGTGTGGGAATCGGACTGAGTTAAAGGGCGGCGCCGACCTTAAGGCGCTCAGTCACCGGCGCGTCGGTTCACCAATTCCTGGTGAGGTTCTGCCGGCGCCGCAAGGCAAGCGCGATTGCCCGGACGCGCCGCGACGGCTCAACCACCCGCTGATTCGTTGTGCCCAGCGCGAAAAAAGTGTGATGCCCGTCACGGCCCCCTGACAGAAACATGACCGCCTTCGCAAATCGCCAGCCTACGAAGCCCGTAGCGGCGAAAAATGCCAACTTGCGCAAGCGAAGACTGGCGCAGCTCTCTAAATTCGTTTCCAACAGATTGACACGCGGGCTCGCCCGCAGACGAATTGGAGAACGACAATGCGACCGCAGGCACTGATTGGATTAATCGCCTGGACTTGTTTGACGATGGCCGACGCGAGTGCGGAGGCTGTGACGTTCGAAGTTTCCTTTACCAATACCAATTATCAGGTTTCCGCTGCCCCGGGCGATCCCAATTCCGATACCTTCGCTGACCTGCTTGTTCAGCACCATCTTGGCACGCCGATTTCGTCGACGTCAGTTACCGGCATAGAGAACATCGCGACCAGCGTCTACGCCGGCGGGATCAGCGGTGACTATAGTGTGTTAATGACGACCACGCTGGACGTTGACGTTGCTGGCGACTACACCTTCCAGGTTGGTGCTGATTGGGGGCGCGGTGGTGGTGCGGCGCTGATCGACACCGTGAGCAATACGATTCTGCAAGAAACGGTCACCGAAGACGATATCTGGTGGGGTTACAACTGGAATCACACGGATGTCATCTCGACGACATATACGTTGACCGAGGGGCTTTACACCATGGCCTGGGTTGGTTTTGAAGGCTGCTGTGCAGGTTCAAGCACAGTTCGATTCTCGTTCAACGGTGCTCCGTTTGGCGCGCTGAATATGACTAACCTCACACCGTATGTCGTGCCGATACCGGCGCCGGTGTTCCTGTTTGCTTCAAGCGTGGTTGCCCTGTTTGGTATCAACAAATGTAACCGCGCGCGAACCCAGGAAGGTTTAGCGGCCGCCTAACCTACTGCGTTCTCCCCCCTTTGAGCGTCCCGACGATTAAACTAGGGGCTGCTCATCTTCGGCCCCTGCGCGCATGACTCTGAGTGCCAATAAATTCCAACTGGCCGTGTTCGGCTGTAATGTCAGTCACGGCTGTACGATTTCTACGGCTGCCCACGGTATCGAAGTCAGTTGGGATGAGTCACTCAGGCTGGCGCGCAAAGCGGACCAACTTGGCCTGGAAGCTTTCATCCCGGTTTGTCGCTGGAAAGGTTTCGGTGGCCCCAGTGAGTTCAATCATCGGGCGTTTGAAACCTTCACTTGGGCTGCCGGTCTGGCACAGGCGACGCGTAAGCTGTTCGTATTCTCGACTACAGCGGTGCCGTCTATCCACCCACTGCTTGCGGCCAAGCAGGCTGCCACCGTCGACCATATTTCAGCCGGGCGTTTCGGCCTGAACGTGGTGGCAGGCTGGAATCGTGACGAAGTAGCGATGTTTGGCAAGACTCAGCTCCCGCATGACGAGCGTTACGAGTACGCCGACGAATGGATGCAGCTGATTAACGATCTGTGGACACGTGAAGGCGCCTTCGATTTCTCGGGCAAGTATTTCGACGCGCCAGCGTGCTATGCAGAACCCAAACCTGTACAAACCCCGCGTCCGGTCGTGATGAGCGCCGGCGTGAGTCCAGCGGGGCGGCGTTTCGCTGCGCAACACGCGGATATGAACTTTATCCTCGCGCCAAATCTCGATGTTGCGCGCGATACGGTTGCCGACCTGAAGCACATTGCGGCGAGCGAATTCAATCGCCAGGTCGACGTCTGGGGCAACGCTGCGATTTTCTGTCGACCGACGCAGGCTGAAGCCGATGACTACTATCACTACGTGATTGATGAGGTTGGTGATCGCGTTGCCGCTGGGAATCTGCTTGATACATTTACCGCAGAGTCTGCGAGTCAGTCCGATGACCCGGAATTGCGCGAAGCCTACCTGCGCAACATGATGGCGGGCTACTCGGGTTTCCCCGTCGTCGGCACGCCAGAAACAGTGGCCGATTTTTTGCAGAACATGTCGGCGTGCGGCATGGCTGGGACGACTTTATCGTGGCCAGACTACGACGCCGGTCTCGAACAATTAGGTTCAGAGATCCTGCCAATTCTCGAGGCACGCGGTATGCGTTCGCCGGCCGAGACCATTCAATCGGCAGGGGAGCGCTGAGCAATATCAGCCACGAAGTGATGCACTGACGTTTGCAGAGCATGCGGTCATTCGCCGCACGTGCCGCACCCGTGAGCTTCAGCAACATCCAAAGTTTGTGTGAAGAGGGCCGACGCGACTGCCGCAACAACCCTGGCCGGCAACGTGATCGTAATCGATACGCGATTCATTCGCGGGCCGGAGCCGAATTCGATGGTTTGTTGTGGGGTGTCGCTATCCTCTGACGAGAAACAAATAATCACCGCGCCTGGTGCTGGGTCCTGCCGAGCGGACGCCCTGACTAGCGCCCAAGCACAGCAGCTCGATAGTATCTCTGTCTTCAGTTAAGCCAACCAAGAGGGCAAGGCGATGGAGATGGGGGTTTTTAGTTTCAACACCGAGTACAGCATTCGCGCTGATGAGCTGGCCGTTGCGGCTGAGGAGCGCGGATTCGATTCCGTGTGGTTTCCCGAACACACGCATATACCCGCCAGTCGAAAAACACCGTATCCGGCCGGCGGCGACTTGCCGAAAGAATACATTCACATGTCCGATCCATTTATCAGTTGCGGCGTCGCCGCAGCGGTGACGACAAAATTGATTGTCGGCACTGGGGTTAGTTTGATCCCGCAGCATGAACCCTTAGCACTCGCGAAAACCGTGGCGACTCTCGATCGTTTGAGCAATGGCCGTTTCCAGCTTGGTATCGGCTCGGGCTGGAACCAGGACGAGATGGAAAATCATGGCGTGGTCTATGAGGAGCGCTGGAAAGTGGTACTCGAACATCTCGGGGCGATGAAAGCGCTATGGACCGAGGAGGACGCTTCCTATCACGGCAACTACGTGAACTTCGATAAAGTCTGGTCGTATCCGAAGCCCGCTACCCAGCCGCATCCGCCGGTCATCATGGGCGCTTTTGCTTCCAAATTCGGCATCAATCGCGCAGCGAAACATGCCGATGGCTGGATTCCCATCAACGCGCTACACCAGAATATGCCCGCCGATATCGCTATGTTGCAGGACAAGCTGCGCGAGTATGGTCGCGATCCCGATACGTTCACGATTTCTATTTTCGATATTGAATCGACATCCGAACAGGACATCAGGAAATTCGCCGATATTGGTGGTATCACGCGGGTCATCCCACGGTGCCCGACCGAGGACAAAGATACGGTCTTGCGCTGGTTGGACAAGTACGCAGAGATCAATCGGCGCGTTAATCAATAGCTGTCGTATCAGTTCTAAGTAATCCGCGAACTAGCCTTGAGAATTTGGCCTCGCTGGCGCCCGTCTCTCGACCGGCGCCAGCAGCGACTGCTAACCGTCGAATTTGTCGTAGTAACTGATAGTCGGCGGTGCGGTCAGAAATGGGCCAAGCCGGTCCATCAAGCCTGTCTCTGTGCGCCACGCCAGATAGCGCTCCTGGTGCGGGCGGGAATCCCACAACTCGTAGAACAGCACGCGCCCGGGAACTCCGGTATCGGTCCAGATATCAAATAGTTGGCAGCCATCATAGGCGCGCGTGTCCGGCGCGATTTCGCGTACAAAAGCCAGAAATTCGGTCATTTGATCAGGATTGACAGACAGATCGATAGTTACGCCCGTGGTCATGGTGGTTTCTCCATTTAAGCTCGTTGGTGAGCAAGTGAATCAGTCGATGCCATTGTAAGCATGGTTGACCGTGCGTGGCACAGCTTGACCGAATACACCGGATGCCCGAGCTTGTGCGCGCCAGCCGACGTCAGCGAGCGGCACCTACGGTCTTGACCTGACCGGGGGCTCGAGCAGGGTTCGCGGCGAACCGCAGAGCGATAAACTGCGCAATAATGATCGTTGCGAAGCGACCAGCCAAGTCATCCAAGATCCGCACAGAATAGATTTTTCGAGGAATCTTATGAGCAGTTCACCACTACCAGCCGACCGGCAGCATCTCGTTTATGCACGCTATACGACCAAACTTAAAGCGCAATTACGATCGCTGATTACCGAAGACTTGATTGATGAGCATCGCCGCCAGCCGCTGGGCCAGCATAGTGACGGGCTCGAACGTGTGCTGAATTTTTTTCGCCGCCCGCCAAGCTACGGTTTGTACTCGCGGGTGCCGCTCAAAGAGTACGTGGTTATTCGCTTACCGATTGCGGCCGGGGCTGACCCGGAACCCATCGATGACATCGTCTACAGCGACGAGAACGCCGCGATGCACGCGGTGTTTCGCTGCCATGTGGAAGATTTGATGCGCGATAGCGGAGCATAGAACCATGAGCAAACCTTATATCACTGGCTACTGCGATCCGATCAACGCCAAAGCAGGCCGCGACGTGAACTTCATGCTGAGTGCCGAGGGTGCCACGCAGGCCGACGTCCAGCTGGTACGCGTTATCCATGGTGATGAACATCCTGAGGGGCCTGGATTCGTAGAACAGGAAATCGATTCGGACCTTCCCAAGACCGTTGATCTGGCTTTTCAGCCCGTGCAGGCAGGTAGCTTCGTCGAGGTGCGGGACGACGCGGCCCGGTTGCTTGCTGATGGTGCGTTCACTGTTCACGCGTTCGTTTGGCCGAGCGCGCCAAGCAAAGGTCGCCAGGGATTAGTTAGTCAATTTGACCAGGGCAGCGGGTGCGGTTTCGATGTGGGTATTAATGCTGAGGGATGTGTCTCGTTCCGCCTCGGCGACGGTAAGCAGGTCGAGGAAATCGTACTCTCGACGCCGCTGCAAGCGAAGCTGTGGTACTTCGTGGCAGCCTCGTTCGATCCGGACAGTGGGCGCATGCACGTGCGCCAGCGTGCGGTGATCAATCGTTACAACAGTCTGCTCGCGCCATTTCTGAATGACGATTATGACGATGACGCGGATGCGCCATGCGGCGTTCGACCAAAGCATTCCGGAACCAGCCTGCTTATTGCGGCGACCCATGATTCGACGGCCGCACCGGGCGCGCGCATCGGTTCGGTATACAACGGCAAGATTGACCGCCCCGGCATTTTGGCGGGCGTCATCGACGAGACCGCAGTGGCGCGACTGGCCAACGGTGAGCGTCTACAAACGCACGCCACGATCGCCTATTGGGACACCACCGCGGGCTACTCCGATAGCGGCATCGGCGACGAGTTTATCGACCTCGGTCCGCACAAGCTGCACGGGCAGGGATACAACCGTCCCATTCGCGCGATGACGGGTTACAACTGGGACGGTCGAGATGATTGCTTCCGGCTCGATCCAAGCCAGTTCGGCGGCGTTTGCTTTCACGAGGATGCGATTGTGGATTGCGCCTGGGATGTCACGCTTAATTGGCAAATCCCGAGCGATTTGAAAAGCGGCGTTTACGCGATTCGATTACGCGCCGGCGATGTTGAGGATCACGTGGTGTTTTTCGTTCGTCCGGCTAAGCCAACGAGCAAAGTCGCGATGCTGATGCCGACTGCGAGTTATCTCGCCTACGCCAACGAGCGCTTTGTGCTGGCTGGTCCGGCGGTCGAGCTGGTCACCGGGCACACGTTGATGCTGGCCGATGTCGATTATTTTCTTAACCAGCATCCGGAATTCGGCAGTTCGACTTACGACCATTTCAACGACGGCGCGGGAATTTGTTATACGTCGTGGCGGCGCCCGGTAGTGAATATGCGTCCGCGCCATCGCATGGCGAGCACTGGTGTGCCATGGCAGTTCGCCGCAGACTTGTCGATCGTCTGGTGGCTGGAACAATGCGGGCATGACTACGACGTCATCACCGATGCTGATTTGGAACTGGAAGGTGCGGCCCTGCTGGAACCCTACAAAGTGGTTCTGAATGGTACGCACTCCGAGTACTACTCGGAAAAAATGATGGACGCGACAGACGCCTATATTGCCGGTGGTGGGCGAGTGATGTATCTGGGCGGTAACGGCTACTACTGGGTCGTTGCGTTCAGGCCCGAAGAACCGTGGTGCATGGAAGTGCGCAAACTCAACGCGGGTTCACGTGCGTGGCAAGCCGATCCAGGCGAGCACTATATGGCGACTAACGGTGATCGCAGCGGCCTGTGGCGCGACCGTGGCCGCGCGCCGCAAAAATCAATGGGCGTCGGTTTCACCAGTGAAGGGATGGACGAATGTAAACCCTACCGGCGCTTACCGGACAGTCACGATCCGAAAGTGGCGTGGGCACTCGAAGGCGTCGGCGAAGTCTTCGGAGAGAATGGCCTGGCTCTCGGTGGCGCAGCCGGGCTCGAACTCGATCGCTACGAGCGCAATTGGGGGACGCCGCCGAATACCTATTTACTGGCGGCGTCGGAAGGCCACTCGGACAATTATCCGCACGTGAGCGAAGAGGTGATGTTCAGTTTCCCCGGACTCGGCGGCACCCAGGATTTTCAGATTCGCGGCGATGTCACGCTGTTCAGCGCGCAGCAGGGTGGGGCGGTGTTCGCCACCGGCTCGATCGCATGGGGCCAGGCTTTGCCCTGGAACATGGGTGACAACGATATCGCGCAGATCACCCAGAACGTGCTCGATGCATTCGTGCGTGACGAGGATCCCTTGGCGTAGCACGGCTGTAAATTCTTGTTGCGTCGGTGCTAGTTGCGAACTAACGTCCTGCACCTCGTTTTTTGTTACGGGAGAGATTGATGCCGTTACTACCGGACGCTATTCGGCGCGTGCTTGAACGGGTGCTTGGGGCTGACGGCCACGCCGATCAGTCTTTGCGTACCGCTGTAGCGGATACCGCAGCAGCCGCGGCAGGTATCGTTCGGACACCTGGCGTTGTGCCGGCTGAACTCGAACTCTTCGTCAACAAAGTTATCCACTCGCCGTACAAAGTAGTCGATAGAAGAGGTCGCGTTCGTATTCAGAGTGATGGATGGTCTTGCGGATGCTTTCGACTTCACCTTGCCGGATGATTCTCAAGTTCGCGCAACCGGAAAGTTCCTCAACAAACATGGCTACAAGCTCATCAAACTGCTGCGCTGAGTCGCCATTACCGGAGGCAAAAGGAGACGAATCGATTATTTTTTGGCCACGGGTCAATTTTTAATCTCTCCGGACCCTGTCGCTGACTGACACCCTACTAACGCTAGCATCCTGAGAATTCTGTGCATCACAAACGCTTTTACGGCTGGCCGCTCGTCGGGCTGGGATTTATTTTTTACGGGCTCGGTATTGCACCGGCGTACTACAGCTGGGGATTTTTCGCACCCGAAATTATCGACGAACTGGGCATTAGCCGACAGGATATTGGGGAGGTTTTTGGCACCCTCACATTGATGTTGTCGCTGACCAGCGTGTTAGCGGCGATAACGATTGAACGTTGGGGGTTGCGCGCCACCGTGACGGTGGGCGCCTCAATTGCAGCGCTTGGTTGGTACCTGGTCGGGAAAGCGGACTCCCTGTTTGACCTGTACATCAGCTACGCGCTTATCGGCGGGATCGGGATTGGATTATCGACTCTGATGCCCGCACAGACTCTGGCGGTGTTCTGGTTTAGAAGGTTTCGGGCCCGCGCAATCGCAATAATATTTTTTGGTGCCGCGATCTTCGGTGCGATAGTGAACCCTATCGACGCGATCGTGCTGGAAAACGGCGGATGGCGAACCGCCTGGGTCTATATTTCGGCGATTTCTATTTTCGTCGCGGTCGTTGCGGCTGTATTTCTGCGCAACCGCCCTGAAGACATCGGTCAACAGGTCGACGGGGAGTCAGCGACCGAACCGGACGCCGACAGTCCAGCAGCGGCAGTTAAAACCAGTGTCGCTAACTCGCCAGGCGATAACTTCACGTTGCGGCAAGCCATCACGACGCCACATTTCTTTATCGCGACCTTTGCCGACATTGCTAACGCAATACCCTGGCGCATCATCACTGCGCACGGCCGACTTCACCTAGAGACCCTCGGCTTCGCGCCAACCGTCGCCGCGGCAATCCTCGGCGTCCGCGTCGGCATGAGCGGGGTTGGCCGATTGTCCGGCTCGCTCAGCGACTTTGTGCGTCCGACCCACGTGATGACATGCGCATTGCTAATGAGCGCTATAGGTGTTGGCGGTCTAAGCTTCGTCACCTCGGCGAATATGGCTTACGCCTGCGTTGCTTTAATGGGGATTGGCTACGGCGCCGCTTTCACGACCATACCGGTGGTGTTCGGTGACTTTTTTGGTCGCGGCGCATTCGTTGGCACTGCAGGCATGCGTGTCGCGGTAACCGGCATCGCCGGATTCTTTGCGGTGAGCTGGGCAGGGGCGGTGGCAGACAAGACCGGCACGTATAGCGTCGTGTTGACCGCCCTGGCGTTCACGTGTGTCGCTGCTGCAGTGCTGATTTATTCTTGTCGCACGCCACGGCTAAAGAATGGCCAGCGATAATGGAGACTGCTGATCAGGGGGACTTTCCTCGGCTTTTAAAAGGATCGTGTGAGCATTTCAATGCTGCGCGCACTGGGCGCGCGGCTGTTAAGCGGAGTATCAACCAGCAGTAGCAGGGCAACAGGCTAAATCGGCGCGTCTCAATTGGCGTGCTCGGTGACCCGACTACTGCGGTTCTGGGCCCATTGACTAGCTCTGGGTACGCAACCTGGCAAGCTCGGTCACGCTGGGTGGGACGGTCGTGACCGCCAGCGCCGGGTCCAGGGGAAAGCCGGTTGCAGCCTGTATTTCATCGAAGCTCACGCCTGGATGCACGCTCATCAGTTTCACAGTCCTCTCCCCGGCAGCAGCGCCGAGTACGCCGAGGGGTGTGACAATCAGCAGCTCGCTGTCGGCGCCGAGCACATCGCCACTGATGAAATCGACTGTTTCAACAAACACTCGCGGGTCATGTTTCTCGAAGAATAAAAATGCGCGCGGAATAGTCGCAACCAGCGACAGGCCGATGCTGCCAGGGCCGCGCATACGGGGCTGCTCGTAGTCCCCGATTACGGCGAGATTGATGCGGCCCTGGGCATCAACTTGCAAGCCACCGAGGAAAATAACATCGGCGAAGCCGCGTAATTGATCATGCACGCCGCGGGCTAGCCCGAGCACGGCAGTGCCAGGTAAGAACGCCTGGTCGCCACCCGAAGCGGGCACGCTTTCATGGGTGGGATCGAGCGTGCCGGTCGCGCCGATCAAAGCGCGCACGTGCGGCTTGCCAGAGTCGCGCGCTAGTCGCCAGGCAGCCGACGGAATGTGGGCATTGGTGCCCATCACCATGGTGTCGCCATCGCGCAATGCGCGCGCGAACACGCAGGCCATGAGTTCGGACGGCGAATAGTTCATGACGCGGTTCTGGCCAACATGGCAAGGCGTTCATCGATATTGACCGCCACCCGGTAGGCGTCCTCGCTGTCCCCAATGATATTGGTCTGGTAATGCGCAAAATCGTCCGCGCTGGCGGCGGCCGCAATATAGTCCGCGATGTGTTGGTCGTCGTAGCTATAGCGTCCATGTGATGAAGCCGGATGCGCGCCGCCGGGCAGCACGCAATAAGCGTCGACAACGTAACCGGGAAGGACGCTGCGACACGCTGCCGGCAGCACCTCGACCGCTTGCTCGGCCTGCACTAGGCAAACTTTAGCTGCCCGCGCGATGTCGGCGTCGAGGAAAGGCGCGCCGAGGTAGCCGCAATTCCCTAAGGTATCGACGAACTGACAATGCACCAGTGCGACGTCCGGCGTGATGGCGCGCACGACGAAGGTTTGCTCACCAGTGAAAGGATCGTTCAACGCACGATAGTCCTGAGAGTTGACGCTACCGACAGTAGGGAGCTGCTGGTCGCTGGGGAGGAAATCGGTCGGCAGGGCCGCGAAGGGCAAACCGCTCGCGCCGGCTTGGAGCGCGAGGGTGTAACCGGCTTCTTCAAAGTCGCGCACGGTCAGGCTGCCACCTTCCACAGCGGCACGAAAACGCGGCGCGAGACCATAGATTTCAGCACCCAGATAGGCCACCAGCACTTGCTTAACCAGGCCCGTGCCAATCAGTTGGTCGGCATTAATTGAGCCGTCCAGCGGCGGGACCAGGCAGGCAATCGCCACTTGTTGGCGAATTAATTCGCGTACCAAAGCCATCGGCGTGTTGTGGAAATGCAGACCGCCCAGCGCGACCGTTTTGTGCGGCGGCACGAATTCGTTAACCAGGGCCTCGAGACTGAGGCGACGCGCGATCTTTCCCATAGTCGTTCAGTCGATTGCGATATCGTGAAACAGGGGGTCACCAGCCAGCGCGATTTCGGTTTCCAATGTCACTGCGCATCCGGGGCAATGGTAATGACGCAGGACCAGCGGTGCATCGACGAGCCGGGCCGGGGGTGCGATGTGGGGGTTGGCTGCGGTGATTTCACTTTCCTCCACGATCGCGCCGGCTTTGTAGTTATCCTTCGCCATGCCGAGCAGTGTTTGGCAGCGTGCGCATCGCCAGCGTCGGTCCGCACCGTCTCCGGCGAGTTCGAGAACGTCGCTGACGCCTAGTGTTGTTTGCCCCGTCCCGTCTCGCACTACGATCACCGGCGCTGGCCCCAAGCGCGCCGCGCGTCGCGCCGCGCGCGAAGCCATTGTCGCGTCTTCGTCTATCGCCACAGCGTTGTTGTCTGTCAACAGGCAAACACCATACGCAGCGCGTGCCCAGTCTGCAGTGACGCGCCCCTCGCGTACGTCGTCAAGCACGGCGGCCGGCGTGCGCTCGTGTGGGTCACCGTAACCACCACCGGCAGTCCAGCGCACTTCCCACACATCGTCCGCCTGTTGGACCAGGCCGCGTTCTTTAGGACCCACAGCAACTTCGTGCCCATTCAGTTCATCCATACCTGCCGGCATCTCGCCAGCCGCAAAGCGCGCACGCACGTCGCTCGCAGCAACTAGGCGGAACGCATTCGTGCAGGCCGGGTAGCCACCCGCCAGCCCGGCCCCGGTTGGTACCGCGCAGCCGGCTGCCGACGGCGCATGCATAATCGATGCGACACCGTGAGGCACCATCGCGAACGCCGCGCCGTTACCGCCCCGGAAGCGTCCTGCGCCGCCGGAGTCGGCCAGTTCGCGGCGATAGAGATACAGGATCGGGAAGGTTTGTTCCTGCTCCTCGACGTTCCCCATAATGGATTTTGGTTCCCAATGCACGCCCCCGGTGTCGATGCCGTCGCGGTGTCCGAATGCGCCAATCGCGCCCGCCATCGGGTCGAGGAAGGCAGTGCCGAACGCTTGCCCTTCGGCATCGATACCGGCAATGGCACTCAACGGGAATACGCTTGCGCCACATACCGCGAAGACTTCGTCACGCAAAGACGGGGAGGCCAGCAGCATCTTGCCGACAACCTGGTTGGCGAGCGCACCGCCGATGAGGTTACCGATCTGGGAGTTGGTCACCGAGGCTGGAAACGATGGGCAATTGATGGTGCCGACTTCAGGCTCGAAGCGTAGATGACGCAGTGCGCCGCCAGTGGCATAGAGCTGGTCAAAGCACATTAGCGGATTCAGGACGCTCAAAATGCCCGCGCGCCAACCAGAGAAACATGAGTTTAGTGAGCCAATCTGGGCGTGCGAACCGCGGTTGTCGAAGGTCAGCGTATCGCCGCGCTTGGTCAAGCCCATCGTCACCGGGTAGATGCTGCGATCGTCGGGCGCGGCTGCTTCGAGGTAGGTGCGCGCGCACCAGCGGCCATCGGGGATCTCACGGAGTCGTGCGACGAAGGACTTAGCCCCATCGTCTATGAGTTTGCGCATGGCGGCTTTGACGGTCGCCGCCCCGTAGCGCTCGACAAATCCCAGGATGCGATCGCGCGCGACCAGGTTGCCGGCAATCTGCGCTCGCAGGTCGAGCGCCAGTAATTGCGGCTGACGCGAATGACGCAGATACATGCGTTCAAGATCCGGGCGGATGTCGCCCGCCTCAACGATTTTAATGGGCGGGATTGGCACCGGTTCGTCGAACACGTCGCGTGCATCGGCGCAGAAGCTACCCGGCGTATTACCGCCAATATCGTACTGGTGCAAAGCATTAGCGACCCAGCAGAAGATCGCGCCATCGACAAATACCGGGCAGGTGATCTGGACGTCGGATTGATGGCTGGAACCGATCCAGGGATCGTTGGACAGGAACATGTCGCCGGCGTGGATGCCCGGCGCGCGGCCGAGATTCTCAAGTGTCCATTTGATGGGTAAGTCCATGGTGCCGGAGAAGTATTGGATGTGCGCACCGAAGAACACGAACTCGCCGTACTCGGTCAAGATCACGGTGTTGAAATCGTGCGCGACACTCGCAAACGGCGAGCCGGACACTTTCTGGATGGTCACGCCGTGCTCGTCATTCACGTTCCATAACGCGTGGCGCAGCACCTCGTAGGTGATTGCGTCGATGTTGTCTTCGCTGTCGCTATGCAGGCGAACACTCGCATCGATGCTTAAAGTTGCGCCCGGGATATAGGAATTTATGCGGCCATCGAAGACCACGGCGTTCTCGCTCATCAGCTGCCCGCCTCCGAGTTCAAGTCAATGAAGATGTTGCCGTAGCCGTCGAGCCGCGCGCTTTGCTGCGGACGTACGACAATGGTAGTCGTGGTCGGTTCGATGATCGCCGGGCCATGTACCACGTTGCCGGGCATCAATGCGTCAGCACGGTAGACCTCGGTCTCATGCAAGCCGCCAAGTTCCGGCCAATACACCTGGCGCGAAGCTACCCGCGCCTGTGTAGCTGGCCTCGCCTGACCTTCCGGACGCTGTCGCAGCGCCGGCTTGCGCGCACTTGCGCTTGCTGTGCAGCGCACGGTAACCAGCTCGATACCGGCGTCGCTATAGGCGGTACCGACACCGTAGAGTGCTTCGTAGCGCGCCGTGAAGCGCGCCACCAGGGAGTCGGCCAGAGCGTCACTGGACATCGTTACTTCGAGTTTGACCTCGACCACGTGCACTTGCAGACGGTGGCGCAGATCGGCAGTGAAATTCAGGCGGATGTGCTCATCGTCAAAGCCCTCCGCATGCAGCTCGGCGCGAGCCGTGCGCTCGAGTGTGTCCAGGGTTGCGCGCAACTGTGCTGCGTTGAACGGCGCGGTAATCAGTTGGTCGCGTTGATGGACGTGGATGATGTCCGAAGAGGCCACGCCGAAAGCGGAGAATACAGATGCGGTGGCCGTCAACGGCACGACCAGCTGTGTGACGCCGAGTTCGCGCGCATAGGCACCGGCATGACACGGCCCGGCACCGCCGTAGCTATACAGCGCGAAGTCGCGCGGATCGAGTCCTTTCTCAATCGTCTCGCGACGAATCAAGTCAGCCATGTGCGCATCGGCAATACGATTGATGCCGGCTGCAGTTTGGTATGCGTCAAGTCCGAGTTGTGCACCGAGTGCGGCGATGGCCTCGTGCGCTGCGTCGCGGTCGAGTGCATTGTCTCCGCCGAGGAAAAAATTTGGATCGATATAACCGAGGACGACATCGGCGTCGGTAACGGTCGGCGCAGTGCCACCACGGCGATAGCAAATCGGACCCGGCGCAGCACCGGCGCTCATCGGTCCTACGCACAATGCTCCGCGAGTCTCGTCAATCCACGCAACGCTGCCGCCGCCGGCGCCAACTGACTTGACGTCAAGCGCCGGCACGTAAAATTCGTACTGGTCAACGATGGTCGTTGCTGTCCGTACCGGCGTACCGGCGTGGACGAGGCCGACGTCAAATGTGGTGCCGCCCATGTCTGTGGCAATGATGTCAGCATGGCCGAGGATGTGGCCGAGTACCTGTGCGCCAACGACGCCGCCGCAAGGGCCGGACTGCAACAACAGTAGCGGTGCGCGCGTGGCCGCGGCGGCGGGCGTGAGACCGCCATTGCATTGCATCAGCAGGAACGGCGCGTTGAGGCCTTTGTTTGTGGCGCCGGCAGCGATGCGCTCAACATAGCGACTGGTCAACGGACCGACGTAGCAATTCAAGACCGTGGCGACCGTACGCTCATATTCGCCGAGCAGCGGAACCAGGTCATGTGAACAGGTGACAAACAAGTCGGGTGCTGTGGCCTCGATCAATGCCCGCACGCGTTGCTCGTGGACAGGGTTCCGGAACGACCACAACAGCGACACCGCAATGCCCTCGACGCCCGCTGCCACGAGCTCATTAACCGCATTAACGACTGCCACGTCGTTCAGGGTGACGACGATCTCGCCGCGCTTGTCGATGCGCTCGGGGACCTCGCGTATTAGCGAGCGTGGCACCAGCGCCTGCGGTTTATCGGTGCCGGAAAAACGCAGTGTGTCCGCAGCAGATAATCCGGCCGCACGGCCGTAGGCGCGCATGATAAGGATAGCGTCGCCGTGTCCCGCAGTCGTAATCAGTCCGACCTTTGCGCCACGCCGCTCGACGACAGCATTGGTTGCAACGGTTGTGCCATGAGAAAGAATTGACGCGCGTTCGAGTAAGGTCTCCAGGCTGTGGCCAAGCGCTACGGCAGCTTTCTCTAAAGCGGCAAAGAAGCCGCGGGAAAAATCGTCCGGGGTGGACGCGCTCTTGGCCAGCGTTACTTTTCCGGCGTCGTCGATGACGACGGCGTCAGTGAACGTACCGCCGACATCGACACCACACAGATAAGATCCCACGGTCGTCATTCGGTGGTGGTGTTGCGAGTCCGGTCCCAGCACGAGGTCGGGTTCTCGCGCGCGGCGAGCGCAGGGCGGTCGATCTTCAGCGGGCCAGTCCGCGGCAGCTCGTCGAAGAACTCAACGTAACGCGGGATCTTGAAATCAGCCAAACGTTCGGCGCACCAGGCGACGGCTGCCTCTGCGCTTAATGTGTTTCCCGGGCACAGCACCAGATAAGCCTTGACCTCTTCGCCGCGCATGTCATCAGGTACGGCAATCACGGCGGCTTCCTCAACTGCGGGATGATTCTGCAGGCATTCCTCGACTTCCTCACTCGACACATTCTCGCCCGCGCGGCGTACGATATTTTTGACCCGCCCGACGAAGTAGAACAGACCGTGTTCGTCGCGGTAGCCGAGATCGCCCGAATGCACCCAGCCGCCGCGCAACACCCGCTCGGTCTCAGCCTCGTTTTTGTAATAGCCCAGCATCATCGCGCGGTTGCGTTGCACCAGCTCTCCAGGCAGGCCATCGGCGACCGGCGCATCGTTCTCGTCGACCACGCGCACTTCGTTGTCGCTCCCCATCGGCCAGCCTATTTCGCCGGCCCGATAACCGTGCCCGGGCGCAGTCATGGTGCCGAGAGGCCCTTCGGCCAGCGCCCAGGTGGAGACGACGTCGACGTTAAAACGCTCGGTAAAAGCAGCGTGAATCGGTTCCGTGACATTGGCAAGCACAAGGCGAATGGGGTTGTCCGCGTCGTCGTCCTGGTGCGGTTGCGCGAGCAGCATGTTGATTGCGCCAAGCAGCAGGTTCACCTCGGTAGCGCCGTGGCGCTGCGCCGAGGTCCAGAAGCCGCTGGCGCTGAAACGCCGGTGAATGATCACCTGCGCGCCGCACCACACGGCAGCCAGTGCCGACCACACCAGCGCGTTGCCGTGAAAGAGCGGGAACACCGTCATGAGTCGGTCGTCGGCGCTGTAGCCCATCCGGTTACACACGGCCTCAGCCTGTGCGATTGCAGTGTAATGCGAATGGATGACCGCTTTCGGCCGCCCAGTTGAGCCCGAGGTATACATGAACGCGACTGCTTGCTCGGGCAGTGGACGGTTTGGCACCGACGTGGTCGCGGCACTCGAGAGGATATCGTTGAAGCGCACGCCGGTTCTCGGCGGTTCATCGCCCGCCAGCCAAATCTCACGCAGGGAAGCGAAGTCCGGCGCGCCACTCGCCACCGCATCGGCGATCAGCGCCCAGCGTTCGACGTCGGCAATTAAAACGACCGGTTCGGAATGACCGACGAAGTATTCAACTTCCGGTAGTTTTGATTGCGTCACGATCGGTACGAAAATCGCACCGGCACGGCCGACCCCGTGGTAGGCCACGAGATAGTCGAGGCCGTTTTCCATGAATATCGCCACCCGCTCACCATGGCCGACACCATGCGCAGCGAGGGCGTTGGCCAGGCGTGTCGCGCGCTCGTCAAGCTCGCCGTAAGTCATGCTGGTGCCGTCGTCGCCGAGCACAATCGCGACGCGTTGCGGTCCGAGCGCAGCAGCCCGCGCCAATGCGGCATCTGTCGTCCAGGGGATTGTCACTAGCCTTGCCTCGCAGAAGTCCTTACCCAACGGCTACCGCTAGCGCGGTGCCCGATCGTAAGTATCGCGCAATGGCGCTGTGATCGCTTGTGTTGCGGGTTCCTGGCGCGCACTCATATTCAGTCCGCGAAGTTAGGGCGAGCGCTCGATATTCAAGTTCAACGCCTCATGCAGCTTGTGTACAACATAAATGGACCGCTAGGCTACGCCATCAACCCAAACCGCTAAAGGGCACTGGCGCATGACCTATATCGTTCGGTTCACGGACAGAAGTGCAGATAACCACGACCTGGTAGGCGGCAAAGCTGCAAATCTCGAACGACTCACCGGCGCAGGCTTTGATGTCCCACCGGGCTTCACAATATCCACCCAGGCGTACGCCGAATTCATGTCTGGCAGTGGACTCGACTCACAGCTGACACAAATCCTGAGCGACATCGACTACGCCGACACGGCCGGCGTGGAACGACAGACTGCAAAACTCCGTGAGTTGATCATGTCGTCCGAGATACCGGTGGCGATTGCAGCGGCTGTCGGTAATGCCTATCAGGAACTGGCCAGCGCGCCGAACGCCGCCGCACCATGCGTGACCGCCGTGCGTTCATCCGGTACGGCAGAAGATCTCGTCGACGCTTCATTCGCTGGCATGCACGATACCTTCCTCGATGTGCATGGCGTTGACGCCGTTCTCGATGCAGTCAAGCGCTGCTGGTCGTCGCTGTGGACCGCGCGCGCAACCCGTTATCGCCACGATCGCGGTTTTGCGCACGAAGATGTGCGCCTGGCGGTCGTGGTCCAGACCATGGTCGAGGCTGAGGTTGCGGGTGTGATGTTCACGGCTAATCCGATCACAGCAGCGGTCGATGAGCTGGTCATCAACGCCAGTTGGGGACTGGGTGAGAGCGTCGTCTCTGGCATCGTAACGCCGGACGAATTTATCGTGAATCGTACCAGCCTGGCAGTCAAACGACGCACCTTAGGCAGCAAGACGGTGCGCGTCGTACGCGACCCGGTGAGCGGGCAAGGAGCCGTACAGGAAAATGTGCCGGCCAGTGAGCAGGGCAAATACACGCTTACCGACCGACAGGTCGCGGAGCTCAGCCGGCTCGGATTGCGCGTGATGGCACATTACGACGGCTTTCCACAGGACATCGAATGGGCCCTCGTTAACGACAGGTTTTATCTTCTACAGGCGCGCCCGGTAACTGGGGTAGCGTTTTCCTGGGATGAAGATCTCGAGTACTGGCAGTTCCAGGCTGAAACAGACGACTACGTCTATACGCGCGCGTGGGCAGATGAGTATTGGAATGGCCCTGTTTCACCGTTGCACTATTCTTACCGAGCCAAGGAACTGAGTGACTGTCACTACACGGCCCAAACGCTCTATGGGCAGGGCGACGTGGCTAACATGCGCACCTGGAAGTACTACAAGGGCGAGGCCTACTTCGCCTCCAATATGGAACGCGCGTGGGTGACGCGTTCCTTGCCGCCAAATTTGCGTAATCCGGGATCGCTCAACAAACTCCCACCAAGCTGGTGGCCGGCGGTGCACGAAGAACCGTTCTCGTGGCTCAAGTACGCGTGGATGTTGGTGCGGGTCAAAGTCATCAACGATCGTTCAGCTCCGTTCAAGTTCTTCGCCGTGTTCAATGACCGCATCGAGAATCGCCGCTTAGAGGCGAATGGCGTGCCGGACGCTGCATTGCGTAAGCTCTCGGATGAGGCCTTGCAGGAACACATCCTTCAGCGTCTTGAGATTTTCAAACAGGCTGACGACGATCTGTGGGGCGCATTTTTTATGTACGCCCCATTCGCGCTCGGTTTGCTCGGCGATTTGTTAGGGCGCTGGTACGACGGCGATGCGGCCTGGGCGTTCGCCGATTTATGTTCCGGGCTGCCTGAACAAACAGTCACACTGAAAGAAAACCACGAATTGTGGTCTTTTGGCGAGCGCTTGAGGGCATCGCCGCGCCTGCGCGAACTGCTCGACGAGCACACCGGTGCAGCGTTCTTTGCAGAACTGGAAAATCATGCCGAGGGCCGCGCGTTCCTTGCCGACTACCAACCCTGGTTAGCGAGTCGCGCCCACCGTGGACACGCCGATCGTGATTCGTGGTTCCCACGCCGTGGCGACGATCCGAACATCGACTACAACGCCTTCAAAGCGCTGATGTCGGCTAGCGCCAGCGTCGATCCGCTGATCATGGAAGACAGTTTGAGAAGCAAACGTCGTGCCCGCGAAGCAGAGGTACATGCGAGTATCGGCCGCGGCCCGCTCGGACCATTCAAACTCAAGCTGTTCAAGCTCGTACACGCCTATTCGCTTGCATTTCTGACCTTTCGCGACAACGAACGCGAGTACCTCGACCACCTGAGTTACACCCAGCGCCGCTGTTTCCTTGAATTGGGTCGTCGTATGCATGAACGCGACTTGCTTAAGGCCATGCAGGACGTCTGGTTTCTCGGTGTGGCAGAAAATTTCGCCGTCATGGACGGACGTGCCAATCTGGCGCTGGCGCACGCGAAAATTAAGGGTCGCAAAGAGAACTTCATGCGCTTCCATCGTCGCGAAGCGAATTTGCCAAACTACCTGCTCCCCAACGCCACGCCGGCGCTGCCTGGCGAGCAAATTGGCACGCCAGCGATTGTTGACGAGAGTAGCGAGCTGCTGCCCGGTGCCGGCACCAGCCAGGGCGTCGTAAGCGGCCGCGCGCGCGTCATCAAGAACCTCGACGAAATCGGTTCGCTCGTGCCGGGCGACATACTGGTTTGCAACAGCACGGATCCCGGCTGGACCCCGGCCTTTCTGGTGATCAGCGGACTTGTTCTTGAGACGGGCGGCATGCTGTCGCATGGCGCGTGCTTGTCGCGCGAATACGGGCTGCCAGCTGTGGCAGTCCCTGCTGCCATGAGCCGCATTGAAGATGGCTCGGTGATCACCGTCGATGGCACGCAAGGTTTTGTGCGCCTGGAAAGCTCCGCCTAAGCGCCGCCGCCGATCCCCGCCTCGCTGTTACGACTAGCTGCCCGCACCCTTGCCCGCGATCTCAATCGCCTCGGGCACCGACATCCCGGCATGGACAATCTGGAAGAGTGCTCGCGTCATGCTGGTCGGATGTTCGGCCCACATCACATTACGCCCATAAGCGATACCGCTTGCCCCGGCGTCCATGAGATCAGAAGTACGCTGCAAGACCTCGGCGTCGGGCGCTGGGATACCGCCACTGGCAAGTACGGGTACGCCCGCCGCCGCATCGATAATTTTCGTGAAGTCACCGCTCGGAACTGTCGGGTCCGCTTTGATGATGTCTGCGCCGAGTTCCATCGCCTGGCGCACGAGCGGCGCAATGTTTGCGACGCCCGTTTGTACCAGCGGGATGCCCTCGTTGTCCGTCATTGAAAGGATCTCGACTAGCAACGGCATGCCGACAACCTCGCACTGCGCGCGTAAGGCATCAAGGTTGGCAAAGCATTGTCGGGTCAGATCGCTTTCACCGGGATAGATGAGGAGTGCCGCAACCACAGCCACTACATCGAGGCGCACGGCGCGTTGCACGGCATCAGCCAATCCGTAGGCGTGCATGGAAGCTGGCCGATCGCCCAAATAAGCGTTGGTGACGTCGGCCCGCATCAACAAGTTTGGTTTGTCTCGTGACGGCAGGGACTGGAGTAGCGCCGCAGATCCCGGCGGCAAGGTCATGCCATCAGGACGGGCCGCCGCGTGCTCTGCAATCACTTTCGGCATATCTTCAAGACCCGTGAGCCAATTCGGTTCGCCGAACAGGCCGTGGTCGAAAGACAGAATGACGCATCGCGAATTCGCGCCGAACAGACGGTTAAGGCGCGGATTACGCATCGCTATCCTCACTCTTGTTAAACGATTAACGGCATCGTCATGACGACGGTCGCAATGACCAGCGCGGTAGGCTGCCGCCAGACCTCATTCTCAGGCACCGTAGCTGACGGTGGCTCGGTCGCACAAGGATAGCCGAATGAAGGTAGAAGACGAATAACCCGCATGCTCAAAGCTGCGGAGCAAATAATATTGGCGGGAGGGTTAAGCTTTAAGCTGTTCTGGCATGCGCAATTGAGCGAGGTCGGCCCCAATTCGACATGCGCGCATCGATAAACAGGAAAAGGAGTAATCGGACATGATCAATGGTTCTTGCTTGTGCGGGACAGTTGCCTATCAGGTAAGCGGTGTCGGGGACTCGATGTATTACTGCCATTGTCGTATGTGCCGGAAAGCCAGCGGTTCGTCGTTTGCGACGAACATGCTCATGAAAGAGTCCGATCTTGTGATTATCTCGGGCGAGAATTTCATCAAGGGATTTAATTCCAGCCCGGGCGAAACACGATATTTTTGTTCTGAGTGCGGCTCCCCGCTATACGGGAAAGCACAAGCTCGCAAAGGGATGGTTTCTCTGCGTTGCGGTGGTTTGGATGAAGCGCCCCACCTCGAACCGCAAATCCATTTGTTTACCGATTGGAAAGCGCCGTGGTATCGAATCGCTGACTCACTTAAGCAAATACCCGATTTAAAACTGCCGATAAAGTCACCTACGGATTCGGGTTCAGATTAGATGACGCTGGATCACAGTGGGTGCCTGAACCGACTTAATCGACTGTCTACGACCGTGCTGCCAGCCTCCGGCGTACCGCACCTGGCGGCCGCCCAACAATTTTTTTAAACGCTTTGGAAAACGCAAATTCCGATCGGTAGCCGACCGCTTCCGCGACATCGACCAGCGGACGTTGTGTCGCGACAAGTAGTTCGTGGGCGCGCAACATGCGCCACCGCGCGAGATAGAGCATGGGCGTTTCACCCACCAACAAGCGAAAGCGCTGAGCGAATTGCGAGCGCGACATAGCGACCGTCTGCGCGAGACGTTCGAGCGTCCAGTTGTAGGCTATGTCCTCATGCATCAAAGACAGTGCCTGACTAATCTGGCGGTCGAACAGCGCACCAAGGAAGCTTTCGCTGTCGTCGCGCTCGGCGATATAACCTGTCAAAGCCTGAATGAACAAAGCTTCAGCGAGACGGTCGGCAATTGCAGCTGCACCGGGCGTACTGCCTGCGGAGATCTGGCTCGCCAGCTCGGCGGCAGTGATCGCCCAACCCGGGCGAAAATCTGTATCCGGCGATACCGTGATCAGATCGTCGAGGGTCTCGAAAAGCGGATGTGAGAGTTTGCGATCGTATTCGAAGTGGCCGCACACGAGTGTCGTTGTCGCACGACCATCGCCACCAAACACGGTACCGTCAGAGGCTTCTCGCTGGGTCGATTCAAGGAGTGTAGTTGCCGGCACGGTTTTACACTCGGGCGTACAGCTGAGTGCGTGGGGGCTGCCGTGAGGAAACATCGCGATGTCGCCTGCAGTCAGTTCATGCAGGCGCCCGTCAGCGTGGTTGCGCAGCCAGCAGCTACCGTCCAGCACGACATGGAAGTTGGCGAACTGGCCGGCAGCGATATCCATGCCCCAGGGCGAGTGAAAGCTGGCACGGAAGTAGGCCGTGCCACGCAGTTTCATCGTTTGGAGAATGTCAGACAGAATATCCATCGTAATCGTGGTTTATTGACCTAAGCGCGGCCAGTTTTTCTCTGCCTGTAGCGCAAGCTTGGCCTCGTCGTTGTTCCACGGCAGTTTGGTGTTGAATTTCTGTCCTTCGTAATCATCGTTGAAGAATACCAGCAGTTCACCGTTGTACATTTTGAACGAGTCCGGATTAGCCGGCACGCGGGCATTCTTGGCACCCACTGCAAATGCGCAATAGCCGTTGAATTTCGGTAGATAAAGTCCGGGGTTCGCATCGAATAATGTCTTGTTCGCAGCGCTTGAAAAATCGAACGACACGCCGTCGTGGGTCGAACGCAGTTCCGGGCGGCCTTTTACCGCCTGGTCTTGTGTGCGATACGCGACGACGTGATAGCCATCGAGCACCACCCCAGCTTTGTTGGTGTTCCAGTCCGCGGCTTGCAGCGCGGTACTCAAGATGAATAGCGTGACGGCGCAGACTAGTTTTGAGACAGATAGATACATGGTTCGCTCCAGTAATTTCTCGTAATCAGGATGAGGCGGTGATGGTGCGATATTCGTATTCATCTGCCCATGTCCGATGGTCGTTGTTGTTTGTCCATTAATCCGAGTCGGTTTGCCTGGTGCCCAACTAAGGTCTCGATAACACCAAGCTCACTTGCCATGAAGCTGGCGGTGCGCGGCGTCGACTAAACAGGAATCTCAATCGTCGGCGCGTCACCGCAATTCGAGCGGTGATCGGCTGCGTTTGTAGTCGACAGCAGGTTGCGCATTACTGATTGACGCCCGCTGGACGCCCCGCCCATACTCAAACATCGCAAGGCAGAGGGGCGTATCGCCCATTTTGCCTTTGGCAGAAGGCGCGTTGTTCATTCAGACTGGCACCAGCGCATCGCCACTGCTCACCCGTGCCAGTCGTCTTACAGCGTTTTATACCCCGAGGTGCCGCTTTGTCTGATTCAACTCCGCCCTTACCTGTGCTCGAATGGGCCGATGCCTCACCCGCATCATTGTTTTCCATTGGTGCGGGTACGACTGCCGTGTGGGTTGCCCTGACCGGGCGCGCAGGGCCGGACGACATGCTCGTGCTGGTCATGTGGTTGCTGGCTGTTGCTTTAATTCAGGTCATCACCGGTTTGGTCGCGCTGCGGCGTGGCGATTCGATCGGGGGCAGCCTGAATCTCGTGTTCGGAATATTGTTCTGGGCCGCGCCGGCGTTCACGACTGCGCTCGTTGCATTCCCCATTGGCGGCCCGGCGCCAGAGAATCTGACTCTGGTGATGAACGGATGGGTGTTCGCCTTTCTCGGCATCGTGCTGGTTGCGCATATACCGTTCATGGCTGCACAGAGCTCGTTACTGTTCGCGGCGATGGTGATTTTTTCAGTCGCGGTGGCGCTCCTCGCAGCGCTTAATCTGCAAGTACCGGCGGCACAGGCGGTTGCACCGTGGCCAACGGTTAGCGCCATCGCCGGCTGGTTAATCGGTATTGCAGGACTGTTTATGACCTACATGGGCATCGCTATCGTGGTGTCAGCAGGTTTCGGACGCTCGGTGTTACCGGTGCCGGGACCGTCGGGTTTTATGACGCACAATGGCCCTGCAGTACAGGCAAACTGAACCGAGTTTTACTGCGTGATGCCCAGACTCGGGCATCGCCAGTTCCGGTCCGGTAGAACCACTGCGGTGTGGTGTCGTGACGACTTCAGATCGCGAGACAGAGAACGTATTGCCAGAGGCCGCTCAAAAAACGCGCCGATGGTCAGAGCGTATCGCGACCGACGCAAGCTGCTATGGCCAGCGCTACCGCACCGGCGTGGTCACTGACGGGGCCCGCGCTGCGATAGCCGATATGACCATCAGGTCGGAGCAGAACCGCGCCGTTTTCTTCAATGCCAAATGCTGCGGCCCAGGATTGCGCACTAACTTCCGCTTGCTGCCCGTTAACCGCAAACGCCTGTAACGGAATGGCATGCTGTTCCGCCATGCGCCGGGCTGCCTTGACCCACTCGACACCGTCTTTGCCGGCGAGCAGGCAGAATCCATTAGTGCACAAGTCGAGCGAAGAAACCCGCTTACCTGCGTAATCGAACCACACATGCGGGGCGCGTACGCCGGGCGAGGCGGCGTGATCATAGACGCCGACAGTGTCGCGGAGTGGTTGCGCCTGAGTACCATCGCTGACGAACGCGCCACTGCTGTAGCGCACCCCAATATCGAGCCCGGCGAAGCGGCCGTAAGATTCGGCTTGTCGTAGCGCGCCTTCAACATCGCCGTTGTTACGATAGGCGTCACCAATGGCGCCAAAATTCACACTATTGCGAAAGCTTGCTTCGGCATTGATCTCTGTGACCTCACGACGCTCTTCGTCATAACTGGCCAGCAAGTGTGGCGCCGCCCAACCCTGAATAACCCCAGCCAGTTTCCACATTAAATTGTGCGCTGCCTGCAACCCGGAGTTGAGACCGAGTCCGCCGGTCGGTGGCAGGACGTGGGCAGCATCGCCAACCAAAAACGCTCGCCCGACCTGAAAGCGATCGGCGATGATCGAATGCATGGTCCACGGGCGGATACTGCGCACCCGGATATCGAGCGAGTCGTCACCGACTGTGGCGCGTATCCAGTTCGTGGCGGCTTCGGCATCAAGGTCTTGTCCCGCGGCAAAAATCTGACAACGCCATTCGCTGTCGCCGTCTATCGGTTGATACACACCGACTCCTGCGTCCGAGGCGACGAATATTAGTGGCGCAAAACGTTCCTTGACCTGTTCGGTCAGACCATCCACGTCGAAGTGCACATCAAGTACCGTTGCCAGGTCGTGCTGCCCCGACATCGTTACACCAAGCCAGGCGCGTGCAGGGCTGCTCGCACCATCGGCAAACAGCACATACTCGCTGTGCATGTTTTCGCGCTGATTGTCGTGCATCTCGATACTGAGTTCGCAGCCTTGCGAGGTTTGGGTCACACCGGTCACGGTTGAGTTAACCTTGAATTCGATCAGCGTGTTGGCGTCGGCGAGATCGCGCAAAACTTTCTCGTACTTTTCCTGCGAGCTCATGTGCGGTGTCGACGGGCTGTCCACGATCGGCACACTCTCGAAATCGGGGCACGGCACGCGTCCAATCTCGACGCCTGTTGCCGTGGTGGTATAGATCAGCGATTTCGTCCAGGTTGCGGGCAGGGAGATCGCTTCGAGTTGAGCGTCTGTTACGCCGAGGCCGCGCATGACTTCCATCGTGCGCCGGCTCACGCTGCGCGACTTGGGATGCGGATTGATCGTTGGGCGGCGCTCCAGCACGATTGAACGAACGCCGTAGGAAGCAAGCAAAAGAGCCGAGAATGTGCCGACCGGTCCACCGCCGACGATTAGAACAGGTGTATGCATGTCTAGACGTCCTCGCCGCTACGCTCCGGCACGCAGAGCATGTTCGACTGATCGTTGTCGATTGGTTGTAGTGACTGCACCGCGAGATAACCGTGTACACCCGGCGCTCAGCGCTTAAAGCAGATGTCGGTCACGAACGCTGCCAGTGTAACCGGGCGGGTTAGCGTGTCGAGTGAATCTGTGCGCGACCCGCCAGAGGAGGGTAGTCTGAAGGTCGTGCTATAGCGTCCGTTCACATGCGTTGGGCGCATGATTGCCGAAACCTGGAATTGCCAACATGACCAGTAATACATCTCTGGATGGTTCCGCGGACTACAGTCTCGAAGCCGGATTCGCCTACCCGGAGCAGTCCGTGCGTGTCGAGCGGGCCGAGCAGAAACGCTTGCACGCCTGCTGCGAAATTGAACCGGAGGTATTTGGCGACGTTGCAGACCCGGGGCTGGTGGGGCGCAGGCCGACCGTGATGGTGGCTGAAACGATTGCCGCTTGTATGCCGGGCTGGGGCCAGGTTTTGACCGTTCATCGCCTCACCCAGATGCGTCCAATCAAATTGGACGAAACATTGACACTCAATGGACGAGTCGACGGGCTGACGCCGCATCCACGCGGACAAGTGTTGAAAACGAGCTGGCGTTATATCGATGCCGAGGGTGATGTCGTATTCGAAGTTCAGCCGGAGGGGTTGATCATCGATCCGAATTACACGCCTGGTTCCGCTGAACGCCCCGAGAAGCCGGTTGTCGTTGAGCGTGCGTATGAAAACGCGCTCGTGAAGACGTGCACACCTGAGGCCACGATGGCCTATTGTGAGGGCACGCATAACCCGATTCACTTCGACCCAGTGCACGCCAGGGAATTCGGGTTCCGCGCACCGATCCTGGCTGGCACTCACACCATGAGCTTTCTCATGGAGCCGCTGTACCGGCGTTATTCTCCGCGCACGTTTACGCTTGCGCTTGGATTTAAGCGCCCCGCGTTCTGGGACGACGTGCTGACAGTCCAGGCGACTTCAGCTGAGGGCTATTTTGACTACCTGAGGGCTGTCAACGCGGACAATAAATGTGTCGCCGACTGTCGTATAGAAAACCTGCGCGAGTAACCGCTAGCCTGCTATTGCGCGACTACTCGAAGACGATGCGTGGGAAATAAAACGACACAATCCAGTTTGGCATGTCGACAATTTCGCTGATACGTAAATCCGCACACACTGAACATAGTATGTAGGCGTCAATTGGGTTCAACTGATATCGCTGCGCGAGCAGCTCAAGCATGTCGGAAACTGCCTGGCGTGCCGCGCTCATGAGATCGGGGCCGATGCCAGTGGTTACCTCATAGCCCGCGCCATCGAGATGTCGGCTGACGGGGCCAGGCGTAGAAAAGCGCGGCCCGGAAATGTTCGCGCCTTTAATCAATTCGAAGCGTGCCGCGACCGCCATGGCTGTCTCAATCGCCGTGCCGCAGATTTCTCCATCGCCCTGAGCAGCATGCGCGTCGCCGAGACTGAACAACGCACCGCTTACTTCGACCGGCAGATAGAGCTCGGTGCCGAGCGCAATATCGCGGATATCCATGTTGCCGCCGACATTGCGGGGCGGGATGATCGAATGCGGGCCAGCTTCTGCTGGTGCCACACCGATGGTCCCGCACATGGGCTTCAGCGGTACTCGTCCGCCCGGACCGAAAGCGGCGGGGGTGCTGGCTGCCGTGTCGTAGTGCCAGAGCTGCAAATGCGGCTCGGGAAATTGGTCGGCGAGTAAACCGAAGCCGGGAATGTTGGCTGTCCAGCCAAATCCCGAGGGTGTGAACTCCAGCAAAGTCACTTTCAACGCGTCACCGGGTTCAGCGCCGTCGATAACAATTGGTCCGACCACGGGATTGACCTGTTCGAAGTCGAGATTCGCGATATCGGTAACTGTTGAGTCCGCGGTAATTTGTCCGTTCGAGGCATCGTGCGGATGGAACTCGGCGGTCTCGCCAGGCGCGACGGTCAGCACCGGCGCGTTGCTGTTATCCCAACCGAAATGGCCCTGATGGCGATGAATGGTGTGTTGGCAGTTCATGTGGGGACGATGAACTTCGCGCTGACGACTGTCAATTGCTGACCCGTCTCTCCGCGTCGGGACGGCCGGGATCGCCATCATCGTGAATATTGAAGGTCTCACATGTCATCGTCACTGTCGTGAGAAATTACAAGCCCAGTTTTCGTTCGCCAGAAAAATGGCCAAGCTTTTGTTTATTGGAAACTTTCCAGCGCTTATCACGCCGTAAAGAGTCTGACCCGTAAATGCAGATACGCGTCGTGTGGGGACCTATCGTCGAATCGGAAATCCCCACTTCTTCGAGCGATGTTCCGGCGTGGTGATACCTCATTGACGCGCTCAGACAGGTCAGCCGTGAAAACTCGCCGTCTTCGTAAACTACAAAGCACAGCCAAGCGGCAGAGTTTGCCCTAGAATCGACTGGTACTGACCGGCGATATTCGGGGAAGGGTGTCCGGGCAGTTTTGCTGATAAGGGGAGCTCGACAATGAAGTTACGATTCCGATGGGCCGGCGCAGGCGTGTTGATTTTCGCTTTGCAGGCGGGTGCCGCTGAGACAGTTGTGAACGACGCGACTCTGAGCGTTGAGGGCGACGGTAGTAACTGGCTTGCCTATGGCCGTAATTATTCTGAGCAGCGCTACAGCCCGCTCGATCAAATTAATACGGAAACAGTTTCTCGACTCGGCGTTGCATGGGTCATGGAGCTTCCCAGCGACAAGGCGTTGGTCGGGACGCCGCTGGTCGTCGATGGCGTGCTGTTTTTCACAGGCAGCTTTTCCGTTACCCGGGCCGTTGATGCCAAAACAGGCAAGCTGCTGTGGGAATACGATCCGAAGTCGGTTGAACATGCGGGCGCCCGGTTGCGCAACCTATGGGACCAAAACAAGGGTCTCGCCTACTGGAATGGCAAGGTGATCATTTCGACCATTGATGGTCGACTGGTCGGCTTGAACGCCAAGACTGGCGAGAAAATCTGGGAAACGATGACTATCGATCCGCGCCGTGCGTTTTACATCACCGGCGCGCCGAAAGTATTCAAAGGTAAAGTTATTATCGGCAACGGTGGTACCGAGCAGGAAGCCGCGCGCGGCTATGTGACGGCCTACGACGCTGACACCGGCGAACAGGCATGGCGCTTTTGGGTCGTGCCGGGCAATCCGGCCGATGGTTTTGAATCAGAAGCGATGGAAATGGCGGCCAAGACCTGGAACGGCGAATGGTGGAAGTTCGGTGGCGGCGGCAATACCTGGAACGGCATTACCTACGACCCTGATTTCGATCAGCTCCTGATTGGTACCGGCAATGGCTCCCCTTGGAACCAGAAAATCCGCTCACCCGGCGGTGGCGACAATTTGTTCCTGTGCTCGATCGTCGCGCTCGATGCCGACACTGGCGATTACAAGTGGCACTACCAGACTGTTCCCGGTGAGACCTGGGATTACAACTCGAACATGGACATCGTGCTGGCTGATCTTAAGTACGGCGGACAGTCGATCAAGGCCTTGATGCACGCGCCCAAGAACGGTTTTTTCTATGTCATCAATCGCGCTAATGGCGAACTGCTGTCGGCCGAAAAATTCGCCAAAGCAACCTGGGCCTCACACATCGATCTGAAGAGCGGCCGACCGGTCGAGATGGCCGGTGCCCGCTATGAGGATGGCGAGGAGTTGGTGTGGCCGAGCCCTTTTGGTGCGCACAGCTGGCACGCCATGTCCTACAACCCGAACACCGGTCTGGTCTATATCCCGACCATTGAAATGCCCGCCTCGTTCAAAGATTCCGGCATTGATCTGCGGGCGTTTAAGTCGCCGCATATGAACACCGCAGTGGGCGTCGAGTTTGGCACAGGCGACACCGCCGTCGATTATGGCAGTGGCCGTCTACAAGCCTGGGACCCGATTAAACAAGCCATGGTGTGGGAGCAACCGCTGCCACCGCAATGGAATCCGGGCACCATGACGACCAAAGGGAACCTGGTTTTTGAAGGGCGCGCTGATGGCCGGTTCGTTGCTTATCATGCTGAGACCGGCGAGCCCGTTTGGTCACTCGAATTGGGCGTTGGTATTTCCGCACCACCAGTCACCTACACCGTCGAGGGCAAACAATATGTGTCGCTGTTGGTGGGTTGGGGTGGCGCAGGCCTGATTGCGGGCTCCATCGCGGCCCAACATGGTTGGAAGTACAAAGCACATCCGCGTCGACTCTATACCTTCGCGCTGGATGCCAAGCAGCCAGTTCCGCCATCACCGCCACCGGTGCTTGCTATGCCGCTCGATCCGCCAGAATTTAAGGTCGACGATGCGCTGGCCGAGAGCGGCAAAGCGCTGTATGCCGAAAACTGTTTTCTCTGTCATGGTGGCGGCGTCGTCTCAGGCGGGTTGGCGCCAGACTTACGCGAGTCGCCGATTGCGCTCACTTTGGCATCGTTCAAGGAAGTCGTCGTCAACGGTTCGCTGGCGCCAAACGGTATGCCGCGGTTTCAGGAATTCAGTGACGAGCAAGCCTCCGCGCTGATTCACTATATCCGCCAAACAGCACGGCAAAACCTTGCTGATCAGCGCGCGCCGAAGTAGTTTTCCGCAGCCGTTGGAAGGACCGCATTCGAAACGACGGGCGGGTCGCGTATGAACAACACCATCTCCCGTTCGTCGCGGCGACCAAAACGGATTTACATAAACGCGAGGAAATTTCGGAAGCAGATACAGTGAGGCATTGCGGCCAGTGCAAACGGCGATGTGATTGAGGAAGTGATGCTTGGGGAACACGTGCCCCCGAGTGAATAGGCCGGAAGGCATCCAAGCATCGAACTCACGACCCAAATTGAGAGTAGTACGAATGGCATCCAGCAACCGGCAATTGTTTTATGGGGTTACGGCGCTCATCGGCGTCGTCGTGACCTGGTATTTCAACATTCAGTTCATGATCGAAACCGGCGGTTTCTCGCTCGGGGAATTTATTGCGGCGACGAACGCAAACGCTGCCGCCACTTCAATCAGCAATGACCTGTTGGTCGTGGTAGTAACCTTCTTTTTTTGGTCATTTCTCGAAGCCAAACGACTCGGCATGCGCCACTGGTGGGCTTATGTGATCCTGACCTTCAGCATCGCCATTGCGTTCGCCTGTCCGCTGTTTATGCTGATGCGTGAGCGCAAACTTGTGGCCCTGGGCCAGGTTGATTAGAAGCGGCTTGCAGAAACCAGGTCGAGGAGCTAATCCGTCGGCGGCCTGCCGTCGTGTCGATTTTCGCCAGCACAGGAGCTGACCCGATGTGTAGAAATATAAAAACGCTGTTCAACTTCGAACCGCCCGCGACAGACGCCGAGATTCGCGCGTCGGCCGAGCAGTTCGTGCGGAAAATCAGTGGTTCGACCAAACCGTCGGCTGCGAACCAAGCGGTCTTCGACAAGGCGATTGAAGATGTTACGGCCACAGTATCGGAACTTCTGGCGACTCTGGTGACACAGGCCCCACCACGCGACCGCGACGTCGAAGCAGCTAAAGCACGTGCCCGAGCGGCGGTACGATTCGGCGGCGGCCAGAGCGCGTGATCAGACCTTAGTTCCCGCCCTCAAGGTTGAAGCGGGCCACCGTGCAACCGACGGCGAAGATAGGCATTTGCGCCGTATAGAACTGTAGTTCACCGGCACCGCGTGCGGCTGCCGCAGTGGCGATATAAGTTCGAATTTCGAATCCACCTTGTCCGCCATCACGGTAGGTGTCGACGTCGTTGTAGTCGAGTAGTGCCGCGCGGTCGTTGCGCATCAAGCGGTCGAGAAAGTCGCGGTCCCAGGGTTCATTAATTTTTCCCGAGTCCGGTGTCGCCGGCCAATGGGATATGCCGCCAGTCCCGACGATAGCTATTTTTTCGGGGACCGCGTCGCAAGCCTCCCGCAATGCCTCTCCAAATGCCCACGCACGATGCAGAGGCGTTAGCGGTGGTCCCTGGCAATTGATGTTTACCGGGATGATCGGCAAATCGTAGCGCGGCGTCAGAAAGTGCAACGGCACCATCACGCCGTGATCAAATTTCCATTCTTCAGCGTAGGCAACATCCACGCTGTGCATCACCTGTTCAACCAGCGTGCGGCTAAGGCGAGCATTGCCAGGGACTTTCGTGCGCTCGATCTTGAGCCACTTTGGATCTTCAATCGGGCCTTCATATTCATCACTAATGCCGATGCAATAGGCGGGCATATTGTTCATGAAGAAATTCGCAAAGTGTTCTGCGGCAATGACGACGAGTGCTTCGGCACCACTGGCTTCGATGTCCCGGCGCTGTGCGTCCAGGCGCGCATAAAACTCATCGCGCAGTGCAGTGTTCTCCACTAGTTCAGCACGCCCTGTCATGCCTGGGGCATGACTTAACACGCCTGCATAAACGAGACTCATTGCTGCTTCTCCTCATTGGTAAAGCTCGCACCCTCACCGGTCATGGCGTAGACCCCAGCCCGCACCGGACCGTGTGTTGCAACACCCTTCCGCATCAGGTCCAGGTAATCGAACCAGGCGATGCCGAGGAAAGCCGCGAAATGCATGAGAATCTGGCCGTTTACCCCGAGCACATAGAGCAAACCGATGTCGCCTTCTGCGAGTGCTGCGCGCTCTTCGTCAGTTAAATCATAGGCGCCAAGCAGTTCGGTCAATTCGGTTTCGTAACGCGCTTGCACGGCGGGTTCGCGATTCATCACATAAAGAAATTTCTGCAGCTGGTAGAGGCTCATGATTTACCCAGTTCGGGAACGCTGTGCGTGTCGAGTGCAATACAGACGTTTTTCGTTTCCATGTAGAAGTCAAAACTGTAATCACCACCGTCGCGGCCGATGCCACTGGCCTTCATGCCTCCAAAAGGCGAGGGTAAATGACGATTGTTCTCCGAGTTAACCCAAACCATTCCCACGTCGAGTTTGCGCGCGAGGCGTTGCACACGACCGGAATCACGGCTCCACAAATAGGCCGCGAGACCGTAGTCACTGTCGTTCGCAAGCGCGAGCGCCTCGGCCTCATCGGCAAACGGGATCGCTGTGAGCACCGGCCCGAAGATCTCCTCGCGCGCAATACGCATGCTGTTATTCGCATCGCTGAATAAGGTCGGCTGGACGAAGTTACCGGGGCCATGCCCAGCTGCCGCTTGGCCGCCGGCAGCGATGGTCGCGCCGTCCACGCGCGCGATGTCGAAATAGCTGCACACTTTGGCGAAATGATCGGGGTGGATGAGGGGGCCGACTTCGGTTGCCGGATCAAGTGGGTGACCGAGCTTGAGATTGGCAACTCGCTCGGCGATGCGCTCGACAAACTCTGCATAGATGGATGCTTCAATGAGTACCCGACTGGACGACGTGCAGCGTTCGCCGTTCAGGCTATAAATCATAAACACGACGGCATCGAGCGCGCGTTCCAGATCCGCATCGGCGAACACCAGCACCGGGTTCTTGCCGCCAAGTTCAAAATGCACGCGTTTTAAAGTGTCCGCACCCTGGCGCATGATATGGCTGCCGGTAGTCGATTCACCGACGAAGGCAACTGCTTTAACGGCTGCGTGCTCGGTCAACGCTTTACCCGCGCTTTCACCCAGGCCGTGAACGGTATTCAACACACCCGGAGGGATGCCAACGTCGTGGGCGATCTCGGCCAGCAAGGTCGCCGTGATGGGTGACCATTCGGCGGGTTTGTGCACGACCGTACAACCTGCCGCGAGTGCCGGCGCAATTTTCCATGTCGAAAGCATGAACGGCGTGTTCCATGGCGTTACCACAGCTACTGGCCCGAGCGGTTGGCGCATCGAGAAATTCATATGCTGTTCCGCTGGCAGCGCCAGGCCGTTACGCGCGTCAGGCGCGAGGTCGGCGAAAAAGCGAAAGTTCTCGGCACCTCGCAACGCGGCTTTACTCATAAACCGCAGCGGCTGACCGGTGTCATAACTCTCGAGCAAGGCTATCTCGTCAGCGCGCGCAACTATCGCATCAGCGAAACGATGCAAAAGTTTTTTGCGTTCGCTGCCCGCCATATCACGCCATGCCGGGAAAGCCAGGGCGGCCGCGCTGCAAGCGGCGTCAATATCACTCGCGTCAGCGCTTGCAACGCTACCGATGAGTCGATTGTCTATCGGTGTGTGATTGCTAAAGGTCGCGCCCGAGTGGCTAGCGAGCGATTCTCCGCCGATAAAATGCCCGAGAGGTGCATCGCTAAAGCGGTGCAATAAGGTTTCACAACGACGCAGGTTATCTTCAAATGGGGTCGGCCTACTGGACATCAGGATGCACTGCCTCGCTTGGCAATATAGTCACGGATATTGCCGGTTTTATAGTTTAGGGTGGGATCAAGTTCCTGCATTTCGAAGGATATGGCGAGTGGACGCCGCGCGGAGATTGGCGCGAGGTAATCGGTCAACGTTTCAAACAAGGTTTCGCCGGCTTGTTGGCGTACATCGAGTGGCCGACCGTGGCCAATGCGGAGTACTACATGGATGAAACTGTTATCTGCATGCCTGTCGGCGATGCGAAAGTGATCGCGGCGTTCTGCACGTGTGCGCAATCCGGCGAGCGGAAAAGCTTCAATTGCGGCAGTCGCTGTATGTAAGGTTTCAAGCAATTCTGGCAAGTCTACATCGCGTTCCAGATTCGCGGAATATTCAACGGTCAAATGCGGCATTCTCGGACCTCGCGGCGCCAGCAAGCGCGATTGAAAGAAATTAACATGTTAAGTATATTGGCCATCACCGCGCCGTCAACATGCGCGTGCAAGGAGAAAAGGGATGCCCAATCTGGCGCATATTCGCGGCTCGATTCCACCGGTTGTCACGCCATTCAAAAACGGCGAGGTCGACTATGAGGCCTATGCCGGCTTGCTCGACTTCCAAATCGCCAATGGCTCGCATGGTGTTTTAGTCAACGGTACAACCGCCGAACCTTCCAGCTTGAGTGTTGCGGAACGCAATCGTTTGGTCGACGTCGCGGTGGCCACGGTGAATGGGCGTGTCCCCATTGTTGCGGCTACCGGCTCGCAATCCTGGGCTGAGACTGAAGCGCTGACCCGCCATTCAGTCGCGGCGGGCGTCGATGCCTTGCTGGTCGTCACGCCGTACTACATTCGCCCGCCCCAGCGCGGATTGGTCGAGTACTACGTGAAGCTCGCCGCTCTGCACGATACACCGTGGATGATTTATCACATCCCGGGTCGCGCAGCAGTCAACGTGACGCTCGATTCCATGCGCGCCATTCGCGACCAGAGCGCGAATTTCATCGGAATGAAACATGCGGTGAATGACCTCGGCTTTGTGACCGAATGCCTTGCTGCTTTTGGTGATGATTTCAAGATATTTGTTGGGCTGGAGGAACTGTCGTTTCCAATGATGGCTATTGGTGCATGCGGTCTGATGAATGCGGTTGGCAATCTACGCCCGGCGGCTCTGGTCGAGATGGTCGAAGCGGTGTGGGCTAATGATTTGCGCCGCGGGCGGGATATTCACCAACGGTTACTGGAAATAAACCAGTCGGTTTTCTACGACACGAATCCGATCGCAATCAAGTACATGATGAAAAAACTCGCTCTGATGCCAGTCAACGAGCACCGTCTGCCGATGGTGCCTGCCACCGCGGAACTCGAGCAGCGTCTCGACGGGGTGTTGCAACGGGCCGGTCTGCTACAAGGCGGAACGGCAGCATGAAGTTTCTGAGTTTCAGCCATGCCAGTCATGCAAGTTTCGGTGCACTCAACGACAATGGTGTCGTCGACCTGTCGGCGAGACATCCGCAGTACGCCGATCTGCGTGCGGTGCTACGGGCAGGTCAATTAGCTGCACTGGCGCGAGAGGTTGCCTCAGCAACTAGCGACTACGCGCTTGCGGATATCGACTATCTGCCGACCATCCCAAATCCGGAAAAAATAATCTGCATCGGCGTGAACTACGCCGATCGCAATGCCGAGTACAAAGATGGATCGCAAGCGCCGAAGTTCCCCAGCGTGTTCATGCGCTCGCGGGAGTCGCTGGTCGGTCATCTGCAGCCGATATTCGACCCGCCCGAGTCAGAGCAGCTGGATTACGAGGGCGAGATTGTGCTGATTATCGGCAAGGGTGGCAGGCGCATCGCCGCCGAGCACGCCCATAAGCATGTCGCAGGCTTGTCGGTGATGAACGAAGGCTCGGTGCGCGACTGGTTACGGCACGCCAAATTCAACGTTACCCAGGGCAAGAATTTCGCTAACTCCGGTGCGCTCGGCCCGTATCTGGTGAGCACCGACGAGATCGATCCGTTTGGCGAATTGCGCGTAACAACACATGTGAATGGTGAATCCCGACAGGATGACGTGACATCCAATCTGATGTTCCCATTTCGCTATTTGATCAGTTACCTGTCGACCTTCTATCACCTCAAACCCGGCGATGTCATCGCGACCGGCACACCGAATGGCGCAGGCGCACGCTTCGATCCGCCTAAGTATCTGTGCGCAGGTGACAAGGTCGAAGTGGCCGTGAGCGGCGTGGGCGTATTGCAGAACACGGTCGTGACTGAGCCACTCTGAGCCGTGGTTGCCGCAGTGAAAGAGCATGGCAAGGCTCTGCGCGATCTCGAAAAATCGCTGCCCTTGCAACTGTTAAAGGCGCGCGAGGCTGCCATGTTGCGCTTTCGCCCGATGCTCCGTCAGCATGGATTGACTGAGCAACAGTGGCGGGTGATTCGTGTGTTGGCAGCCTGTCCGAATATTGACGCCAGTGGGCTTGCAGCGCGTAGCGTGCTATTGGCGCCGAGTCTGACGCGAATTCTTCAGCACTTGCAGGCGCAGCGTCTACTGAAGCGCAAAGTGGACGCGAAAGACCAGCGCCGCGCGGTGTTTGAACTTAGCGCTCGCGGCACTGCACTGTTTGACACCGTCGCGCCCGATTCAGAGCAGGTGTACGGGGCCATCGCGCAAGCGTTCGGCGCGGACCGCCTGCAAACACTCTATGATTTACTCGCAGAGTTTTCCGACAGCCTTGATCAATCTTCCCCGCGTTCATAACGCAACTCAGGCGTCGTCGAGCAGCTCTTCTACCCGCGCCATAACCTCGTCTTTGTCATACAAGTCGTAATAGATCGACGCCATGACATTCTGCGGCCCAAAAAAGAAACGCTCGTAGAGCACCTGCCGACCAGCAAATCCCGATATCGCCGCGTCGTGGGCAAGCCGATAGAGCGCGATTCGCGCCGAGCTCGCGAGATTCTCGGTCTGAAAGTACTGCTCGACGTTACCGGCCAGGGCATTGGATAAATCCGCCTCGCACGGGGTTGCCATCAGCGAACTCGAACCGAGCAGTTGGACCAGTTCGACCAGACGTGGATACATTTTCGGAAACAGGTTGCGCGAGGTATCGAGCGGGCGTCGAAGCGGCATGTAATAACCATAGTTATCAACCTGCGCCTGCGCTTCAGCACTGAAGCGCAGTGCCCGAACGCTTTCGGTCATCATCATGGCCTCAGCGATTTGCCCCTTGACGCCCATGTCCTTGTCCTTACCGGTCGCGCGAGCCATTGCGCACAACAGGCCGACCATAAATTCTGCTTTCGCGAGTTTGCTGCACACCACTTGATGCATCATGTGTACGACCGCATTCGTATCGGCGAATGCGCGATTACACAGCAACGGATCGCGATACATGAATACGCGTTCCCACGGCACCAGCACGTCATTGAAGATCACCACGGCATCCATTTCCTCGTAGCGCGAGGCAAGCGGGGCATCGAAATGTGACTTGCCGTGGTCGTAGCTGTCGCGGCAAAGCAACCGCAGTCCCGGCGTCGCGATGGGAATGGCGAAAGCGAAGGCAAATGGCATGTTGTCCTCGGATGCTGTCAGCAGCGAGGAAGGAAATACTTCAATTTCATCTGCGTGAGGACCGAGTGTCGCGAGTAGGCGTGCGCCACGGACCACGATGCCAGCGTCCGTTTCCCGTACCACATGCAGGGCAACTTTCTCATCGTATTGACCGGCCTTCGCCTGTGCGTGACTAAACGTCGGATTGACCAAGGTATGGGTCAGGACCTTGTCATTACTGCGCACATACTCATAGTAATGTCGCAGGTTGTCAGCGAACTCCGGCCGGCCCTCGGCGAGAAATTCCGCACTGCTTGCAAACGCAGTGAGTGAGGCGTTCTTGTAATCCGGTGTGCGACCGAACATGCCATTCGACCAACTCGCCCAGGTGTAAAAAGACTCCCCGCGTCGCCGCACGTCTTCCGGCGATTGCGCCTGTAGAAACGCCATGGCGTAGCGCGTGTTGTTTTCGGTATAGGTAATTTGTGGTTGCAGTTCTGCATCGAACTGGCGGTCCATGAACCCGGCCAGTGTGTGGGCGCCGTTGCCGAGGCCTGGGTGGCTGGTGACATCGGTGACTTTTTCGCCGCGCAGCCAGACGTCGCGATCGTCGCGCAAGCCATTGAGATACTGTTCGCCGTTGCGAATTCCTTTGCCAAGAGGCATTGCGGTGCTCTGCTTGTTCATAGTCATTGACTACCCGTTAGCGTTCGTGGTGGATTGGGAGCGGCGGACTGATGCGGTGCGTGGGCAAGATTGGCAAGTGCGCTCAGGCCCGCCATGAGGTGCGCGTGGGTCTGCTTGTCGAGCGCCCCCGAAAGTTCCGCGTAAGCGTTGCTCACGGCGGGCATCACCTGGGCTTCGAGGGCTTGTCCTGCCGCCGTGGCCAGGATGTCGACCTGGCGCCGGTCTTGCGTGCTGCGCTCGCGTTCGACCAGGCCATCGCGACACAATCGGTCGATGACACCGACCAGGCTGGGCGCGGGGATGAGACTGAGCTCGCCCAACTCTCGAAACCCGATGCGCTTGCGTTCCCACAAGATTCGCAAGACCCGCCACTGTGTTTCCGTGACCCCAAACTCGCTGAAAATGGCCCGAAAACGGGGCATCACGCCGTTCAGCGCGCGGTAAAGCATCATCGACATCGAGTGAGTGAAGTCCTGCATTAGGCGCAAGCTCTGAACTATTTATTAACATATTAATGAATAATCGGAAAATCGCAAAGTCACGTGATGTAAATGCGCAGGGCAGGTCCGTTTCCAGTATCAATAAGAGACCATGTGATGGCCTAGCGTGCCGTTCTGCGGAACCCGGCGGCAATTTCATAATCTTTGACAAAGGGGCCCAAAAAATGCCAATTTCATCCGAATATTCAATCGGCTAGGACCCATACTTCGCTCCTGCCCTAATCACGCACCACGAGTGCCTTTCTGACCTGTACGCACCATCAAAACGAATTCGATGCGGGTCTGATATTTCGCAACGAAATACGCCTGCCCGCGTTTGCGGTACTTGGGAAGCTACCGAAATTCGCGCTCGAAGATCGTTTGGAGCTGTTGGCATTCATGGACTACGGTGCGGGAAGAAGTCGCCAACGTGGGCCAGGGGAAGGCTGAAGCAAACTGTGGTCGGCCGGGGTCGGTATCCGCTACGCCGTGACGAACGTGATGAGTGCACGCGTCGATTACGGTTGGCAACTCAAGGACTTTACCTCCAGCGCTGTTGGTAACGGTCGCCTGCACTTGGGTCTGTTGCTCTCGTACTGAGTGCACTCATCGCATAGCGTGACGCGTCGCAATTCACCATTCGCACTCTCGCAAACACTAGCCCCCAGCCGTCGAGGTCCACTCGGTTTTCTGTCGGCACTTTGCCTCGTCGCGTACCGTCAGGTTTGCAAGAGCTGTCCGGCGGCGATGAACATCAGATAGCCCGCCATCGCAAAACCGGTCAAAGCCGTACCGGACGCCCCAACGAAACGCGCCGCATTAGGTCCGTCGCCGAGCGTTAAACCGATCGCGTGGGCGACGCGTACCAATACGAACGTGCCACCGAATGCCGCCACAGCAAGGGGCGCGCCGCCAACGATTTCGAGGACCGCCAGGACGACCACAAAGATGGCGCCATTCTCCGCAAGGTTACCGTGTCGGCGTACCAGTAGACTCAGGTCGTCGTGGCCGCCATCGCCGATGCCCTGACGGTATTTTACGCGCCGCAATCCGACACTGAGCATGAGGCCAAGTTGCAGGAACAAAATGCATGCTGCGGTGAGCGCGGTATAGAGCGGTAGATTCATTGTCATGGTCGTAATTCCTTTTTAGATCGGATCAGGAAAGTGGTCTCAAGCGTTTGCTTGAGAGTGTCGCGAGTATCGAGGTTTGTGTACGCGGCGAAGCAAAGCGCCGCGCAATGCTGCGCGGCTGGTGCAGGCTGGACAGCGCACCAGCGGCGATGCCCCCACATAAGTCGGCCAGCAAATCCAGGTTGGTGTCGGTGAGCCCGAGCTGGGCGTTTAATGAAAAGCACGTGTCCAATGCGAATTCGGTCAGCTCCCAGGCTGCACCGAAAGCAAGCGCCAGCGTGGCGGCAACCGCCACGTGCATACGCACGGGCATGACAAGCTGATGCGCCATGCTCGCCCTGCGCAGGCGCTCCAATGCGATCCCCACGAGACCAGCCATAGCCAGAAAATGCACGACATTATCGTAGTAGTTGCTGCGCAGGTAGAGGTCCAGCCCCATACCGAAGGACAAATGCATGAATAGCGTGAGATGAAACCAACTTGCGACGTTCTCAGCTGTCCAGCGGCTTGCCAGTAGCGACAATAACAAGCCGGTTCCTGCAATGACGCCCGCGCTGATATCGCCGTGAATTGTCCATCCAATGCCCAATACGACTGCGGTGAGCCGCGTGATTAACGCGATCGCCCGATGCGCAGGCGGCGAACTACGCAAGAGCGGCTGGACATTGAAAGTAGTCATTGGGCGCAGTCTATATGGTCTACAATAGAGACAAAATAACCATAATCAATACATAACGTTGCAAATTTAAGACAATGAACTGGGACGATCTGAAGCTCTTCTTGGCCCTGGTGCGCAGTGGCAGCGTGCGCCGCGCCGGGCAGCTGGCCGGGGTGAGTCACTCCACCATCGCTCGCCGTCTGGATCAGTTTGAACAGAGCCTGGGCGTTAAGGTTCTCGAGCGCGGACCGGGCGGGCCAGTGCTGACGCCAGCCGGAGAAGAGATCCTCGAAACGGCCGAACGCGTCGAACTCGATATGTTGGGACTTGAGCGGCGCGTTAGCGGGCGCGATCGTCAGCTTGCCGGCGCTATCCGGGTGACCATGGTCGATGTCCTCGCGACGGATTTACTCATGCCCGACCTGCAACGGTTTACGCAGATGTATCCCGACATCGATCTGGAAATCCAGATCAGTTATCTGTCTGCCAATCTCGATCGCGGTGAGGCAGATGTCGCCCTGCGGCTAACCGACAAGCCGCCTGAGAATCTGATCGGCCGTCAGGTCGGTCGCATCGCCCACGCGGCCTATGCGAGCCGCGCGTACCTGAAAAGCCATCAACTGGATAACCCGCAGTCAGCCAGCTGGATAGGTTTTGATCACGGGGGACGCGACCCACGTTGGCTCCGACAAAGCGGTTTATCGCAACTGCCTGTACGCGGAGTTTGTGAAAGTCTGCTGGTGCAAATCGCGGCCACGCGGGCAGGTCTGGGCGTTGGATTTCTGCCGTGCTTCGTCGGCGATCGTTACGACGACCTGGCCTGCGCTGACGACAAGTCGCGCTATCCCACCTACAACATTTGGCTCTTGCGACACCCTGATACCAGGGAAACGGCTCGTTTGAGTGTATTTTCCGAGTTCATGGCCGCAGCACTTGCTGCCCATGCCCCGGCGCTCGCGGGGAACTGAATTCTTCAGTAGCGAAGCGCCGGTATCCGGTCGTTGGCCTCGCGGTTTCGCCCGGGGCTTTCGGTTACCATGCGCGGCCATTGTGAATTACGGGTTGATGAGTCTGTGAGTGCCTCCGAAGCTGCCCCGGCGCTGCCCGTTGCGCGTCCTTTTTTGATCGCGAATTTGCTCGCATCAGTCGGTTTCGGTTTGATCGCAATGACCATTTGTCTGCCCTCAATGCATGAGTGGCCGACCCTCTTCGGTGCCAGCCAGGCACAGGTGCAATTGAGCTTCAGCAGTTTCGTCATTGGCCTTGGTGCGGGACAAGTATTTTACGGGCCGCTTTCGGATCGCTATGGAAGACGCAAGTTTTTGCTCGGCGGATTCGCCATTGCGGGGCTCAGTTCGCTTGCCGCCGCCGGCGCGCCCGGACTATTCGAAATCACCGTTGCGCGGTTCCTACAGGGTGTCGGCGCGGCGGCTGGCATGGTGATAGGACGCGCCATGGTGCAGGATTATTTTACCGGACCCGACCGGCCGCGCATCATGGCCTATATTGGCATGGTGATGGGACTATGCCCGGCGTCAGCGATGATACTGGGTGGTCAAATTCATATTCATTGGGGCTGGCGCGCAAACTTCCTCGTTATCGCCGTGATTGCTGCAGCGCTGGTCGTGATGACCTGGATCGCGATGCCAGTGGAAGAGAAAAAACAACCGTCACGGTCGCACTGGGTCACCGAAATGTTTGCTTCCTACGCACATTTGGCGCGCCTGCCCGTGTTCCTGGGATACGCGATTATTCTGGCTTCCTGCACGGGTACGTTTTACGTTTTTCTGTCTGGCGCGCCGACGGTTCTGGCCCGTTACGGTGTCGGGCCTGGCATGGTCGGTTTTTACATCATGTTTATCCCGATGTCGTATATCGCCGGTAACTTTCTAACCACCCGGCTGGTCAAAAGGTGGAGCGAGAATCGCTTGATGCTGGCCGGGAATTGCGCCGCGATTGCCGGAATCGCAAGTGTACTGATACTGGCGCTTAGCGATGTTCAATCGCCGCTGGCAGTGACAGCACCTTTGGTTTTGCTGGGTATCGGCCATGGCCTGCTGATGCCCTCCGCGCTCGCTGGCACCGTTAGCCTGGTGCCCGCTATGGCCGGCGCGGCGGCCGGTGCTGCCGGCCTTGGGCAGCATGTGGTGGGGGCTTTCGCGGGTTACGCAGTAGGGCTGGTCGAACATGACAGCGCGCTGAATATCGCGTTATTAATGCTCGTGTTCATGCTCTTATCGCTGTTCAGTCAATTGTTCCTGCTGCGTTCACTGCGTACTGTCATCAAGCCCGCCCTCGCCCTGCGCTCTTAGACTCGGATACCCCACGTAGGGCCCACGCTGCAGATCTTCAGCAGACCAACCGGGCGAAAGTCGATCGAGGCTGAGCGCGGCGCGAAACGTATCCAGTAAATGCATTACCAGCGCCCGGTGTCCGACCGGCGTCAGGGTGTAGTCATGTCGAAAAAACACCCGGCTGCTGCTCACTTTCGCGAGCTCGCGAAACATTTCAGTGGTCATCACGCAATGAATCTTATTCGCCGCACAGAATTCCCTGACGATATCGGCGTCCGGTGACGGGTATTGCTGAGTGTCGAATTGATAGACCTTACGCCCTTCCTCCCACTCATCGTTTGAAACCTGATGAGGCATGGGTACATGCACGAGCAAGAACTGGGCGCCATTTGCCTCTGCGAATTTCGCGAGAGCCGCGACATGCGCCAGAGACGCTTGATGTAAATTTTTCGTGTCGCTGGCCTCGCTGCGAGTGGCCGCGAATAAATCGGAGTTTGGGTCGCCTGGCACGAGCGCTGATCGTGCTCGCCAGGCATCGAAAGAAGACTTCACCGCCTCGACCATCGTGGAGCTGTTGAGCACAGATCCGAGCAGGTTGCTGGGTTGTGGATCTCGATAACGATGAGTGCCGCTATTGACTGCAATGCCATTCTTATCAAGCGTCGCATTGGCGAGGAAGTGATAGTCCGCAACGGGCATCAAACCGGTATAGACCAGCACCACCAGATCGGCCCCCAGCGTGTTGAGCAGGCGCCGGGCGAGCAAATTACTTTGCGCGGCACCGTAGCCGCTCATGCCGGCATTGAACAAGCGCGAGTAGGGTTCGATGTCGTCGAACCGGCGCAGCCGTCGCTGCAGTTCTTTGATAAAAGTGGTTTCGCCCATCACACCCCAGCCTTCGACCACTGAGTCGCCGAGAATCAGTGCGTAAGGTGGGCGCTCGCCGAGAAAAATAGTGCCGGCCTCGCGCAAGCCGATCTCGTTAATCTGATAGTGGACCGCGAATTCGCCGTGTCGAGAGGCGAAAAATTTGTCCGAGTTCGGTCGGAAACTGACACCGAGCTGCGGGTCGGCCTGTAGTAACTCGGGTGGGAGAGCGACCGAGTCTGGCCGGGCTGGCGCAGGTCGCTCGTTCACATAGACTTCACGCGCCCACAGTTCCCCAATCAACAACAGCCAGCTGATCACAAACAACGATCCTGCAGAAATTAATACCGCCCGCATCATCGCCGGCAAGACCTGATCAGCTTGAGCTTCATACGAGTGTCTCGGCGTTTGGCAATCGTGAAGGATGCTGCAACGCTAACAGCCTGTCCCCGGGGCTTGCAACTCACCCAGTCCATGCTTGCGCGTGCCCGCCGCTTCGCATTGAATGATTGAAACTGTCCGCGCCGTCAGCGCCATCGATGCCATGTCCGACTGATAGCGGGCAAGTAACCAATGGCAGCTTGAACGAGTGCGCGGTTGGTATAGGTTTCCGTACCTCAGCAAAGGTTCAATTGGTCTGTGCGTTCACCATTAGGCCCCGAACCGACAGAAGCATAGGGAAGATTGATGAACTGTATTCGCGCCACGTTGGCGAGCCAAACGACGATAGCGAACTCAGCGCCGCGAGACGTTTTATGACAAACGTTGAACGTCCGGAGAAAAAAGCTGGTGGTCCGCTCGCAGGAATGCGCGTCGTCGACATGACCTCGGTTGTACTCGGCCCACTGGCTGCACAGATACTTGGCGACTTCGGCGCCGATGTCATCAAGGTTGAGCCGCTCAAAGGTGATCTGATGCGCGCCAATGGCGTTAGCCGCAACCCCGGTATGAGCTCGATCTTCCTGAGTCTGAATCGCAATAAGCGCTCGCTCGCCATCGACCTGAAAACCGCGGCGGGCGCCGAGGTCATGCGACGCCTGCTGGGCGACGTGGATGTGCTGGTGCACAACATGCGCGTCGCTGCCATCGAGCGACTTGGCTTCGGTTACGAAGCGGTCCGCCAACTTAAACCCGATATCGTTTATTGCGCGGCGACTGGTTTTGGCCAGGACGGCCCGGAACGTGACAAACCCGCTTTCGACGATGTGATTCAGGCGTGCAGCGGTTTGGCTGACCTCAATGCGACTGCAGACGGCACGCCGTACTACGTCCCGAGTCTTATTGCCGATAAGACCACCGGTATGGCGCTCGTGAACGCCGTGTTGGCTGCGCTGTTGTGGCGTGAGCGAGTGGGCGAGGGACAGTACGTTGAAGTGCCGATGTTTGAAACCATGGTGGCCTTTATGCTGACCGAGCATCTCGGTGGTCTGACTTTCGAGCCGGCAACTGCGCCAGCCGGCTATTCACGTCTGCTTTCCGGTGGCCGAAAACCGGCCCCGACTGCGGACGGCCACATTGCGATGCTGCCTTATACCGGCGCGCACTGGAGAGCATTTTTTTCCGCCGCGGGACGTGATGACCTGGCGGAAAAATACGGCGTCGATGATCGCAATGCACGGAACGCGAATCTGGTTGCCATGTATCGCGATATGGTTGAGATGGCGGGCCAACAAACGACCGCGCAATGGATGGCTCTGTGCGCTGAACTGGATATCCCCGCGACACCCATTTACGCGCTGGATGAGTTGCCTGGTCATCCGCAAGCCCGCGCAGTTGAGTTATTCCAGACCACCGAGCATCCCAGCGAAGGCACCATCCGTTACGTGCGCCCGACCACGCAATTTTCCGCAACACCCGCGCATGTTCGTCGTCAGGCACCGAGCCTCGGACAACACACGACAGAGATTTTGCAGGAATGTGGCGTCAGTGTTGAGGAAATTAACGCGCTGCGACGCGATGGTGTCATCGGCGGTCAGGCCGATTCTGAGTAGCGTAGTTCGCAGCACACCTTCGCTTAAAGTGGCGACGTTATTCACAGCACTTCCATCAGATCTTTAAGGCCCAAAGAACGCTGTTGCACAGTGATGTTTTTCTCAGCCGGCTTGACGCAGGTCTGGCCAAACTATTGCCTTCGTTTTCCGCGCGCCCAGTCCTGAACCAACGGCTAAATCTCGACGCTGTAGCCGAGCGCCAGTTCATCACCACACTTACCGCGAATACCCCAGTTATGTCGTGGTGTTTCGGTGATGGTGATTTCAACGTCCTGTGGTTCGATGCCGACTTGCGCCTGAATGTTTTCGAACAATAGGCGCACGAGTGTTTTTTTACTGTCGACCGAGCGCCCTTCAAACATCGCGATTTCGATGATGGTGTAGTTGCAACTGCGGTCATCGGGATAAATGAACGCCCAATCCTGCAGACCGATAAAGCGGTGGAATTTCTTCTCAGGCGGGTAGGCGAGGGCTTCGATTACTGCTGCGTGAATCGCCTCGGAGAGCGCTGCAGCATGCGTACTGAGAACGTTGTCGAGTCCGAATATCTTGATTTGTGCCATTGGTTTCCTTCTCCAGGTTTTGCCATTGAGTGCGCTTCGCGGGCGTTGCGGTTGAGCGGGGACCACAACCGTCTGCAGTTAGGCGTTCTCGTCTCATCCGGGTGAGCGCCGAGTTTATGGCCCTACTGTGAAATCTCGGCGTGTTTAAGTATTTTGTATAAATTAGATTAGATAACTGCTCTAACTTCCTAATTTAATTTAGTTATGTTAGTCTCAATCCCATCAAAGATCGCGACGATTCTCGAATAATCGCTGAAATCGTTCGACGACCTTCCAGATTTGGGCAGAAGTTGAGATGAATGCTGCAGTGATTCGAGTTTCAGGAATTCTAAGGGTGTTGGCGATATCGCTGGCATGCCTGGTTGGCACAACCACCGCTGTTGGCGCAGCAGAGCTACGTACGATTCGCACCGGTGCCGATCTGGCGCGGACCCGGGTCGTGTTTGATATGAGCGGCTCCGCCGCCTATCAGGTATTTACGCTCGCCAACCCGAACCGGGTGGTTATTGATTTCGATGACGCCAGTCTGCACCACGCGTTATCTTTGGACGTCGTGGAGGGCGACCTGCTCGACCGGCTCCGCTATGCACCGCGCGGAGACCGCGGTTTGCGTATCGTGCTGGATGTCACTCGTCCCGTATCAGCAAAAGACATGTTGCTGCCACCGACAGGCGCTTTTGGTCATCGGGTCGTCGTTGATCTCACAGATCCCGTTCCAGAGCAGCCCGCTCAACCGGTCCAGCTCATACCAGCAGCACCGCGCGCTCATTCCCAGCCACAACAACTTGCACGTACGCTCCGGCACAATCCCCCGGTTGCACCGAGGCGAGTTGCACCTGCGGTCGAATCCCGGTCTCAAGTACAGCCGCAGATTCATTTTCGCCCGGAGGCGCTCAATCTGGCCCAGACGCAACCTCGCGCTCAATATGCGCCAGCGATTAGCCAGCCACCCGTCAACTTTCAACCCCAAGCCGACGCGCAAATGCTGGCCGACGCGCAGCGTCTGGCTGAACGTGAACACATGCCGGTCGCCGTGCCAGCCGAAATCAGATTGCCGGCTGCGGGCTCGATCAGCTTGCGTCGGCCGCAATCGAACAAGCCCCTACCACCATTAACTACTGCGCGGGTCGACCCGCGCGTTGGCGCGCTTACCGTGGCAGCGCCTCAGAATGTTCACCCTGGGCCAGCGCCAGTGCTGGAAGAAGATTCCGGACCCGGCTTTTTCATTAACGGTCTGGCGGCAGGCGATGATTTGCTGAAAAAGATTACCTCCTCGGTGGATATCGATATCAGCGGTGAAATCGGTTTTGAAGGACGGCTGTTCTTCCAGGATCCGCGCTTTGCCGGTCAGCCCGGAGCGAATGGGTCGATTTCCTTTCTGCCTGAATTCTACGCAAGCTGGGACAACAACAATCAAAGTTTGCTGTTCGTGCCGTTCGCTCGTTTCGATCAACACGACCCACAGCGTACCCACTTTGATATTCGTGAACTGGGTTACATCTACGCCGCATCGGACTGGGAACTGCGCGCAGGTATTCGCAAAGTATTCTGGGGCGTAGCGGAATCCAATCACCTCGTCGACATCATCAATCAAACAGATTTCGTTGAGAACATTGATCTCGAAGACAAGCTCGGCCAAACGATGATCAATCTCGCCTTTATTCGCGATTGGGGCACGGTCGACTTATTTATCCTGCCAGGTTTTCGCGAGCGCACTTTCCCTGGCCGTAAAGGTCGCTTTCAGGGTCCGTTACATATGGATCATGACGAGGCCGAATATGAATCTTCCGCAGAGAAGAATCACGTCGATTATGCGATGCGCTATTCACATTATTTTGGTCCCATCGATATCGGTCTGTCGCATTTCTGGGGGACCAGCCGCGAACCGCGATTCGGCACTAAGCTCAACGCCAGTGGTGAGCCGATCATTTTTCCCATCTACGACGTGATTCATCAAACCAGTATCGATATGCAGGCGACGCTCGGTAATTGGTTACTGAAGCTCGAGAGTTATCGCCGGCAGGGACAGGGTGACACCTACATCGCCGCGGTCGGCGGTTTCGAATATACCTATGTGGGCGTGTTCGAGACCTCGATGGATATTGGTGTGTTAGCCGAGTATCACTGGGATGAGCGCGGTCGTAACGCGCCGCTGCCATTCAACGATGATTTATTTGTCGGTTCCCGTCTTGCCGTGAACGACGCGGCGGACACCCAGGTGCTCGGCGGTGTTATGTCAGATTTAAATGGTACCGGCCACTTTCTTAATGTCGAAGCTAGCCGCCGTCTGGATGAGAACTGGAAAGTCGAGGTCGAGATGCGTTGGTTACTGGGTATCGAACGCGAAAATCCGACCTACGCGTTCAATCGCGACGACATGGTGCAGATAGAGTTCCTGCGTAGCTTCTGAAGTCGGCCACAATCGGCACTCAGGGCGGCCAGCGTCCGCTTGCGTCGCCGCTAATTCGGTGCCGTATATGCCGACGATACGGCATGTTTTGTCATCGCGACATTCGCAAGGCAGACCAGTAGGTTCGCTTGCATACACGCGCTGCGCTGACGCCCTGAATACGCAGTCTGCCGGATTGCCTATCCGTTTCTGACTACGCTCAACCTTCACTGCAACATCAATGGATGCCGTGCGCTATCTTAGGCGTGCGCGTCGCGCGGTGTGTCAAATTCCTGTTGGAGATCTGAATGGACAAGGTACTGTTAGAAAAACGTGGTGAAGTGGCCTATGTCACTATCAACCGCCCCGAGCGCATGAACGCCTGCGACGGCGAAACCTATGACACGCTTGCGGATATCTGGTCACAGGTACGCGACGACGCTGAGTTGCGCGTTGGTATTTTGACCGGTACCGGCGAACGTGCATTTTGCGCCGGCAGCGATATCCGCGCCGATTCGTTTGGCGAGGCCGATCGCATTCCAGGTGGTGCACTGTTTCCGGTCATGAATGCGATGAACAAACCTATCATCGCAGCGATCAATGGCCACTGTAATGGCGGCGGCCTGGAGCAAGCGCTGGCTTGTGATATTCGCGTCGCGGCTGAGCATGCACAGTTCGGCCTTGGCGAAGTCCTGCTTGGGGTGTTGCCGGGCGGTGGTGGTACGCAGCGTTTGCCGCGCCTCATTCCACTCGGTCGGGCGCTGGAAATGCTTTACACCGGTGCGCGTATTGATGCCAGCGAAGCGCTTCGCCTCGGGCTGGTCGACCACGTCGTCCCGGCGCCCCAATTGCTGGAGAAATGCGCGTCTATTGCCGCAGCAATATGTCGCGGCGCACCGCTTGCGGTTGAACGCATCCGCGCGGCGGCGTTACAGGGCTTGGACGGGTCGCTGGCCGACGGGTTGGTACTGGAACGCGATCAAATGACGTTTCTGCGCACCACCAAAGATGCGACCGAAGGGGCGCAGGCCTTCGCAGAGAAGCGCCCGCCGCGCTGGCAGGGTTGCTAAAGCATCGCGATTGATTACGACTGACCGGCGGCCCGAAACATCGAGCCGCCGGCGCTGGCCTTAACTGGCCGGCGTGAACACCGGCACTGGCGTGTCATTACGCTCTTCGAACTTCAGCGTGACTTTCTGATCGACACTGATGTTATCCAGATCGGCATCGACGATTGCGGTCATCAAGGTCGGACCTTCTGCCAGTTTGACGAACGCGATCGCAAACGGCGGTGAGGCGCGGCGCTCTACACTCCACGAATAAATCGTACCGTCACCACTTGCTTCGCGCCAATCCGTGTCGGCGCTCATGCAAAACGGGCATAACGGCCGCGGATAGTAGTGCGGGCGGTCGCAAGCGCGACAATGTTTGAACAATAACCGTCCGTCGCGCGCCGCAGTCCAGTAAGGTTCCAGCGCGATGTCGGCGCTGAAGGCATCATTTGTATTCGCCATGATTCAAGACCTCTCCATAATCAACGTCGCGCTACCGTGACGAGTGCCCAGAAAACCACCGGTGCCGTGGGCCAGCGCGATATCGCAGTTACTCACCTGGACTGCGGGATGCGCCTCGCCACGCAGCTGGCGTACCGCTTCAATGACTTTTGTCATGCCGCCACGATTACCCGGGTGGTTGTTACACAGGCCGCCACCATCGGTGTTGAACGGCAGTTTCCCAACGCCGGAAATGAGATTGCCATCGGCCACAAAGCGACCACCGTCGCCCTTGGCGCAAAAGCCGAGATCTTCGAGTTGCATGAGCACGGTGATGGTAAAGCTGTCGTAAACCGAGACGTACTTGATGTCGTCGGGTGTGACACCGGCTTCCTCGAATGCTTTGGCGGACGACCAACGTCCGGCCGAGTAGGTGATGTCGATTTCACCGCCGTTGTTATGTTTGATGGCCTCGCCTGCGCCCATCACGCTGACTTTCGGGCGCTTAAGCTGCGCAGCGATCTCAGGCGCCACGACCACCAGCGCGCCGCCGCCATCGGAGATGATGCAGCAATCTAGTCGGTGCAACGGATCGGCAACCAGTGGTGAGTTCACCACCTCTTCGACAGTGACAACGCTTTTCAGCATGGCATGCGGATTGTGCTGCGCGTGTTCTGAGGCCGCGACTTTAATCCACGCCAGTTGTTCGGACGTCGTGCCAAATTCGTGCATATGACGGCGTGCGCACATCGCGTAGATATTCAACACGCTCGGTTTGAAAGGTGCTTCGAACGGAGCATCCGGCGGCTGAATCGCAAGCGGCGCACGACCGGGCTGTGCACCTCCGGTCCGCGGCTTGCCGGCCAGTGTAATCAGCGCGACTTTGCATTTGCCGGCAGCGATCGCTTGCGCTGCGTGATTAACGTGCACGATATACGAAGACCCACCGGTTTCCGTGGTGTCGATATGGCGCGGCTGAATGCCGAGATATTCCGCGATCGACAGGCCGCCCAGGCCCGGTGCGTCGCCAGCGCAATAGTAGGCGTCGACGTCTTGTAACGTCAGCCCTGCGTCGTCAAGTGCGCCGCGCGCGACCTCCGCGTGGATTTGCGCAATGGGAATGCCTTCCGCCTTACGTGTGGGATGTTCGTAAACGCCGGCGATAAACGCCTTGCCCTTGATAGTCATGAACCGCTCCTGCTCGTGTCACTGACAAAAACAGGCGCCAACCTGTGGCGCCCGGGGCGGGAGCTTACACCAGCTTGCGGGCAAGTGATCAGGGCGGGGACGCAGGCGTTGCCAACGCGGCGATTGGGTACCCGGCCTGGAACGTCTGACAGGCGCGCTTCGTTAAGCTTTGGCGCTGGCGCGCGAACTCACCTGCTCATACCAGGCCAGGGAGCGCGTGTTCTCTGGTGGAATGTTAATTTTGACCCACGCGGCAAAGTCCACCGCGCACACTGCAGTAATGTCGACCATGCTGAATGCCTTGCCGGCGATATACGGCCCCTCTTGCAGGTAATCTTCCAGACTCGCGAAGAACCGCTGCAGAGTTTTTGTGCCGCGCTCAATCAAGGCCGGGATAGCGGGATTTATTTCCCCGCTTGCGCCTGGAATACTACGCTCGGCGAAGCCCTCATGCTGGTTTCGGAACACCTCGGAGCCCGCAATCATGCCGTCGAATTCCATTTTTCTCTGGCGGTTTGTGATGATTGCTTTTTCCAACGCCGTACGACCCAGTAGCGGTGGCTCGGGCTGGATATCTTCAAAGTAACGGGTGATCGCCATCACTTCATCGAAGCGCGTGCCATCATCGAGTTCGAGTACCGGTAACAGGCCGCGCGAATTGATGGCCAAAAACGCCGGCTGCAGATTCTCACCGCCAAGGATGTCGACCTCTATGGTCTCCATCGTGATCCCTTTTTCGGCTAGAAACATGCGCACTCGGCGAGGATTTGGCGCCACCTGGCAATCGTATAATTTCATAATGTTCCGGACTCCTTAATCTTTGCGCGTTGCCCTTGGGGCTGAATAGCCGGGGCGGGCCACCAGACCCGACACCCTGTCTGATCCCAGACCCGGCGCGGACTATACTGCGCTGGCCGATTCCGACTCCCGGTGACATGCCATGCCCAGTATTGATGACATTGCTACTGACGCCTTCGCGTTTCGCTTTGTGCGTGCCGGTGGACCGGGTGGCCAGCATGTTAACAAGGTGTCGACAGCCGTTGAGTTACGCGTCGATGTCGCCAAGTGTCGGCTGAGCGTGGACGTTCAAGCACGCTTGCTTGCGCTCGCTGGGCGGCGCGCGAACCTCGACGGTGAGATAGTGATACACAGCGACGAATCGCGTTCACAATTGCGCAACCGCGAGCTGGCCTTGCAGCGTTTTTCTGAGCTGTTGACCGCAGCCCAAACTCAGCCGCGCAAACGCATTCCGACGCGCCCTTCGAAAGGCGCGAAAGCGCGCCGGGTAGAGCAAAAAACCAGACGCGGAAAAACCAAAGCGTTGCGGCGTCGGCCAAACGAAGAGTGACCCCGATACGGATCTACTGGCCGACCCGTGCTTTGAGTATGCTGCAGCCTCACCGGTGTTTAACTCATCACCGCTCGCGCAAAATCTGTCTGACTCAACCCGGTCAACATGAGAGGAGTTTTCATGCACGCTAGCGTCCCCGAGGGCATCATCGCCGATGAAGTCGTTGCCTGGCTGAAGCAGTACACACCGGCCTTAACCGAACCGGTCACTTTCGATCTGATCGCCGGCGGCCATTCCAATCTAACCTACAGCTGCAGCGACGCTGCCGGGCGCAAGTATGTGCTGCGCCGCCCGCCACTTGGTCATGTGCTGGAATCGGCGCATGACATGGGGCGCGAATATCGTATCGTGAGCGCGCTTGCGGACAGCGCCGTACCAGTTGCGCAGACTTTCGGTTTAAGCGCGGATGCGCAGGTGAATGGTGCGCCGTTTTTCGTCATGGCTTATGTCGACGGCGTGGTCGTGCATGACTGCGACGTTGCAGCCACCCTGCCAGCGCCGCAACGCCAGCAGCTCGCCACGCATTTGATCGAGGTACTGGTGGCCTTACACCGCATCACCCCGGCCGACGTCGGTCTCGATGATCTCGGACGACACGACAGTTATATCGCGCGTCAGTTGAAGCGCTGGACCCGCCAGTGGTTAGCGACGACGACCCACCCGATCCCGGCCATGGAAGAATGCAGCAGGCTGCTGGCAGAACGCATGCCAGAGCAAATCGGCACGGCCATTGTGCATGGTGACTATCGACTGGGTAATTTCATTGTTGGCGAGGGGCGTCTGCGCGCCGTGCTCGACTGGGAGTTATGCACGCTCGGCGATCCACTCGCAGACGTCGGCTATTTGTTGAATAACTGGGCCGGTCCGGATGATACGACCCCAAGTCTCGACGACCGTTCACCCACGGTCGCCGGCGGATTCCCGACGCGTGCGGACTTGAGTTCGCAATACGCTGCAGCAAGCGGTCGTGATCTGACCAACATTAACTACTACCGGGCCTTCCAGCACTGGCGATTGGGCGCGATTCGCCAGGGCGTTTACAAACGCTATCTCGAAGGCGCGATGGGCAGCGATACGGACTTTGATCTGGACGTGTCCAAACGCGCGGTTGAATTGTGCGCCGATGCCGCACTTGAATTATTGCGCTGAACACCGCCCTTGTATCGTTCCACAGCCAGGTCTTTTGCGCAGTCTTGTTCCATCACACACCCCGATTGAACGTTCGAGTCATCTAACCGCAACGCACAGTGAGGGACAGTTGTCGTGTGGCCAATGCTGATGTGTCGCACCGACACGCGACGCGTTATGCATAGGGAGAGATTTGGCACTGCTCGGTCCCCTATGACTGATGGTCTATAACTCTGTCCTCTTTTTTCTGTAATTCGGGGACAGTTACTGTATTAACCGCGCGGAAATACAGTAACTGTCCCCGAATTAATGATCTTTTCTCCGCAGCGCTTGCGACGAGCGGTGGTCGCGGGCCTGTTACTGCCGTTTCAGCCTTTTGTTCGTAACGATAAGTCTCTGATTGCCGCCATGGCGATGTTATTCTAGGCGCGCGATGAAACTATCCAGTTGTCGTCGTTCAGAACCTGTACGGCGTCGATGCCTGTCCTGTAACCCAATTCGCGATTGAACTAACCGTGCCCAACATGCAATTCGCCGCTCGTTTTTATCTGCTGCTGGTTGCGCTGCTTGTCTCGGGGCCGGCCGGCTCCGCGCCGGTTTCGGTGGAAACCCGTTCGTTGGCGGATATTGCTGTTTATCCGTCGCGCAGCGCGCCTGCGACTGTGGTCAGCAATAGTGAGATCGAAATCAGTGCTGAGATTGCAGCGCGGGTGGTGCGCTTCGACGCGCGCGTCGGCGACATCATCGAAGCGGGCGCGGCGCTGGTGGCGCTTGATTGTCGCGACTACGAACTCGATTTGGCCAGCGCTCGTGCCACTTTCGCGAGCACCGAGGCGCGGCTGAAACTGGCCACTGTGCACCTCGACCGCGCGCGCGAACTCAGTCAACGCAATGTCATGGCTGCCGAGACTTTCGATGAGCGCCAGGCCGAGCGCAGCGTCCAGCAGGCGGACCTCGTGAGCGCCAGAACGGCGATAAAACGCGCCGAGCTTGCCGTCAGTCGCTGCACTGTGCGCAGCCCGTTTCGCGCTTTACTGCATAGCCGACTCGCGCCAGTGGGGCAATTCGTCGCGACCGGTGAAGCGGTTGCACGCCTGATTGATGTTGGTGATGTCGAACTATCTGCGCAAGTGCTCGCCGGCGACGTCGCTGCGATTACCGACAGCGATGCGCTGTCATTCGTGGACGATGAGCAGCGTTATCCGGTGACGTTGCGCGCAGCGGTGGCCGCACTCGATTCCGAAACGCGTCAACGCGAGTTGCGCTTGCGCTTTAACGTCACACAGCCTTTGACCGGTACCGCCGGGCAGCTCAGCTGGCAGGACAGGCGTACCCATGTGCCTGGTAATTTGCTGGTCGCCCGCGACGGGGTGTTGGGCCTGTTCGTGATCGTTGATGGGCGTACCAGTTTCGTGATCCCGTCCAATGCCCAGGCCGGCCGCGCGAGCGTCGTTAGCCTGGCTCCCGACACGGCAGTTGTGGTCGCCGGTCACTATGGCTTGCAAGATGGCCAGGCGGTGCAAGTTATCTCGCAGCCATGACGTTTCTTTCCGCGCTGCTGCGCAATCACGTTCTCGCCAATCTCTTTTTCCTGCTCGTCCTGGTCCTCGGTGCCGCATCGTATGTGCAGATGCCGCGCGCTAAAGATCCGCAGATCAAGCTCAACTGGGTCAATATCATTACCTATCTGCCCGGTGCGTCGGCTGAGGACATCGAACGCCGGGTCACTGATCCGATCGAAGACGCCATTCAGCGCTCGGTGCGCGACATCAAGTTCGTCTCCAGTACCTCGCGTGAGAATACTTCGAACATCATTGTGCGCTTTGACTATATTGATGACGCAACCTACGACAAGCGCATCATCGATCTACGTCGCGAAGTGCAGAACGTCTATAACGATGAACTGCCCGCGGAAACGGACGACCCGGTCTTCTATGAGCTGACCTCATCGACGTGGTTTCCAACCGCGACCGTCGTCGTATTCGGCCAGGGCCTGGACGACAACCTGCGGCGCCAGGCGCGTTACGTCAAACGCGACATTGAGGCATTGCCCGGCGTCGAGTCGACCAATGCGCTTGGCTTGCCGCGGCCACAGTTACTCATCGAGTTTCATGCGCAGCGCCTTATCGAGCTTGGCGTTTCGGCGGCCGACGTGGCCGACTCGGTGCGCAGTTACTTTCGTGACGTGTCCGCAGGTGACATCGCGACCGCAAGTGGCCGCTGGTTGGTCCGCGTGGCGGGTACGAGTGCAGAGCCGGATGAGATTGCTCGTTTGCCGTTGATTACGTCTGCCGGCGTGATTGAACTGGGTACGCTTGCCGATGTGTCATTCGCGACCGAAGAAGCGGAAGAACTGGTCAGTTTTAACCGCCAGCCAGCGACCATGTTTGCGGTCGTTAAGAACGAGGACGCGAACGTGCTCGAACTGGTTGACGGCTTGCAGGATTACATCGACGCGCGCAATGAAGTGAGCGGCAAAACAGGTGTCGAACTGTTTCTGGTCGACGATCAAACCGTCAGCACCCGTGAAGCCCTTTCGCTCATGCAAACCAATGCGGCTATCGGCCTGCTGTTTGTGCTGCTCGTGACTTGGATGTTTCTGGGTACGCGAATTGCGCTGCTCACCAGCGCGGGTATTCCATTTACTCTGGCGGCGACTTTCATCGTCCTTAATCTCACCGGCATGACCATCAACAACACTGTCCTACTTGGCGTGGTGATTTCGCTCGGCATGCTGGTTGATGATGCGGTGGTCGTCGTGGAGGCCATCTATCAGCGTCTGCAGAGCGGCAGTCGTGGCATCGACGCGGCCCTGGGTGCGCTGCGCGAAGTCGCCGCGCCGGTTACAACATCAGTGCTGACGACCATTGCCGCATTTTTGCCGCTCGCCCTTTTGCCGGGTGTATTGGGTGAATTCATGCGTGTGATTCCGATTGTCGTTAGCGTCGCGCTGGCGGTGAGTTTGTTGGAAGCGTATTGGATGCTGCCGGCTCACGTTATCGCGTTCAACGTGAACTTCCGGGAACCCGGGAAATTACAAAAGCGCCGGCAACGCTTCACCCATGCGATTCGCCTCGCCTATACGCGCGCGCTGTTGCGGGTGCTGCGCAGACCTTGGCGGGCACTGCTACTTGTCGCGCTGACCTTTGCACTTGCCGCCGGGACACTGGCGCTGGGTTACGTGCGGGTCAACTTCTTCCAGGGTGACGCAGTGCGCATGTTCTATATCAATGTAGAAATGCCGCCCGGCACGTCAATCGAGCAAACGTCGACCATGGTGCAGGCCATCGAAGCTCGTGCCCGTACGGTTATCGATCCAGCCGAACTGCGCGGCACGCTGGTCTATGCCGGGCAAATGTTTACCGAAACCGACAACGTGTTTGGCGATGTGGTCGGACAGGTGTTGGTGAGCCTGAATCCCGCGCGCCCGGAATGGCGGCACGTGTTTGACGTTGCCGATGCAGTTGAAGCAGAAATCGCCGATATTCCGGGCCCCAAGCATCTCGGCTTGTTACGGCTCAAGGATGGTCCGCCGACTCAGCGGCCGGTCAAACTGAAAGTGCGCGGCGATCATTTCGATGACCTGTTACAGGTCGCGAACAAGTTGCAGGCATTTCTCGCCGGCAATCCTATTTACAAGGATATCGCGCTCGATTATCGCCCCGGCAACCCGGAACTCGTCTTGCGTCACAACGGTGAGGCCATCAAACGCGCCGGGCTCGACCCGGACAGCGTGAGTCGAGAAGTGAGTTTGCACGTCGATGGCGAAATGATCACCGAGTTTCAGCATCGCGGCGAGGAGGTGCGGGTGCGTGTTCGGGCGCACGGTGGATTGCAGGATATTGATGATTTACTGCATCGCGCGGTGCCCCTCGCAGGCGGCGCCAGCGTGGTACTTGGCGAGGTGATGCACGCCACGCCGGGCATGAGTCAGTACAGCATCAAGCATCACGACTACCGGCGCGCCGTCACGCTTGAGGCGGATATCGACTCGCTGCTAACCGATACCGTGGCGGCCAACGCGCTGGTCGCGGAGCGCTGGCAAGAAATTGCGCCCGATCATCCGAACGTCGATCTCGATTTTTCCGGCGAGCTCGACGACATCGAGGAGTCGCTCGACGCGATCGTGCTGCTGTTCGTGTTGGGAATCGGTCTGATTTACATCATCGTCGGGACACAATTTCGCAGCTACGTGCAGCCATTGTTGATTTTGTTCACCATTCCGCTGGCGTTCACGGGCGTCGTGCTCGGGCTGCTGGTCACTGGTGATGCGCTCAGTCTCTACACCATGTACGGCATGGTGGCCCTGGCAGGGTTAGCCGTGAATGCCTCTATCGTGTTGATTTCAGCCGCCAATGCACGTTTAGAGGCTGGTATGGGGCTCATCCATGCGACGGTCTACGCCGCCAGGCGGCGGGTTGTGCCAATTTTGATCACATCGGCCACGACAATTGCGGGATTATTCTCTCTGGCAGCCGGGCTGGCCGGCGAGTCTGCGATTTGGGGGCCGGTCGCGACTGCGATTGTATGGGGACTGACGTTCTCGACAGTGCTAACCTTAATCCTCATTCCGATGATTTACGCGGCTTCAATGAGCTGGAAACTGCGCAACAAGGCCTCTGCCAGGAGCAATGATTAACGCAAATTCGTCACAGTTCGGCGCAAGCACGGCCCCGTTGTCTGAAATGCGCCCCTATACTGGCTACAGTTGCAGGCCTAATCCCGCTTGCAGAATTGCCACGGCGCCCCGATTCGTTCCGCGCTCCGAACAGTAACGACGCATGCCCTGATTGCCATGTTGAATGTCGCCACAATCCTCAGCGCTATTGTTTGCGATCAGGCGCGGGCTGACTTTCGGGCGCTTTATGCGAGCGAAAATCAGGCCTTGGTAGCGCTTGTCACGTCGACTATCGACGAGGCGTTTACCTCGCTGGCAAGCAGCGACGCGCTCTACCATAACGTTGAGCACACCAGCCATGTCACCCTGGTTGGCCTCGAGATTCTCAAAGCCAAACAACTGAGCGAAAGCTCTGTGTCTGCTGCCACCTGGACTAATGTCGTCATCGCGCTGGTCTGTCACGATATCGGCTATGTGCGCCAACTCGATGCGCAGGACTGCCGCGCAAAAGTCACCACCGGCATTGACGGACAACCACTGGAAGTTGCCGTCGGCAGCAGCGATGCGGTATTGATGCCAGTCCACGTGAACCGGGGCAAACGCTATGTCGAACAGATTTTACTGTCGAGCAATCTGGCTGATATTGGTGTGATTAATGCGTGCATTGAGCGCACCCGATTCCCCGTGCCAGACGACGCCTGGTATGCCCAGACCGATGACTTTCCTGGCTTGGTGCGCGCGGCAGACCTCATCGGCCAATTGAGTGACCCACGCTACCTGCACAAACTCCCTGCGATTTTCTACGAGTTCGAAGAGACCGGCTTTAACCGGATCACTGGTTACCAGTGCCCCGGCGACCTGCTACTCGGTTACCCAGCGTTTTACGCCAACAGCGTTGTACCGTATATCGATGCGGCAACTGAATACCTCAAGCTAAGCGTACAAGGCCAGGATATCCTGGCGCACCTGGAGGCCAACCTGACCACTGCTCGCGAAGCCGTCGCTGCGCCTTTGTCTCTAGCCAGCGGTTCCTGAGCCCGCAGGTCCCATCCTATTCGCGCCGCCGGGCAGCGATACCGGCCATGTTGAGACACCCGACGACGAAGCCGTTCGTCACGCCACGGCAATCCACGGCCTTCATCGCTACCCTCGCGCTGCTTTTTGCTACCGCCGTACACGCTTCCGGAACGGCTGAATTTGCTGTTGAGGAGATCGCGTCTGGCGTTTATTTGCACCGTGGGGCCGTAGCCGACATCGATTCGCCGGCGCGAGCTGATAGCGCCAATATCGGTTTTATTGTTGGTCGCGAATGTGTCGCGGTGATCGACAGTGGCGGCGCAATTGATACTGGTCGAGCGCTTAAAGCGGCGATAACAAGCGTCACGGCGCTACCGGTGTGCTACGTCATTAATACCCATGTACATTTTGACCACGTGCTGGGCAACGGCGCGTTCGCCGACGGCAAGGTACGCTTTGTCGGGCACGCTGAGCTTGCTGATGTGCTGTTCGCGAACCGTGAGTTTTTTGCTGAGAATTTCGTGACCGAATTGCACGGCACCGCGGGCGATGGGCCGGTTACGCAACCGGATTTGCACGTAGAAGCACAGCTCGAGCTGGACCTCGGCGGTCGGACACTCCTGTTAGTGGCGCACCGCACCGCACACACGACCACTGATCTCACCGTCTACGACCCGCACACCACGACCTTGTGGACCGGCGATTTACTTTTTCGTGAGCGTCTGCCGCTGCTCGACGGCTCATTGCACGGCTGGCTGAGTTGGATGGCACTAGCGATGACGAACACTTATGCGGTGGTCGTACCTGGACACGGTCCGCCGGATCCCGCCTGGCCGTCTGGCGCGCAATCCCAACTGCGTTATCTTCGCGCGCTGCGTGACGACACCCGCACCGCGATTGCAGCTGGCCAGTTAATCGAAGACGCGCAGGCAACGGTTGCAGCGGAGGAACTGGCGCATTGGGTTCTGCGCGAACGTGCTCATCGGGTGAATGTCAGTCGTGCTTATCGTGAACTCGAATGGGAGTAGCTTAGGCGCAACGGCCAGCGCGCCCGACGTTCATTCCCCGCCGATGATTAATGGGGTAAGAGAGAAGCGCTGGGCGGCCGCTCGTGCGTGCTCAATCTGTTGCTCGATCCAGTCCTCACCGTGGCCCAGTTCTTGTGCCATCAGTGCAGCAACGAGTGGAGTGATGTCGCTCGCTGCCTGAGGATTCACAAACATTGCACGACTGCGATACGCCAGCGTGTCACTCACCGATGTCGCCTGTTCCGCGCGCGCGGCCCACACGAAATGCGCGCCACACCAGGGCAAGTCAGGATGTAGCGGCGCTGCCAGATCAGGGCGTTCCCGCACCAACGCCCGTAACTCGTTCGCCGCGAAGCCCCAGGCACTGAAGGCATCGGTTCCCGCAGTTGCCGGCGGCGTCAGCGCGATTGTCGCGGTCTGTGAGGCCGACCCGCGTAATCCCGCCGCCGTGACCGCGAGGTCAACGCATTGCTCGGCAATCAAACGGTAGGTCGTCCACTTACCGCCGCTAACGCTGAGCATGCCCGCGCCATCGATCTCCAACACATGTTCGCGTGAACGCTTAACTGTGCTCGCGCCGTCGGCTTTTCCTGCCAGCGGCCGGATGCCGGCGAAACTGCACAACACGTCGGCGCGGCGCGGCGCAGGCTCCAAAAACTGACCGGCGACCTCAAGAATCGCATCGATTTCATGTCCAAGGGGCTCGGGTGGCAGCGCGCCATTGGCAACGACGGTGTCTGTCGTGCCGAGCAATACCTGCCCGTGCCAGGGCACTGCGAACATGATGCGACCGTCGCTGGTGTGCGGCAACACCAACGCCTGCTGGCCACCCAGATGACGGCTTGGAACGACGACGTGGGCACCCTGACTAGCGCTGATCCCGGCCGGCGCGGTGGGCTCATTCAAGCGACGTACGACATCGCTGCCTGGGCCCGCGGCGTTGATGATGATCTTTGCGCGCACCGTAAAATTGTTGCCGCCCAGATGGTCCTGTATGGCCAGCGTGTCCGCGCGCCCGGCAGTCGAACCGGTGATCGCTTTCACTTCGCAGTAGTTGAGTGTCAGCGCGTCGCGTGCGCGGGCCGCTGCCAGCACGCTGATGAGCAAGCGCGAGTCATCGAACACCGCATCGTCATAAGCGACAGCGCCAACCAGTCCTTGGCGGCGCAATGCGGGTACGAGTGCGCAGGCTTCGTCCGGAGTCAGCCAGTTACTTTTACTGGTCGGCGTTGCGCCGCCCAGCCAATCGTAGAGCTTAAGCCCGAGGCGAAATTTCGCGCCGGAGAAATAACTGTAGGCTGGAATCAAGAAGCGCTTCGATTGCACAATCCCGGGCGCGTTGTCTAACAACAAGCTGCGCTCGGTCAGTGCTTCACGAACCAGCTTCCAATGTCCGAGACCGACATACCGCACGCCGCCATGAATGAGTTTGCTACTGCGCGAGGATGTGCCACTACCGAAGTCTGCGCGCTCAAACAACACCACCGAAAGGCCCCGACTGGCAGCATCGAGCGCGATCCCGGCACCGTTCGCACCGCCCCCAATGACGGCGATGTCGAATAGCTCTCCGCCCGCGAGGCGCGCGAGCAGGGCCTGACGATGGGCCGTTAGGACTGCTCGTGCCAATGGCGTGATCGCGTGACGGCGTTTTGCCAGCGACGTGCCGGGCCATCGATCTCTGCGCGTGTGCGCTGCGCTTGAAAACGGTGCTCGGCCTGCCAGATTGAGGTGATGGCCTTGCGATCACGAAACACGCCGACTGCGAGTCCGGCGAGCAGCGCGGCACCGAACGCCGTGCTTTCGATTATCCGCGGCCTGACTAAATCATTACCGAGAAAATCCGCCTGGGTTTGCATCAACAAGTTGTTGTTGCTGGCACCGCCGTCGACCCGTAATTCGGTGATGTCGGTATCGGCGTCTTGCACCATCGCGGTCATCACGTCACGTACCTGCCAGGCGATGCCGTCAAGCGCCGCACGTGCAATATGCGCGCGCGTGCTACCGCGCGTCATGCCGATCAGTAAAGCGCCGGCTTGCGCGTCCCAGTGCGGCGCTCCAAGGCCAGTAAATGCAGGGACCAGCATCACACTGCCGCTGTCACTCACGCTACCCGCGAGCGCTTCGATCTGTGCCGCGTTCTCAATGATGCCGAGCCCGTCGCGTAACCATTGCACCGTGGCACCGCCCATAAATACGCTGCCTTCCAGGGCATATTCAGTGATCCCGTTAATCCGGCAAGCAATGGTGGTGAGTAGTTTGTGTGCCGAACGTGGCGAACGGGAACCGGTATGTAGCAACACGAAGCAACCGGTGCCGTAGGTGCACTTGGCCATGCCGGGGCTGAAACAAGCCTGGCCGAACAAGGCCGCTTGTTGATCGCCGGCGATTCCCCCGATCGGGATCTCGCTACCGAAGTGGGTCGTCGTGGCGCATATACCGCTGCTATCGACCACCTCGGGAAGGACCGCCCGTGGCACCTGCCACAGAGTGAGTAATTCGTCGTCCCATTCATTGCGGTCGATATTGTAGAGCAGGGTGCGCGACGCATTGGTCGCGTCGGTCACGTGGCGCCGTCCACCGCTCAGATGCCACATCAACCAACTGTCGATAGTGCCGAATGCAAGCTCCCCGCGTTCGGCTCGCGCTCGCAGGTCTGCGTTTTCATTCAGCATCCAGTGCAGCTTGCTCGCAGAAAAGTACGGATCGAGCAGCAAACCGGTTTTCTGGCTAAACATCGGTTCGGTGCCTGCTGCACGCAACCCCTCGCACACGTCCGCGCCGCGGCGGTCCTGCCAGACCAGTGCGTTGCTACATGGTCGTCCGCTGCTGCGCTCCCATAACAAGCAGGTCTCGCGCTGATTGGTGATGCCAATACCGGCAATATCGCGACTCGTCAGTTGCGCTTGCTGTATGGCTTCGGCGGCCACGTCCAGCTGCGTTTTCAAAATCTCCTGCGGGTCGTGCTCGACCCATCCCGGGCGCGGATAGAACTGTTCAAACTCTTGCTGCGCAAGCGCGTGGATATGTCCTGATTCGTCGAATATTAATGCTCGTGAACTGGTAGTTCCCTGATCCAATGCGAGTAGATAGGCCATCGGCATTACCCTGTTGGAGACTGTGAGCGCTGCACATACGCAGTCGCCCGGGCGGGGAAGTCGCTGAATACGCCATCGACACCGCACGCCATGCAGTGGGCAAGTTCGTGCAGCTCGTTGACGGTATAAACGAGTACCCGCAGTCGCGCGGCGTGCGCCTCTGCAACGCAATCTTCGCTGACCAGATCGAGCGGTAAATGAATCGACCAGGCAGCTAACTCCTGCGCCGAAGCAAGCGCTGTTTGATAATCGCTTCCGCACAGCACGGCCAATTGTTGCGGGTCGACCAGATCCGCTAGTGCGCGTGTGGTCGCGTGGTCGAAAGATGAATACAGCACTCGGCTACGCCACTGCGGCGTGTTGTCAGCGAAGTGATTGACGGTTTCGACGACGCGTTTTGCGATGCCACTTTGCTTGATCTCAACGTTGACGAGGGCACCCGAACCGGCAAGCGCCAAGACTTCCTCAAGGAAAGGGATCGGTTCGCCGTTGGTTGTTTTCAGGGCGCGCAGCGCGGTGACATCAAGTTGCTGATAAGCGCCTACACCATTGGTCGTGCGTTCGAGGGTGTCGTCGTGCAATACGATAAGTTGCTCACCCAACAGTCGAACATCGAACTCGATGCCGTCCGCACCGCCGGCGATGGCATAGCGAAAGGAGGCGAGTGTGTTTTCGGCGATCTCGCCGGCCGCACCACGATGGCCGATAACCAACATCCGGGCGTCACCACTGTCAGGTTCTGAAATCTTCAAAGTGCGTTGCGGTTCATGATTTTCGTGGGCAGGTCGCCATGCATGCGCGCTAAGAGTCGTATCATAGGTGCATCCCCGGAACGTCCGGCTAACAAATGCTCATGGATCTTAACCTGTGACACGCGATGATACGTTCACATCGGCCAAGCCTGGCGACGGGCGGACATGGATATTCGGCTACGGCTCACTTATTTGGCGCCCGGATTTCGAATATCGCGAGCAGCAACCTGCGCAGTTGCACGGTTGGCAACGGCGCTTTTGGCAGGCGTCACCCGACCATCGTGGCGTGCCGCAAGCACCCGGCCGCGTGGTCACCCTGGTCCGCGATGCTGAGTCTGTTTGCCATGGCATGGCGTTTTTGCCGGCGGCAAAAGACTGGTCCCACATCATCGCGTTATTGGACGTGCGGGAACGTAATGGCTATGAGCTGCATCATGTTGAAGTTGTGTTCGACGATGGACAAGCCCGCCCGGCGGTTACTTATGTCGCTGGACCACAGAATCCGAGTTTCGTCGGGCCAGCGCCATTCGAAGAGATGGTTGAACAGATTGCGCACGCGCATGGTCCGAGCGGCGCGAATCGTGAATACGTACTGGAACTGTCTGCCAAGCTTGCCGACCTCGGTGTGCACGATGACGAGGTGCATGCCTTGAGCGATGCCTTGCGCCGGTATCCGGCATGATTAGCCGCTATCCGGACGACCATTCCGGGACGCGCTTAAACGCTTTTCGCCACTACATTGGGATCGACTACTCCGGCGCCCAGGCACCCGTATCGCGTTTGCGCCAGTTGCAGGTCTACGCAGGCGATGACAGTTCAGAACCTGAGGCAGTGGCACCTTATGATGCGGCAGCGCGTAATTGGTGTCGCAAAGAGGTCGCCCGCTATGTGCGCGATCGCTTGCTTGCAGACCGCCCGATCATTGTTGCCATTGATCACGGGTTCTCGTTTCCGATCGATTATTTCCAACGCTCCGATCTCAATACCTGGGATGGTTTTCTGCGCCATTTCTGCGAGCGCTGGTCGACTGATCGCGATCATATGTATGTCGATTTCGGACGCCGCGAGAATCCGCCCGGCGGTAAAGCGACCGATCTGCGTTTGTGCGAACGCTGGACGCAGGGTGCCAAAAGCGTTTTTCATTTTGACGTGCAGGGCTCGGTCGCCAAATCGACCCACGCGGGCATTCCATGGTTAAAACAACTTCGCGACGACCCACGCATTAAAGCGCGTACGCATTTCTGGCCTTACGACGGCTTCAGTGTTGAGGCGGGCCGCTCAGTGGTCGCAGAATCTTTCCCGTCCCTGTTTCGGCGCCGCTATGCACGCGGCGAACGCACAGCCGATGAGCACGATGCTTATGTGCTGGCAGCATGGTTAAAGGATATGGACACGCGCGGCACGCTAGCAGATTACTTCAATCCGCCGCTGACGTTGCCCGAGCGCCGTCAGGCCCGTCTGGAGGGGTGGATTCTGGGGGTGCGTTAGGGTTAGACGAGACACAGTCACGTGGGCTGTTGATGCGACGGAGTCTGGCCACCAAGCGACGTTTACCATTTGACCTTCCGACGCAGCCCAGCGGGCTCGGACCTTGCATCGTAATCAGATGCTCCCTAGGCTTGGGTGTTCCGGATCAGGTTGCACGCGTGCGCCGGGACCCGGGTTTCCATGCGGCATGTTGATTTGGGAAGGTCCCGGTGCCGCCTTCGTCTTGTCAGGACACCGGGGAGGTTTCCATCATGTCCAATTACGATACGTTAATTCGCGGCGGCACACTGCTCGACGGCAAGGGTCATCCGGCCTATAGCGCCGATATCGCTATCAAGGACGGCAACATTGCCGCCATCGGCCGCGGGCTCGGTAACGCAGCTGAGACCATCGATGCCGATGGCCTCACCGTCACGCCCGGCTGGGTCGACATCCACACGCACTATGACGCACAGGTGACTTGGGATCCCGAGCTTCTGCAATCGACGTGGCATGGCGTGACTTCGGCGGTGCTCGGCAATTGCGGCGTCGGATTCGCACCAGCCCGCCCCGATCGTCGCGACTGGTTGATCGGTCTCATGGAAGGCGTCGAGGACATTCCCGGGGTTTCGCTCAAGGCCGGCATGAAGTGGGAGTGGGAAAGCTTTCCCGAGTATCTCGATGCGCTTGATCGCATGCCGCGCACGATTGATATCGGTACCCAGATGACGCACGGCGCCCTGCGCTGTTTCGTCATGGGTGAACGTGGCGCCAGCAATGAGGCGGCCACCGACGCGGATCTTGCACAGATGGCCCAACTAATCCGCGAAGGCATGGCGGCTGGCGCGCTCGGCTTCACGACCTCGCGCACCGCCGTGCACATCGATGTCAATGGGGTTCCTGTGCCCGGCACCTATGCAAACGCGAATGAGTTAACTGCGCTGGCCGGCGCTGTGCGCGACAGCGGTCACGGCTTGATGGAACTCGTGCTGCGCGGTGCCGCAGGTGAGGATACTCAAGGTCTGCACAACGACATGGCCATGCTGCGCGAAGTTGCGCAGCGTTCGAACTGCCCGCTGATGTACCTGCTCGCGCAAAATAATGCCGAACCTGATCAGTGGCGCAGCCAGCTCGAGGTCTGCGAGGACGCCGCGCGCGCCGGCCTGCAAATAACACCGCAGGTCGCCGGGCGCCCGATTCCAATTCTGTTTTCGATGGCCGGCGAGCACCCGTGGCGTTTTATGCCGAGCTATGCCGAAATCGCCGATCTGCCACCGGCGGAGCGCGTGCGTCGCATGGCCGATCCCGCCATGCGGGCGCGGCTGCTGGCGGAAAAGGATCCGAACGACACGGGCTTCTCGATGCTCTACAAGAGCCCGATATTGTGGGACACCACTTACGTCGGCACCGAGCCGCTCAACTATCTGCCGGAAGCCAGCGCAAGTATTGCCGCGATCGCCGCCCGCGAAGGTCGCGACCCGTGGGCAGTGGCTTACGACCTGCTGCTTGAAAACGAAGGCAACGCGCTGCTGGTGCACACCCTGGTTGGGTATTCGGAAGGCAACCCGAGCGCCGTGCACGAGATGCTGCGTCATCCGCAGACGGTCCTGGGGCTCAGCGATGCCGGCGCGCACTGCCGTTTTATCTGCGACGGTGGCGTGCATACCTATCTGCTGACCCACTGGCACCGTGACCGCGATCGCGAAGATCCCTACCACCTGCCGCTCGAGTTCCTGGTCCGCAAGTTGTCGGGCGACAACGCGCGCCTCTATGGTCTGCATGACCGCGGCGTTCTCGAACCAGGGCGTCGCGCCGACATCAACCTCATCGACATGACGCGTCTTGGCTCGGGCTCGCCCTACATGGCCTACGACCTGCCGGCAGAGCAGCCGCGGATGTTGTGCAAAGCGACTGGCTACGTCGGTACCTATGTGCGAGGGCAGTGCGTACAGGCTGACGGCAAGCTCACCGGTGAGCGCCCGGGCCGCGTGATCCGGGGCGGCTAAGCGCGCATCGGCAGTATCGTCGCGTGCGCTTAATCACAGCGTGCGCGGCGATGCCATGCGCTTTCGGCATGCGCTACAGTGAAAAGTTGGCGGCGTAATTTTGGATCTGTTGCCAAACTACGCCGCCCCTTCGCTATCGACCGCTACGATGACAGGCAACTCCCTGCCGCAAAGTTCCGCTCAGGCAACAGTCGGCGCCCAGTTGTAAATACGGGTGAGGTTGCCGCCCATCAAGGCTGCACGCTCGCTGTCACTGACGGTGTCGGTGAGTCGAAACGCCTCGACGCCTTCGGCATAGCTGAGCAATCCCACCGCGCGCGTCCAGTCGGTTCCCCACAAACAGCGTTCTATGCCGTAAGCAGAAAATATCCGTGCCAGTGGCGGCCAGATATCGGCATACGGAAAGGGTTGATGGGACAAGGTGCAGGCGCCGGAAATCTTGATCGCGATATTGTCGTAACTGGCCAGTGCGAGCACGTTGGGCAGATCTGCGAACGGTTGCTCGGGCGCCGGCGGTTCGAAAGGTTGCGTCAATCCCACATGGTCGAGAATCAGTTGCGTATGCGGATTGCGCGCGGCTAATTCACCGAGCAAGGGTAATTTCCCCCAGCAAAACACATTGACCGGCAAGCCCAGCTCGGCCCCTGCGGCGAGTACCCGATTCAATCCCGGGTCATCAGCCGGCGGGGTATCGTCACCGACGAGCATGATGCGTGCACCCACCACGCCAGCATTCGCGCCCCACGCAGCCATTTGATCAACCACGTCGTCGGCCTGGGCATCAAAGGGTTTGATGAGCCCAAATCGGCCCGGATGGCTGGCATACACCTCGAGAGCATAACTCCCGTCAAAGCGGTACATCGTCCACGGTGAAATCAGCAACGCGCCATCGACACCAACGTCATCCATGGCCGCGACCATTTGATCGCCGGTGACCTCGGTCGGGCCATGCAGGTGTGCGGCCCAGGGGCGTTCGGGTCTATCACGTTCGTAGGCGTGGACCTGGCAATCAATCGTCGATGTAGGATTATTCATCGGTCTATCGTGCTACTGAATCGCATGACTGGCAAGCATGCCCACTGCATCTCGGTGGCTATTTACCGCCGATAAAACTGGCCCATACGCGGGGCGCAAGGCTGCATCGATCGAGAGCTCCAGGGGAGAAGAATCCCGCCGCACAATGACATACCGCTCGAACGTGTGGTAAAACGTTCTTCATGCCCAAGACCCCAGCAGGCGCTACCCGTGCGCGAATTCACGACTTCATGTGTCAGCGCATATTGCTTGGCGAGCCGCCCTCGGTACGCGAAGTTCAGGATGCTTTTAGCTTTAAATCGACTGCGACAGCGCGTGAGCATCTCGATGCGCTGGTTGAGACCGGCTTGCTCGAGCACGAATCAGGTAAACATCGTGGCTACCGGCTGCCCGGCGCTTTCGTGCCAGGACTTGCGCCCCTGCTAGGGCGCGTGCAGGCCGGCAGCCTGACCGAAGCGGTGGCGTTCGCGGATGGCTATGTGCCGGTTAGCGCGGACCTTGCCGCCAATTGTTTTGCCCTCACGGTGCGCGGCGAAAGCATGTCTGGGCGCGAGATTCACGATGGCGATATCGTGTTGGTGCAACGCGATGCGCGCATTAAATCCGGCGATGTGGTGGTCGCCCTGCTGGGTGATGAAGCAACGATTAAAACGTTCGTCAAAGTTGGGCAACAGATCATCCTGCAGGCAGAGAACCCGCTTTTCGACGATATCGATCCGGGCGCTGAGCGGCTTGAATTTTCCATTCTCGGCCGCGTCTTCGAAGTTCGGAGATCCTTATGAATGCTGATCCCATGGCGAGTCTGAATACCGCTCAGCGGCGCGCTGCAACGTTTGGCTCGGCGGCCGAGAACGGCGCGTGGTCGAGTGCGCCGTTGCTCGTGATTGCGGGGGCGGGAACTGGCAAGACCACGACCCTTGCCCACCGCGTCGCACACTTATGCTTACAGGGGGCATCGCCTGAGCGAATTTTGCTACTGACATTCACGCGCCTGGCTGCGCGAGAAATGGTGCAGCGTTCGCAGAACATGGTCGCAGCTGCAATGAAAGCGCGGCATGGGGGAGGGCGCGCAGGAGCGCCGGGGAAAATTGATTGGGTGGGGACCTTTCACGCGATCGGCGCGCGCCTTATTCGCCACTATCACGAAAGTCTGGGCCTGGATGCATCGTTCAGTGTGCTGGATCGCGGTGACAGCGCCGACATGATGGATTTGGAACGCCAGACCCTGGGCTATCACAAGAGTCGCGATCGCTTTCCGCAGAAAGCCACCTGCCTCGATATTTATTCGCGCACGGTGAACGCGCAGTGTTCTCTACGCGAAACACTGGAGGGAGCATTTCCGCATTTCCTGCAGTGGCAGGATGAGCTCAAACTCCTGTTTGCTGCTTACGTTGAACGCAAGCTCAAGCAGCAGACCCTCGACTACGACGACCTGCTGTTGTACTGGTTTTACCTCGTCGAAGAACCGCGCATTGCTGCGGATATCGGCAGTCATTTCGATCACATTCTGGTCGACGAGTATCAGGATACCAATCGCCTGCAGGCCGACATCATTCGGCGCATCAGACCCGACGGCGCAGGTCTGACTGTCGTTGGTGACGACGCACAGTCTATTTACAGTTTTCGCGCTGCCGAGATCGATAACATCCTCGACTTTCCGCAGCACTATGCCGGGGCCGAGGTGGTCAAGCTGGAGCAGAACTATCGTTCTACGCAAGAGATTCTTGATGCCTCCAACAGTTTAATGGCGGAAGCTGAGCGTACTTACCAGAAGTCCCTCCAATCTGTACGCGGAAACGGTCAGCGCCCGCTGCTGGTGACCGTAGAAGACGAGCACGAAGAAGCGCTGTACTTGTGTGAACAAATTCTGGAACGGCGCGAACAAGGTATCGATCTGCGCCAGCAGGCCGTGCTGTTTAGAAATTCTCGCCACACCATGCGCCTCGAACTGGAACTCGCAAAACACGATATTCCTTATGTGAAATATGGCGGCTTGAAATATATGGAATCGGCACATGTAAAAGACGTGATGTCGGTTTTGAGTTGGGCAGAGAACCCAAAGAACGACGTTGCAGGCTTCCGCGTTCTGCAAATTCTCGAAGGTATCGGGCCCGCTACCGGGCGCAAAGCGCTTGAACATTTACTGGTCAATGACGGCGATTTCGCGAGTCTCGATGCGCTCGCCGGCGTGCCTAGCGGTTCGCGACCGCAGTGGCAGGATTTGGCGTACTTGATGAGCGTTCTGTCGAGTGCGGTATGGCAAGGGCAGCTGGAACTTGTCATGAAGTGGTACCAGCCGCATCTTGAGCGCCGCTACGATCACAGCTTTCCGCGTGAAGGCGATCTCGAACAACTGCTGCAACTGAGTAACGATTATCAGGAGCGCAGCGTGTTTCTCACCGAAGTCACTTTGGACCCGCCAAGCGGCAGTGGCGATTTACCGACCAGCGCTCATATTGATGAGGATTTTTTGATCCTCTCTACCGTCCACTCCGCCAAAGGGCAGGAGTGGGATACGGTGTATGTGCAGCATTTCAGCGACGGCACTTTCCCGAATGAGTTTGCTGCCGGCGACAAAGACAAGCTCGAAGAGGAACGGCGCCTCGCTTATGTCGCATTAACGCGGGCCAAGAATCGGCTGGTGCTGGTTAATCCGTTTAAGTATTTCGTGCCCGAGCAACCGAAGTATGGCGACCGCCATGTCTACGGTACCAAGAGCCGATTCCTTACTGACCCGGTCAGTGCCAAATTCGATCTCGGACACTGGTCAAGTCGCCCGGAAGCGCGGCCCGGCTGGGACGCCAGCGTGCGCGTCGATCTGAAGCAGCGCGCACGTGCTATGTGGTCTTAGCGAAGTTCTGCAAAAGCGGCTGCACCGCCAGTTGACTGCATTGCGCGAACTTCTGCGGTGGTTCCTTGGATCTTGAGTGAAGACTTGCTCTGTTAACTGAGCGCTGCCTTCAGGATGAAGTAAAACATGATCGACAGCAGTGCGCCGGCCGGAATGGTAATCACCCACGACGCGAAGATGCGATAAATCGAACCCATATTGAGCCCCTTGGTGTCGTGCGCCAGACCGACGCCAAGCACCGCGCCAACAACCGCATGAGTTGTTGAGACTGGCATACCGGTTCCCGATGCAAATACGATCGTGCACGACGCCGCAATTCCGGCAGCGAATCCGCGGCTTGGGGTAAGCGGCGTGATGCGGCTGCCGACCATAGTGATGACGTGGCGACCATAGGTCGCTAGCCCGACCACGATGCCCAAACCGCCAATCATCAACACCCATACCGGCATTGCGGCATGCTGGTCTACCGAACCGGTCGAGGCGATGCTTAAGATCGCCGCAACGGGTCCGACCGCATTGGCAACATCGTTCGAACCGTGCGCGAATGCCATGCTGCAAGCCGTCACGACCATCAGGACCGAGAACACGTGTTCGACCTTATAAAAGGCAAACTCACGGTTGCTGTTCTCGTCGACTTCGATAAGCGAAATCAGGTAGTAGCCCAGCAGCGCCACCACGACGCCGAGCGCTGCTGCGATCGCGTAACACTGGATGGTGCTCATATCGCCCATCAAATCCACATGCTTCAGCCCTTTCAGCATTGTGATCAGCCCAATGAGAAACACGGTCATGAACACGTAAATCGGCGCGAGCTGACGTGCCCGGCCCAGTGGATCGGCGTGGTCCAGGATAAATTTCGCGATGCTGCGATAAATCGCGTAGGCGACCGCTGCCGAGAACATCGGCGATACCACCCAACTGGCCGCAATGACGCCGACTTTGCCCCATTTCACCGCGTCGAAGCCGACTGCTGCCACTGTGAAGCCGATGATCGCGCCGACAATCGAATGCGTGGTCGACACCGGCCAGCCCTGTCGCGATGCAATCAACAACCAGGTTCCGGCCGCAAGCAATGCGCCAAGCATGCCGTAGACCAGCAACTCCGGCTGGGTGACAAAGTACCCGCTCTCGACAATGCCTTTGCGAATTGTCGAGGTGACTTCGCCCCCTGCGAGTACCGCGCCGGCAAACTCGAAGATCGCGGCGATGATCAAGGCATCACGAATTTTGAGTGCTTTCGAGCCAATCGATGTCGCCATGGCGTTGGCGACGTCATTGGCACCGATTCCCCACGCCATAAACAGGCCAAAGACGGTGGCGAGGGTCAGAAAAAGAATTTCGTTTTCCATAGGTCGACGGTCGAACTCACGTGATGGCCTGGCTGGATGTCGTTGATAACCCAGTGATTTAACCGCTACAGAGCCCCGAGATTGATCCCCCGACCTGCTGGCAACATCGACAGCTGCGATTGTTGCACAAACGAGTCGCTGGAGGTGGTCTCTCAGACGGGAATCGGGACGTCACCCTGCACGTGGACGTGCGCCGCTTTACCCGCCGTTGGCTGGGTCAGCTAGTGGGAATGCGCCGAGCAGCAGCGGCCTTTCCCACTACCTGCTGAGGCCGGTTCGTGGAGACGCTAAAACAGGTTTTCGAACCAGCGCCCAATATCACGTGCGCCGAACGATAGCGCTGAGCAGTTTGATAAATACCCTGCCCGATGCAGGGCTGAATATGCACTGCGCAGATGCTGGTCTCTTTCCTTGGCCGAGATTTCTCGGCCCTCGTTCTCGGACCCTGACCCCAACCCTGTCGGTCCATCGCACAGTGACGAACATGCAGGTCGCTGGGTGCCGCAGTATCGCGACCCTATTCATCGTCGCGCACCGCTATCGAACCAACCAAGGTGACCGGGTGAAGCCCCGTCACTCATTCTTAAAACAAGATCAAAGAGGGGATTAACCCTATGTCTATTGGAAAAGAAGCAGGCGCATTCACGTCAACCGCGACATCGATGACCAAATCGACTGACGCAGCCGGCAATCACACCTTCGTCATGAATATTGAAGGCACAGTAACAGGCGGCATGGCAGGCGCAGCTCTGGGCACAATTACAGCCACCACAGCCGATTTTCAGGTCGGCAGCTACAGCGCCGATTTTGCAGCCTATCTTGCAGATGGCAGCGTTGTAACTGGTCTGGGAAGTGGGGTCTTCGGTTTATCCGGAACGCATAATTGGCAGCTAAACGGCACAGCAACGCTGTCCAACGGCGCGCGAGTGGCAACAGAAGGCGTACTAGACCTTGCCAGCCGTTCCTATAACGGCAAGATGCTCGAAATTTCTTGACAGTCGCCTGACTAAAAAATTGAGAAAGCCCGCTTCGGCGGGCTTTTTTTTCGTCGGCGATTCAGTCAACGGCCTGCACCCCCTGAATCCCGCGACCTGGGCCGCCAAAGATCAAGCATTCGCACTGGAGGCGAACCGCTCGCGATAAGCGCGTGGGCTGGCGTCGAGCGTGCGTTCAAACGCCAGGCGCATGCTGTCAGTCGTGCGGTACCCAGACAGCGCTGCCACTTCGGCAATCGTCGCGCTCGATTCTTCTAGGTGGCGTCGTGCAACTTCGATGCGGCAGTGTTCCACAAAACGCCCCGGCGGCATCCCGGTCTCGCGCGCGAACACCCGCGCAAAATTGCGTGGACTCATGCGGACTCTCTCCGCCAGCGCCTCGACGCGAAGATCTTCATCGATGTGCTCGTAGATGTAACTTTGCAGATCCGAGATATCGGGATTATCTGGAAGACGCGACGCCAAAGGCACACTGAACTGCGCCTGATTGCCGGGGCGGTTCAGAAACAGGACTAGCGCCTGTGACACACGCAGGGCGACCTCGCGGCCAAAATCCTCTTCCACAAGCGCGACCGTCATATCGATGCCAGACGTCATGCCAGCCGATGTGTAGACATTGCCATCTTTTACATAGAGCGGCGAACCTTCTAGCTGAATGCTTGGGTAACGGGTGCGAAAGTCGGCAAGCAGCTCCCAGTGAGTCGTCGCGCGGCGGCCGTCAAGAATGCCGGCTTCCGCAAGGATGTAGGCAGCCGAGCATATTGACCCGATGCGGCGCACCTTTGCGCTCGTTGCGCGCAACCAATTCAAGTAGCGACTACTCGAATTGAAGAGTTCATGCCAGTTCATCGGCGCGACTAACAGCGTGTCTATTTTTCCGCGTAAGCGGCTGAATGGTTTGTCTACACTGAGACTAAGTCCCGCGTTCTTATAGACAACGCCCGCTTGGCTTGCGACCAGTTCGATGTCATATCCGAAATCACTTCGGCCCGAATTCTCGAAAACGAAATTGGCCATAAGCAGCACGTTCAGCGGCCCGATGAACTCAAGTGGGTCAGGACTTGGGCTTACGACGATCACGAAGCGTCGCCTTCGTTGACCAGGCGGGAGTTGAGACAGCTTAGGGAGTGCGCACTCGGGCTCGTCGTTCATGGTGAATTCCCGGAGGAGATTGAGTTGGCAGAATAATACGGATCAATGTCATTGTGACAGCATACTTTCCGCTTGATAATTGCCATCGAGTTAATAGCAAGCGACACGATGATGAGGCGCACGCCCTTCCACATTTGGATCCTAATCGGTGTTCTTTCGCCAGTTCTGGCACACGCTGAGTTTAGTCTTGTGGATGAAGGCGGGCTGCGCGCGGGACTCTCCCTTCAGACCGGGACAGCGGGATTCGCGATCCAGAACCTCAATTATTTTGGTGACGCGGAACAAGACAAGACGTTTTTCGACGGCTTCTTCAAGCCAATCCTGAACGCTTCTTATCGGTCGGCAGCGACAGGCGAGTTGTACGGTGGGGTGAGCTGGGCCGCGACCGGAACTTATGGTGACGATATCGCCGGTCTATCGATGGGAGACAGCGAGGGTTTCAAGTCCGAGCAAGCGTACATCGGTTGGAAGTCGGGTTCGCTGTTCGAAAGTCTTGGCGACAACGCGCTCGACATCTCTGTGGGTGAGCAAGAATTCGTGATCGGCGACGGCTTTCTGATCTACGACGGCGAGTTCGATGGTCGCTTTGGCGCCTATTGGACAGCACCGCACCAGTCGTTTGATAAAACTGCGATTGTTCGCATCAATACCAAGCCGATTCGCGCGGATTTGTTCTACCTCAAAGCCGATGATGACTATGCCAATACAGAACTTTCCGGCATTAACGTCGAATTCAGCGACGAAACCTTAGGCACTGTGGGAGCGACCTATATGAATGTCGCGAATTCCGATGCGGGGACCGGGTTCACGAATTTCGATAGTCGCAAAGGTTTGAATGTTTATAGCGTTCGTGGCCAGGGTTCACCGTTGACTCGTGTTGGGCTACCGAATCTTTCTCTTGCTTTCGAGTACGGCGTCGAGACCGGCGGTGACCGCGCAGATAAGGACGCCTCAGCCTGGTACGCCGAGCTTACTTATACTTTGGCAGACATTCGGTGGCACCCGGCGCTAACGTACAAGTACGCGTTTTTCAGCGGTGACGAAGATGTCACCGATAACGACGATGAAAATTGGGACCCGATGTTCTACGGCACCAGTCGCGGGTGGGGCAATCATACGATGGGGGAGATTGTCGGTGAGTATCTCCTGTTCAACTCCAACCAGAAAACCCAGATGGTCAAGTTCAACCTGCAGCCTACCGAGCGGTTGTCGGTCGGGGTCATTTACTACGACTTCAGACTTGATGAGCGAAATGTATACGGGACACCCGTGGTGTCCGATCGCTTTGCCGACGAAGTAAACGTGTATGCGGACTTTGCCGCGAGTGACAAGCTCTGGATGACTGCAGTGTTCGCGTTTGCCCGACCCGAGTCAGCTTGGGAAGAGGTTAATGGTGGCAGCGCCAGCAACACGACACTGTTTCAATTCGCGGCATTTTTATTCTTCTAGCGGATTCCCGCTGACTGAAAAGCTGGAATTGCCAGATAGCCACGCAACAACTTCATCCCGCCCGGACGTCTTTGGCGATCGTTCCATCGACAGGCGACCTGAGCTAGCGCTCTTACGCTAACGCGTCGGCGACAATTTCGCGGGCCTCGTGCTGAATCGCACGTAAATGGTCGATACCTTTGAAGCTTTCGGCGTAGATCTTGTAAATATCTTCGGTCCCGGACGGGCGGGCGGCAAACCAGCCGTTCTCAGTCACGACTTTTAGCCCGCCGAACGCTGTATTGTTTGCGGGTGCTCTGGTCAGGCGTGCCTCGATGGGTTCACCGGCGAGTTCTGTAGCGCTCACTTGTTCAGGCGAAAGTTTCTTCAGTAACGATTTCTGTGCGGGGTTGGCTGGCGCCTGGATCCGCTCATAAATCGGCGCGCCAAATCGTTCTGTAAGATCCGCGTAATGGCGCGAGGGATCGCGGCCGCTTGTCGCGCATATTTCTGCCGCGAGCAAGCCGAGAATGATGCCGTCCTTGTCAGTCGTCCAAACCTGGCCGTTGCGACGCAGAAAAGATGCGCCCGCACTTTCTTCCCCGCCGAAGCCATGCGAGCCATCCAGCAGGCCATCGACAAACCATTTAAATCCGACCGGCACCTCGGCCAGAGGACGTCCGATGCTGGCCGCGATGCGGTCCACCATCGAGCTGGTTACGAGCGTTTTTCCGATGCCTGCATCGACCGGCCAATCGGGTCGGTGTTCGAACAGCCATGCAATGGCGACTGACAGGTAGTGGTTCGGATTCATCAGTCCGCCAGTGGGTGTCACGATACCGTGGCGATCGACATCGGCGTCATTTGCAAAGGCGATGTCGTAGCGGTCCTTCAGCCCGACCAGACCCGCCATGGCTGCAGGTGACGAGCAGTCCATGCGAATCTTGCCATCTTTGTCGACGTTCATAAAACGAAACGAGGGGTCGACGGCGTTGTTAACCACGTCAAGTTCGATGCCATGACGCTCGGCAATCTCGCCCCAGTAATCGATAGCTGCACCGCCCAGCGGATCAACGCCAATGCGAATACCGGAGTCTCGAATACTCGCCATATCGACCGCTGCATCGAGATCTGCGACGTACGCAGAGACGTAGTCAAAGCGACGCACGTGACCGGCAGCGATCGCACGCGCCCACGGCCAGCGCCGTATTGAATCAAAGTTATCAAGCAGCGCATTGGCACGGTCTTCAATCCAAGTCGTTGCCACTGTGTCGGCCGGGCCACCACTGACAGCGTTGTACTTGTACCCACCATCCTCAGGTGGATTGTGCGAAGGCGTGATGACTACGCCGTCGGCCAGGCCACGTTGTCGGTCACGGTTGTGGCACAAAATGGCATGCGAGATCACCGGCGTCGGCGTGTAGCCATCCGCGTGGTCGAGCATGAGCTCGACACCATTGGCGGCGAAAACTTCAATGGCGCTGACTCGCGCCGGCTCAGACAAGGCATGCGTATCGATGCCAAGAAACAATGGGCCATCGACTCCTGTGTGCACGCGGTAGTCACAAACCGCCTGTGAGATGGCGAGGATGTGGCGTTCATTGAAGCTAAGTGTGGCAGCGCTGCCACGATGACCGGAGGTGCCAAAGCTGACCTGTTGAGATGCCAGTGATGAGTCCGGGATCAGCGAATAGTATTCGCCGATGAGGCGCGGAATATTCGCGAGAATGGATTGCGGCGCGGGCTTTCCGGCTAAGGGATGCAGGGGCATGTTGGCTCCGGTCTGAACGACTAATTGCGGCTAGGCGAGAGCGCGCGTGTGGGCGAGGACAGGGGAGTAGGAAAAGAGGCGTTGCCCCGCCTCCCGCTGCGTGTCTCACCAGGCATGCGGTTCGCCGTTCCACGTCATGAAACTCGGCGCGTCATCCAGCCCAAGGCCTGCGATAACCTTGACGATACCCGCAGCACTTTGCGCAGCAGTGATGTCGGCATTAGCACCACCCATGTCGGTCTGGACCCAGCCGGGGTGGAGTAGGTGGACTGCGATACTGTCTGTGCGAAAGTCGTCGGCGGCCATGTGCATGACCTTGTTCAGCGCGGCTTTCGAGGCGCAATAGGCATACATGGTGTTCGGCATTTCAAAAGAGATCGCGCCCATTTGGCTGCTCACCGTAATGGCTTTGCCGCCGCCGTCGCGGGCCAGGTTGCTGCGCAACTGGCGCAGCACATGCAAGGGTGCCAGCGTATTGACGGCGAACGTGTCGTGCCAGGCTTCGAAGTCAAGCGCGCCCTGCGGTTCTTTGTCCAGAAACGGACCCGGCGCACCGGCGTTGTTAAGCAGGATATCGATGGTTTGCTCACCGAGGCGCGATTTCAGACCCGCCAGGCTCGCGGGCTCCGTGACCTTAAGTTGCTCGACTCGCACGCTCGTATGGGCTGCTGCAATCTCGTTCAATTCGTGCGCAGATTCAGGTGCTCTGCAGCACGCCACGACTGTGTCGCCAAGGCTCGCGTAACAACGCACGAGTTCCAGACCGATGCCACGATTGGCGCCAGTGATGAGTACCGTACCCATAGTGTCTCCCGGGAGTGATTAATAGCTTAAGTTGAGCCGGCGTCAGCCGCATGAACGACTGCGCCGTGCAAGCGTATCAGGCGGCTTTGTAACGAACTATTCCTGGCCCGGCTCCGTCGATGCTTTGACGGATTTCCAGCCGCTGAACATGGGCGTAACCAGATTCTCGCGCTTCCATAATAGATAGAACGCGATAGCACACACGTGCAACACCACAACTGCGAGAATCAATTTCGCCAATAGTTTGTGCCACCAGGTGAGGCGATTGCTCACGGCATCTGAGACCAGATGCGAGAGTGGGCCGTATTCGAAAAAGTCGTCAGAGACGATGAACAAGCCGATGCTCGCCTGGGCGCTGAGAAGAACCAGCATCGCAAGCACCGACAGTGCGCCGAGCGGATTGTGGCCGCGCGTACCGCTGGGTTCGCGTCTGCCGAGGGTGAGGATATAGGTGTAGAGGTTCTTCGGTGTGGGTATTAATGCGCGCAGGCGAATCGGCGCCGGACCCAGCATGCCCCACACCAGTCGAAAAACGATGAGCGCGAGAATGGTGTAGCCGCAATAGAAATGCCACTGCACGTTACGAAACGACATGTACTGCCCGAATGACCATCCGCATCCGACGGCAGCCACCAGCACCCAGTGCCACAAGCGGGTCACCGGGTCCCAGATTTTTTCTCGCTTGAGCTGGCCCAAGCTGAGCGACTCGTTATTCTTTTTCGCGGAAGTCGTCGTGACAACCTTTGCAGGATTTTCCCAGCGCGCCGATCTTCTCGCGTAGCGGCTCAAGCCCCGTGCCCGCGACGGCTGCCAATTCGTTGACGGCTTCCTTATAAGTCTTGCCGTGCTCCGCGACTTTGGGATATGTGCTCCAAATCTCGGGTAAGGCGTGGGTTTTACCCGGGTATTTGTCTTTACCAGTGCCGGCTGCCCAGGCGCCGCCAATATCCAGTTGCAGCAGCACCTTGAGGTTATTGGCTAGTTTCCCGGCCAGCTCTGCGTCGTACGGCATCTTGCCTTTAGCCATCTCGAACAGTGGCGCGGCACTATAACCGCGGACTTCCATTTCACCCTGGCGAGCTTTGATCAGAAACAGATTCGGATCGTTGTCGGCGGCGAAGGTCGGCGAAATGAACGTGACGAGGAGCCCGTTCAGCAGCACTAGCAGGCATTTTTTCATGGTGTGGTCCTTAAAGCATCGATGGAGCGGTATTTATCATGCCTTCCTGTACGAGTATCACACATGGCCAGGGTTCCATGTTCTGGGTTGGTCTGGTGCGCGCGAGTTGAAAATACAGGCAGCCAGTCGCATTCGCAAAATCGCGCTCAGCGCAGCGTTAATCCACCGTCAACCACGAGGGTTTGGCCGGTTACATAGGAGGCCTCGCTGCTGGCCAGGAAGCCAATCACTGCAGCGACTTCCGCGCTGGTGCCGAGGCGGCCTAGCGGGGGCTGCCTGGCCCATTCGCTCTGCGGAGAATCGTGGCCCGCTTTGTCGGCGTAAATCTGCGCCGACTTGGTGTCGATAAACCCGGGACTGACGCCGTTGACACGAATATTGCGCGAGGCAAGTTCAACGGCGAAATAACGCACCAGGGTTTCCATTGCCGCTTTGGCGGCACCGAGCGTGCCGTGGAGTTCCAGTGCACGAATGGCGTCGAAGCCAGACACCGCCACAATACTGCTACCGTCTGGCATGACAGCGACTGCGCGTTGCACCAGATGGACGAAACCGGAGACGGTGATGTCAAACGTTTTGCCGAGATTATGCCGGCCCGTTTCGAGCAGCGGTTTAAAGGCGGTCGCTGCGGCGTTGACAATCAGCACGTTGAGCTCGAGCCCGTCCAGGGTGTCGAACATTTGGTCAACAGAGGCCGCGTCGCCGACGTCTGCGCGCAACACACGTGCCACAGCGTCTGAGCTCGTCAGCGCTGCGCGCGCCTGCTCGGCCTGGACATCGTCGCGATGATAATTGAGCAGAACCTCGGATCCGCGCGCTGCGAAGTGTTCGGCGGTGGCGAAGCCGATGCCGCGGGTGCCGCCAGTAATCAGCACACGCGATAGCGGGCTACTCATCGTCGAAAATCACGTTTCGTTGCAGCTGTTGGTCGCATCGGCTGCAGGTCATCGGAGATCAATCGGACTATCAACTGCGCGTTGCCCGATCTCATAGATGTTCGCGGTACCAGTCGCACGCCGTGCTCGCAGCTTTGCCGAGGTCACCCATATAGACATCGTAGTGCCGGCATTCAATCGAACACAGTTTCTTCGGCTCACCCATCGCTGCGAAAGCTTCGTGCTGCCACGCGGTCGGCGTCGTGGTGTCGTTGGCGGCGATAACCAGCAGTAACGGCGTCGGTGCGATGTCTGCGACGAAAGACAGGGGCTCGTAAGTGCGCAAGTAGTCAAAGGACCGAACCGTCAATTCATTCACGTAGCGTCCATCGACATCCTTATTAGCAATCCATTCAGCGGTCTCGGAGCCGTCGTTGGCTGCCTTGGTCGTAGCAGGGGGCTCGCCGCGTCGTCGCGCGTCGCGGTCGGCATTGAGTTTTTCGAGGAAGCCGGCCTGCTTGTCCGCCGGAACCCAGGTATTAAACGTGCGCGAACCGCTAATCAGCGGAACCTGCGAGACAACGCATTTCACCCGCTTATCGAGGGCGCTGACCGTCAGCACATGACCACCGGCATAACTCGTACCCCACAAACCGATGCGTTCAGCGTCGATGCCCGGCAAAGTACGCGCGTAAGAAATCGCCTCGCGCATGTCGTTTACCTGTTGCCAGGGGTCGGTCTCTGAGCGCGGCCAGCCACCACTGCGGCCCCAATTGCGATGATCATAGGCGAGGCAGGCGTACCCGGCGGCGACAAAATGCGCTGCGTAGTCCGCCAGATCGAGATCGATGATGCCGCTAAGACCGTGCGCGAGAATGATCAGCGGCGCTGGCTTGTCGCTGTCGCTTGGTCGCGCCAACCAGCCACAAAGCGTGGTGCCATTGCTGTCAAAAGTAAGATCTTGTTTATGCATGTCGGGCTCCCATTGGCGCGATGCTCCACGACGGCGAAAGGCGCTGTGGGCTCCCGCAGGATACCGTATCGCCGCCTGGCCGCGCAGCTTCCAGCGGGTCTACGCGTTTTCCGCTAGTGCGGGCTTGTCGACGATAAAGCCTGGGTAATTGTCGGCAACGACCTGCTCGATTTCGGTCGCATACTGAGGCCAGCCGATATAGGTCGTGAATACACGGGGCTTTCCGGGGATGTTGGATCCGAGGTACCACGAGTTACACGATTTGTAGAGCGTTTGTTCCGCGATTTCATCGACATGCGCGCGCCACGCCTCCTCGGCGTCGGCGTCTGCTTCGATGACCGTATGGCCTTTGTCGCGCAGGTCGACGATACAGTCGCTGACAAACTCAACATGTTGTTCAATCGATTTGATCATGTTGCTCAGTACCGACGGGCTACCAGGGCCGGTAATGGTGAACAAATTCGGGAAGCCAGCTGCCATGAGGCCCAGATAACAGCGCGCCCCGTCCGCCCATTTGTCGCGTATGGAACGACCCTCGCGGCCTTTAATATCGATACTCGTTATCGGTCCGCTAATGGCATCGAACCCGGTCGCGTACACGATCGCGTCGAACTCATGTTCGGTGCCATTAACGACAATGCCGTTCGGTGTGATGTTTTCAATCGGATTGTCTTTCACGCTCACTAGGGTGACGTTTTTACGATTGTAGGTCTCGTAGTAATCGGTACCCACGATGAGCCGTTTACAACCGATCGCGAAATCGGGCATAAGTGTCTTGGCAGTTTCCGGATCCTGGACGATCTCGGCCAGCTTGCGTCGAAAGAACGCTTGCGCCGTCACATTCGAATCGTGGTTGGTGATCAAATCCGTAAACGTACCGAGAAACATCAACCCGCCGCGCTGCCAGGCCGCTTCGTATTCGCGCTCGCGCTCTTCGTCTGAGACTTCTTGCGCGGTTTTATTCGTCGTTTCATAAAAAAACGCAAACGGGTACTGCTGGTTGCGTTGCCGAAACTCGTTGTAGTTCGCCTTGATCTTTTGAATCTCCTCGGCCGCAACCGGTTCGTTATGTGCCGGGATAACGTAGTTCGCGGTGCGCTGGAAAATCGTCAAATGTTCAGCCTGCTCGGCCAGGTGGGGGATGGATTGGCAAGACGACGAACCGGTGCCAATGATGCCAACGCGTTTGCCGGTGAAATCGACCGGTTCATGGGGCCACTGGCCGGTGTGATACGTCGGCCCTTCAAAACTGTCGAGGCCGGGGAAGGCTGGCAGGTTGGTGGTTGAGAGGGTGCCTGTTGCGAGGATGAAGAACTGAGCGGAAATGCTATCGCCTTTGTCCGTGCGGACCATCCAGCGGCCACTATCCTCGGCATAGCTCGCTGCCGTCACACGGGTGTGGAACTGAATGTCCTTGCGTAAATCAAAGCGATCGGCGACGTGGTTGGCGTAGGCGAGCAGCTCCGGCTGGGTGGCGTATTTTTCACTCCATTCCCATTCCTGTTGCAGTTCTTCAGAGAATTGATAGGAATATTCCATGCTCACCACATCAACGCGGCAGCCCGGATAGCGATTCCAGTACCACGTTCCACCGACGCCGCTGCCCCCTTCGAAGGCACGCACAGAAAACCCTTCTTTACGGAGTTTGTGAATAAGGTACATACCGGCGAAACCGGCTCCAACGATGACAACATCAACGGTTGATGCTGCCGAGTCCTGCGAAGCTGCTGGTGTCATGACTATTATCCCGTAACGAATTTGAGCGGCAAAGAATGCCGCTAGTGGCGTCCTGTTATTCCGGTGCCGCTCGAGCGCGGCAGATGGTCGCGGCGCTCTGGCATCCGCGCGTGTATTTAGGCAGAAGCGAAGCCGGAAATAAACCGTTACGGGTCGCGATGGCTTGGCCAATCTCAGTCGCCGAGCTGGCTGGATGTATGGCGATGTATCCAACGGACCGGCTACTCATCACCGCCAAATGAGAATCGCGCAGCGGCACATTCGCCGCACGCCGGTCGCGATGGTTAATACTTCACCGGCGTCGACAATCCTGGAGGATTGATTCGTCGCGCCTCGCAGCTCCGGGGCTGTGCTAATCTCGCCGCGTGAGCCGCCGTCGGCTCGCATCGCGCGGTGCGCACTTCCGGCTATTTCGTATGCTTGCGCAATCGCTGACGAGGTCCCGCTCCGGCGGCCATCAGAACAACCCGGTAAAGATCATCATGAATAACCGAGAACGCATCGACGCTTACTTCCAGGCTTGTTCGGTGGGCACCGCGAACGATATCGCCGACCACTTTACTGCCGACGCGATTGTCTACGACACCAATCACAAACCTGTTCAGGGCGCGGCCACTATTGGTGCGTTCTGGAACGAAATACGCGACCGATGGCAGCAAGCACACTGGTATGTCGATACCTGCATATCTGAGGGCGACGTGGCGGCGATTGAATGGACTATGACGGGTATCAGCGGCGAAGGTGAGTTTACAGTGCGCGGTTCCGAACACTATCGTTTCGAGGCAGGCCTGATTGCGGAAATTCGCCAATACTGGACATTTAATCGCACAGCTCTGAACACCGCTCTGGTCGAATTCCCTTATAGCGCCAGGGCGATCTACCACGCGGCGAAGTGATGGCGGGCACTCAGACGCAGGCGAGCTATCACGTCATTCGGACTGCGCACTATCAACCTGCACGACACGTCTAAAATCCGCACCCACTCTTCGAAGTTGGAACTGATTTCACAATGAACACGCGCACCGACGTTCTTAGTGTCCCGATGCGCCCGTGTCCGAACCGTGGCATTCGCGACTGCCCGTATCGGCGTCGACGTGCACAGCCATGACCGATCAACGCCGTCTAACAGTCGTCATTCCCGCTCTTAACGAAGAGGATGCCCTGGGCGACACGCTGCGGCGTTGCCTTGAGGCGCGCGAGTACGTCGTCTCGAACTGCGCCATCGACGCGCTCGACATTGTCGTAGTCAGTGACGGCTCCAGCGACGCGACCGAGCAGATTGCCAGCGGCTTTGCGGATGTAGATGTGCTCGTTTTCGAACGCAACCGGGGCTACGGCGCGGCGCTCAAATGTGGTTTTGCACACCTGCCGAACACGCTCGTCTCGTTTCTTGACGCAGATGGCACCTGCGACCCTCGCGAATTAGCGCGTCTCGTGTCCGCACTCGACGATCAGCAGGCCGCCGTAGTGCTCGGGTCGCGGATGGGTAGCGACAGCGAAATGCCACGCCTGCGGCGATTCGGTAATACGTTATTCGCCTGGATGCTCGGATTGCTCAGCGACCGCCAGGTGGGCGACACCGCGAGTGGCATGCGCGTGATTCGTCGCAGCGCACTGGAGCATCTATATCCGCTACCTGATGGCCTCCATTTCACGCCGGCCATGAGTGCCAGAGCGTTGCTCGAAGGACGTCTGAAATTGATCGAAGTGCCCATCCCCTATGCTGAGCGAGTCGGTCAGTCGAAACTTTCGGTGGTGCGGGACGGGTGGCGATTTCTGGTCACTATTGTGCGCGCGGCGATGTGCTATCGACCATCGCCGCCGCTGCTCATGGGGGCGGGGGCGATTGGCACGCTCGGTCTGTTGGTTGCAGCGACACCGGCTTGGCTGTGGGTGCGCGACGGCTATTTCGAGGAATGGATGATCTATCGCATTCTGCTCGCTTCCTTGCTGATCACGGTGGCGGCATTCACGGTCTGCGTTGCTGTCGTAGCCGATCGCATCATCGAAGTGGCCCAACGCCGCGAGGTCGCGGGGCGACCTATAGCGCTCAGTCTACGTCGGTTATTCCACGCGCCCTTGCGGTGGGTGGCGCCCGGCATTGTTGTACTCGTCGCTGTTAGCTTGGTCTGGCCCGGCGTGCAGGAGTACCTAACGACCGGGCTCGTTTCTATGCATTGGTCACGTTCGGTACTGTCGTCGCTGCTCATCGTGTTGGCCGCGATGCTATCTCTGACTTCATTGCTGCTTGAGATGATGGAACTCATCGTCGCCCAGCGCGCCGTCGACGCGCCGCTGGCACCGCCCGACCGGGTGCACCTGCGGCACGGTGAACGAGCGGGCTCAGTTGCCGCGCAGTTCGACCAGTTCGCGGACAGTTACGACAGCGACTGCATGCGCGGATTGGCAGCAACGGGAGAATCGCGTGCCTATTTCGCCGCCGGTCGGGCGCACCATCTGGCCCAATGGTGGCGTGCAAACCAACCGCACCCGGCGACAACGATCATCGATTACGGTTGCGGGACCGGAGAAGGCACGCTCGCATTAGCTTTGGCGTTCCCGAACGCTCACATCGTTGGTGTTGATGTGTCGCTCGCTTCAATCGAGCGCGCACGCAGCCATCCACGTAATGAGCAGGTTACTTTTTCCCATCTCGCCGACGGGGACTTACAGCTGCGCAGCGCCGATCTCGTGCACGTCAATGGTGTGCTCCACCATGTACCGCCGCCTGAGCGTGACGGGGTGTTGGGATCGCTTTACCGGTCGCTACGAAGCGGCGGCATTGTTGCCGTGTTTGAGAACAACCCGCTTAATCCGGGCACGCGTTGGGTCATGTCGCGAATCCCTTTTGACCGTGACGCCATACCGCTCTACCCGAGCGAAACTGCGCGTCGCCTGCGGACAGTTGGCTGGCACCTGGAGCACCGGGCGTTTCTGTTTTGGTTTCCGCGCGCGTTGGCGGCATTACGCCCGCTGGAACGTTATCTCGAACGGGTGCCGCTCGGTGCGCAATACGCCGTGTTCGCCTCCAAACCCTGACATTCGATGTCGATCGGCTTCCGCCTCGCCGCAATCTGGCTGGCTGGCTCCAGCTTCGCGCTACTCGCCGCGCTGACTTGGGCGCCGGCGGTCTTTGTCGACGGCGACGTCTTACTCACCGGACATGATTCGTTCTATCACGCGCGGAGAATTCTTGATGCGCTGGCCAATCCGTTTCTCCTTCAACAATTCGACCCGCACATAGAAGCACCTGCCGGGGCCTGGGTGCCGTGGCCGTGGGGTTTCGACATGTTGATGGCCCTCCTGGTCAGTGCCGGCGTGGCGCTCGGCGCAGCGAGCGAACCGTTGCGTGTATTGGTCTATTTGCCGCCTTTATGGTCGCTGCTGAACGCCGCACTGGTGCTGTGCATCGTCCGCAGCCTCGGCATGAACTTGTTGTTGTGCGCCGCTGCGATGCTGTGCTTCGCCATGTCGCCACTGACTCAGGAGATCCACGGGCTGGGTCGGGTGGATCATCATTTCGCCGAATTATCTGTGGTGCTGTTGTGTCTGCTGGGCGGACTGCGATGGGCTGCCAGACCGGCGTCTCGCTCGCGTTGCATCGCTCTGGGCGGATTACTCGGCGCAGTGACTGTCATTCACAATGGCCTGTTCATTCTGCAGCTCGGGCTGTTGCTGGCGCTCGGTCGATACTGGTTGGCGGGATTGCTGCGGTCACCGGCTGCGTGGGTTGACGCCACTGGAGCGGTCGGGACGCCAACTGCGTTACGTTGGCTTGCCGTGAGCGTCCTCGTGGGCCAGCTGGTAGCGGCGTTGCCGTCGCTGCCGTTGTGGCGCGGTTACTTCGCCTACGAGTTGTTGTCGTGGTTCCACGTCTACGTGGCGTTTTGTACCGCGACCATGATTTTTTTCCTGAGTCGGCTACGACCCACGCCGCTGAGTGCTGCTGCCATTGGGGTTATTGCCGTGATGCTCGCCGCGCCGATGCTCGGTGAAATCCGCAGCGGTCTGGGATTTGTCGCGCTGGATCTTGAAGAACTGCAGATGATGCCTGAGGCGCGCAGTTGGTGGCGTGCTTTCAGTCTCAACCCTGCGTCGCTACTCACACTTATGCGCGACTACTCGGCGCTGATCATTGTCATGCCTGTGGTCGCTTTTGGCATGTTGGTCGCTCTCATACGCAGTGAAGATTTACGCGTTAGCGTGCTGTGCACTTACGGGTTGTTAGGTCTGGCGATGTTTGCCGCCCAGCATCGCTTTCATCCGTACGGTTCTTTTGTATTGTCTGTACCGATTCTGTTCTGGCTTGGGAGAATGTTGCGGCCGGCGCGCAAGCGCGTGGGCAGCAGCGTCGCGCTCGCGCTCGCATTGATTGCGCAAGTGCCATCGTTGCCGGGCCTCGCCCGCGTTCCGCTGCCTGCATTCGACTACGACTATGTTTTAACGCGCACGATGTACGATCCGCTCGCCCAGGCATGCCAGCAGCGGCCGGGTATTGTTCTCGCGAGTCATAACGACGGCCACTACATCCGCTACCATACCGAGTGTTCGGTGATCGCGAACAACCTGATTCTGAGTAGCACCAGTCGCGAGAAAGTTGCCGAGTCCAACCGCTTGCTGGAATCGCCGGCAGTGCTGCTCCGACAACTCGCGCCGTGTGTTCGTTACGTCCTCGTACGCCGCGAGGACAATATCTTTGCACCGTTCGACGCCGCGCAGGTCAAACGCGACAACGCCGGCCTGCGCGCTGACCTCTTGTTCTCCTCTTCACTCCCCGATGGGTTTGTTCATCTGTTCAGTCTGAACATGGCCACTTCGCCAACACACGAAACCCCGCTCGCGCGACTTGTTGAAGTTGAGCGTGGCGATGATGCTGCACTGTGCGATGACGAATCTCGTTAACGCGCCTGGGCTGTGCGGATGCGCGGGATGCCAACGTGACGTGACTCAACCAGCAAGCGAGTGCGCAATGCGTAAATCGAACTGCGCCAGAGCCTTATGCTGAGACAGCGGGGCGCCGGTGAGACCACGGCGCGGCACGCTCAATCTGCGCCGCCAGCGCCAGTATCAATCCGTCTCGTCCCATACGTGAGATGAACTGACAACCAATTGGCAGGCCTTGCGCGTTCCACCACAGCGGCAGGGACACACCCGCAGCGCCGGTTACGTTGAACAAACTGGTAAACGGCATGAACTCGAACATAGCGCCAAAAAACTCACTCCAGTCGGCGCAGGTTGTATCGATGACGCCGAGTGGTACCGGCGGTTTTGCGAGCGTAGGTGAAATGTACACGTCGTAATCTTCAAAGAACGGGCCGACCGCGCGTGCGATACGGTGCAATATACGGCGGAACCGCACGGCATCGACTCCGGAGAAGCTGCGGCCATGCTCGATGAACGACCAGTTGGCCGGTTCGATATCGTCCGGCGTCGCCGGCCGTCCAATCAACTCGGCCATTTCGTCGGCATCGCGTGCGGTTTCGATGGCAATGGCGCCAAGAAAGGCTTCGGCGAAACTGGCGTTTAGTTCGTCGTCCAAGTGCGGACAATTCTCTTCTACGTCGTGGCCCAGATCAGCGCACAGCTTGGCTGCGTGCTCGACCGCTGCAACGCAATCGGGGTGCGTTGCAATGTTGTCCGGCCCGCGTGCAGACCACGCGATTCTAAGGCGCCCCGGACCGCGCTCTATCTCGTCCCGAAACGGGCGTTCTTGCGCCGGGGCGGAATAGAACGCACCGACATCCTGGCCTGCGACCTCATCGAGCAGCCAGGCACTGTCGCGAACGCTACGACTCATGACGAACTCGCCGCAGCATGACTCCCATACCGCGCTCAGATCCGGGCCGTGTGGTGTGCGCATACGGGACGGTTTAACGCCAACCAGTCCGCAACACGAAGCCGGCATTCTGAGTGAGCCACCACCATCGCCGCCGTGGCCGATAGGTACGATGCGGGCTGCGACCGCTGCTGCACTGCCACCGCTGGAGCCGCCTGTCGTGCAACCGAGATCCCACGGGTTGTGCGTTGCTCCGCGCAGCAGGGGCTCAGTTGTCCCTGCAAGCGCGAGTTCCGGCGTATTGGTTTTGCCCACACACAGCAGCCCAGCACGCTTAAAGCGCTTAACGATTTCACTGTCATAACTACTGTTCGGGACATTGGCGAACAAGCGACTGCCGTGGGTGGTGGGGGTTCCCGCGTATTGAGCGGTCATGTCTTTGAGCACGAACGGTACCCCGGCGAAGGTGCCTGCTGCCGGTTGCTCGGCTGCGGTTCGGGCCAGGTCGAACATTGGGTAGGTCACCGCATTTAATTGCGGGTTCAACATTTCGATGCGCCGAATCGCTTCTTCGACCAACTCGAGCGCCGAAACTTCGCCTGCGTTGACCAGGGCGGCCATTGCCAGGCCATCCAGTTCGCCGTACTCAGGAATACTCATTGCTTTGTTCCATGTCATTTCCCCTAATAGACTGAGTATAGGGTCAATTGCCGAGCTTGTTGGCGACTGGGCAAACCCACCATTCAGTGGCAGTGCGGGGCCTCATTAACGTCCTCGCTGGCAAACTCGCTGGCACCTGCAATCTACCTGCGTATATCCTAGAATCGAGACAAGAAGACGGTAAAAAACGAGGCCAGCCCGTATGAGTTATATCGATGTCGTCGAAAAAATCGACGTGCCCAAACCCCCTAAGTACTACACCGAACCTCGATTCGAAGAGGTAATGGGATTACCTGTCGCTTATCGACGTGAAGGGAGTGGTGAGGCGACGGTGCTGTTTCATGGCGCTGGATTTACCCGCATGTGGATTCCTTTCTACGCCATGCTTGCTGAGAAGCTCGATTTCATCACGCCTGAATCGCCCGGCTTCGGGGAAACCCCGATGCCAGCCTGGGTGCGCAGCTTTGATGACCTCACCATTCTCTATGACCAGTTGTTCGATCAACTCGGCATTGAAAAAATTCACCTGATCGGGTTCTCAATGGGTGGCTGGGCCGCATCGGAATTTGCTGCCTACTATCCACGACGCCTCAAATCGCTCTCATTGATTACCCCTGTTGGGCTGCGTGTGGATGATGATCCCGGTGTCGATATATTTCAGCTCACCCCAGCAGATTTGATGGACCGTTTGTTCAAGGACAAAGAGGTGATGACGCAATGGCTGCCGGATGATGACGATTTCGATGAAGGCATTCATATGTACTCCGAGTTTTCGGCGGCTGCACGTTTGATGTGGGCACCGCGCTACAACCTTGCGCTGGAGCGGCGGTTACAACGTTTGACCTGTCCGACTCAGGTCATTGGTGCTGAGGAAGATCGGCTTGTGCCCAATGCGATGTCAGACAAATTCGCAGCCGTCCTGCCGAACTGTAAGCTCACCCGCCTTGCTGGCACCGGCCACGAGCCTTTGCTCGAACGTCCACGCGAACTGGCCGACACGTTGATCGCCTTTATTAAGGAGGCCTCGAAATGAACAAATTGCGCTTCTACATCTTCAACCTCATGCCGTATCCGCATATTCCACCGGCAGCGGAAATTGAATCAACCTGGGTATCGCTATCGAACAAGCACTACGATCCTCACCGCGGGCGCGTGCTCTACAACGAATACATCGATCAACTCGCGGGCGCCGAAACCTTTGGCTACGACGGCGTCGCAGTGAATGAACACCACGCGAACTTCTACGGCACCATGCCCTCGCCCAATATCATCGCAGCAATGTTGGTGCAGCGGACCGAACATATACCGATTGGTGTTATCGGCAACGCTATCCCACTGCACGGTAATCCACTACGCGTCGCCGAAGAAATCGCCATGCTGGATGTGATTTCAGGCGGACGAATTATTTCCGGATTCGTGCGTGGTATCGGTTGCGAGTATTTCAATAACGGTGTCACACCGGCAGATTCCGTAGAACGCTTCAACGAAGCGCACGATTTAATTATCAAAGCGTGGACTGATGACGGGCCGTTTACCTGGCAAGGCGATCATTTCTACATCCCGAACGTCAATCCGATTCCGCGGCCGATTCAGGATCCGCATCCGCCGATCTGGATCCCGGGCCAAGGGTCGCTCGAAACGCTGCAATTCATTGCCAAGCACAAATACACCTACATGATGGTGTTTGCTCCGTTGTGGTTTACCAAAATGGCATTTGACGGCTTACGTGAGGAATGCAAACGGCTTGGCTATGACGCACCTAAAAGCATGTTCAACGCTTGTGTCCCCACTTACGTCGCGGAGACCGATGAGCAGGCGCACCGTGAGGCCAAAGCGCATTTGTCATGGGTATTTAACACCGGCCTCAAGATTCCTGATCAGTTCTTTTTCCCGCCTGGTTACATGTCGACCAAATCGTTCCGCAATTTCGTCGGCTTGTTGAAGCAGGGCAAAGTCAAACCGCAGGCGGATTTAACTTATGACGAGTTGGTTGCCGATCGCTACATCATTGTCGGTTCGCCCGAAACGGTGAAGAACGAACTCGGGAACTACTGCGACGAAGTAGGTGCCGGTGGCATCATCGGCGGCGGCGCACCATTCGGTCCAATGCCGAACTGGATGGCTATGAAGAACATGCAGATCTTCGCCGAGGAAGTGATCCCGGAATTTCGCGAGGCGGATGGTCTGCCAGACTACCAGCGTGTAGCAGCCAACTCGCCGCGCTCGTATGCGGAGCTTGCTGCACTCAAAGGCCGACCGCCGGAAACTGCACGTTCACTCGTTACCGGCGGCGGCGACACCTTAGTCGAACACCGTCTGTCGCATCTCCCGGAGGTGATCGATTCGACGATGGGCAGTGAAGACGACGTGCGACCGGCTTCTGCCGGCTAGGTCTCAGTCAGAATCGCTTGCTGCCGGGGGGCGGGCAGTGAGCGGTAGCGCCGCAGCAGGTGCAGAAGTGACATCTGCGTGCGGCTTGTTTGTCCCCGGACCATCATCAACAGGGACAACAGATGTCAGAAGTGAATCGCGCGGCGCTCTTTTTCGAGCCCGGCCGTGCTTTCGAGATTGCTGAGTTTCCAATACCCGAACCGGCACCTGGCGGCGTTACGTTACGTATTACACGCTCGAATATCTGTGGTTCAGAGTTGCACATGTGGCGTGGCGACGGACGCCTTGCCCAACACGTTACGCCGCAAGGCCGAATCCTCGGCCACGAGGCGACCGGGCGCGTCCATGCGCTGGGCGAAGGCGTGACCAGCGACTGGAACGGCGCACCCTTGGCACCCGGCGACCGGGTCGCCTTTCAATACTTCCAACCCTGCGGACGCTGCCGAAACTGTACCCGCGGGATAAGCGAAGCGTGTATGGAGAGCTTCAAGATTCGCAGCGGCGAACTCGACGAGTGGCCCTACACACGCGGCACGTTTGCCGATTACCTCTACCTCCACCCGCGCCAGGCTCTGTTCAAAGTACCTGAGAACGTGACCGACACGATGGTCGTGAGTGCCAATTGTGCACTCGCACAAGTCATCATGGGGCTCGAGCGCGTAAATGTTGAGATGGGCGATCGCGTGGTCATTCAGGGCTGTGGGGGACTGGGCGTTTACGCCTGCGCAATCGCGAAAGAACGCGGCGCAGAAATGGTGATTGCTATCGACGGGATCGAGGACCGTCTCCAACTGGCACGCCAGATGGGCGCCGATCACACCATCGACTTTCGCGAGCTCGGCGATTCCAGACAACGCATCGCGGCAGTGAAAGATTTGACTGGCGGGCTCGGTGCAGATGTTGTCGTTGAGCTGGTCGGCTCAGTAGAGGTCATTAATGAGGGCCTGCGCATGCTTGCCTGGGGCGGCCGCTACCTAGAGATAGGCGTGTTTTTTACCGGCACCCATTTCGAATGTGATCCGGGTCGTCTGGTCGCACAGAACCAACGCATCGAGGCCGTTGGTGCCTACGATGCGGCCAGTTTGCAACGCGGGATTGAGTTTCTCGCGCGCAACGCCGAGCGCTTGCCGCTCGACGACGTTGTCGTCGACTATCCTCTGGAGGCTATCGATCGGGCATTTTCGGAGCAGGATTCTGGTCTGGTTAAACGCGCCTCGCTGGTGATGACTTGAGCATTCCGTCTCCTGATACGTACGCACTATTTACGACTGCGAAGCACGGAATTTATTGTCCCGCTACTGCCATTCTGATTCCGGAACGATGCACATGACATTCGAATTTGACGAACAACAGCGAATGCTCATTGATGTTGTCGAGAAGTTCGTTGCGCGAGAACTGATGCCGCTGGAGCGTGCGGTGTTGGCGCGCGAAGCAGCGGGAGAAAGCGCCGAACTGACGCCAGAGGAAGATCAACCGTTACTCGATCAGTGCAAGGATCTCGGTTTGTGGGCACTCGATGCGCCGGAAGAAATTGGCGGCATGAATTTGCCCTCGACGGTGATGCTGGCGATTCAGGAACGCCTCAAACACACCATCACGCCATTCATTTTTCCGCCCGATTCGCCGAACCTGCATATGCTGTTGGCGGTGGCGACCGAGGAGCAGAAAGCGCGATACATGGTGCCTTATGCGCAAGGCGAGATGAAATCGGGCATCGCGATTTCCGAGCCAGGCGCGGGTGCCGACCCTGCGCAGATGACGACCCGTGCCATTCGCGAAGGCGATGAGTGGGTTATCAACGGCCGTAAAATTTGGGTCTCGCGGGTGCCGGACGCCGACTTTGTGATTCTGATGGCCGTCACCGATCCAGACAAAGGTGCGCGCGGCGGCATCACCGCCTTTATCGTCGACAAGGACACGCCGGGATTCATCATCGAGCGGCGCATTCCGATGCTGGCTGGGGCCAGTACTTATGAGTTGGTGATGGACGATTTGCGCTTACCGCACAGCCAGGTGCTTGGGGCGATCGGTGAGGGCTTTGCACCAATGCAGAAACGCCTCACCGTACGGCGACTGGAGATCGGCGCGGCGTGCGTCGGTATCGCCTCGCGAGCACTTGAAATGATGTGCGTGCATACGCAACAGCGCGAGACCTTTGGCGAGAAACTCAGCGACCGACAAGCAATCCAGTGGTGGATTGCAGATGCCGCAACCCGTATCCATGCGACCCGGCTGATGGTGATGGATGCTGCTCAGAAGCAGGATCGGGGCGAGGATGTGCGTACTGAGGCGTCAATGATCAAAGTATTTGGTACGGAAATGGCGAGCGAGGTGGTCGACCAGGCAATGCAAAGTTTCGGCGCTATGGGCATGACCCGCGAAATGCCCTTTGCGCTGATGGCCCAGCGGCTACGCCTGATGCGGATTTATGAAGGCCCTAGCGAGGTGCATCGCATGGTGATTGCACGACGCACTTTGCGCCAGCATCGTTAGAGCAGTATTCGTTTCTCTGGGGCTTTCCCCGTCGTCAGCCAACTTTGCCGAATCAACGAGATTCAGGAACATTCAACGAGGAGATAAATATGCCTGCATACAACTTCGACGACAGCAACATCGATTGGCAGCGGTTGGGCGATTTCGAGCACCTGCACTTTTCGATTCTTAATATCGATGAACGAAATAATATTGCCGACGTGTTGTTCAAATTTGCGGCAAATCAGCAAATTGTTCTGCATCGACATCTCGCGCACAACAATACTTTCGTGATTCAGGGTGAGCACCGGCTCTACGAACCCGACGGCTCGCTTAAAGAAGTCCGCCCGGTCGGCAGCCTGACTGCAAGTCCACCGAGCGACCAGCCACATCGCGAGGGCGGTGGTGACCAGGACGTTGTTATTGCATTCAGCATTCGCGGCGAAAGCGGTGTGTTGTATGAGCTGATGGACGACGACATGAATGTCATCGGCAGCATTAGCTTCCAAGATTTGGTTGATATCAACAAATCACTGCTGGCTGCCTGAAAGCAGAATCTCTGCCGGTCGTAAGAACGTTTGAGGATCACTAGTGTATGAGTGAGCAAAGTACAGCCACTGACGGCGCGAGCCGCACCCATCTTGGGCGCATGTTTCACGTCAACATTTGCGTAACCGATATGGATCGGTCGATTCGCTTCTATGAGCGGCTTGGTTTCGACAAGGTTAGCGATTTCATGCTTGGCAGCGGGGAACCGGGTATCGGTGCCGCGCTAGGTGTCGAGGTGCGCCAACTGCGGGGTGTGTTTATGCGTCTTGGTGCTGAGCCGCAGGCACCGCTGATCGATTTGGTGCAATTTGTCGATCCACCACCCCAGGGACAGCCTTACAGAACGCTCAATAATGTCGGTATCTGCCGGGTGGCGTTCGTGGTGGACGATATCGACCAGGTGTATGCCGACCTGCAGGCCATGCAGGTTGAGTTTGTCCGACCCTTGCAAAAGTTAGCCGGGCCGCGTGGCAGCAGTATTGGTGTGGTGTGCTTCAAGGACCCCGACGGGACGGTGCTCGAGGTCATGAGCAGCAACGTCGAAGCGTTGTGATCACAAGCCCGATATTGGTCCCGTTTTTCCTTACGGGCCTGTGCAAACGCCAGCGGACTGGGCGACACGGCAGGTCGTGAGCGTCCCATGGGCGCAAAACAGATAGATTATTGAGGAGAAGTTCAGTTGCGAAAACTAATTGACGGCGGCACGTTTTTTGAAGGTCCACGTTGGCATGACGGCAGCTGGTGGGTGTCAGATTTTTACGCCCACCAGGTACTCAGAATCACCTCGGAAGGGCAATCCGAAGTCGTCGCCACGGTCGAAAATCAGCCGTCCGGACTCGGTTTTCTGCCGGATGGTGATTTGCTCATCGTGTCGATGAAAGATCGGCGCATATTACGCCTCCAGGGCGATGGGACGCTCACCGAGCACGCGAACCTGATGGACGTCACTGCTGGCTACACCAACGACATGGTCGTTGATCGCGTTGGTCGGGCATACGTGGGGAATTTCGGTTTCGATATTTTCGGTGGCGCCGCGCCTGCTTCAACCACGCTGGTGCGAGTTGATCCGGATGGCAGCATCAAGGTCGTCGCCGACGATCTTTTGTGCCCGAATGGCACCGTCATCACAGCTGACGGCGGGACGCTGATCATTTCCGAGTCATTTGGCTCGCGCATGAGCGCTTTTACTATCGACGCCAGTGGCGATTTGAGCGACCGCCGGATATGGGCCGCATTCGGCGCGCCGCCGCCGCAGGATTCGATGGCCAGCATTGGCACCGCAGAGTTTGCACCCGACGGTTGTGCCATCGATGCCGAGAACCATATCTGGGTTGCCGATGCCTTTGCCGGACGTGCATGCCGAATTTCACCTGCCGGAGAGATTGTGGACGAGGTTAAGGCGCCAAATAATTTCGGTTTATACGCCTGTGCGCTTGGTGGGCCGCAAGGTACGAGTCTGCTGTTGTGCACGGCGCCTGATTTCAGCGATACGAACCGGGCTGCTGCTCATGAGGCGGTGCTGTATACCCATGAAGTACAAGTGCCCCACGGCGGCGGTTCACCCTAAGCGGTTCGCCGGGCAGCAAAATACCCGCTGTAAACGCTGAGTTCTGCGGACGTTGCAATGCCTATTGGCGTTTCAGCAGGACTCGCCGATTTATCCTGCCTTTGAGCGAGGCATTCGTCGCAGTGTCGGCTTTCGGGGGCAGGAAGGACAGACTTCGACGCTGCGGGAATGATAGAAATGCAGGGCGGGTGTGCGCTTTAAACGAGGCAGGGTATCGCGCCTAGTCACCCTGTGTTCCTGTCTCTGCGGGGATGGTTCAATTTTCTATCAACATCGCTCTGCTGGACGAAATTAACGGACATTTATCGCAATAAAAGCGATCTAGAGCCCCAATTCGTCCAAGCTTTCTCTTATACTACGCCGCATTCGACCGTACTACGCCGCATTCGACCGCTCGTCTGAAGCAAACTTAAGCTTCGTGAGGGGCAGAATTCGATCGTAAACTTTAAGTAAAACTGACGTCCTTTGGACTAGGGGTTTCTAAATGCATATAAGAAAATATGATTTTGACTACAGCCGCCGCTACTTTATGGATAAAGTCGCACGTGGGGCTGGGTCAGCTGGCGTCCTGTCAGCGCTCTGGCCGACTATGGCTCACACCGGAGATTCCTACAAAGCTTATCCGGAAGAGCTGACCAACATCGAAGCCTATACCAAGGGCAAAGTGAAAGTCGGCGACGTAATCAACAAAGACAATGTTGAACTGGTTCAGGATCTTCTCGATCCCATGATTTTCCAGGAAGTGTCACAGGATGGACGCGAATTCTTCATCCTGCCGACCCAGACCGAAACTGCCGAGCAGTTTCCTCCTTTCTTCATGGACGCAACCCTGAAGAACTGGGGCAAAGCTGAGTTTGGTTCCGACGGCAACGTCTACACCAAAGATGGCCAACCCTGGATTGGCGGACACCCGTTCCCAGACCCGCAGACCGGCGAAGAATGTATCGCCAACGTGACCCTCGCCTGGGGCCGTCACGACAATGCGATTTTCGCCATTCCGACCTACTGCCTCGATCAGGAAGGTCAAGTTCAGTACGAGTATCACTTCGTATGGGCTGAGCATCAGACCATCGGTCTGGTGAACCCGGCAACCGCCGGCGGCTCACCTTATATCGCTGGTAAAGAACACATGCTGCGTCACCAGTCAGTATGGTTTACCGCACCAAACGATATTAAAGGTACCGCGTTCATGAACGAGTGGTACTACGATCAGGCTAAGTTCCCCGATTTGTACGGTTACTTGCCTGCGTTCAAGCGTGTTCGTCGCTTCCCGACCAACCAGCGCTTCGAGCCGCTTGTTGCCGGTATGAACCTGTTCCTCTCTGACGCATGGGCCGCTGGCGACCCGATGCTGACCTGGGGCAACTGGAAGATTGTGCACCGTGGTCCGTACCTGGGTTCCATGCACTACAACTGGCGCCCGGATCAGGACAACTGGAGTCATCCATTAGTTGGTGGCCCGGTTGGCACAACCTACATGAATGTCGGCAAATCGCTGATCCCCGAAGTTATCGTCCTAGAGGGCGAACCGACGGGCTTCCCGCGTGCACCGCTGTCCAAGCGTCGCGTTTATCTTGATGCTCGTAACCTGATGTTCCCGCAGGCGATCTCTTATGACCGTCGTGGCGAAGTCTGGAAGTCTTTCGAGCCTGGTTTTGGCCAGTACAAGACCGACCCGAACGTCACCAATTACGGCGAGCACGAACTGAAGGCCAACGATGGTCGTCCGGAATGGAGCTGGAACTGGGTTATCTCTGATGACATCCAGTCCAAGCGTGTGACTCGTTTCCACCATGGCGAATCTTGCCAGGGCGGTTGGAAGTCACTGCTCGATGTCCCGGAAACTCCGGAGAACTTCATCAACCAATACATGACCAAGACCGCTATGCGCCGACTCGGCACATAACAGTCTAGTCATTGCACTAGCAACCCGGGCTGTCAGCGTTCGCGCAGGCAGCCCGGGTTTTTTTTTGCCTGCGCGAAGCTTCCCGCCAGCGATGTGTCGCCAGGTTCCGGCAATTGTTACCGCTACGACGTCGATCGTGGGTCGCTAAAGGAGGCCTCCAGTAGCGATGAATTTGCGCGCGAAGTGGGTCTGCTAGAGTGATCGTAAAGGGAGAATCAGCATGGCTCGCATCCACGGGTATACCAGCCCGCGCTTCGAGAATATAGCCGCGATTTTGAGCGCCAATATCGATAGCGGAGCCGACGTTGGTGCATCTGTAGCAGTCGCCTACGAGGGTGAGTTAGTCGTCGATATCTGGGGCGGGCATACCGATGAAGCACGTACCTGTGAGTGGCAGGAAAATACGCTGACTAACGTGTTTTCTTCGACAAAGACAATGACTTTTCTGTGCGCTCTGATGCTGGTCGACCGCGGCGAGCTGGAACTTTCTGCACCGGTCGCGCGCTACTGGCCCGAGTTCGCGGCTGCCGGCAAAGCTGAGGTTCAGGTACGCCATTTGTTCGCGCACAGCGCCGGGCTCGCCGGCTGGCAGGAACCAATGCAAGTCGAAGACTTTTACGATTGGGATAAGTGTACGCAACTCCTCGCCGCTCAGGCGCCGTGGTGGACGCCCGGATCGAAGCCCGGGTATCACGCGTTTACGCAGGGATATTTGCTCGGTGAGCTAGTGCGGCGGATCTCGGGGCAAAGCTTCGGAAGTTTTTTTGCCAGCGAAGTTGCGTCGCCGATGGATGCTGATTTCCACATTGGACTCGATGTCAGCCACGATGAGCGAGTTGCATTGGTGATCCCACCGACCGCTGCGCTACCAGTTTCAGACGACCACGATTCTGCGTCCTATAGAACCTTCATGAACCCGCCCTTGAATCCGCTATTTCCGCACGACCCGCGCTGGCGGCGTGCCGAAATTCCAGCCGCCAATGGTCACGGTAATGCGCGTTCTGTGGTGCGGGCCCAAGCCGCGCTGGGCAACGGCGGCGAGTTTAATGGTGCGCGCTTATTGTCGCCAGCGACCATTCGTCTGATATTTGAAGAGCAAATTCGCGGCAAAGACATCATCCTGGGGATTCCAGTGCGCTATGGTCTCGGCTATGGACTGCCGAATGAATCGCTACCGTATCTGCCTGATGGTCGGATTGGTTTTTGGGGCGGTTGGGGTGGATCGCTGGTGATTGTTGATGCTGACGCCGGGCTCACATTTGCGTACATGATGAACAAGATGGGCAATAACCCGGTCGGTGACGCACGCGGGGCCGCGCTGATCAGCGCGATGTATGAGGCGATCGCTGGTTAAGCCCGTTTCAACTACGTCTCGCGTGCAAGGTCAGCGACTAAATACCGGGAAGCAAGAAAGTAGTGCACCGCACTCCAGATATTGAACAGGAACGTGCCAACCAAGGCGTAGCGTAGCGCCTCGACGCCGTAGTGCGGATTGAGCGCGTCACTGAGAAGCCCGACGAGCGTCGGCCCAAGGCCCAGCCCGATCAGATTGATCACGAAGAACAACACGGCAGAAGTGAGGGCGCGCATGCGCGGCGCGACCAGCGCATGCGCTGTGGCCAGCGTAGGGCCCAGATACATGTAGCCAAAGGATAGCGGCAACACGTACAGCAACATGGACAGGTGCATATCCCGGCTGAGAATGGCGGCAGCAGCGAATGGCACCGCGAGCAACGTTGCGATGCCGGGTACCCACATGGCCCAGCGCGGATCGCGCCGACTCATGCGGTCAGAAAGATAGCCGCCAGCAAAACTACCAATTGCGCCGCCTATGCCAATGATGAAACCCAGCGGTACCGCAACGATGCTGATTTGGTCAATTGGAATCGCGTAGCTTCTGACATAAAACGACAGCAAAAAAGCCGCTACGCCATAACCGACAAAGGCATGCAGAGCGGCGGCCAGAGAGACATGAACGAATGTGCGGTTGGTTAACAGAAATTTCACCACCGCGAACGTCGCCGGCGGGGCGCGGTCCGAGCCGTCGCCGTCGTAGCGGCCACGCGGTGGTTCGCTAATTGTCAGTCGTACAATCAGGGCGAGGATAACGCCCGGTATCGACAGCGCGATGAATACGCTTCTCCAGCCATAGTTATCACTAACCCAGGAACCAAAGACATAAGCCAGAAATACGCCGAAGGTGATGCCGCTAGAGTAAATCGCGAGTGGTAACGCCCGTTGGCCAGGCGGAAACAGGTCGGAAATTATCGAGTGGGACGGTGGGCTACCGCCAGCCTCGCCGATGCCAACACCAATGCGTGCGATGAGCAGTTGCCCGAAGTTCTGTGCGACGCCACAGAGCGCCGTCATCACGCTCCAGGTGCCGACCGCAAGAGCGACGACATCGCGGCGCACGCCAACGTCCGCCCACCGCGCGAGTGGGATCCCCATAGCCACATAAAACAGCGCAAACGTCAGGCCTTGCAAGAGTCCAAGTTGCGTATCACTCATGCCGAGTTCCGCACGCATGGGTTCTTGTAGTACAGAGATGATCTGACGGTCGACGAAATTAAAGATATAGACGAGAGTCAGAATGCCGACCACGTACCAACGCCCGCGCTCGTTCACTGGCGTGCCCGCGTGGTGCACAGAACTGCCGGGTGTTTCGTTGCTCAAATTGGAAATACCTGATGCGTAAAACGGCAAAGAATGTTCCTTCGAAGCGCACATCATTCTCTACAAGTATCGTAACCGCGTTGTAAGCGGATAGGTGAGCGAGTCATTGGGGCCGAGACTGCTTTGCCGGCATCGCCAAACAGACCTTATCGCCGATAATATTGCCCGCTGTGTACGGTCACGGGCGGCGCGGGTTTTCCAGCGCGCATAATCGACCGAACGTAATTCAAACCAGTTACAACGAGGCAAGCATGATGGCTCACGAATTGTTCGACATTCGCGACAAAGTCGCCCTGGTCACCGGCGGATCGCGTGGGATTGGGTTTATGATTGCGCGCGGCTATGTCGAAGCTGGCGCGCGGGTCTACATATCGTCGCGCAAGGTTGCTGGCTGCGAAGCTGCCGCAGCGGAACTGTCGAAACTGGGCGAGTGCATGGCGCTGCCGGCCGATTTGTCTCAGATGGAGGAAGTCGAACGGCTGGCGAGCGGCATCGCGGAGCGCGAAGGTGCATTACACGTGTTGGTTAACAATGCCGGCACGGCGTGGGGTGCAGAAATTGATGATTTTCCAGTCAAAGGCTGGGACAAGGTCATGGATCTCAATCTGAAGTCACCATTTTTTGTGGTCCAGAAACTTTTGCCACAACTTGTCGCGGCGGGACGTGCCGATGATCCGGCCCGCGTCATCAATCTTGGTTCTGTCGACGGTCTGCACCGGCCGTTGTTCAAGAACTTCTCATACGCCGCATCCAAAGCCGGGATTCATCATTTAACGCGTCTGCTCGCCTACCATCTTGCGGAACGGCACATCTGCGTGAATGCGATCGCGCCCGGCTATTTCGATACGGATATGACGCAACCCATGATTGATTCGATGGGACTGGATGCGTTGATGGACATTGTGCCGCTGAAACGGATGGGCAGTTTCGATGACGTTGCGGGTGTCGCGATATTTCTGGCCGCGCGGGCGTCTGCCTACATGACCGGCATCACCATCCCTGTCGACGGTGGCCTAATCGGCGGCTCGTAGCGAGAGATTCCTCGCTTCGCGCCCGTTGTAACGTGCCTTTTTGCTTTGTGATTTCGAACTGCAAGCGAGGACCGATGCGGCTTGTCGCATCTGAACTTCTTGGCTACGGTCTTCAGCACGCTGTTAGGTCGCGGCGCGCAGCCAATCGTCGACAAGCTGGTTCGTTTGTTCAATCTGTTCTTCCATGAACCAGTGCTGCCCGCCTTCTATCGCCGCATGTTTCCCGCCCGCCTGTTCGACAATATCGAGCCAGTGGTCGGTATGAAACATGAGTGGTTTGTCGGCACCGTAGATGTACAGCACCGGGCATTGCGGGCGGTATTGACCTAACAGGCGCGAGCGAGCCCAGGGCAACAAGGTCGAACGCCAGAAGTAGAAATAGGGATAGTTGCAGCGCGAATGCAACGAACCGGCCTGGCGCTCGGGAACTTGCAACGCGCGCGCAAAATTTCGCGTCAACCATGTGCCAAGCGGGGGCACCACCCCGCCAACCAACCACAATGTGGCGAGAATCCATTGGTAGCTAACAAACATTGCGGCCGTTTTCAGAGAGGAGGGTTCGAAATGCCCGCCAACGTCCATCGCCATCATGGTCTTCACGTTCTGCGGATGCTTTTTCTCGTACAGGTAACCGATATAGGCGCCCCAGTCATGGGTGACTAATATCACTGCTTCTTCGCCGAGCTGTTCAATCGTTCGGTGCATGCGTTCGACGATGACCGGGAAATCACAGCCGCCTGGCTCATGGTCGGATGCGCCATAATTTGGCAGGGTGAGCAGCACACAGCGATAGCTTCCGCCGAGCGCCGATACTTGATTGCGCCACATGGATGGGTCGTCTGGCCAACCATGGACAAATACCACGGTCGGGCCATCGGCTCGCCCTTCAATGCTATAACTCAGGGCGTCACTAGCTGCTACGGTCATAGGGGCTCCGGTTCTCGGTGATGATCAAAGGAGAGCATAACGCTGCGAGAGCAGCAAGCCAGCATAGTGGGGCGGGCGCATCCTGATCTACACATGACTCGCCTTGGGCCTCGCCATGCGGCACCACTGGCGATAGTCGAGCGTTTTCGCACATAATAATTTTCCCCGATTACTGGAGCCGATGATGGCACGACTAGCGGATATCGACGAAAGCCTGCGAAAGCCGCTCGAAGGGTTGGACTGCCCCACCTTCGAAGCTCCCGCCTGGGTGACCGGCCCCAAACTCAACCAGCGACGCGTCGCCATCATATCGACTGCAGCTTTATCGACTCGCAGCGACAAAACGTTCGCCGTCGGTGAGGCTGACTACAGAGTTATCCCGGGCAATACGGCTGGCGATGATCTGGTCATGAGCCATGTGTCGCCAAACTTCGACCGCACCGGATTCCAGCAAGACTTAAATGTCGTTTTCCCGATAGACCGATTGCGTGAGCTCGCAGATGAGGGCGTTATCGGTTCGGTTGCGGATTATCACTATTCGCTGATGGGCTCGACCGACCCGACTTTGCTTGCGCCGGCGGTAGAGCGGCTCGTACCGCTACTGAAAAAGGACGCCGTCAACACGCTTCTACTGGCACCTGTCTGACCCTTCTGTACGCGCGCCGTGTGCGGGCTTGGACATCTATTTGAGAAGCAGGGCATTGCCACGACGGTGGTGAGTCTTATCCGCCTACATGCCGAAAAAATCGCGCCACCACGTTGTTTGTGGGTACCGTTTGCTCTCGGTCGGCCGTTCGGGCCAGCGAATGACGCACCTTTCCAACAGCGCGTTGTGCGCGCGGCACTCGAACTGCTCGAGCGTGATGACGGTCCTGTCCTGGAAGATTTTCCCGACGATGAACCGAGCAACAGCGAAGGCGAAACAGCCTGGAGCTGCCCGGTGAGTTTTGCGCGCAGCGCTGAAGTTCTTACAGGCGCCGCAGCAGTCAGGCAATCCTTGCTTGATGAGATTGCCGCGATGCAACCGTGGTATGAGCAAGCCCGCCAGCGGGATGGTCGTACTACTGTCAGTTGCGGCGTCGAAGATCTCGAGAGTATCGCAACCGTGATGGCGAGTATGTTCGAGGACGAATTGCCGGCCAGTCCCGATGCAGATCGCTCGTTGGCGGAAGCCATGCGCCCACGCGCTGAGGATTTAAAAGCGTTCATGCTCGAAGCGGCCTCAGCTCAACCCGGCAATCCGACGTCGACGGAGTTGAACGACTGGTTCTGGAACGAGACTCAAACGGGCGACATCCTGCAGCGTCTGCGGCATGTATGTATCGCCCAAGAAGCTGCGGATATGAAAACGCTGGGGTTTCTCCTCGTGCCACTCGCTCGTCACATTGCACCGGATGTCGCAGCTTGAAGGTCGTCGCGTAGCCAGGTAGAGGTACACAGAAAGCCCCGCAGCAAACTGCGGGGTTTTCCTGCTGACGGCGCGGCATCGCGGGATGACGCGATTAACTCTGCGCGACGCCGATTCTGAATACCCGAAGCAATCCTGCCCGAGTAAAAAAAATGACCGATTTCATCCGCACGCCTGATGCTAATTTTTCCGCATTGGGCGATTTTCCGTTCCCTGCGCATTACCACAACTGGCAGGACCTGCGCGTCCACTATCTCGACGAAGGCCCCGGCGACGGACCGGTAATGCTCTTGCTGCATGGCATGCCGGCATGGAGCTATTTGTATCGAGACGTTATTCCGCCGCTCGTCGCGGCCGGTTTTCGCTGCATCGCACCCGACCATCTCGGTTTTGGAAAGTCTGATAAGCCGACTGATTTGCATTGGTACACGATCGCCCGACATACCGAAGTGCTGACGTCATTGATTACGACACTCGGGCTCGAACGCATCACTTTGTTGTGCCAGGACTGGGGTGGCCCGACCGGGCTTGCCCAGGCGGCAATGATGCCCGAGCGCTTCGACCGGCTTGTGATCATGAACACTTGGTTACATCACGCCGCTTTCGAATACAGCGAGGGCATCCGGACCTGGAACCGGCACTGGCAGGACGGCGGTTTATTTTGTCGTTCCACGCCGAATGTGGCAGCTTTGTTCCTGCTCAGTGCCGGATTCATTGATCGCGACACGATGGTGCAGGCGTTTCTGTCTGGTGAACCGCCAGTTGGGATGGATAGTGCCGGGGAGCGTATGTATGGCGGATTCGCGGCGCCGTTTCTTGGACTAGCTGATGAGGCTTACAACGGTCTGCGTCGCTTCCCCTTATCTATCCCGCTCGATGAAGGGGATAACGGCAATGCTGTCGCCCAGGCCCATCATTACGACGTCCTGCTGAAGTGGCCCAAGCCGGCGCATTTCATTTGGGGCATCGAAGACGATGTGTTCACAGAACAATGGGGGCGTGATTGGTGTCGCCAAATGGGCGGCGCTTCTTTCGACCCGATCCCGGGTGCCGGACATTTTTTACAGAACACACACGGTGCTAAAGTTGCCGAGCACGTGTTGCGTCAGACGGGCTAGCACGCCGGGAAGTATCTTTTCGGCACGTCGTCATGATGCCCAGCAGTGGCGTTTCTGGTCCGTCCGATACCGAATCGTCACCACAGACCACGACCTACTACTTACACGGTAGCGCCCCGGCGCCTCGACAGCACGACAGCACGAGCCGGCAACACCGTCGCGAGCAGTTAGCCCGTCCACACACTTTGGCACGCGCAAATCTACTCAGAGGACCTATACTCGGGGGCAGCAGTAGCTGTTCGGGAGAGCGCAAGTGAGCCAGCAAAGCCAGCTTAAGACCGATTATGGCGACGAGGAAAGCGCCATGCAGACCTACCTTGCCGAAGGTCAAAGCACCGCACTAGGTCTCGATAACCGTGGCCCGATTCGCTTCACCGATGACGGCGCGATCGACCCGGAGATTCTCGAGGCTTACTGGCATTACGGGTTTTACGTCTTCGAAGACGTGCTGAAGAGCGAAGAACTTCGCGATCTCGAAACCGATTTCGAGCACATCCTTGATCGATTGCCGACGCATCAAGGCGCCGCGCTCGATCACAAAGGCCGGCCTGCATTAGGACACGATTGCACAGCGCGCACTCTGTATTGGTCGAAACCGCTCGGCGATCCGTTTGGCGGCTCGGAATTCGGTGGCGGGCGTCACCCGGTCGCGATGATCGAGCCACAGCCAGCGACAGACGCGCCGGCTGAGATCGTCTATCTGATTCTCGGCTCACTGCAGTTTTCCGACGCCTGTTTGCGCACTTACGGCCACCCTCACTTGCTGGCTGTTGCTGCTGCCGTAAATGGAGCGGATTTTGTGCCGTACACCGACGGTCTGTTTATTAAAGCGCCAGGACTTGGTGCGTCTGTGGCGTGGCATCAGGATGGGGTTACGCACTGGACCAGTCCCGACTGGGATCAGGGTTCCCACGGCTTTAATTTTATGGGGCAGCTCTATGGTTGCACGCCTGCGAATGGTGTGTGGGTCGTTCCGGGTTCGCATAAGCTCGGCAAGATCGACATCACAGCCAAGGTCGCGGCAGCGGGTACAGAACGGCTACCGGACGCGGTGCCGATGGTGTGCAATCCGGGCGATGTGGTGATCAGCAATCGCCAGTTACTGCATGGCTCATTCGCGAACACCAGCACCGATTGGCGAGTGACGATCAACATGGGTTTCCATCGTCGTGCTGCAGTACTCGGGGTTAGCGGTGGCGGCATTCTCGGCAATCCCACCGTTTACGACGATGCGCACATTCGCCAGCGCTCACGCACCATCGGCTACGCTATCAACGCGCGTCGACAGCGCTACCCGCACGAAACGCCGTTCGTTTATCAGCCATTTGCCGATTGCGCTGACGAGTGCAGCTTCGATGAGACAGCACGTGCAAGCTTGCACGATTACAACCTCACGGACATGGGCGTTTAGCTCACGCTGAGCTGGCAAGCAAGGGCAGTTGGTCTGTCGGCGATCGGACGGATCAGGCGGATGCGGGCGGAGTTTGCAGGTGCCAGTCGGTCGCTGTCTGATAGGCCTGTCCCATGCGTAGCGCGACGTGTTCCTGCCACGGTCGGCAGACGATTTGCAAACCCAGAGGCAAGCCGTCGCTACTGAAGCCACTTGGCAAGGACAATGCCGGCTGACCACTTAAATTGAACGGGCACGTCGCGCTAATCACGGCGTCGAGTACACTGATTTCCCGGTTGTTGATGTTGACAGTGCGGGCCCCCAAGGGCGGCGCCGGGATCAATGCACCAGGGACGAGTAACGCATCAAAAGTCTCTAAGCACGACAACATTTTTCGTTTGAATCGCGCCTTCGCGCCCCGCGCGCGCACATAGTCCTGCGCACTGGCGGCCTGGCCACGGAGCAGAAACTTACGTACTTTTTCGCCGTATTCGTGCACACGGTCGCGCAGGTGCTCGGCGTGCGATGTGCTGGCTTCAGCGCCAATGATGGCATCGGCGATCGACCACAATCCGTCCAGCTCTGGCAACGCGATGGACTCGATGCGTGCCCCGCGATCGCTAAACACATCGCACGCCGCTGCTAGTGCACTCGCGACTTGCGGATCGGTAAGTTCGCTAAAGAAATTCGTCGGGACCGCCAGTCGTAGATCGGACAGGTCGTGCAGTTGTGCGTCGCTCAAATTCGAAGCACTGGTCAGAGCGTGATCGCGGGAGGTCAAATCAGCCGCGTCGAATCCAGCCAGTGCGTCGTACATCAATGACGCATCGAGCGCGTCGCGAGTGAGGGGGCCAACGTGATCGAGAGACCACGCTAGAGGAACAACGCCGTCGCTGCTGATGCGGCCATGCGTCGCCTTGAGTCCGGTTACGCCGCAAAAAGTGGCGGGCAGTCGAATCGACCCACCCGTGTCGGTGCCCAGAGCCGCCGCGCACAGGCCGGCCGCCACCGCGACTCCCGAGCCACTGCTTGAACCACCCGGTGAATGTGCACCGTTCCAGGGATTGACGGTCGGGCCGAACACCTCACTGGGCACCAGGGTGGCGAACTCATTCATGTTGAGTTTGCCCAGCACAATCGCTCCAGCAGCCTCCAGCCGGTTGATTACAGTCGCGTTGCGAGAGGCAAGATTATTCTGCAGCACTCGCGATCCGCAGCTTGTGGGCAGCCCGGCAACGTCAATGATGTCCTTATGCGCAAGCGGTATGCCATGCAAAGGAGAACGAGTTCCGTTGCGGGAGATCTCAGCCTCGGCCACATGTGCGGCCTTCATCGCGGTCTCCCCGGCAACCTCAATATAGGCGTTTAAAACGGGTTCGCGGGCCTCGATGTGTTCGAGATAGGCGTGGCACAATTCGACTGGCGACAATGTACCGGCAGCAATCTGCGCGGCACTTTCGTTGATCGATTGAAAACAAAGACTGTTAGCTGGCACGGTATTGTGCTCCTGCGGCGTGATATAGCCATCTTAATGCACGCTCTGCCCGGTTTTATATCGTTGTGGTGTGTTTGATGCGGCTGTCCCGTCGTCTTTGACGGTTGGTGTCTCACGTATTCGGCTACTGCAATTCGCTGCCTTGCCGGCCAATGTGCTGCTGAGATTTTCTGCGCACTGACAGCCGCGGTGCCGGCGTTCTGCGCGGATTCGCGAATGTGTGAAGTATTAACTGATAAATCTCCAGGGTGGGCGACGACGACGGGTTGGACTCGTGGTCCACCGTTAGACTCGACACCGGCATGGTCCATAAATTTCGCCTCGTCTTTGTTCTCGCCTTTCTGTTCAGTTCTACCAGTCAGGCTGCGGTACTCAATGAATGGGGAACGATCGCAGCGACGGGTTCCTACGCTTGTCTGAATCCTACCTGCAACATCGTCGACGCGATCTACAGTCAGTCAATTAACGGCACCGGTGGTGCCGGTACGAGCAACGCGGCTCACGAACTCGACGCTGCTGATCCGAACGGTTCGGCGCGCGCTCAGGCCAACGTCATTGGAGGTTTGCAGATCCCGGAACTCAAGGCCGAGGCATTTTCCAATGCGGGCGGTGGTACCAGTGCGCTAGCTGTCGGAGTACAGGCGTATACCTATACTGGTGGCTCGGGCACGCTCACCCTCTCGCTCAGTCTTACCGGTGCGATTCTGGACAACACGCCAGCGCCGCCACCGTTAACACCAGCGGAGGAAAGCTTGCTCATTCTGGCCGGCGTTGATCCTGACCCCGCCGGCATTCCCGATCTCACGCGAATTGAAGTACTGGGCGCGTTGTTCGCCCCAAGCTCAGGCTTTTCTCTTACCGATCTGACGTTTGGTGGTTTGGTGCCGTTGGCCGCACTGAATGCGCTCGACGCCTACACCCAAATCGACTCGGTCGAAATCGTCGAAGACCTGACGAACCCGAATATCGTCAACGCAGGCCATTTGTTGTCGATTTCCGGTCTCAATGTGGGCGACAGCTTCTATTTGTTTACCGCATTAGCGGCGAGTGCCGACGGGGCTGGTCAATATGCGGACGCTTTCAGTACCTTGTCGGTGAGTTTTACGGCCGGCGGTGATGAAGTGGTCTTGGCCAGCAGTGTGCCGATCCCGGCTGCTGCGTGGTTATTAGGTCCGGCGCTATTCGCATTTGTTGGACGCCGGCGTCGGATAGGCATTCAGCGCGCGCATTGATCAGCGAAAGCCGGGGATGATTTCTTCGGTGAATACGCGTAATTGGTCGAGCAGTTCCGCCTGCGGCATCAGGCCCTGGTCAAAATACCAACCGAACCATTCAGGGTTGAAATCGTCGCGCAATTCGGCGATCTGCTCACGTACCTGATCGACTGTGCCAACAATTGCGAAACGAGCTTCGACCATACGCTCGAAGGAGATCGACACCGGATCGGTTTCGTCGTCGCGGCGGAAACTCTCAAAGAACCCAAAGCCGGAAAAATATCGCACGAACGCGTCGCCGAGCGCCTTCGCGCCACGTTCGAACGCTTCCTCGTAAGTGTTACCGATATAAACCATCCTGAATGCGCCGAACCGTTCGCCGAGTGCGCGCTGCCGGCCGTGCCGATTCGAAGCAGCGCAGTATTCGCGGGCGATACTCGCGATGCTCGACGTCGAGGCCAGACTCCACATCACAACGTCCTCGCGCGCGCACCATTCGATAGTGTCGGCGCTACCGGTATGGGCCTGCCAGATCTCGGGATGGGGTTGGGTATACGGCTTCGGCACAACACTAATGCGCTGAACGGTCCCGTCGGCGCCGAGTTCGTCCTGCGCACCATAGCGTGAAGTCCAGTTGCCGGCGACCGGCCACCCTTCAATACCTTTTTCGAACGGCGACGGCACCTCGTAATGCTTGCCCCGGTAACGGATGGAATCCTGCGTCCATGCTTGCTTCATGATCGCGTAGAGCTCTTCGAAGACCTCGCGGTTATGGCGATCGCGATCTGAATCATCCGAGGTAGCGCCGGCGACGTTATAGCGCTGGCCAAGCACTTTTACCCAGCGATCCTGGTAGCCGCGCCCAAGGCCGGCGATAAAGCGGCCCTGGGTGAGATGATCGAGCATGGCGATTTCTTCTGCGAGCCGAATCGGATCCCAGGTCGGCAGCGCCATGATCAGGGTCGCGAGCTTGATACGCTGCGTACGCGCAGCCAGATCGACCAGGAACTGCATCGGCGCGGGCGACAGTTCGAGACCCTCGGAATGAAAGTGGTGCTCGGTCAGGGCGAGCGCGTCCATCCCCAGTGCATCCGCATGCTCGGCTATTTCGCGGACCTCAGCGATCATCTGTTGGGTACGCTCAATATTGCGACCGATCGGGCGCAGGCGCTCGCGTTCTTCGTAAGTCGCAGGAACCGTTGGCAACATAAAGAGCATAAATTTCATCGTGCGGATCCTTGCGACTGGCGGTAGAGAGAACACCATGTTAATCGCCGAGCAGACTAAATCAATCTGAACCTGCTCTGGTTTGTGCGCGCGTTTTATATCAGTATTCTGGTCGCGCAACGCAGCCTCGCGTGCGGCGCTTCTACCCCTAAGCGATGTACGCCGCGCGAACAGTACATGTTCGCGCGCGCTTGAAGGAGCATGCCATGTCCACACCCGGAACCCATGACGAACTCGACGTCCTTGTGATCGGAGCCGGCTTCTCCGGCCTCTATCAGTTATACCGTCTGCGCAAGCTGGGATACTCGGTCAAGATCTTTGAAGCAGCGCCCGACCTTGGTGGTGTGTGGTACTGGAATTGCTATCCGGGTGCACGCTGCGATACCTACGGCCCGCTTTACCAATTCTCGATGGAGGAACTGTGGCAGGACTGGGATTTCGACGAACTTTATCCGTCTTGGGACAAAATTCGCGAGTACTTCCATTACGTCGACGGGAAACTCGAACTGAGCAAACATATCTGCTTCAACACGCGAGTCAGCGACGCAAGCTTCAACGAGGATACTTGTCGTTGGAACGTCAATGCGGAGAGCGGTCACACAGCCAGCGCGAAGTTCATGGTGATGTGCACCGGCATCGGGTCGAAACCGTATCGGCCCGATATTCCCGGCCTGGCGGACTTCAAAGGGCGGCTGCTGCATACCGCCCAATGGCCACAGGAAGGCATCGATTTAGGCGACCAACGCATCGGCGTGATCGGCACCGGCGCCACCGGCGTGCAGGTCGCGCAGGAAACCGCCCCAATCGCGGCGCACCTGACCGTGTTCCAACGCACGCCGAACATGGCACTGCCAATGCGCCAGCAGCAACTGGACGATGCCGCCAAGGCAGCGCTGAAAGAAAACCTGCCGGAGAAGTATGCCAAGCGCGCGCGCACGCTCGCCGGATACGATTTCGATTATCAAGACTACGCCGGCGAAAGCGCCGAGATTTACTCATCCGAACAGGTGCAGGAAGTCTTCGAGAAGCTCTGGACCGAAGGTGGCTTTGTCCCCTGGCTGGGCAATTTTGCCGACATGTACACCAGCGAAAAGACCAACCGGGCTGCCTACGATTTCTGGCGCGATAAGGTCCGCGAACGCATCACCGACCCATGCCTACAGGAAAAGCTGGCGCCGACCGAGCCGCCGCATCCTTACGGCGTGAAGCGTATTTCTCTTGAGCAAAGCTACTACGAAATCTTCAACCAGGACAACGTGGACCTCGTCGATCTAAAGGAGACTCCGATAGAACGGATCACCGGGCCTGGTGTGCTGACCACCGACGGGCAGACCCACGAACTCGACGTGCTCATCCTCGCCACCGGCTTCGACATGGTCACCGGCGGCCTGACCGCAATCGACATCCGCGGCACCGACGGCGTTTCTCTACGAGAGAAATGGTCTGCTGGTGTGAGTGCCTATCTCGGCACGATGACGCACGGCTTTCCCAACATGTTGTTTGTCTACGGACCACAGGCACCTGCCGGATTGAGCAACGGACCATCGTCATCCGAGTTGCATGGCGACGAGATCATCGAAGCGCTCGAGCACCTGCGAACGCATGGTATGTCGCGTATCGAATCAACTGCGGAGGCCGACCGCCGCTGGCGCGATCGCATCGATGACTATGCAGCGGAGACCCTGTTCGGCCAGGCTAACTCCTGGTACATGTCTGCCAACATTCCCGGTAAGAAAGCCCAGATGATCAACTATCCCATTGGCATACCCGATTACCTGGAGCAGTGGGCGATCGCAAAAGCATCTGGTTTCGACGGGTTCGATTTGCGTTGAGGACGTGAGCATGGCGGCGCGCATAAGCTCCGCCGCACTCACTCCATGCCGGTAGCATCACGACTGAACTTCTCAGGATAGGACGCGCTTGTGCCGACAATGATCTGTGACCACGACCTATGCGGGGCAGACACATGCTGTGGTGAGTGGAATTCAAACGTGCCTGTTTTGTAGCCCGTCAGACAGTTCGGCTGACCTGACGATGCCTCGCGCATTGTGCGGCGCTAATAGTGGCGCTGTGGACCGCGCCGTTGGCGCGCAACACCGGGTGGTACACCAGGTTTAGGGTTCCTGCCACGTTTAGGGATTCGACCACATGTATTTGCCAAAAGCTGTTACCGTGCATCTGCGCAACGGTAGCGGGCGGAATTCGATCCCTGCGTCGCAGTCGTGAGAGCAGGGAACCGGGGAACATGTGACAGTCCGCCATGTTTTGAAACCACTCGTCTTTTGACCGACTGCGCGGAAACCGCTTCATGATGCCAGATACAGTTGCGGTTCAAATCGCAATCTACGCCCTCATAATCACTTCACTGTTGGTCGCCGAGCACGTCGTATCGGCAACCCCGCCAGGCGAGAAAATCAAGCATCTGTCGTTGAACTCGTTGTTCATTTTCGCGGTGCTGCCGATTCAAATACCGATGTCTGTGCTGTGCCTCGCGCTGGCAGCATGGTCGGTAGCCAGCGGCTCCGGACTGGTCCATTTTCTTCCCTACGCCGACAGTCCGTGGATTAAATATGGGCTGATGTTCGTGTTCCTGGATTTAATCGATTACCTCTACCACTTTACGATGCATCGTGTGCGTTTCTTCTGGCGGTTTCATGCCGTGCACCACTCCGACCTTGCTGTCGACGTATCGACGACCTTCAGAGAACATCCCGGCGAAACTTTTTTGCGGAATGTGTATTTGATTACATGGGTATTTATCGTCGGCGCGTCACCTGAGATTCTAATCGTGAGGCAAACCACGCAATCGTTTTTCAATCTGTTCTCGCACGCTTCATTTCGACTCCCTACGGGACTGGCAGGCGTAGTTAGTTGGGTGTTTATCACACCGAATCTTCACCATGTGCATCATCACTATCGCTTGCCGCTCACGAACTCGAACTACGGTGATGTATTCAGCATTTGGGATCGTGTGTTCGGAACACTTTCCACACCGGCCCGTGAAAGACCTCACTACCGGCTCGATACCCACATGTCTTATGTTCGCGCCGCCAGTTTTTGGCAGACGCTCCTTATTCCTTTCCTGCCGGGCTTGAATGGGCCGGCCCGAGCGCCTGATGCGATCCCGGTTGAGAGCGGACAAACGGCAGCGCTTGTCACGCATCCGCTACCGAGTACGACGAGCGCAACGCTTGCCAGGCCACGCAGTTGAGGCGGGACGTTCGTGGGCAGCCGCGCAGTTTGGAATCACTCCGGCTAAAGCGATGTGAGTCTCGACGTTTCATGCGACACCCCGGTATCGCCAGCTCTCGTTTGCTGCATGGCATGCTCGTTTCGCTGGCCTGCTGCATAGCGCTCACGTGCACAGCCGACAGCATCGACGATGCTGATCCACCAGCGCCCGTTGCTGTGCCAGCCGTAGTGGTAGCCGACCTATGTGCCGCGCCAGTCGCAGAGATCCCGCAGCGCACTGAGCGCGCGTCTGCCGGGATCATGTACAACCTCGCGGAGCACCCTGAATCGATTCGTGCCGTCGCTAAAGACCTGCTGGGCCACGCAGTTGCGGCTTCCGCTGCGGCGCAGGAATTGGCGTGTGAAGCAGCATGTCCACAACAGCGTTCGGATACGATCGTTTTCAAAGTGACTCCGACGATCTACCGTTCAGAGTACGAACAACAGCCGCTGTGCGTGCAACTTGCCGAACAAACAGCAGCGCAGCCATTGCGGTACGGGGAACGCAAATTTGCGTCAGTCGATGAACTCGATACCTGGATGATGAACTTCACTCAGGGCCGTGGTGATGATGGCAAATTGCTATACGAACAGTGCGGCGGCAATTGTGATCCCAGCTACACCTTTTTCATCGAGCCGGACGACGACAATCTGCATGTCAACGCGGAGGTGTTTTGCGGGTTCGCGCGCGATCGCGGCAACGGAGACATGTTCGAAATTTCGACCCTGATTCGCCCGCGTTGCGAGCGCTGAATCGAATGCGTGGTCCGCGCCTGGCGGGTGCATAGTCGTGGGACGGGATACGCCAGACAGCAATGTTGTATGCGGCGGGCGACGAGCAATAAACCCGTCCGACCCCGCCGCGTGCTGCGTTTTATTTCTTCAGGAAGCCCACCAGGCCACAGACATCTTCAGCTGCAACGCGACCTAAGGGACCGTCCGAGTATGTGGACTGAACGATTTTGCCGTCGCGACCAAAAAGAAACTGACTGGGCTGGATAATGCCGCGTCGCTCTTCCCACCAGGCGCCGAGGAGATCAGCCGTATCACGCTGAACGCCCTGGCCGATCGGGAAAGAAACATCACCAGCGACTTCCGCGGCATTGTCTCCAGTGTCTACGCTCGCGGCGTAAACGCTAACCCCAAGCTCTTCAAGCTGTGCTTTTTGTTGCTCATAGCCGACTAACTGTCGGCGGCAAAAGGGTCACCAATGGCCACGATAGAAAAGAACGACGCCGAAATCAGTGTTGAGGTCGGTCGGTAGTGTTGTGGTGCCGCCGCCGACCAACTCCAGAGTGAAAGCTGGCAGGGTGTCGCCGCTTCGTAACTTCTCGCCCATGATTCATCGCCTCTTGCTGGTAACTCGGTTCATCATAGGCGCCAACTCCTTGGCGCGCCATCAATGCGCGAGCGGATCAGGCCTTATTTGAATCTGTCCAGCGTACGAGCGAGGTACTTCCGAGTGGATTATCGGGTCCAACCCGTTGGTAAACCACAGGCCACGCCCTTTCCAGCCTGTCGCAGCATCGTCGATTCGTCCATCCAATCCGCGCGTGTAGGTATTCAACGGGTAAGGGATTCGAATCATCACAAAGGTCTCGCTGGCCGGGACAAAGGCCAACAGGGAATCCGAGTTTGTACCATTTACGATCACGACATCGCGGCCCAGCCCGAAGGTGTCGAATTGATCGACCCACAGATAGTAGTGCATGTCGGTTGAGGCACTTGGCGATTCGGCTGCCATACCCTTGAACACCGGACCCGGCGTGCGCCAGTAGCTCCAGCCTTCAGGACATTGCTGCCCGTCTCCCCAGGTCTGAGCGCAACGGCTGCGATCAAAGCGTGCCAGATGACCGCTGCCTGCAAGCGCGGTCCAGATGATGCCCTGGCTATCAACATCCACACCGCGCGGTCCCATGCCCGGGTGCGGGGGCGCGAATGCCTCGTGGCGGTCGGTTTCGCGATCGTAGCGGAGCAAATAACCTGGTTCACCAATCGGGCTCGTAATGCCGGGTGTTATGGCGCTCCATACCGAACTGTCAACCGGGTTCGGGATCACGCCGTAATGAAAGCCAACCAGCGCGCGGTCGGCTTTTCCATCGCCATCCGTGTCGAGCCGCACTTCGGAGTGACCGTTCGCGCTCGCGAGCGTTGCCGGATCCTTCGGATCGTACTTGGCAGGATCAAACCAGCCGACCACGTAGTCATCGCCACTGGTCCATAGCACGCCGTCAGCGTCGAACTGTAAATGGTGGGTGCCGTAGCAGGTATCGATTAACTCGAACTGTTTCGCCTGCGGGTCGTAGTAGCCGAGTTGGCGGTGATGACGATTGGCGGTGATGGCTGGATCATCCTGGCAAAATTTCGGGATATCTTCCGCCCATTGGCGACGCACCTGAGTGGTTAGCCAGACCTTCCCGTTTGCGTCCATCATCGGATTGTGCGGATTGGCCGGGTTACGGTAGGCACCCGCATGCGCAGACTGGTAGCCGGGCCACGGGCAGCCGAGTGTGCCAAAGCCATATGAGACGACATCTGAACTGTCGGCGGCCTTGAAAGTCTGTTCACACCATGGCGTCGTGAAATTGTTGAGTGTGGGTACGTGAATACGCTCGGCGCTATGACTATTCGGATCGACCACAAGCAGGTAGTCATTGGCAAGGTCGATACCATAGACAGGACCACCCGCATTTACGCCAACATTGCGTTTGTCGGTTGCGATCTCATCGTGCGCGTAGCTGTACTGGTCGCCCCATGCCCATTGCGTAATCACAAGGTTCCGTTCGATCCCGCTCGGCCGTGGCGGCGCCTGCGGCGCGGCGCCGGCAGCGATCGCCGCGCCCCATTTTCCAAGTGCCTGGGGTAAACGTTGGGTTCCCATGCGGTCCGCAAAGTACTTCATGGCCCCAGCCTTGGGGAAACCGTGCTCGAATCCGGCCGCGTTTGGCAGGCGCGTCACCGCAGCACCCAGCTGGTGACACAAAACGCAGTCGAGTTTGAGATGGCTCAGCCAGGCTTCTTGAGACTTGAATGGGTCGACGTTCGCCGCGTCATCCTTGCCACCAAAAATACCGCCTTCGCCGCCTGCGGCCTGGACCCCAAAAGCGGTCTCGGGCGGCGGCTCCAACAGGCTCAGCCAATAATTAGCCGGATAGACTTGCGCAGCATCGACATCGGACTCGGCGACTTCGACCTTAAGTGACACGGATGTACCTGCGCGCGCAGTTACGGGGTCTGAATCGAGCAGGCCGTAGCCGCGCACCCAAACATCGAAATTGGTGTTTGGCAATTGTGGCAGCACAAAGCGGCCTGCATCGTCGGTGACAACAATTTTTCGGTAAGGCGTCGGCGTTTCGGAGGTTTCAGCGATAACCCACACGCCGCTTTGCGCTGCGCCATCAGCGCTTTTTACATCGCCACTTATAAAGTCGTCAGCGGCGTGAGCCGGCGCGGTAGTCAGTAACTGGACCAAGGCCAGACAAAACACGAAATTCGAAAAACGGGTCATGAAAATAGTCCAGTTAATAAACGATCGGGTCACTAAGGCGCCCCCTCGGGTGCCGAAACGACGGTAACCGAAACCTTTACGATCGTGCAATCGTGGCGCCGATTGCACGCTGGGTGAGCCTCGCATGCCGGCCCAGCAGTTGTCAGCCTGGCCGCCGGGTGAAATCTGTGGCATGAATCGCTTGATGAGTTACGATAGGCATCGACTTAGACAAGCAGTCCATTGCCGATGACCCGCGCGGACAGCATTTCGCACCTGAATTATGGAGACAGCAAATGAATAAATGGCCAGTCCCGGCCACGCTCACGAACCTGCGGCAACTGGCGCGGTCACCGAACTGGACGAAGCTGCGGTAGGTTCAGTGAACTTCGAGACCAGTTGTTCCCCCGAGGTAAAGCAGCAATTCAATCGCGCCATCGCCTTACTCCATTCGTTCTGGTTCGCTGCTGCTATCGATACCTTCGATCTGGTATTGGCGGCCGATCCTAAGTGCGCGATGGCCGAATGGGGGAAAGCGATGGCGCATTGGGGCAACCCATTGGGTAACAACCGCGCCAAAGCTTTGCTCAAGCGGGGAGCCGAAGCCGTAGCTCGTGCACGCACGCTGCCAACGGGCAGTACGCGCGAGCGCGATTACGTTGAAGCGGTGGCGGCCTTGTATGCAGGTTTTGAGACCACGCCGGACAAAACACGTTCGGTAGCATTCGAGAAAGCGATGGAAACGCTGGTGGGTAGTTATCCGCAGGACAGCGAAGCGGCGATCTTCTATGCGATGGCACTGAACGGTAGCGCAGATCTGACTGACAAGACTTACGCACAACCTTTGCGCGCGGCGAAAATTCTCGAGGCGGCGTTTGCGGCGCAACCGAATCATCCCGGAGTCGCGCACTACATTATTCACAGCTACGATGTGCCTTCGCTAGCGATACACGCGCTGCCGGCGGCTAAACAGTATGCCGGCATCGCGCCAGCAGCACCGCACGCCCTGCACATGCCTTCGCACACCTTCACTCGTCTTGGGTACTGGCAGGAATCGATCGACACTAACCTGCGCTCCGCAGACGCGGCCCTTGCGGCCGGTTCCCCGGCCGAAGCACTGCATGCCCTCGACTACATGGTTTACGCGTACCTGCAAACGGCGCAGGATGCTGCGGCGCTAACCGAACTCGCGCGCGCGGTTGAGGTCTTCGCGCAAGTTACAGCCAGCGACCCGTACCTTGTCGCTGGTGCGTTTGCGGCGGCCGCAGTACCAACCCGCTACGCACTTGAACGTGGCGATTGGATTGCCGCCACTCAGGTTCCCGTAGTCAAATCTCCGGCCCCGTTTATCGATGCGATTGTGCATTTCGCGCATGGCATTGGCGCTGCGAGAAGCAACAACGCGGCAGTCGCGCAACAGGCGGTCGAAGATCTCAAGGTGGCCGAGTCGAAGCTTGCCAAGAATGCTTATTGGGCAGGTCGTGTCTCGATTCAGCGGCATGTCGTTGAAGCGTGGTTGAGCTTTGCCAATGGCGCATTTGATCAGGCTGTTGAGCTGATGAACAAGGCCGTAGCGCTGGAACGGGGCTCGGAAAAATCGGCGATATCCCCAGGGCCGCTGGCGCCTGCACGAGAACAACTCGGCGAGCTGTTGCTTGAACTCAAACGTCCCAACGAGGCGCTTATCGCGTTTGCGGAAGCAGTCGAGAAAGAGGCAGGGCGGTTTCGTGGACTTTACGGCGCCGCTGTAGCTGCCGATGCCGCCGGCAAGCCTGCACAGGCGAAAGCGTATTTTTCGCGCCTGCTCGAGATTTGCGCCAAAGCTGACAGCGATCGTAGCGAGCTGATCCACGCGCGCAGCTACCTGCAGCAAGCGGCAAACTGACCATCGCGTCGCGATGCGCTTCCCGCAACTCGCACTCCCACCGGCAGAACCGATTGATTCGGGATAATTCGGGGACAGTTACTGTATTTCCGCAGCGGAAATACAGTAACTGTCCCCGAATTAGATGCCATCGACGTTGTGCTCGCGCTGTATGCCGAAAAGCTGTGTCGCCTGGATCAGCTATTGCGCCGGCAATCACATCCATTGCAGAAACGAAGTATCGGTCGGCTCATCAGCTGTGGAAGCCGGGCGGGAGCGGCTCGTTGTCGAGCCAACCGCCGCCGTCGTTTAACAGATGGGTAGGCCGTTCGTCGATGTAACTCAAATGATGGACCAGCGTGCCGCTCTGTTCATCCCAAAACAGCAGCGTGGCTGCAGCTGGGTCCATGACCGTGGCAAGGCGCCGCAAGGGCGGTAAATCCAGAGCGAGCTGTTGCGCAGTGGAGGGGCACACCGACGCGACCGTGCCCGCGAAGCGCGTGATAACCGGTCGATGCAGATGCCCCGCAATCACCTGGTGTACCTGCTTATGGCAACTCAATACCTGCTCGAACTTGGCAACGCTATCGGGTTCGAGCCCCATCTCGTCCATGAGCTGGTGACCGACACGAAATGGCGGGTGGTGCATGAACACCACGGTTGGTCGCGCCGGCGATTCCTGCAGGCGGGCGCCCAGCCACTCCAGCCGTTCCCGGCATAGCGCGCCGCCATGTTCACCCACGACGTGGGTGTCGAGCCCAATGAGACGGACTGGCCAGTCTTCTACGGTGTAGTGGAGGAATCCGTCGCGCGGTAAATATCCGTCGTTGGCGAAAGCTCGCCGCAGTTCTTCTCGGTTGTCGTGATTGCCGGGAATCACGTAGAGCGGTGGTTTTAAGTCCGACAAAATCTCGCGCAGGCGCCCGTACTCTTGTGCCGTCCCTTCGTCTACCGTGTCGCCCGTAAGCAGGACGACATCTGGCTGTCGCTCGAGACCATTCAGATGTTCTACGGCGCGCTCCAGGTGCGCCGCGGTGGCGTAATTGCGATCGAGCTTGCCGCCTGGCATTTGCACGTGAGTATCAGAGATTTGGGCTATCAGCATGATTCCGTCTGCGTGAGTCATCAAAACGCGGTCGCGCGAACGGGCAAGGTTAGCATGCAGCAGAGCTTTTTCCGCCGCGTGCTTGTTGTCCGGTAAGCGCGGCGCAAGCAGGATTTGTGGGCAGATTTCTGCCTTTCGATGTGCACGCCGACAATGCCTGTATGGAGACCGTCCGCATTTTTCGCAGATTACCAGTTGTCGCAACTCGCGCCGCGCCGCAGGTCTTTTCTACACCGGCCTGAGAGAACTCGCCGCGATATCTGGAGGACGGAGCAAGGCAAGGTTTGTCCGTGCTTGCTCTGCGTCATTTGCCGACTTACGATAAATGAATACCCTCTGGTATCAGATGCTCGATTGTTCGCTCGGTGAACGAACACCAGCGGCCCGCGGCCACTCGATTTGCACGACGGCGCATGGCGAACCGTTCGTTGTGATTCAGACGTTGTCAGACAGTCATCAAGGAGACGCAGAAGGATGTCGCAAATCATCCAGTTCGACGAAGCGGGCTCACTGGACCTCGACATCGTCGGCGGCAAGTCCGCGAGCCTCGCGCGGCTCTCTCAAGCCGACTTCCCGGTTCCGCCCGGCTTCACGATCACCACCGAAGCGTATGCGGCGTTTCTTGGCGAAAACGGCTTGGCCGACAAGATTGCAGCGATCGCGAAAGACTTGGCCTATGACGATTTCGACGATCTCGAACGAAAAACCGAAGAGATTCGAACGGTCATCGAAAGTGGACTCTTACCCGCGGGCCTTGAAGCGAGTATCGAGAAGTACTACCGAACGCTGGGTGACGAAGTCCGTGTAGCCGTGCGTTCCTCGGCCACGGCGGAGGATCTTCCGGAAGCGTCCTTTGCCGGACAACACGATACCTACCTCGACATCCAAACCGTTGCCAGGATTGCGGACGCGACGAAACGCTGCTGGGCTTCTATGTGGACAGCCCGCGCGACGTCGTATCGTAAGACGCAAAACATCGACCATTTCGATGTCGGCGTGGCGGTGGTGATCCAGCAGATGGTCGATTCCGACGTGGCGGGCGTGGTGTTCACCGCTAATCCACTAACCACCGCGACCGATGAGACGGTCATCAATGCAAGTTGGGGCCTTGGTGAGGCGATCGTTGCTTCGCTCGTGACGCCCGACTCCTTCATCATCAAGCACGACACCCTGCGTGTGCGGGAGAAAACACTTGGCACGAAGCAGGTCAAAACGGTGCGCAATCCCGAGACCGGAATTGGCACACTTGAGATTGAAGTAGCCAAGGCAGACCAGGAGCGCTTTTGTCTCACCGACAGGCAGGTCGCAGAACTCGCCGAGCTCTGCACTCGGGTCATGGACTACTACGGGGGCTTCCCACAAGACCTCGAATTTGGCATCGCCGGCGAGCGTATTTACTTGCTCCAATCGCGACCGATCACGGGCGTCGAATTCACCTGGGACGAAGAGCTCAACTACTGGCACATTATCCCCGAAGGTGAGGATCTGGTGCTGACACGCAGCATGTCTGACGAGGTCTGGCACGGTGCGATAACGCCGCTGTTCTACACAACCCGCGGCAAAATGCTCCACGACGCCCACGCAGCGACGCATAAGATGTGGGGGCTGAAATCGCAGAATTACCGCTACTACAAACCATGGAAAGCGGGCGCTTATTACGATGTCCGGGTCGAAGCTTCCGACGTGACGCACATGTGCCCACCGCCGATGCGCCACATGGTGATTCAGCACGTGGCGCCCCCGGATCGACAAAGCGTTCTCGACGCGCCTTTCAGTTATTTCGCCCTTGCCTGGCGAATTTTCCGCAACGGCAGATTGTTTCCCGAATACGGGATGTACGGCTGGATCAAGATGCTCAAGCACTACGTCTATGAACGTGTGGATGAGGCACGTGGTCTGCCTGATGAGGCATTGCAGAAGCTTTCAGACGCGGATCTCATTAGTTACACAATCGAGCGGGTCAAGTTCGAGCATCAATACATCATCGATGTCTGGAATGGTTTTTTCTTCAACATGCGATTGATGATGCTGACTCTCGCCTACATGGTGCAGAAGTGGTACGACGGTGATAACCCGATGGCGGGAACCGATTTGCTTACGGGCGCTGAGAGGCGCAGCGCTACGGTCATCGAGAACGGCACGCTGTGGGATCTATCGAAACGGATCCGTGAGTCGCAACAGCTGCAGAAGGACTTCGACGAGCACCAAGACGGTGATTTTCTGCGCGCGCTCGAACAACACGACGAGGGGCGGGCCTGGCTTGAAACGTACAACACCTTCCTTGAGAAAAGTGGCCATCGTGGTCACGCCGACCGTGATTTTTATTTCAAGCGTCGGGCGGAAGATCCGGCGCTCGACTATCGGGCCTTCCGATCATTTCTGACCGTCGACGAATCCCACGATCCCGAGCTGATGGAAGACAAAAGCAACGCGCGGCGCGAGGCAGCCTATATCGATGTGCTGGAAAGCATCCGACGCAAACCTTTCGGCTTTTTGAAGGCGAGGGCGTTCAGGCATGTCTACGCTTATGTCCAAACCATGCTGTGGCTGCGCGACGACCATCGTGATTATGTGGACATCGCTACTTTCACTTACAAACGCTGCCTTCTCGAGATTAACCGCCGATTGATGGCGCGTGGCATGTTTGAAACCGACCGCGATTTTTGGTTTCTGGTCGAGCGGGATATTTATCGTTTGCTTGAAGGGGCGGAGCTGACACCCTTGATGAAGGCCAAGATCGCGGCGCGCATGGCAGCCTTCGACTTTGCCGACCGGCGTGAGGCGGACCCGCCGATGTATATGCAGAACAATCTGCCCATCTCCTTCGATGAAGCAACTGGCGATGGCCTGCAGGGTGTGGGTATGAGTAAGGGCGTGATTACTGGCCCGGCGCGTATCATAAAGGAGCTGCAGGATATTGGCCGTGTGCAGCAAGGCGACATCATGATCGTGTTTGCGACCGATCCCGGATGGACTCCCGTCTTTCTCGTGATAAGTGGCCTCGTCATAGAGACCGGTGGTCTCCTGTCGCATGGGGCATCCATCTCGCGCGAGTACGGGATTCCGGCGGTACAACTGCCCGGCGCAATGCAGCGTATTCCCGACGGGGCGACGATCACAATCGATGGCACCTCAGGTGCTATTCAGATCGACGAGGATGGGCAGCACAATGAGACCGAAGAAGAGGCCGCGAGTGATGTCGGGGTCGAAGAATGAATGTTGAATTCAGTTAGCAAAAGCGGCTGCATTTTTCTATGCCACCATCACGCAAGCGCGACTAGCAGTGTGGCACTTGCCGGCACCTGTGAGCGATCATCAGGGGTCAAACATCACGACAATACGAATCCACGCGACTGGCAACGACCGATCCAATAAAAGGAGATAACCATGGCCATCTCAACCGACGTCTACACTTACGCTTGGCTGCAGAACAATACTTCCGATGATCTTGTCGAACTCTGGCGCGAACTCGATGCGCCGACTCTCGAGGAAATGAACGGAGAGTACGAGGGCACGATGATTTACCCGAAATCGGTTGAGCATGCTCGCATTCGCAAAACTGAAGGTCCGGGCGAGTGGTTCGGCAAGGCCTTCGCTCCCGAGCCGACCGGAAAGTACCCCGGCCAGGGCTATAACATGTGGTTTATGCCAAACGGTCTGGTCCGCACCATGCGTTTTGCGGGTGAAGTTAATGACTCGTTGATCGATGGTCGCCCATCATTAATGGGCTACTACGCTGCGTTTCTTAGCCACAACAAAGACAACGGCATGACGAATGAAGTGCGCAAGCTTCGTGATGGCTTGTTCGTCGGCATCATCAGCACTGCCGTGGACCACGCTTATTGGGGACCGGTCGAAGCGCACAGCGGGCGCGGCCACCCGCACGCATTTCTATTACGGGGCCCAATTGCGCCGTGGCGTGGCGTTGATGATTTGAAGGTAGATTCAGCAGTCTAGCGCTGACGAGAAGGAATACGTTGGGCCGTACGGGCCGCCCGGGATGAGGGATTATCCTGGGCAAGATTTCCCTCGGTATGATGCGCCCATTGCCCGGCTCAGTACCAAGTCCCCATGCTCGACGGGCGCGGTCTAGCCCGGTAGCTTCCCGCCTGGGTTTGTGACACCCGTACAATAAGCATCCCTCCACGGCCCCAAACGTTCGTCTGCATCGTCCCAGTCACCGGCATCTTCGACATTGCGGTACATGGTGAATGGACGCAGTTGTTGATGATGAAATTCGAGCTGCTCGTCAGTACGGTATTTTTCTCCTTCATAGCCATTCCAGTGGATGACCTGATCGAGCGGCCGCCGGAAACGTTGCCCGATATCCTTGGCTGGATAGCCAATCGGAATCGTGCCGTACGCACGCATGAATTTGGGGTATCCGAGTAAGTCCGAGAGCGCAGAACTCGTGGTTGCTTCGCCGCCCCCGGAGAGCCATGCCGAAGTCAGGCCGCAAGCTGTGACAGCGAGTTGAATGTTCTGGATGGCGGCGCCGAGCGACGAAAAGAAAATATTCTCGTTATTCTCCGCATACTCTTGCTCGCTGGCTTCCGTCACGCCGTGCGGGAAGTTTACTTTCCAGCGTGGGTCACCGAGGACAATCACAATCGCCACGGTGTTATTCAAATAGGTTTTGTAAACGGCAGGAAAACCCTGGGCGAATTCTTTAAGCCGCTCAGCCTGTCGCATAAACACCCCGATAACTTCGTCGCGCAGCGCGCTGTCTTCAATAACGACGAAGTCCCACGGTTGCACATTCGCGCCACTCGGCGCCCAGCGCCCCGCCTCGGCAATCTTCGCCAAGGTCTCGCGTGAGACTGAACGACCGGGTTCGAATTTGCGCACACTGCGTCGCTGTCTAATGATGCTGATCAGGTTGTCGTAATCGCCTTCTCTCATAATCGGAACCTGCGTTCGCCTGCAATGGGTGAGGGCGCGCTACCTCGGGGAATTTTCACGCGATGAAGCTCGGGTTATACAGTTAGGGGCGAACACGCATCGGCGTCGCCCACCGTCCGCGAGTCGGTTCGGATCCGAATTGGTCATCATCAGCGCAGACGCCCGCACGCCGCGTCGTGGTCGCTGGTTACGCGCTGATCAGCAACGACCGGACACGCACAGCGACACCGACGAGCGAACTCGGCACCCGAACCTAACGCGTAGCGGCCCAGCTGTCGAAGTAAGTCCGCTCGGCCCCCGGGATGCGTTTACCAGGCTTAAAGTCCTCACCTGTGTAGTAAGCGACCGGCAACAGAGCACCTTGCGTCATGTTATCCGGGATACCCAACAGCTCAGCAATTTCTTTCTCGTAAGCCAAGTGCAGTGTCGTCCAGGCGGCCCCAATGCCGCGTGAGCGGAGCGCGAGCATGAGGGACCACGTCGCCGGCAGTACCGATCCGTAGCGGGCGGCTTGCATCATCGCGCCGCCGGTTTCGACCCGTCCTTCGGTGCATGTGATGATTTGCATCGGCACCTCTGCAAAGTGGTCTGCGAGATGGGCAGCCGAATCATAGATCCTGGTCGCGTAATCTTCTTTGCGAGCTTCCAGATAGGCCGCGAAACTTTTCCGGTAGTAAGCGGCGATGGCCGCGCGCTTCGCCGTATCCGTCACAACCAGGAAGTGATAAGAACCGCGGTTCCCACCGTCCGGCGCCTGAATCGCAAGATCAATACATTCCTGGACAACCTTGAGATCGACCGGTCGTGTGAGATCGAGACGTTTGCGCACTGAGCGCGTTGTAGTTAGCAGGTGGTCGATTGAGGCTAGGTCCATTGTTTCTTCTCCCGTGGAAATCATTGATGGCCCATTGTACTTGTCGAGGAGGAGGTCGCATCCGGCAAATTCGTTACCGGTCCCGCTAATTTCTCAAACTGCCGACGATGTCCAGCGGCCCTCGGGATCATGTCGTTTCTTTCCGCGCGCCGGATTCAGGCACTTTCGGCGGATTCGATATCGAGGACCACCTTGCCCTCTACCTTCCGCGTAGCGACATGCTCTATCGCCTCGCCGGCACGTTGTAGTGGGTAACGAGCGGAAATATGCGGATCAATTCTGCCTGCGACATACAAACGGCACAGCTCTTCCATATTGTCACGCGCCGCATCTTCGTTCGCGATAATCCAGTCACCCAGAAAGACCCCGAGTACGGATGACCGTTTGATGAGGATTAAATTGACAGGAATGGCAGGTACCCCACCGGCCGCGAATCCAATGACAAGAAATCGACCGCCCGGACGTAACGACCGAAACCCTGCCAGTCCTGTCTCAGCACCGACCGGGTCGTAGACCACATCAACACCCTGACCGCCGGTGATCTCTTTAACCCGCTCGCGTAGATCTTCTGTCGTGTAGTTGATGGTTTCGTCTGCGCCGTACTTCGTGCACAGCGCCAATTTCTCGGGGGTCGACGCGGCGGCGATAACTTTTGCGCCCATCGCTTTGGCCAACTCCACGGCGGTCAGGCCGACGCCGCCCGCCGCGCCCAGTACCAAAAGTGTTTCACCAGATGTGAGTTGAGCCCGGTCTTTCAAGGCGTGATAGGAGGTGCCATAGGTCACGCAAAAGCCGGCCGCCGTGTGGAATTCCATTTGCGGTGGAATAGCCCACGTGGTCGCGGTATCAATGGCCAGCTCCTGGGCAAACGCGCCAGCCGCCATCGGGTGCACCATCACGCGATCGCCCTCTTTGAACTGACTGACCTGCGATCCTAGCGCTTGAATGATTCCCGCCCCTTCAAGCCCCGGTGAGAAGGGAAACGGTGGTTTGAATTGGTACTTCCCTTGAATGATGAGTGAGTCTGCAAAGTTCACTCCGGCTGCCTTCATTGAGACCACCACCTGTCCGCGCTGTGCAGTTAACCGCGGCGCACCTTCATAAACCAGTTCGCGTGGCGCGCAATATTCATGACACAGCACTGCTTTCATCAATTTTTCTCAAGATAATTCCGGGCATTATCGTACTTGAAAAAATCGCAACGACGAACACGTCTCGCGACCGCTGGTTGTCTCGCGGGCGTAATTTCATGCGACTGTAATCAGGGCGTTGATCAATCAAGCCGAGAAGCTGACTGACGTGAAGCTCTCCAAGCCAGAATAATTATCGAATCCTCAACCGCGCCGGCCCAATACCTTTTCCATGCCTGCGACAAAGGAAACCAGGCGCGGATTGAGCTCGGGACACGTTTTCGAGCGGTGTGGGAAGCGCTAGGCCCGCACTCAGGCACGAACAACTCCTGCCAATTCTCACGACCCGTTCGCCAAATCGGTAACAGTCGCCTAGCCAGTGAACTAAGCGCGTGGCATTTCACTTGTTTTCCCAAGGCTAATGACTTAAAGCCAGAGACGTCTCAGATATGCTGGTCAACTCGTGCGGGTTGCCGGGCCGCCGGCCAGAGCCACGCGCTGCGGCCCAGTCGCAACAAGTACTCCCCACTATATATAGGTGATATCTTGCATCGGTCTTCCGATTCATCTGAGAAACAGCCGACTCCTTTCCTAACGTCGAAGAGCGCCGGTGGCCTGAAGTCGCCTGCGGCGAACAAAGCGCAGCGCAGTTGGTCATATTGGTCATGGCCGGATGATTCGACTGGCGGATGAATCTGACAAGACGGCTAACCACGCTCGCTGGCGTGAATTCGGGCTGTCGGCAGAACGACTAATACGGAACATCCCCAAGGTCTGAGGTTATTGCAGGTACGTTTTAGATGCGGATATTAGTTACGGGCGGTTGCGGTTTTGTTGGTTCAAACTTTGTGCGCCTTGCGCTATCGCTTCGTCCAGAGTGGCAGATCGTGAATCTCGACAATCTATCCTACTCGGGTAATTTGGAAAATTTGCGGGATGTCGAATCTGATCCTCGTTACCGATTCGTACACGGCGACATCAACGATTACGCGCTAGACATGGAAACGATTGGGCAATGCGATAGCGTGGTGCACTTTGCTGCAGAAAGCCACGTCGATCGTTCAATCTATAACCCGCGGCGGTTCATTGAAACGAATGTCCTTGGGACGCAAACTCTGCTGGAGTGTTCACGACGTTCGGGCGGGAAGCGATTCGTCCACGTCAGCACGGATGAGGTTTACGGATCGTTGCCATTAGAGCGACCCGAGTTGCGCTTTACAGAAGAATCGCCGATTACAGGAAATAGCCCGTATGCCGCAAGCAAGGCGGCAAGTGATCTAATCGCTCTGAGCTACCATAGAACGTTCGAGTTGAATGTCAGCGTTACCCGATGTTCAAACAATTTCGGCGCTTTCCAGTATCCGGAGAAAGTCATTCCATTGTTTGTTACAAACTTAATCGACGACAAGACAGTGCCGTTGTACGGCGACGGGAAGAATATTCGTGATTGGCTGCATGTCGAGGATCACTGCGAAGCATTGATTGCGGTGTTGGAGTGCGGCGTCGCTGGAAGGGTCTACAACATTGGTGGCGACAATGAACGTTCCAACCTCGAGCTTACGCATTCTATTCTCGACATCCTGGGCAAGACCAGAGACCGGATCCAACCCGTCACCGATCGGCCGGGCCACGATCGACGCTATGCGATCGACGCGTCGCGCATCTCAGATGAACTGGGCTGGCTACCGACCCGTTCGGCTTGGCCGGAGGCGCTGGCGAACACAGTGAAGTGGTATACCGAGCACGAGAAGTGGTGGCGGCGGCTGAAAGTGAAGTGATACGACGCTACGAGCAGCGCTAGCGAGCATGTTTTCTGCTGCGCTTCTGTCGTAATTCGAGCGCTCTGCCGACCGAAACGCACGTCCAGCCACGGGCCGGGCCAGCTCGGCTAATAATTGGTGTGGTAGCATCGCGGCGCACGCTGACGTGCGCCGAGCATCATATAAGTGTTGTCGGGAAATCTGGGACAGACCAACTCCTGCATCACGACCGTAGAGCACCAGAAATACCTAACTATCTTTTTCGGGCCGTTCGATAGTTCCTACGGTTTAGTGGACACCCTGAACTAACAATTCAGGAGTATCCAGGATGCCGAAACCAGGCCCCCGAACGACGTATAAATACAGCGACG
>Ga0209631_10000031_pt1 | contig 155798 bp, 141 predicted proteins | sample COG_08_FD_184752 | JGI IMG/M metagenome (GOLD analysis project Ga0209631, IMG submission 184752) | Pelagic Microbial community sample from North Sea - COGITO 998_met_08 (SPAdes) (version 2) | ecosystem: Environmental > Aquatic > Marine > Neritic zone/Coastal water | place: Helgoland, sampling...
TGCGCTTTATGGCGTATTCGAGCCTGCCTTCGACAAGGAGGGTTAAGTCGTAACAAGGTATCTGTAGGGGAACCTGCAGATGGATCACCTCCTAAGAAACTGGAGGCTGGGGTCGCTTGCGACCCCAGTCTCCTACCCTTTTTTTATCGATCACCTAGTTTACTTTTTACACCGAGATGATACTCATAGTCTGATGCATCCTCGGATTCATGAGGCACTCCAAATGGACAAACGCCCGAGCGATTCTGTCCACGTCCAAGACAGCGTTGTTATGGGGGATGTCAACGCTCAAACCATCGTCCATCACCATCATTTTTTCCTCACCGGAGGGTGCTACGAAGACAGCCCAAATTGCCGGTAATCAATACGTCGCAACCTATACACCGATTCATACCGTTTTTTGGAGGCGAACGGCTATTCTAGGCATGGTAATCGCACTCCTCGCGCCAAGCTATGCCATGTTTTGCTTCATGCCCCTTTCATTGCTCGGTATTTTTTCCCGGGTCATCCAAACCGATATCAGAGTTCAGCAAGCAGGTCATCCAGAAGGGAAAACGGTCATGAACGCTTTCCTGTTGCAAATCTTAGCGTTCATCGTTATCATCACACGCTTTTCAGCCGTTTGAATGACTGTCAGTTAAGTGATAGTAATTTTTCTTCAATCGTCGTCCTGAACGTAAGGAGAATCAATTTCGGGGCATCTGCATTGACAGTGATGGTCGCACCTCGATTAAAATGCACTTCGTCCCATCCATCTGGAACCACGTAGCCACGATGCATGTCGGATGTAATGGTCGTTGATTCAGATGTCCAGTCGGCCCACGACCATGTGGCTTCGTCACGTTGTAGCGGTGATAAATCTCTTGCGAGAACGAAGTAATGAGCTGCTGTGCGTTCATTGGTCGCTCGATGGCACAATTCGTTGAATTCTTCAACACTCATGGCATTACGTAACCATGCACCCTGACCGAGCCAGGTTGAAAATAACAAGCCACTGCTCTGTTGGTGGCATTGCTGCTCCCCTCTCCGTAGATGGTATTTGCTGGGAGCATATTGATGCGTATTTGCAATCAGCAGGTCGTTCATGGCCGGATCGGTCGTGAATCGGTTACCAGATGTTGAATCGATCACCGCTTGTAAACGAGGCAACTCGTTGACGATGGCTTGTCCACTCAATACGAGCTTGAAGTCTTCTTCGAAGGTCAACATGGATGAATCCATGTAAAAACCGTAACTTCCATCGGGATGATTGCTACGTGGATGTGAATTAACCCCCATCACTGGTGTGGCAGCGTCAATGTTGTGAGAAAGTGAGGTGAGCGTACCATCGCCTCCGAAAATAATGACCAAGTCACGGGCAATAAAATCCGCACGCCGTACATGTTCACGTGGTCGAAAGTCGACTCGATGTTCATCGCCACAGGCACGATAGAGAATTTCCCGCAGTGAATTAAGGCCCGCATCATGAACTTCCTCGAAATTTTTCTTGAAAACCACAAGAATGTTCATCGTTCTGCCCCCTATGAACATCGCAAGCGGCCCTTCTTCAAGAACACAACCCTTCCTGTGGTGAACAATAAACAATCATAAGGGAGCGCTCCCATCATCCCCTATGGAAGCCAGTGCCCCTTGGGACGACATACCTTCTGAAAACGAAGTCAAAGAAGACTCAGTGCCACCTCTGAGTGAAGCCCTTGTTATGGGTCAGGTGGGCTCAGATGTGCCGGAAACCATGTTCGAAGCCCCGCCCGTCACAACTGATTTTGGCCCAATGCTCACCGGAACTACAGAATTACCACCCGGGCAGATGATTTACCTCCAAGGCGCTCCATCAGGTGCAGCAAAGGTAGTTGGTGTCCTCGTCATCATCTACGGAATATTCGGTATTGGTAGTGCAGCACTGAACTCGTTAACTTCGATGAGCATGGACTCTTCAAGAATGCTCTTCTTGGCCCTTGACGGGGTAGCTCTTGCCGTTGGCATTGCGACCATTGTTGGTGGTGTGATGCTTACGCGCTACGAACGCAGAGGCGTCACGCTTCTTATCATTGCTATTCTCGTTGGTACTGTCGCTGGAGGCATTCAATTGTCGATGGTTGACGAGGTGTACGGGGACATGTTGGATAGTGAACAAATCACTCAAGAAGAGTACGACCTCTTGATCGAAAACAACGGGCTGGTGCAGGGTATTGGCTTGTTCTTTGTAGCCTTCTGCGGAGGTTTTTGTGCTCTTATTGTAGCCATCCCACTCATGGTATCCAATAACGGACTGGACAATAGCAAATTGTTTGGTTGACCTCTTTCCCTTCGGTCCGAAGAGTGATGTTCTTACCATTCGGTTGATTGGAGCCACTCATGAGCGAAGATGTTGTGATTGTCGGCGGTGCACGTACACCGTTTTGCGAATGGAGTGGCGGTAAGCGTGGTGACGGTAAGGTCGGTGGCGCACTCAAAACTGTCAGTGCCCAGGACTTGGGTGCCTTGGCGATTCAAGGTGCATTGGAAAAGACAGGAACTGCTCCCGAATCCGTAGACCACGTCGTCATGGGGTACGCCCTTCAAACATGCTCACAATCCATCTATGGTGCCCGACATGCGGGTCTCAAAGGGGGTATTCCACAGGAAGTACCCATGCTCACGCTCTCTCGAATCTGTGGCTCGGGCATCCAGTCCATTGTGAGTGGTGCGCAAATGATCATGCTTGGGGAGGCCAAGACCGTTGTTTCGGGAGGCATGGAGAACCTCTCACAAGCCCCTCACATCCTCAGAGGTGGAAGGGACGGGTGGAAACTCGGTCGTGCGCCAAAGGTTGAGGATTACATGATGACCAATCTTCAAGACATGACCTGCGGACTTTTCATGGCACAAACATCCGATGAATTGTGTCGACGAAAGGGCGTAACCCGCGAAGAAATTGACGCTTATGCTGCCCTTTCACACGCCCGTGTAGCTCAATCGATTGAACAAAATATCTTCGAGAACGAAATCATTCCAGTGACCATTTCCTCACGCCGAGGAGATACGGTGGTGACCCATAAAGACGAAGACCACGTTGTCCGAGGTACCACGGAAGAAAGTCTGGCTAAACTGCCTACTGCCTTTGGTCCTGAATCATTTGTAACCGCAGGAAATGCATCAGGTGTCGTTGACGGAGCTGCTGCTGTTGTCATCAAATCAGCCTCTCAGGCATCTGAAGACGGTGACGAAGCCCTCGCACGAATTGTGTCTTGGGGCATTGTCGGTCTTGAACCGGCCATCATGTCCTACGGCCCAGTTCCTTCTTCGCGCAAAGCCCTCGAGAAAGCGGGGTTGAGCGTTGAGGATATCGACCGTTGGGAAATCAACGAAGCCTTTGCGGGCCAAGCGGTTGCTTGCATCAAAGATCTTGGCATTGATGTCGAGAAGGTGAACGTTAACGGAGGAGCGGTAGGGCTCGGTCATCCTCTTGCAGCGACCGGTACACGTCTTGTTCTCACCCTCGCTCACGAATTGAAGCGGTGCGGTGGACGCTACGGTGTTGCTACCGCTTGTATCGGCGGCGGTCAAGGCATCGCTATGGTCATTGAATCACTCAACTGAGTGTTTCAATCAAGTCCAGCAGATAGCGCAGGAATGTAATGACGACCAGCGCTAGAAAGACGCGCATGATGCTGATTTGGCTCATGTACTTCAACCCAAATCGTGCCCCCATCGTTGATCCGACATAGGCTGCAAGCGGCAGAAGGAGGACAAATCCCATGAGGTCGCGTAAGGCTTGCCATTCACTTGCTGAAAGGAAGATGAGATGTGTGATAATCGCCACTGGAACAACGACCATCATGAGATGTAAACTCGATCCGATTGCTTTTCGTGTTTGGAGTTGCCCTATTTGCTGCAAGACAGGGACGTAGATGACGCCTGCTCCAATTGCCAGAACCGAGGAAAGAAGCCCCCCTATACCGCTTCCTGCCCTGAGGGTGAGGTGATTAACGGTGCCTTCATGGGCTCCTGCCTCATCTTGTTCCTCTGTGCTTAAACTTGCCATCTTTCGCTGAGTTTTGACCGCCGCCCAGGCGAGCATGAATACGGACACTGACTTGAAGACGGGGTCAAGATTGTCTGCGAGCATCACGACAATTCCAACGCCAAGAACCGCTCCCGGAACTGCCCCTTTCAGAGCAGAACGAATGGTTGCATCGTCATGGTGACCTTCACGACGATGGGCAAGGCCACTGCCATAACTCACTACTGCGGTTAATCCCAATGAAACTGCCAACAAGGTACCGTCAATGGGCCAATCCGCCCCATAATGGAGCAGCGGGACGAAGAGCATGCCTCCTCCCATCCCTACAGGTGCGAATACGAACGCAATAGCAAAGATACCGAGGATGAGGAGGCTGCTTTCCAACATCATGTCCTCTCCTCTTGCCCACCGCAGGGTCTTTGACAGGTACTGGGTGACGGACGCCCTTCATCATCTTGCCTCCATAAAATAGCGATATGAAGGTAGAAGCATTGATGAACTAGTATGTCGGCCGTATGACATGGAAACGTCTACAATCGTCATCCTCGCCATTACCGCAGTACTCGCCCTCATCCTCATTGTTTGGTTCTTTTCAACATGGAACCGTTTCATCCGTCTTGATGAAAACGCCGAAAAATCTTGGGCCGACATCAACGTTTTGCTCGAACAACGCTACGACATGATTCCAAACCTTGTCAACATCGTGAAAGGCTACGCTGAGCACGAAGCGGGTATCTTTGACCAATTCGCTCAAGCCCGTAATACAGCTGCTGGCTGCCTCGCACAAGGTGACATCAAAGGTGTCGCCGCAGCTGAAGGCCTCCTTGCAGGTATGATTCCTCGCATCAACATGGTCGCTGAACAATACCCAGATTTGAAGGCCAACGCCAACTTCATGGAACTCCAAAAGCAATTGGTATCCATGGAAAACCAAATCGCAGACCGCCGTGAATTCTACAACGCTGCCGCCACCAACTACAACAAGGCCATCCAGATGATCCCCTCCAACATCGTTGCAGGCATCAAAGGGTGCCAACGCAGGGATCTTTGGGAAGTTGCAGCACACAAGCGAGAGAACGTTCAAATCACCTTCTGAAACAACAATATGAATTTGGCTTGGATAAGCCATAGGTGATGGAATGAGTGATGCCCCTCTTGTTGATGTTCACCAGCGACTGCGCTTGCTTGGAACCGCTCACGTGGCGACATCATCTGTTGAGGCAGTGCAGCATCAGATCGAGGTTTACCAGCCCGACATTGTCGCAGTGGAACTCTGCCAGGGTCGTTATGATACCCTCGTGAGCGATCGTCGTTTGGACAAAGAAGGCTTATTGAAAGTCATCAAAGAAGGCAAGGCTCCAATGGTACTCTTGCAGTCCATGCTGTCTGCAGAACAACGAAAACTCGGCATTGATGAAGGCCAACAACCCGGTGCAGAATTGCTTGCAGCGGTTCAAGTTGGGAAGGCTGCAGGGTGTGAAATCGCACTGGTTGACAGGGATATTCAGGTCACCTTGCGGCGAGCATGGAAACGCATGCGCCTCCGTGAAAAATGGAGTTTACTGAATTCTCTGCTCGAAGATGACGATGATGATGAAGACGTTGACATCAATGAACTCCTGCAGGATTCTGATTTACTTTCATCGATGATGCAGGAATTGAAGGGCTTCTCTCCCGGGGCAGGGGAAGTGCTCATCGACGAACGGGACCGTTACATTGCAGGGCGACTTTCAGGCCTCGACGGTGAAAAGAAAATCCTCGCAGTCTTGGGGGCGGGCCATCTCGATGGTGTTGCCAACATATTGGGCGATGAGCCAAGTTCTATAGATTTAGAGCAGTTGAGTCACCTTCCAACGACTTCCACCGTTCGCAAGTTCCTTCCGTGGGCCTTTCCCTTGGTGATGATTGGAGTGCTCGCTGCATTCATTTCGACGAGTGAGGGTGTTGATTGGATTGAATTTTTCACCGTATGGACGCTTGCCAACGCCGTCTGCGCTGCTCTTGCTTGTATCTTGGCACGAGGCCACCCACTCGCTGTCCTTACTGCAGCTTTAGCCTCGCCCATCACCTCACTCAACCCTGCACTGGCTGCTGGCTGGTTTGCAGGCTATGTGCAACTCAAGGTTGCCGAACCAACAGCAGACGATCTTCAGCAATTCTTGAAACTCGACGAACTCTCTTCATTTTGGAAGAACCCAGCCGGCAAAGTACTTTTGGTGACCGCTCTAACAAACCTCGGTTCCATGGCGGGTGCTTGGGTAGCACCGTTGATTCTACTCGGCGGTCTCGGCTTTTCCTGAGAAAGGCTTCATTGAAGCAAAAAGGTCAGCATGTTCACGGACATCATGAACCCGAAGTACATCGACACCTTTGGACGAAGCGATGGCGGCGATGCCCAATGTTCCTGCTAGCCGGTCCTTTGCCTCAGGTTGTTGTGCGAGGTATCCGATGAGGCTCTTTCGAGAAACGCCCCACAGAAGGCCAACGTGCTCGTTGACCACCATGCCTCTGCCAGCCTGCAACAAGGCGATGTTGTCTTGCTGCGTCTTTCCAAAGCCAATACCTGGGTCAACACAGATCAATCTTGGGTCGTGACCACGGTTGATGAGTTCCTTAAGACGCTGGTCGAGGTACGACTGGATGTCCTGCACGCAATGTCCGTAGGTTGGATTTGTTTGCATGCTGCCTGGTTCGCCTTGCATGTGCATGATACAAACTCCGCATCCACTTGAAACAACCAAATCGAGCATGTTTGGGTCGCGAAGACCTGATACATCATTGATGAGATCTGCACCCGCTTGAAGGGCTGCTTGGGCGACAACAGCATGACGTGTATCGATTGAAATAAGGCCTTGAGAATTTGCAGCCCTCAATCCTTCGATGATGGGAATCACCCTAGCAAGTTCTTCCTCAACGGTAACTGGCAGGGCTCCGGGGCGAGTGGATTCGCCTCCGACATCAATCCAAGTAGCCCCATCCCTCCACATCTGAAGACCTTGTTCCACCGCCGCGGCTGCTTGATAGCGACTTCCTGCAAAAAAGGAGTCATCGGTTGCATTGATGATGCCCATTAAGTGAGGCGTGGATGATGTAGTCCGAAGCCCTGCAATAATTGCCTCACGGCGCACTGCTCGGGGTGAAAAGTCAGCACTCATTATGTGCTCCAGTTCGGCAGGTTTCATAAGATGTGACAAGGAAGGAGTTCGTATGACGGATGGTGTCGTACCGGATGAATCACCTGTAGAAGGTGTACTTTCGGGCATACAGAACGCGAATTCAGCCGACCTTGAATTCGCCCAACGTATCACTGAACGGCTGAAGCCAGTTAATCAGCAGGACCTCTACAATAAAGCGGCCCGCCAATCCAAACTTGGGGGCATGCTCATCACCCTCATGGTTGTCATTTGGTGGCTCTTTATCGGTGTTGATGGCGACAACATGGACGAAGGCGTATCCGTCTTCTTCAAGCTGGATTTTGGCCAAGTAGCTCTATCTGTTATGGCGCTCTCTTTGGTTTCTGCTATCTTGACTGAATTCAGTCGCGATGTTGGTAAGATTCTACCCTCCTCTGCCGCAGGAGGAATGCTCATCCTTGCTGGTCTTTATGTTGCTGAACCTCTGGTGGCCTCAATGTTCATCACGGACTTCCTCACCTTCGAAGAAGGGATGTGGCGTACCGTCCGATTGGGTATTCTCTGGGGCGGTATGACGGTAGGGTCAAATCAATTGGTCAATGCCTTGTTGCTCAACTGGCTGATTAAATTCCTTGATTCAAATGGAATTGATTACACCGGACATGCTGGAAGCGAGCATGAAATGGCTACAACAACCTCATCCCTTGATTAGGCGCTATCCTCTTGAGGGCTTTGCTGGTGGGACAACCATGACCGCCTCTCCGCTGAGTGTTCTACGTCTCGGCTACCGTAAAGGGCGAGATCCTCGAATCACCACCCACCTTGCATTGGTCTCAAGGGCTCTGGGAGCTGACCGTTTCATTTTAGCGGGAGATGAGGATACAGACCTGTTTTCGAACGTTGAATCCGTCAATGAGCGCTTTGGTGGTTCGATGGAATGCGAATACATCAAGGGTTCAATGGGATGGTTGAAGCGTTTTGTTGAGCAGGATGCTGGTGATGGAGAACCGGGTGTTGCTGTTCATCTTACGATGTACGGTGAGCCCTACAGAGAAGTGATCCCCCATATTCGCCGTGACCGTCCCGTCGTGCTTGTGGTTGGAGGGGCCAAAGTGCCGGGTGACGTGTTTCAACACGCTCAGTACAATGTTGCAGTCGGCAACCAACCTCACTCGGAAGTAGCCGCTCTCGCTCTGTTCATGGAAGCATGGTTTGGTGAAGGCGGAAGTGAACGACATTTCCCAGATGCTCGCCTGATTATCGAGCCTTCCGCTCGAGGAAAGTCGGTGATTGACAAGCAACGGCTTGAGGAAGAGTAATCATTTGTTTACTCAATTGCTTGCGGAGCATTTTTAGCCCAAAGAAGGCACTTACATTCTGAAATGTTCCAAGCGAAAACGCACCCAATCATTATGGGGGGCCTTTGACGACAAAATGTGATGTTAAGGGGCGAAAGCGCGAATACGCGGTCATTGCCCGCAACGCATCGTCTTTACAATCCACACCCATTGTCCATCTCAGATGCTGCTGATGGCTTGGCTGAAGGGCTTGCACTCCCAGAAGCAGCCAGTGGTCCAGGAGTCTTACTTACAGCAGACGGAGGACGCTATCTTGGTGAATTATTTGGGGCTCAAACCAATGGTTCTGGTGAACTGGTGTTCACTACGGGAATGATGGGCTATCAAGAATCGCTCACCGACCCTTCATTCGCCGGACAGGTCCTCACCTTCACCTATCCGCTGATCGGCAATTACGGAATTCATGAAGGTGCTTCCGAATCCCGTAAAGTGTGGCCGAAGGGCGTCGTAGTACGTCACGCAATGCACCAACCTGACCATCGTCACTCAGTAGGGACCGTTGATGAATTATTGCGGCTTCACGGCATTCCTGGCATCCAAAACATCGACACAAGGGCCATTACTCGGCGTGTTCGTGAACTTGGAACCGTGCTCTGTGTCTTTGGGCCCTTGGACCAAGAAACCAAGTTGCGCAAGGACCTTGAAGTCCTCACCTCACCTGAACTCGAAGATCTCGTGGACGAGGTTTCCATTGACGAACCTGTTCTGCTCAACGAAGGAGCAACAGATGAATTGGGCGGCCAAAAACCACGCCTCGGTGTTCTTGATTGTGGCGTGAAGTACAACATCCTGCGACAACTTTGCATGGTTTTTGAGGTGGTTTGGTGCCCACCCGATATCAGTTACAGCGCCCTACGCGATGATTTCGCCATTGATGCCCTCTTTTGCAGCAATGGCCCCGGAGACCCAGCACATCCTGGTAAAGCAACGTCTGCTCGTAACACACTGGCTCAAGCGGTTGCGGATGGACTTCCCGTCATGGGAATTTGTCTCGGCCACCAATTGATGGGATTGGCTTCTGGTTTGCAGACCTACAAAATGCGCTATGGCCACCGTGGTGCGAACCAACCGGTGGTCGACCTCCAAGACAGCACGGTCGCCATCACAAGTCAAAACCATGGCTTTGCCGTTGCTCATCCACATGACGGAATGCTCGCAGCCCATCCAACCGGAGCGACCTCGCCACCGGTGACCAACCAGCACGGTGCTGAAGTCGAAGTGCGTTATGTCAACGCTAATGACGGTACGGTGGAAGGCTTGGATGTTATTGGAAAACCTTGTTTCACCGTTCAGTTCCATCCTGAAGCCTGCCCGGGACCTCACGATGCCGCCTCGCTATTTTACCGGTTCAGGTCCATTGTGGACGACCATCTCGGAGGTGAATCCTGATGCCTCGCCGAGATGATTTGGAATCCATCATGGTCTTGGGCAGTGGACCGATTAAAATCGGCCAAGCCGCCGAGTTTGACTTCTCAGGCTCTCAAGCAGTGCGTGCCCTTCGTGAAGATGGCTATCGTGTCATCTTGGTCAACTCAAATCCAGCAACCATCCAAAATGACCCTGAAATGGCCGATGTAGTGTACATTGAGCCCTTGCTTCCCGATACCATCGCCCGCATTATCGAAAAAGAGCGTCCTTGTGCTCTGTTGGCGGGCATGGGCGGTCAAACTGCTCTCAACATCGCAAGTGAACTCTCGCACAATGGCACCTTGGAGCGGTTCAAGGTCGAATTGATTGGCTCTGACCTTGACGCTATCGACAAAGCTGAAGACCGTGAATTATTCAATCAGGTCTGCGAATCAATCAACCTGCCCATCAGCCAAGCGGTAGCCTGCCACACCATTGACGAAGTGATTGCTGCGGCTGAGTCCATTGGAAGTTGGCCTATTCTGATTCGTCCTGCCTTCACGCTTGGAGGTCTTGGTGGTGGAACTGCTCGAGACATGGGCGAATTGGTCGAAATCTCTCAACTTGGCTTGCGTAACTCACGCATTTCACAAGTTTTGATTGAAGAATCAATTCTTGGATGGCAGGAATTGGAATACGAAGTCATGCGGGATGAGGCCGATAATGCAACCATTGTCTGTACGATGGAGAACATTGACCCAATGGGCGTACATACCGGGGAATCTACCGTTGTAGCCCCTCTCCAATCCTTCAGCGATGCCGACCATCAGAGGCTGCGAAACCAAGCCCTCGCCCTTATCCGTGCTTTGAACATCAAGGGTGGATGCAACGTACAATTCGCTTTCAACCAATTCACCGGAGAAATTCGAGTGATCGAAGTCAACCCTCGTGTTTCACGATCTTCTGCTCTTGCTTCCAAGGCCACTGGATATCCGATTGCACGCATGGCAGCGAAGATTGCTGTGGGCTACACCCTTGATGAATTGCCCAACCCCATCACCGGTGAAGGGACAACTGCAGCCTTTGAGCCAACCCTTGACTATTGTGTGGTCAAAATACCCCGCTGGCCCTTTGACAAGTTCAGAACCGCTGACCGAACCCTCGGGACCTCGATGAAGTCAACCGGCGAGGTGATGGCCATCGGACGTAATTTCGAAGAGGCCTTCCTCAAGGCTTGGGCTTCGCTTGAGCAAGGTTGCGCCCACCCGCGTCCATTGACACGAGCGGATGAATCCGAAGGTGAGGGTATGAGCCAGCGTGCCCATGAATCTCTTCCTGATACGACGCTTATCGAATGGCTATCTGTGGCAACCGACCGACGTATGGGGGCTCTCCTCGAAGCCTTCCGAAGACAATGGACGGTTGAGCGGGTGCATGAAATTACTCGGATCACTCGCTGGTTCCTCTATGGCTTTGAGCGTCTTGCGAACATGGAGCGTTCAATCGTTGAGCGAGGCGTATCGCCTACTGAACTTGGCCTTGACGAATTGCGTTTGTGGAAGAGTCATGGGTTCTCTGATGCGCACATCGCCGATGCTTTGGCTGGTTTCCCACCAGAAGGCCTGAAGTCACTCAGCCCAGCTCAGGGAGAGCGAGCCGTCATGCAACGACGCCACGAACTCGAACTCCATCCGTGCTACCGGATGGTTGACTCCTGTGCTGCCGAATTTGCAGCCAAGACTCCGTATTACTATTCCACCTATGAGCCGCATGGCGATAGCGGCATCGACCTTCTTCCTGATTTGGAATCAAGAACCAAAGAACGACTCGTTGCCATCGGCAGCGGTCCAATTCGTATCGGTCAAGGCATTGAATTCGATTATGGGTGCGTCCATGCGGTCAAGGCAATACGAGAAGCGGGCAAGGATGCAATTTTGATCAATAACAATCCTGAAACGGTCTCAACCGATTTCGATACTTCGGACCGGCTGTACTTTGATCCGCTTACGTTGGAATATGTAAGTGAAATTTTACTTAGGGAGCAGGCCCACGGAATTCTCCTTCAATTCGGTGGTCAAACGGCGATTAACCTCGCCCTTCCTCTCGAAGAACGCTTGCCTGATTTGGCTCTAAAGGGCCTTGACTTGAGCATCATGGGTTCCTCCTGTGATGCGATTGATGAAGCAAGTGACCGAGAACGCTTCGAGGCCTTTGCACAGCGACATGGACTTCGTATGCCCAGAGGGGCAACGGGTACTACCGCTGATGATTTGCGGGCTGCGGTTGAACACATCGGTTTCCCAGTGCTCATCCGTCCGTCCTACGTACTGGGCGGGCGCGGCATGGAGATTCTTTCCAATCAACAGCAACTCGACGGCTATTTGCGCGAAGCCTACTTGGCTCCCGACAAGCCTCTACTGGTTGACGAATACCTCGGCCATGCAACTGAATTGGACGTAGATGCTGCTGCCGATGGCGAGGATGTTCTGGTCGGGGCCATCATGGAACACCTCGAAGAGGCAGGAATCCATTCCGGCGATTCGACGTGCTTCATTCCTACCCAAAACATCTCAGAGGACATGCTCGAACGGGTCTCAGAGCAAACTCGCATCATCGGCTTGGGCTTGAAGATCAAAGGATGCTTCAACATTCAATTCGCCATCCAAGGCGATGATTTGTATGTCTTAGAGGTCAACCCGCGTTCGTCGCGAACCGTCCCCTTCGTGGCCAAAGCATCCGGGCTACCACTTGCACGAATTGCAGCGAGAGTCACCATCGGACAGCCTCTGAAGGACCAAGAGATTCCACGCCGCACCTCCGGCCAAGTTTGTGTCAAGGCTCCCGTTTTCCCCTTCATCAAATTGCGAGGTCTTGACCCTGCACCTGGTCCTGAAATGAAGTCAACCGGTGAAGTCTACGGCTCGGACGAACGTGCCGATTTGGCTTATCTCAAAGCTCGCCTTGCCACCGAAGTTCCCGTTGCGCAGGAAGGAGGTGCCTATCTTACCGTTCGTGATGAAGATAAGGAAAATCTGTTGCCGGTTGCCAAGAGCCTCGTCGCCATGGGCTTCACGCTCTATGCTACTGGTGGTACAGCCGACATCCTGCGCCGCCATGACGTACCAGTGACGACGGTGTACAGAATCGCAGAAGGCAAGCATCCCGATGCGTTGGACCTGATGCGACAGGGCAAAGTCTCCTTCATTGTCAACGTTCCAACCGTCTCCGGTGGTGCAGTGCGTGACGGCAATATGATGCGTCGTTTGGCGGTCGAACTCAATATTCCATTCGTGACGACCATTCGTGGTGCTGTGATGGAAGCGGCAGCCATGAAGGCTCACATCGAGGAGACGCTTGAGCCCAGGAAATTGACGGTTCACTATTGAATCGAAAAACATCCATTTATTTCCTCATGGGCGCAATATTTGGCATGGAGGCACCGCAACCGTTGTTTTTGGATGTATCCGAGGGCCGAGGTTTTTTTGCATCCCAATTGAATTCTGTGACACCAAAGGATGCTCAACGGTGGATTTGGTTGGCGTATGACCAACTCAATCTTACCTTCCTCGAAGGACTTGGCAGTGACTTCCATGATTTCGGAATCATCTTGATTGAATCCTCGCAAAAGGGAAGAAGCATGCCTTTTCATCAACAAAAATTAGCCTTCTTGCTCTCCAATCAGCGACACTTTGCACTTGAAGTGCAAGCCCAAGGTCTGCCAGTATACTTTCTTTCAACCGATCAGGATTTTTCTGATGCTTTGGAGGGACTGGGAGCCTTCGGAGTGATTGAAGCCTTCCAACCAGCGGAACGAAGTCTGCGCACGTCCATCGCATCGTTGGCCGGAGAAGGCAAGGTCGTGCTTCATCCTCATCCCGGTTGGCTCACCAGTCGAGAATGCTTTGAGCAAAGCGTGGGGACTGAGCCACCTTTCCGAATGGACAAGTTCTATAGAACAGTACGCAAAGAAAAGGGTTGGCTGATGGAAGACGGAAAACCTGTGGGTGGGAAGTTCAGTTTTGATGCTGAGAATCGTGCTCCGTGGAAGGGTGAACATGAACCACCACCTGCTCCGAAATACTCGATTGATGAAATCGACGAGGAAGTCACTGAACTGGTTGAACATGTCTTTGGTGACCATCCCGGTCGTATTGACCTGTCCACTCTTCCAACCTCGAGGGCCGAAGCAGAACAAGCTCTTGCCTATGCAAGAAGGTGCCTTCCTCACTTTGGGCGCTATGAGGATGCCATGACCGAGAAGAGCATCGGGCTCTTCCATTCACGTCTTGCTTCGTTGACCAATCTCCATCGTGTGATGCCCATCCAGATTCTTCAAGCCATTCTGGCTGAAGATGCTCCACTCAACAGTGTTGAAGGCTTCCTACGGCAGATGATTTGGCGCGAATACGTGCACCATATCCACGATTTAACCGATGGTTTTCGCAGCCTTGATCTCCAACGAAGTTCGGCTCAACGAGGTGCTCGATGGCAGCATGCATCAGAACTGAGTGATGAAGGCCACCCGAACTTCCTCAATCAAGACGAAGCCCTTCCACAAGCCTATTGGGGAGCAGAAAGTGGCTTGCGCTGCCTTGATGCATGCGTTAAGCCGGTGATGGATGAGGGATGGACCCATCATATTCCACGTTTGATGGTGCTGAGCAATGTTGCTCATCTCTTGGACGTGAACCCTCGTGAGTTAACCGATTGGTTTCATGCAGCATTCATCGATGCCTACGATTGGGTTGTTGAACCTAATGTGTTGGGCATGGGTACCTTTGCTTTAGGAACGGCCATGATGACCAAACCCTACGTGGCTGGAAGTGCTTACATCAATCGCATGAGCGATCATTGCAAATCATGCAGTTTTCATCCTAAGAAGAATTGTCCGATGACCCGACTCTACTGGGCTTATCTGGAACGGCACGGTGAGGCCTTTGAAGGCAATCACCGCATGTCCATGACGTTGCGTAACGTGCAGCGGCGTTCGCCCGAAGAGAAAAACTTGGACGTCGCGACCTTTGAGCATGTCAAACAAGTACTCTCGCAGGGAGGAATGCTGCGGCCAAACGGCGTTGAAGACCTACGACAGTGGTCCTCATGAGGGACGCTGAGACGGCTGACAGGTCGGGCAATAATCCAAACGCCGTCCTGCGTAACGCTTTCGCAGCACAAGGTCGCCGCAGGTGAGACAGGGGCGATCGTTTCTACAAAACACAGCATGGCGCCACATTCTTCGTGGTTCTCCTCGCGATTTACTGGCCGATGCTACAGCCAAATCAACGGTGACGCCTTTGTGTTCATAGGCCTGAACCGTGATGGTTTTGATGCACTTGGCCCATTTGTCAAGTACACGCTCGTTGAGGTCACACGGACGGTCATCGGGGTGAACACCAGCACCATGAAGAATTTCTGAACGGAGGTAATTGCCCAGCCCCGCAAAGGAGCGCTGGTCAAGCATGAGCGTTGCAGCCTTCTTCCTATAGATTTTCTTTGAGCGTAAGTGGTCGGCCAGAACCCCGACAGTGACATCCTCATCAAGGACATCGGGGCCCAGTCGCTGTAGAAAGGAGTGCCCGTTTTCTTCTGGTGTAGGCAAGAGGGAGATGTCGGTCGCCGACCAAAGACGTACTGCATGACGCTCGGTGATAAATTCTGCCCGTAGGCTGCGACGAGATTCGTACTTGGTGGTATTGAGGTGAACGGTCCATCGTCCGTAGAGTTGGTTGTGACTGTACATTGTCCAACCGCTGCTGAATCGAATCAACATGGCTTTACCTCTGCTGGTGACACTCAAAACTTCGTGGCCTTCGATGAGACCTCTCCGCCCTTCGAGAGTGTGGTACGGCCACTGACCTGCCTGAATGGTCTTTCCAACAAGAGCCTTCCCAATGCGGTCGGCTGCTTGACGAATCTCAGGGCCTTCGGGCATGTTTGAGAGTGCAGATTGTGTGTTTTGAAGTTGTGTCTCGATGAATCATCTTAGGAAGGCTATTAATGGAGTCTCATATCTGATTGAAATGAGGGTCTATCTGTGGAATCTACATTATTGGGTTCATTCTTGAATCTCTTTATCGACCCTGTTGTCGCATCCTGTTTGATCGGTTTGATTGGGTTTACGTCCTATGTTGTTGTGAATAAACGATTGAACCAGATACTTGACCTGGATGACCTTGAATTAGCGTCAAAGGAAAATGCATACGACGGATTTACTGTCATATTTTTCTTTTTAGGATGGATGTATGGCTTGGTCATGATTGCGACAGTCACGCTGTCATTTGGTAAAGGACAACTTTTTTTCTACACTTGGGTTGAATCCTCTGATGATCTTGTCTCCTCAATCCTTTTGCTTGCAACCCTCTTATTTGCGATTGGTTTCGCGTTTTGTTTCTTGAATACACTGAAAATTACAAGACTTAAATCCAATGCGCGTGCCAGTATTCTAAGAGGGTTAGGAAGCGCTCAAACAGAAACTGTGCATCCTCCCGCCGAAATCGCGTTGCAAGAGGGAACCTCAGAGCAAGAATCTCTGGAGGAAAGAAGCGAACCAGTCACTTTTAACGAAATACTTGATGCACTTGACAAGCAATTGAAAGAGGCGATTGGGGAAGCTTACGAACTGAGAGAAGAACTCAAGGAAACAAAATCAAAGGTCGTCATGTTGGAGGAAGAAGTCCAAGAGAAAGACACATTGATAGAAGAGATTGAATCTAGCAAATCCTCTTTAAGTCAACAATTAAGCGACCGTGAACACGAAGAACGTGATGGCAAAAAACTTTCATTAACAGATTCAGTGATGGTAGGTGATTCTATCATGGGGGGTATGAAGATCGATAAGCAAGTCAACAACGACCCCGATGCCATAGCGCGTGCAGTGATTGCTGCTTATCGTGCAGGTCGTGACGACCAAGAATAGGCGGCTCAGTCAACGATTTTCTCAATCGTGAAGGATTGACCGTTGTGACCCCAAAGGCAGATGCCTGGTGTTTCGATGCGGAAGTATTTGGTTCCGAACTCGAGACCAATTTCAGGGTGCTCATCTTCAAGTTTGACGTAAATTCGTTCGCTGTATGCTCCATGACTGCCCACGGAAGCAACACCCAGTATTCCATCTACAATGACAGGATAGGGTCGTGAAAGTTCAGCGGGGTTGAAGGGTGTCGCGTCCTGTGTGAGTCGTAGATTTTCTTCGGTTGCAGGTATGGTGTTGGGTTGTTTTTCCATATGACTAGAAGGTCGTGAGCCTACTTAAACCGTTCGTGTTCAATATGAAACTCGGAATCAAGGGCTGAGAGCCCTGCTGCTTCTGCACGGGCAGCGATGCGGCGAAGTGAACGCATGGCATCATCGATGCTTTCCACCTGTTCTGAAAATTGGGTCGGGGGCCACCCACAATTGATGACGTTGGCCTCAATGCTGCTCTCTTCAATCCACGCCGCGCAAGCCGAGCCGTAGCAGGTGGCTTTGAAGCGCTCAATGTCAATCCAGAAGGTCGTGCGATGGCATACGGGACAGAGGCGGCATTCAAATTCAGAAAGCACCGTCACCGCATCATCACCCACCACGTCGACCTCCCAAGCGGCGATACTGGCTCGTTCAAGGCTGACTTGATGGGATTTTTTGAGAAAGGAGCGAAGCACGTTCATGGCGGTTTCTTGGGTGCTAAAGCATCCCATACCAACCACTGCACCTCCCTCTTCAACGGCACTTGGAACATAGATGCGCCCCGTCATGACCATGATGGTTGCTGGGCGAGGTGGCGTTTAAGCATCGCTCAAGTCCGCTGCCAAATCGCCTCAATAACGGGCAATCCGCCCGGATGGGGCAAGGGTGCCTCAGGCTTTTCGATACGGACGCTCAATTCCGATACGCAATCATGAGTACTGATGATGTCAATGATTTGCTGGGCCATTTCTTCCATCAGGCGGATGGGTTCTGTACGCTCCAGCATGACCTTGTCAATGGCGAGTTGGAGGTCAGCATAGTTGAGCGTTTGAGCGAGTTCTTGGATGGCTGAGCCTTGACCTAATGTGGCCCAAACGGTGAAGATGAAGGGTTGGGCCCTTTCGTGTTCGTACCCGTAATAGCCGTGAGTGGCCATTACTTCGTAGCCCTCGAGTCCAACACGCCACTGCACGAGATCACCTCACTCTTCGTCACGCTCGTGAACCCAAATCAGGTGATAACCGAATTGGGTCTTGACCGGTGTTGACACCGTTTTGATGGGAGTTGACCACACAGCTTCTTCGAATTCTCGAACCATGCGCCCTTTGCGAAACCAGCCCAAATCTCCGCCTTTTTGACTTGACGGACAGGTGCTTTTCTTGCGGGCTAATTTCTGGAAATCCTTCAATTTACCGACTTTGTCCTTGATTTGCACGGCTTCACTCTTGGATTCAACCAAGATATGTGAGGCCCAAGCACTTGGTTCCACCATAGCATCACCACCTTGATTTCTGTTTTGAACCCCTCGCTTCAGTAGTCCGAGTAAGCGAGGAAGCGCATGTAGGTGCCGTAGATGGTCACAGAAACACCCAGGGACTCCTCGTTGAAGCGGTCCATGGTGTCAAGATAGGTGTGGTATTCCCAACTGCCGCTGCCGTAGCAAACAACAGCACGACCACGCTGTTCGCTGCCCAAGTCATAGACGAACGGACCGTGGTCGGAATTGTACGGCATACCATCAGGCGCACCTTGAGCGCCCTGGTAGGTGGCGAGTTGGATGTCGTAGCGGTCGGCGACTTCATCGCGTTCGTTCTTGTACAACTCGGTGATGCGACCGATATGCTCCATGTCTTCGGGCGTGTTGCCAAAGAGCCGGAGGCTATTGCCTCGGTTGGAGAAATCCGCGTCAACGTGGTTCATGTCGAGGTTGATGTAAAGGCGAAGGTTGTCCTTCAAACTGTTCTGGAAGGCCTCAACATAGGCACGGCTACCGTAGAGCCCCTCTTCCTCTCCTCCCCAGGTGCAGAAGCGTAGGGTGCGGTCGGGTTTGCCGGTCTCGTTGACAACTTCGGAGATTTGGCGTGCCATTTCAAGCACGCTGGCAGTACCCGAAGTATCGTCAATTGCACCTTGTCCGTGGTAAACGGTATCGTGATGTCCTCCAACGATGACGAGTTCCGAAGTGCGTCCTTTGATTTCTCCACAGGGGACATAGATGGTGCGCTCTTGGTCGTTGGTCACGTCAATGATCATCTCCAATACTCCGGTGGGTCCAGTAGCGTTGAAGATGGCCTGTTCGAGAATATCACCTGCGTCTTTGGACATGGCGATAAAAGGTATGTCGCTTGGAATGGAGCCGCCGTTGGCTTCTTTGACAGCGTCAATGCCCGTTCCCTTGAAAATCGGGACGCAATCATTGCCTTCGATTTTGCCGCAGTTGTAATCCTTGTTGACGCGAATCAAACCCGCCAGATCATTTTCTGCTGCTTTTGAGAAGAATTCGGTATTGCCCGTCTTTGTTCCGCTGTTGATGACGTAACCAACCGTACCTCCTGCACTAGCCCAGAGGCCGTCGTCGCTGCCGTTGCCGAGATAGGTAAGTGGGACGTCTTGGTCAAAGGTGTACTCAGATTGCCCGGAAAAGCCCTGAATTACGTAATCCACACGATGTTGGAAGGACGTGATTTGAGAACCTGCTGCCGCAGCCAAAGGACCCTCACACGGGCTGTTACCTGCAAGACCTTGCACGCAAATCCTGAGACTCGGCTCTGAATTGACGTGATGCATGGGCACCTGGTAGGAGTGGAGTGTGGTTTCCATGCCCATAGCGGCAAATTGAGAATCAATGTAGGTTGAAACGTTGGCTTCTTCAGTGGTTCCGCTCATTCGTCCTTCCCAATCTCCGTGCCCGTAGCCGACGAGTTCTTCAGCAAAGGTGCGGGCTTGAGTGGCATCGTACTCGATGAGGTCGTACTCGTAATTTGGAGTGAATCCGAGCCATGCTGGGCGGAAGACAAAGACAGCAGTCACCATGATGATGACAACGCCAATTGCGGTGAGTGCTTGCGGAGTAAGTATGTCCGTACTTCGCCACCATGGTGCCTTTTCTTCACCTTCAGGAAATAAATCACCTTCCGCTGGAGCCTCTTCTTCGAGACTGATGGTTGGTGCAACACCCTCGTGTGCTTCCAAGCGTTCGAGCAGTTCAGCCTTTTTTCCGCTAACGGGAAGGCCGTGCTGCGCTAACTTCTCTTTGAGTTCCTTAACGGTCAAAGCACGTTGGCTCGCTTCGCTCATGGTCGCACCAATAATGCGGTCGTCTTCATCATTGAAGAAGTCGGCGGTGACCAGTCATCTCAAATTTCGTCGCCGGTCCAACGACGTCCAATCTGGTGTTCAATCCCGATTTGATCAAGAATCCGGGCGATGATAAAGTCCACGAGGTCGTCGATGCTCTTCGGGTGATTGTAGAAACCTGGTGAGGCTGGAATGATGATGGTGTCCCAGTTAGAGAGTTTGGCCATGTTTTCGAGATGGACGGTGGCGTAAGGTGCTTCGCGGGGCACGATGATGAGTTTGCGTCGCTCTTTCATTGCGACGATAGCGGAGCGTGTCACGAGATTGTCGGAGATACCTGCAGCGAGTTTACCGATTGTGGTTCCCGAGCACGGGCAGATGACAACGGCGTCAATTTTTGCGGAACCAGAGGCTGATTTCGCACCGACGTTTTTGGCGTCTTCGAGGACTGCACTGGTAGCCTCAGCGAGTTCTTCGGGGGTTGTGTCACACTCGTGCTTGAGCGTCAAGCGACCCGAGTCGGTGACCACGAGGCGTACCGTTTTCCCCATGTCTGAGAGCACTTCCGTGAGGCGCTTTCCGTAGATGGCACCCGAAGCGCCTGAGATGCCGACAACAATCTCGCCCATGTCCAAAACCTGAGCGCCCTCCCATTTAGCCTCTTGTTCTCTTCCGAGTCAAATTTCTAACCCGACAACAGCCTTCTTTTTCTGGTCTCAAGCTTCAATGAAACAGTCAACGGAGGCTCATTTCTGGTCCACAGGAGATTGGCCCGTCTCAATGGTGGTCGTTGTTGAATGGAGACCGTGCCTTGATATACGGTGATTCAACCATGGGTTCAGGGGAATCAAAATGAGAACATGCGACCGATGTCGAAGTCCGCTGGCTGGCTCACGCTGCCACCGATGCACTTCAAGCCAACGAAGCCGAAGGTGCGAAGGCTGTGGGAGAGAATCCTATGGTCTGCGAAGTCCAAAAGGAGGAGATCGAGCGATGTGCAGGACGTGCAGGAAAAAAAAGTCCTGACATACCCTGCAGAGTGTCTTAGTCGCCTCATTCTTCGAGTCTTACGTAGCGCAAATACACGAAACTTGCAGCCCCAATCAGCACCAGGAAGGCAGCGATACTGGCGAGGATGACCACGTCACTCTGCTCACCCATGGTCGTAAGCGTCTCGTCTTCACTATTCTCGTTTTGACCCGCCGTCCAGTCCCACCAGGCCATCAACGCTACGATGTCCAAACCCGTTTGCAAGCCCGCTTCTACGTTGGCTCGTCCGCCCGCCATGGTGTTGATGGTCGTGACCGAGTCGCTTTGAGCATGTTTGGGCGTTTGTTCACACGCATCCCCTTCTTCGTAGACGTATTGATGCTGGCCACGAATCCACGTTGCAGTATGGTTGTTCATGATGAAATTATAATGGTCGGAATTTCCTTTCGTATCGTCAATGACCGAAACCCACGGCTCGGGGTGTGAGAGGTTGGCGTTGATGGCTTTGAGATGGTCTTGGAACCACTGAGCGTAGAGGCGCATTTCGTCACTGACCTCGAGGCCGCGGTCTTCGTAGTAGGACCAGTCGTCAACGGGTGAAGTGAACATGTAGAGGGTCCAGTATTCTTCGTCACATCCGGCGAGCTGGCTGGCGAAGGGAGTGGGTACCGGCCAGTTGAGAGCAAACATGTCGAGATTCACGTAGGTCACGTTGACCTCATCGGGGATTTGCTGCTCCACAAAATGCAAACTTCCCATTCCTCCACCTTCTGGGCTACCGCTGCCCTGCCATTCTTCGTAATCCCACCAGGCTAATTTCCACGTATGCAGCGGCGTGTGATTCCACTGCGAAAAGGTCGCAGCGAGTTCAAGCAGGGCGCCTGAACCCGTACCGTCGTCGTAAGCGCCACTGCTTTCGCAGGTCGCATAGGTTACGCCGATCAGCGGCGGGGGCGAGTAGCAAATGGCGTCGTGATGGGCACCAACGACCCGCCAGTCGTCCTTCAGAACCCCTTCAATGGTGACAACGATGTTCTCGCAATTATTGCACAATGCGGTGGTGAAGGCTTGGCGCTCGACTTCGTATCCCATCGCTTCCAATTCGCTTGCAATCCAGTTACGAGCGTTTTCATTTGCGGCCGTATCTATCTTTCTATAGCCAAAATTGGTCATCTCCACCATGTTGTCATAGGCTGAACTACCCTCAGGCCAAGCGGGTGCTTCTTGGGCCACGTTCTGTTCTTGGCCCATGCTACCGGTCAGCAGCGTGGAGCCCATGAGCACCAAGGCAAGCAAGAGCGGTTGCCATGGTCGAGCCATGCTGTGAGGACAGAAGGCTACGACCTTGAGGTTTGGCTTTGCTTATTCTTCTTCAGTTGACCACGACCGGCGCATCACTCTGCCGGCTGCTTCACCTGCTTCCATCGGGTCGAAATCGTGGCCGAAGATGAGATGTTTAACGAGATTGTGTTGGGCGATGGATTGTCCACATTCTGGGCAATCGTGACGGTTGGGTTCTTTGTAGCCTTGGAAGGCCATGCGCCCTTTGGGCGTAGCAAGGCCGCTGATGGTACGCATGAGCGTTGAGAGGAAGACCAGACCGAAAAGCACCAGGCAGCAGCCCGCACCGCCGAAGGCACCGGAGGAGGCAGGCGTTTGGTCGAGCATGATAAATTGGGTCATGCGGCCATCAGATGTGTTACGGAAGGTATCCAAGTCGAGAGTATGCGGGAATTGTTCGCCCCGCAGTGTCAGCAGGATTTCAGTCCCGTCGTCCTCTTCTTCCACCTCAAGTACGAGCGTGTAGGTGCCGTAGGCGTCCAGCAGGGCTGTGGCGCCTCGGTACTGGTAGCAATCAGCATCACCAGGCAGACATTGAACCTCGATGTTTTGCAGGACGACCGCCGTATTGTCTCCGTAGGTGGCCATCCCCGAGATTCGATAGGTCTCCGCTGACACGGAGGGCAGCAAGCATGCGCAGGCTACCACCAAAGCAAGGGTAAGCCATCTGCGCATGATGAAAGACAAGCGACGGGACTTAAAATGCCTTGATTATCTCCACGAGGTCTTGATAGGCTGCATTCAACCTTCCCTCATCATGGGCGAACTGATCACTGGACAGGCTGCAACCTACGTTGAAGAATTGCATATTAAAACACCGCAGCGCTATGAAATCCGTTGCATCACCCAAGAGGTTGAGCGCATCGTAAGCGAGAGCGGCATCAAGGACGGTTTGGTCTTGGTCAACCCCATGCACATCACCGCCTCCTGCTATGTCAACGACCTCGAATACGGCTTGCACCACGACATCATGGCATGGTTGGAGAAGTTGGCACCCTATCACGGGGCAGAAGGGCGCGAGGGTGAAGAATACCATCACCACCGAACGGGAGAAGACAACGGGGATGCTCACCTCAAGCGACAATTGCTCGGCCAACAGGTCACGATGCCGGTGCGAGACGGGCGTTTGCATTTGGGCACATGGGAGCAGATTCACTATGCAGAATTTGACGGTCAGCGCAACAAACGCATTCTGGTCAAAGTCGTCGGGGTGATGGCTTCGTGACGCTGTCCTCGCCTCCCGAACCCTCGGGCTTCATGGCCGAACTGGGCGTTGAGCGCACTCTTTGGGCCCCGGGAGCCTCCCGCCTCGAGTTAACGCTCACCGAGGACCACCTCAACAAGGGAGGTGTCGCCCACGGAGGGATTCACATGGTGATGCTCGATTCGGCGCTTGGCAGTGCTCTGGTCGCCTCACTTCGGGTCGAGGAATGGTGCGCCACCACCCAACTCTCAACCAGTTTTCTCGCTGCTGCACGGCCCGGCGAGCGCCTGGTCGCTGAAGGACGCGTTGTGCGGCGAGGCAAGCACGTGGCGCACTTGGCGGGCGAGGTCAAGGTCGGTGAACGCCTCGTGGCGAGTGCCACGGGGACGTGGGCGATTTGGTCGAGCCGGCCGCCTTCACTGTCGGAGGAGTAACCGCTTTTGCGGTTACCAGAACTTCTCTTCCTTTGCGTCTTCATCTGCAGCAGGTGTTGTTACCTTCTTCGTACCAGGGGCTTCAATTCCGGAGATGCGTTGAATCTTGGCATAGACAAACCATATCGGAACAACTACGAACAGATAGCCGCCAAGAATGATCCCTGTGAAGAAAGAGAGAACAAACGCACCCTCGAGGACGCCGTCCCATCCTTGGATGTGAATTGCTTGAGAAGGCTGGTCCGGATTGACATACACTGAGACAGACGCCTTGTCCAGCCAGTGCTCTGCCGTGTTGTGCCAATCATCGGACAACGCACTGTAGTCTTGCGTTGTGTAATTTTCACCCTCGTAAGTGTACGCCACGGTGACCGTCGTGTACGATGAACAGCTCGTGGTCCCATCGGAATCCGTTGAGCAGTCTTGGCCTTCGTAAGCCTCCACCACGTCGCCTTGAACTTCCTCCCAGTTCCCAGAATCGATTTGCGTCAAGATATCGCCGAACGAAATGAGAGTGATGAAAATCCCAATGGCCAAAACAACACCAACGATTTTGCCTGCAGTGAGGCCGATGTCACGCAAGGTTGGGTCGGCCACTGGAGTCCAGTTCGACGTCGGCTCACGTGGTTTTTCCCGGAACTTTCCGCCACCCAAGGGCTCGTAGCGCTCGTTCAATTCCTCCATTCTTTTCTCTGGGTCCAAAAAAACAGCATCTAGAGGACCCGTGAGTTCCTGCCCATCCTCCGTGCGGACGGTGAGTTGATCGGCGTTATCATCGATGCTGATGATGGTGGCAATGTACATCATGTCGTCAGTTTGGAATCCAACGACTCTGCCAATGTCCGGGTCAACTTCTTCGTCCATGTACAACCTTCCCACGGGGTGCTTGTTAGCGATTTCTCCGATGAGGTCTCTGTGGCGAAAACAGCTGGAACGAAGATACGCTCTGCATTCATGCCTCTAGGGTTGAGCGCACAACCTGAAGGAGAGCTTGGACAAAGGCTTCTGCCTCGACCTCATAGCCGAGATGGGCAAGCGAGGTCGTGGTGTCCGCAGCAAGGCCGCACCCTGCAACGTCTTCGACTCGCCCCGGGGGCGTGTTGAGGTTGACTGAGAATCCATGGCGACTCACCCATCTCAGAAAGGAAAGCCCGATGCTGCATACCTTACGACCGTCCACCCAAACGCCTTGCATGCGTTCATCTCGGACTCCATTGACGCCGAAGGTGGCCAAGGCGCCAATCAGCCAACCTTCGATGATGTGGATGATGTCGGCAACCGAGGCTTCTCCTTCTCGCTGCCCCCACTTGAAGATCGGGTATCCAACGAGTTGTCCAGGTCCGTGCCAGGTCAAACCTCCACCTCGGTCTACACCAATGGTTTCGTAATCGGGCGGCGGTAGAATCCCATCGTTGCGGGCGCGCGGCCCCACTGTGACCACTTCGGGGTGGCTCAAGAGAAGCAACGTATCGGGGATTTGTCCATCGATACGTTGTTGTTGGAGTTCCTTCATGAGGTCCATGGCCTCTTGGTACGGAACGATTCCAAGTTCGCGTACGTCGATCATAGAGAAGTCTCCGTTCAAAATTGACCTGAGGAGCCGAAGCCACCTTCTCCACGTTCGGTTTGACCGAGCAGCTCGACGCTGGTTTCAACGAGGGTGACGTTGGGTACGGGGGCAAAGAGCATCTGTGCTACTCGTTCGCCGGCTTTGACCGAAAAGGACTCGCCTTCTCCGATGTAGGTGGCGAGGACTTTGAGTTCTCCACGATAATCCGCGTCGATGGTGCCCAGTCCGTTAGGCATGATCATCCCTTTTCGACCCAAGGATGAGCGGCAGCGAATTTGCCCTTCCCATCCTTCAGGTATGGCGCAAGCCCAGCCGGTTGGAATCATGACCGCCCTTCCTTTGGGGACTGTGGTGTCTTCAATCGCATACAAATCCCAACCCGCTGCGAGGGCTGAGCCCCGCGTGGGTAGAATCGCCCGTTCGTCGAGGCGGGCAAATTGAACATTGAGCGAAATTTGCTCCATAACTTCGCTCAACATACATTCCTTTTTGACTGTTGGGATAATGTAAGATTTTGATGACATTGCTCTCCAGTGGAAAACAGGGTGATTTTGCTATGATTTTAGAAACTTTTAACGATTTTATTACACTTTTCTTCCGACGGGCTAAACCGCGCACTGCGTTCAAGTGTGAAGGGGCTATGAAGGGTGGAAAAACCCTTCACTTTAATCCTCCTCCATACGCTATTATTATAGGCGTCGGAGAAGGGCAAACAAATTCCAGCGCGTTGCAAATGTCGGGGGGTAACTGAAATGGTCATAGAACACAGCAAAGATGACGGCTTGGATATTGATTTGACCCAGGAACATGTTGAACCCATGCTCCAAGAGAATCTTGATCGTTTCGTTCTTTTCCCCATTCAACACGATGACATTTGGGCCATGTACAAGCAGGAACAAGCCTCCTTCTGGACGGCTGAAGAAATCGACCTCGCTGAGGATTTGAAGGACTGGAAGAATCTCAACAACGACGAGAAGCATTTCGTCAAGCACATCTTGGCCTTCTTCGCTGCCAGTGACGGTATTGTAAACGAGAATCTAGTCATGAACTTCTCCAACGAAGTCTGCTGGCCCGAAGCACGAGCATTCTACGGATTCCAAATCATGATGGAGAACATTCACGCTGAGACCTACTCGTTGCTCATTGACACCTATATCGAAGACGAGAAAGAGAAGGATCACCTTTTCAAGGCACTTGAAACCGTACCATCGGTACAAAAGAAAGGCGACTGGGCCATGCGCTGGTTGTCCCGCAAGCGAGGCTCATTCGCCGAGCGTCTTGTCGCCTTTGCTGCTGTTGAAGGCATCTTCTTCTCCGGCTCCTTCTGCGCCATCTTCTGGTTGAAGAAGCGAGGCCTCATGCCCGGTTTGACCTTCTCCAACGAATTGATTTCCCGCGACGAAGGTCTGCACTGTGACTTCGCTTGCTTACTGCACAACAAGTTGTTGCGCGGGGCGGGCGAGAACATGATACGTCGAATCATCGCCGAAGCGGTTGACATTGAGATTGAATTCGTTACCAAGGCACTCCCCGTGAACCTGATTGGCATGAATGCCGATTTGATGACGCAATACATCCAATTCGTTGCTGACCGCTTGCTCGTGCAGCTGAATTGTTCAAAGATTTACAATGCAGCCAACCCGTTCCCATGGATGGAAATGATTTCCATGCAAGGCAAGACCAACTTCTTCGAGAAGCGAGTCGCCGAGTACCAGAAGGCAGGCGTCATGGACAGCGCCTCTCTTGGAAGCGTCCAACAGCGATTTTCTGTTGACGAAGACTTTTGAACCGTCCGCGAACAAAGAAACCTATCACGCACTCAATTGAACCCACAAGGAGGAAGAAATCATGTCAATGCAAGTTGTAAATAGAAAAGGCGAACGAGAAGATGTGCGATTTGATGCCATCCTGGAAAAATTAACGGTTTTGGCCAAAGGATTGGACGAAACATGGGTTGACCCAGGTCACGTAACCAAACTCACCATCGAAGGACTCTACGATGGTGTTACCACTCGTGAACTTGACCAACTTGCTGCAGAAACCGCTGCCTCCCTGGCATCACATCACCCTGATTACAGCCGTCTTGCAGCCCGTATTTGCGTTGATGATTTGCACCGCTCAACAAAGGATGTGTTTACTGACGTCATCACGGATCTGCGAGAATACATTGACCCTGAATCCAACAAGCACGCTCCTCTCATTTCAGAAGAAGTCTACGAAGTCATCATGGCCAACGCAGACGTGCTCAACAATCACATTGACTACAAGCGAGATCACAATTACGACTACTTTGGTTTCAAGACCCTTGAGCGCTCCTACCTTCTCAAGCTCAACGGCGTGGTCGCAGAGCGCCCTCAGCACATGTTGCTGCGTGTGGCTGTCGGTATCCACCACGGCAATATTGAGAAAGCCCTTCACACCTATGATTTGATGAGTGAGGGATACTTTACTCACGCAACTCCGACCTTGTTCAACTCTGGAACTCCCATGCCTCAGATGTCTTCTTGTTTCCTGCTCACCATGCAAGATGATTCACTCGATGGCATCTATGACACGCTCAAGCAGTGTGCACTGATCTCAAAATCAGCGGGTGGAATCGGCTTGTCCATTCACCATATCCGCTCCAAGGGCTCTTACATCAAAGGAACCAACGGTACTTCCAACGGAATCGTCCCAATGCTTCGTGTCTTCAACGACACGGCTCGCTATGTCGACCAAGGCGGCGGCAAGCGTAAGGGTTCCATCGCCGTTTACCTCGAACCTTGGCACCCAGATATTCTTCAATTCCTCGACCTCAAGAAGAACCACGGTAAGGAAGAGATGCGTGCTCGCGACCTCTTCTACGCTATGTGGACGCCTGACTTGTTCATGCAACGTGTTGAGGATAACGCAGACTGGTCATTCTTTTGCCCCAACGAATGCCCCGGTCTTCAAGATGTCTATGGTGACGAATTCAAAGCCATGTTCGAAGATTACGAACGCCGTGGTCTCGCTCGTGAAACGCTGCCTGCTCGAACTGTATGGGACAAGATTGTGGAGGCACAAATCGAAACGGGTACGCCTTACATGCTCTACAAAGATGCTGCAAACGAGAAATCCAACCAGAAGAACCTCGGAACCATCCGCTCTTCGAACCTCTGCACGGAGATCATGGAATACACCGCAGCCGACGAAGTGGCTGTCTGCAACCTCGCCTCGATTGCCCTACCCAAATTCGTTGACAATGAAAGCGGCTCCTTTGACCATCAGAAACTCTACGACGTCACCTATCACGCAACGGGGAACCTCAACCGTGTTATCGACGTGAATTACTACCCTGTTGAAGAAGCTCGCAATTCCAACATGCGTCACCGACCGATTGGTTTGGGTGTCCAAGGACTTGCCGATACCTTTGCTATGCTAAAGATGCCCTTTGAAGGTGCAGAAGCACGAAAGTTGAACAAGGAAATCTTCGAAACCATCTACTTCGCAGCCTGTACCGCTTCAAAGGATGCAGCTATTGCAGAAGGCGCATATTCAACCTTTGAGGGCTCACCAGCAAGTGAAGGCAAACTTCAGTTCGACCTTTGGGGAATGGACGACCACAGTGGTCGATGGGATTGGACCTCGCTCAAGGCCGAAATCGTGGAAAACGGCATGCGCAACTCCTTGTTGCTTGCACCAATGCCAACCGCCTCAACCTCCCAAATTCTTGGCAATAACGAATGCTTTGAAGCCTTCACATCCAACCTCTATGTTCGTCGAACACTTTCGGGTGAATTCGTCGTTCTCAACAAGCACCTGGTCCGTGACCTCATCGCTGAAGACCTCTGGAGTTTGGAAATGAAAGACGACATCCTGCGTCACAAAGGTTCTATTCAGAACATCGAGCGTATTCCAGAATACATCCGAGAACTCTACAAGACCACTTGGGAAATCAAGCAACGTCATGTCCTTGACATGGCTGGAGACCGTGGTGCTTACATCGATCAGAGCCAATCACTCAACATCCACATGGTTGATGCAAATCCCGCTAAGGTCACCTCAATGCACTTCTACGGATGGCGCCAAGGTCTCAAGACCGGAATGTACTATCTGCGTACCAAGGCCGCTGCCGATGCCATTCAGTTCACCGTTGAAGCAGCTGTAAAGGACGACCAGACCGTTGGCGGTCTTGCTGACCGAGCTGAAGATGTTGACAGTCTCGAAGCGATTGCATGCAGTCTCGATACACCCGATGACTGTTTGATGTGTGGCAGTTGAATCCCTCCAAGAGCGTTTGACATTCTAAGGGCCTCATTTGAGGTCGCGTCGGTAAATCCTTTTTATGCATCGTTGCATTAGCACGACTAGGGATAAAGATGGATGAAGCGACCCTCGTACTCAATGTGATTCTCTATGTGCTGCTGCCGCTTTGGGGAGTTGCTGGAATCGTGGACTGGTGGTGCCACCGAAACACCGAGATTGAAAAAACATCGGGGCTCCTATGGTCATCATGGCCCGCCTCATTTTGGATGAGAACGAGCGCACAAGGCCAGTGGCCGTCATGATGTCAAACGACATCGAAGAAGAATGAAGTCATGACGTCCAGTCAATGAGGGCAAAGCCCCGCCTTTCAGCATCTCTCTGTAAAGGTCGAAGATAATCAAATCACATCTTGTGAATGGCATGACCGAGCGTATCGAGTACGCCTTCGTGAGTCATTTCGGTCATGGTCGGGTGAGCGTGGATGGTATGAGCAATGTCTTCGAGGACAGCTCCCATTTCCAATGCCAGCGTCCATTCGCCTACCAGTTCGCTGATGTGGGTTCCAACACCTTGGATTCCGAGAATGCGGTGGTCGTCTTCTCGGGCGACTACACGAACGAATCCACCCGTCTTTTCCGCTTCTTGAGTCAGTGACCGACCGTTAGCAGCAAGTGGGAACTTCCCGGTAATCACGGGGTGCCCTGCTTCCTTGGCTTGGTCGGGTGAGAGGCCGACGGAGACGATTTCTGGTTCAGTGAATACGATGGCGGGAACAGCTACTGGGTCGTAGGCGCGGCGGTGACCAGCGATGAGTTCTGCGACCATTTCGCCTTGGAAGGAGGCGACGTGTGCTAGCATTTCACCCAAGTCGCAAAGGTCACCGATGGCGTAGACGCCCTTCATGTTCGTCTCACAGCGTTCGTTGACTTTCACAAAACCACGCTCATCAAGTGCAACGCCCGTGCTTTCGAGTCCAGATGAAGCGGGTTTACGGCCCACGGTCACCAATACTTTGTCGGCTACAACATGCTGTATTTTTTTCTCATCTTTTTCGTTCTTGTCAATGAAGTTGAGTTTGACTCGACCGCCTTTTTGTTTTTCAGCACCTTTAGCGAAAACACCTGTGTGGACTTTGATCTTGTTCTTTTTGAGGAAGAGCTCGAGAGGTCGGCGCAATTCTTTGTCAAACAGCGGCAAAACCGAGTCCATGGCTTCCACGACGGTCACTTCTGAGCCGAGCATGCGGAAGGTGATGCCGAGTTCGAGTCCGATGTAGCCGCCACCCACGACGACAACGTGTTCCGGAAGGTTCTCGAGAGAAAGTGCTTCTCTTGAGGACAGCACGTGCTCGTCGTAGGGCATGAAGGGGAGTTCGATTGGAACCGAGCCTTGCGCCATGATGACGTGGTCTGCCTGGATGAGAGTCGCATCTTTTCCTTCACCAATTTTTACCGTCTTAGCATCTTGGAAGACGGCCCAACCGGTCACAAGTTCTGCTCCTGCATTCTTGAGCAAGGCTTCCACGCCTTTGTTGAGGCGGTCGACAATGCCTTCCTTCCAACCTACGAGGTTGGACATACTGAGTTCAGCAGGTCCTGGAATGGAAATGCCCATGTGGCCGTCCTTTGCGGAATGCTTCGCAAGTTTGTGAAAGGTATGTGCAGCATGAATCAGTGCTTTTGAGGGAATGCACCCGCGAATCAAGCACGTTCCACCTGCTCGCTCTCCTTCGACGATGATCGTTTTCAAACCGAGTTGAGCAGCACGGATGGCAGCGACGTATCCGCCTGGACCTGCTCCGACAACGAGGACTTGGCAATTCTTTGTCTTCACAACATCACCTCACATGAAAATTGTAGCGGGGTGCTCTAAGTAAGATTTCACCAACTGGACCAAAGTAGCCCCGTCATGGCCGTCTACAACGCGGTGGTCCCACGATGAAGAGAGGTTCATGATGCGACGCACGACAACTTGGCCGTTGAGGACAACGGCTCGGTCTTTGGCGTTGTGAACACCGAGAATACCAACTTCGGGTTTGTTGATGATTGGAGTGGCACCAAGTCCTCCCAATCGGCCGAGACTGGTGATAGTGAAGGTGGAGCCTGAGAGGTCATCAACACCTGCCTTTCCATCACGAGTTGCTTGCGTGACTCGCATCATTTCTTCTGCAGAGCCCCAAATGTCCATCGCTTCGACATGCTTGACAACGGGAACATAGAGCCCACGGTCTGTCTGCGTAGCGATGCCCAGATGAATGGCTTCGTGACGGGTCACGACATTGGCTTCGTCATCGTATACGGCATTGCATTCGGGGCGCTCGCCGAGTGCCTTGACCAAAGCCTGCATGATGAAGGGAAGGTAGGTGAGTTTTGGGGCCCCTTCCGGGCGGGTTGCATTGAGGTGCTGGCGGAGTGATTCAAGTTCGGTCACGTCCACTTCTTCAAAGTAGGAAAAGTGCGGGATGGTGCTGTAAGAAGCCATCATTCCATCAGCGATTTTTCTCCGCAGGCCAATCACCTTGATGTCTTCAGTTCCTGTACGTGCGACTCGGGGCGCACCGCCAATAGGGCGAGAAGCAGTAGCGCCTGAAGCACCTCCGGCGATGTGGCGGTCGAGGTCAGCATGGCTGATCCGTCCTGCTGGGCCAGAGCCGGCAACCAGTTGGAGGTCCACATTCGCTGCACGAGCTCGTTGTCGAACAGCGGGTGATGCCAAAGCCTTGGTTCCCGATGCTCGAGCAACTGGAGCTGCGGCTTCAACGGGAGCGGGCTTGGTAGGTGCAGGTGCAGGTGCAGGTGTAGCGGCCGGCGCAGCGGTTTCTTTCTTCGCAGCGGTTTCTTTCTTTGCAGGTTCGGGTTCAGCATCGGCACTTGCATTGCCGTCACCCTCAACGTCGAATACGATGCACACGACACCCACGGGGAGAATATCTCCTGCCTCGCCAACGATGCTCTTGACCGTACCGTCGCAAGGTGCTGGAATTTCAACAGTGGCTTTGTCGGTCATCACCGTGAGAATAGGGTCGTCTTCTTTGATGACGTCACCAACGGCGACCATCCATTCCACGACTTCACCTTCAACGACACCTTCTCCGATATCGGGCAGCTTAAATTCAAATGTTCCCATATTTATTCCTCCTGTGTTTTGTGTATTGCTTCTGCAATTCGAGACGGACTGGGCAAATAATCCCATTCAGTGGTGTGAGGGAAGGGCGTGTCCCAGCCGGTCACTCGTTGAATCGGTGCTTCGAGGTGGTAGAAGCAGCGTTCTTGGATAGAAGCGCTCATCTCAGCACCAAAACCGCTTGTTTTTGGAGCCTCATGAACGATGACACATCGCCCCGTCTTCTTGACTGAGTTCACCACTGCATCACGGTCCCATGGAACCAGAGTTTGAAGGTCGATGAGTTCACAATCAATTCCTGAATCACGGATGGCTTGTTCGCAAACATGGACCATAGCACCCCATGCAATCACAGTGCAGGCGGCGCCTTCACGTACGATGTTGGCTTGTTCAAGGGGGATGGAATAGTATTCTTCTGGGACTTCACCTTCGGGGTGGTCGTTCCATGTCGGGACGTTGTGAGGGTCGCCGTAGAATGGACCACGATAGCAGCGTTTTGGTTCAAAGAAGATGACGGGGTCGTTGCACTCAATAGCGCTGGTGAGGAGGCCTTTGGCGTTGCGTGGATTGGAGCAGTATACTACCTTGAGGCCGGGCGTGTGCGTAAATTGGGCCTCTGGGGACTGAGAATGGTGGTGGCCGCCCTTAATTCCGCCTCCAGCAGGTGTTCTGAAGGTAACAGGTGAAGAGAATTCTCCGCCTGAGCGATGGCGTAGTTTGGCGATTTCGTTGACGATTTGGTCGTATGCTGGGAAGATATAATCTGCGAATTGGATTTCAGCCACAGGTCGAAGTCCGTTGAGTCCCATTCCCATAGCGATGGCGGCGATACCGCCTTCTGCAAGGGGCGAGTCAAAGACACGATGGGGTCCGAATTTCTCTTGAAGACCAGCAGTAACACGAAACACTCCGCCGAAATAACCGACATCCTCTCCAAAGATAACGACGTTTGGGTCGCGTTCCAATTGGTGGGCGAGCGCAGAGTTGAGAGCAGCAATCATGTTCATTTTAGCCATGGTCTCACCTCACTTCCCGAGTTCCTCTCGTTGCTCTTGAACATGCCAGGGTACTTCTTCGTAAACTTCGGTGAAGATGGTGGACGCTGGGGGATATGGTCCAGTCGCAAGATCACCGAATTCACAAGCTTCCTTGTAAGCAGTCATCACCTCGGCGTCAATTTTGTCGGCTAAGGCTTTGTCCTTTTTCTCATTCCAAACACCCGTGGTGATAAGGTGATTGCGAAGTCGTTCTACAGGGTCGCCACCGGGCCAGCACTCAAATTCATTTTGTGGGCGATAGGCCGAAGGGTCGTCAGAGGATGAATGGGCGCCAGCTCGATAGGTGTACACTTCAATGTGAGTTGGTCCCAGACCAGCACTTGCACGCTCTCGGGCCCACTTTGTGACGCTGTAGAGCGCGAGGAAGTCATTTCCATCCACGCGGAAGGAGGGTATGTCGTAGGCCAAACCACGTTCTGCGAAGGTTCGTCCTCCCGTAGCAAGGGACACGTGCGTCGAGATGGCCCACTGGTTATTGACGACATTGAGGATAACGGGGGGTTTGAAGGTGGATGCAAAATTCAGAGCATAGTGATAGTCTCCTTGCGCTGAGGTGCCGTCTCCAAGCCACGAAATACAGACTTCGTCATCACCTTTGTAGGCACTTGCCATGGCCACGCCGACAGCCTGTGAGAATTGTGTGCCGACGGGTGATGAGATCGAGATAAATCGTCCTTCTTTCCAGGTGTAGTGGACAGGCATCTGTCGGCCACGTACATTGTCTTCGGTATTTCCGATACAATGGCAGATCATGCTGACCATGTCTCTGCCGCGCACGAATTGAGCGCCTGGTTGACGGTAGGAGGGGAAAATCCAGTCTTGGTTTTCAAGGGCCATGGTCTGTGCGATAGCGACGGCCTCTTCTCCAAAAGAGCGCATGTAAAAGGAGAGTTTCCCCGTACGTTGCATTTTGATCATTCGGTCGTCAAAAATACGCAGACGCATCATGTATTCGAGTCCCTGAATCAGAGTCTTTGTGTCGAGTTGTGGGTCCCATTCGCCCATGGCTTGGCCTTCATCATCGAGAACACGGATGAGTCCGGAGGCGTGAGCGACCGTATCTTGAGCGCTGCAGGTAGCTGGGTCAGGGCGGTTGAGGTCTCCGGGTTGTTCGATGAATCGATCGCCAAAAGACGGCTCATCACCCGGTCGGAAGGGAGCGACACCAATGGTGTAGGGCGTCGTCGTTAGGGTGCTCCGCTCCGTCATTGTTTCACCTCAGGGCTCGTCCGTCTTAAGTGGTGTCGGTGTTATGGTATGGTGGTCTGCCACGCGAACGTAGGCACCCAACATCGATTCTGAATTCAAAGGGTCTTTTGTTTTCCTTAGCAAGAGGCCTGCTTTGTAAGAGGAGCGCACCAAGGGGCCACTCGCTACGCCTGAAAAACCGAGTTCGATGGCGAGGGTAGCCCATTCATCGTAGCGCTCGGGTTCAGGAAACCGGTCAACCTTGAGGTGCTGCTTGGAGGGTGCGAGGTATTGGCCGATGGTAATCAAATCCACGCCTGCATCCCGTAGCATGCCAATCGCTTCGTCGATTTCATCGTCAGTCTCACCAACGCCGACCATGATGGATGATTTGGTGATGATATCGGGGCGCAGCCGCTTTGCTTCGCGAAGGATAGCCAAGGATTGAGCGAAGGAGGCACGAGCGTCTCTCACCGTTGCATCAAGGCGAGGGACACACTCCACATTGTGTGCAAAGACCTCGAGAGGGCTCTTGTCGAGAAGGTGAGCGAGGGCTTCGTGGTCGCCAGCGAGGTCAGAGCAAAGCAATTCCAAGGTCACTTCTGGTGAGCGTTGAGCAACGGCCGCAATGCATTGTTTGTAGTGGTCAGCACCGCTATCGGGTAAATCGTCACGGTTGACAACGGTGATGACGGCATGGCGGAGATTCATGGAGGCTACAGCTTGTGCGAGGTGTTCGGGTTCTTCCCTGTCCAGGGGCGGTGGGCGTTTGATCGTCCCTACCGCACAAAAGCGGCAGCCACGAGTGCATTCCTGACCAGCGATCATGAAGGTCGCATCACCTGATGCCCAACATTCGTGGATGTTAGGACATCGTGCTTCTTCGCAGACGGTGTGAAGTTTGTTGTCTTTAACGGCAGATTTTGTGGCGTTGAATACGGCTTGCTGCTCACCATTTGGGAGGCGGGTACGGAACCAATCAGGCAGACGGCGACCGGTTGAGGGTGCGCCTTTTTCTGCCGCCATTGGAAGGGGTTTGCCAGTCATTCTCCTCCCCCCGTGTTTGTGGGGAGTTGGCGGGCATCAAAAAGGTGTGCGAGTGGAAGTTTGAGCCTTCGGCGGCCAAGACGGGAGCAATACGAGGCTTCATGAATCAAATCCCTCTAAAGCAACCATGGCAGGAGGCGTTGTTCTGATTACAGGGGCAGGGCAACGGCTCGGGGCTGCTACAGCACGCCGTTTGATGGATGCTGGATTTTTTGTGATGGTTCACGTCCGGACATCACTCGAGGCTGCTGAAGAACTTTTGAACGAGGCCGAGCAACGAAATGGCCGTAATTGCGGCTGCATCGTTCAGGCTGATTTGACCGATGACGAGGCCTTGGCATCCATGCTTGATGAGGTCAAGAAGCATCGGCGAGTTCAAGCAGATGGGTTGTTTGGAATCGTTCATAATGCATCGTTCTATAGCCAATCAAGTTTTGAAGAAACCTCTCTCGAAGCCTATCGTAAACTCAACCGTTTGCACATGGAAGCACCCTACTTTTTGACCCAGCAATTATTACCTGAATTGCGCCAAGGTAAGGGGTCAGTGATTGCGATCGTTGACACGTCTTGGGGGCGGGCTTGGAGTGGCCTTGCTCACTACACTTCAAGCAAAGCAGGCCTCAGGCAGCTGATGCTCAATCTCGCAGGAGAACTGCCCGATGTGCCGGTGAACTGCGTGGCCCCTGGCGCCATCATGGCTGCAGATTGGGAGGCTGAGCATTTCACAAAGGTCCTCGAAAAAGTGCCGTTGGGGCGCTCGGGTAAGGCAGAAGACATCGCTGCTGCAGTTCATCACCTCCTAACGACGCCGAGTCTTTCGGGTCAGGTCCTCCACGTGGACGGTGGTTGGTCGCTTAACGAAGGATGAGATTCATTCAAGTGCACCTTCCTTACCGCATTCAATGAAGCAGGGATGGCTGAGTTGGTCAAAGGCGCCGGGCTTAAGATCCGGTCCCGTATGGGTTCGTGGGTTCGTATCCCACTCCCTGCACCATTTTCCACCCTTTAGGAAGTACCTTGAAACCAAGCATTGTTCGCACAATCAAGGCAAAACGGTTTAACACCCCCTGCGACACGGAAGAATGGTGAAGGTGATGTCGGGTAGGGATTCGGGCAACGCCGCACAATTCAAAGCCGTCTTTTTGGTGGTGACGTTCATCGTCTCGTTGCTCTCATTGATGGTACCCCCAACCGAAGTCGTTGCAGAAGCCACCATGCTTGGCGAACCAACAACGGTCGACTATGTTTCGTCGGCCGAACAAACCTATGAGTTGTACCTCGACGCACCGAACTCCGAATTTGGTGGTCAAGGGTCCATTACTACAATCGAGCCCACAGGCGGTCAAGAAGAAGGCAGTGCCATTGACGGCTTGGAATTCCGAAGCACCGAATTGATCAGCGACCTCTACATCAACGGTACGGGTTCATCCAACACAGCACGCCTTTCAGTTTACTATCAGTTCAGCGGCACCGACGGTTCAACCGCCGACATGACCTTCTCACTGAAATCCGGTGACCAACAAATCGATTCTGCAAACCGTCAGTTGGAGAATCCCTGTTCGACGAACCCTTTCTCACAAAACAGCTGCACGTGGACGGTCATTGAGGTCGAATTTGATATCGGTAACAATGGCTTTGTCGTTGAACAAGGCAAGCAACTCAAAATCCGAATTGACGCTCAAGCAACCTGCGAGGGAAATACTGGTGGCGTTGGTCAAACCGATTGTGATGTCCAAGTCGCCTTTGGAAAGGTTGGAAGCTCCAACAGTTATTCCCGTTTGCAAATCATGACCAATGCTCTGACAGGTTCGAGCGTGCGAGTTCACAGTTGTGCTGATGAATTTGGCTGCAATTGGCAGGATGAACAGAAATTCGAATGGTCACCCAACCATCGCCCGAATTTCAGAGAAATACAATTCTCGGTTGAAGTTCGAGATGCCTTTGGAAGGGACGACATTGAGGAAGTCAACCTCATCATGGACACGCCCAACTCCGCCAATGTTGTCTTTGACGAGAACTTTGACGACGATGATTTGAAACTTGACAACAACGGTCTTGTGGGCAATTTCAGTTACACCTACGAAGGCGGGATTGCTGCAGGCGATTACCCCGTTCGCCTCGAAGTTGAAGACGTTCAAGGTCATTCAGTTCTGTTTGAACACCCCGGCATTACGATGCTCGAGCACGACATTTACCTTTCTCTGCCACAGAATCAACCTGATGTCGTGCTGTTCGCACCGGGGGCCTCGGTACTGGTGGAATTCCTCGTTGAACATACGGGCTCTTCATCGAGCAGCCTTGATGTTGTCTTCGACCTGGAGACCAACCTCCCCAACAGCTGGTCCGACCCGCAGTGGAGTTCTCCCAGCGGGACCTACACGCTCAACAGCGGTGGTGATTCACTCATTCCTGAGCTGGAAATTGTCGTTCCTGAAGACGATTTGAGCAATGCGCCTGATTCGCTTGAAATCGAAGCTCGTGTCTATGCTGAAAACGACCAGGGGAAAATGGAAGAAGTGGCGATCAAGGTCGTCACGCTTGACTTTGAAGAAGTAGACGTGTATGCACCTCCTCGAATCTTTATCTACGAAGACGATGAACATCAAAAGCAAATTGCAGATTCAACGCGTCCAGAAGCCTACGACGAGACCCTTTCCCATTATGTGGACGCCAGTGAAACAGGGGACTTCTACGTCGATGTTTTCAACACAGGATTTACCACTGACGCCTTCAAAATACGCGTGCTCGAGCAGCCCGATGACTGGCAATATCGGTTCTATGACAACGCTACGGGAATGGAACTGGTTGAGGAAGGAATTTATTCCATTACTCCCGACATCGGGTCAACACAAATCCTTACCATTCGCATGGAAGTCTATCCTCCTGCTGACCGAAACGGCGTGGACATTGGAATGTTTGAACTCGCCGTATCCAGCAAAGAAGACTCTGAGCTGAGAACCGATATTTCATTCACCGTTCACCGTACCTTCGGAATCTTGGTGGAGGTTCTGTCGGACAGCGATGGAGTTGGTGAAGACAATCCACTCGGCCAAGTGGGGCCTGTCGGTCCAGATGCAACCATTTTTTACAATCTGAGAATCACGGATTCGACCAACAGTGGTGCGGGCCAAACCACGTGGAAGATCATCAATCCTAGAGACGTCGAGCGAAACGCTGAGGCCAATCCAAAATACACCGCTTGGGACTACACGCTCTCAAACGGCACCAACACCAACATCGTTGTTGTCAATCTCGCTCCTGAAGAATATGCAGACATCAAACTCGAAGTCACCCTTCAGGGTCAAGTTGAGGCGGGGGAACACACCGTCTATACTCGAATTATCGAGGAAGGAGTTGATGCCGATGACGCTCGTTACTTTGACCTCCCCATCAAGGTCGTCATTCGCGAGGATGTCGTGCCTGGGCGCATTGAACTCACCGACAAAACCGAAAAGTCTCGCTTCGCCCCGGGAGAAGATAAGAATCTTGAATATCGAATCAGCAACCAAAACAACATTCCCCTTGACGTTGTGATTCGTCTTGATACTCCTGTCGGCTGGGAAGGTGCTATCCGTGCGACATCAAGCCAACTCGGCAGTGATTTCCTCATCATCAATCTGCCTGCCTACTCCTCCAAAGACTTCAGCGTCACCATGACTTCTCCTCAAGACCTCAAAGACAGCAATTCTGTCGCCTTTGAATTCAAAGTCACGCCAATGGACAACGAGACGCCATATGCTGAAGAATACCAGCAGAAGTTTGTCTTCAATTACATGACCGAATGTGACGGCGTCTCTTGCCTTGTTAGGGAACTGATCAACCCCGAACCACAAACCATGGTTTTCTACGTGCTCATCGGTGCACTGGTCGTGTACGCTGCCCGTCGTGGCCGAACCGAAAACGGTGAGTTCTACGCCCACGATATGGCCGAAATCGAACTTAAAGGAATTGAGGTCGAAGATGATGCTGATGACCTCCCGCCAGCAGTGACTGCTGATGACGATGATGACGATCTCGAACTGCTGGATGAATTGGACGATTTGTGAGCCGATTTTTGGTGTTCAGAACGTACCTTGTATGAACATCGTACCATTTCCCTTATGAGGCATCAAAAACAGCGTAAGGTGTGAGAACCATGCAGACAGGCTCAAAACTCTCCGGTGCGGCGGTCCGACAGGCCATGGCAGAGCGCAAAAAAGCGGTAAAATCCCTCTTCCTCACGGCATTGATGGTGTTTTCCACCCTTACTGCAATTCAATACGCCGCCGTTGACGTTCAGGCGGCTTCCGACCAAGACGGTGACGGACTGACATACGGGCTGGAATACCTCATGAATACTCAGCCCAATGATCCGGATTCCGATAATGACGGACTTCCGGATGGCTGGGAGTGGAAGTACGGATTGGATCCGCTTTCATCATCGGGTGCCAACGGGGCTGTAGCCGACCCTGACGGAGATGGAATGTCCAATCTCCAAGAATACCTCTACCTCCAACCCTCCGGGTGGGATAACACAAACACGGCCTCAGTGCTTGACAACGGCGTTTGGTGGAATGGAACCATTCCCGTGAATGACTGGAACGAGGAAGGAGCCCTTCAGTTCAACCAGCCGGGTTGTGGCGACTCGGGTTCCGATGGAACGGGCAGCATCATTCTCTGCGACGAAGACCCCGTAGGCAACATCTGCGCCAACGGCTTTGATGATGACAAAGATGGATTTGTTGACGCAGCTGACAGCGATAACGACGGCGACCAGGATTGTCTCAGCGATGATGACGACGGTGACGGTGTTATCGATGAAGACCCAGCAGGTTGGGACACCGACGGCGACGGTATGAGTGACGGATGGGAAGCAGCCAACGGCCTCAACGCAACTTCACCCTCCGGTGATGATGGGCCCAACGGTGACCCCGACAATGACGGTCTCATCAACCTCATGGAATTCGTAAACCCTACGTGGACGACCATGTGCGGTTCTTCTCCTTGTTTTAGAAACGGTCCTGATGGAATTGTCACTGAAACGACCTCACCTTGTGACCCTGTTCAAGGAATTGGCCCGGGAGCCTGTGCGACCTATACCGCCGAAGTAGACGGTATCACTTCGACCAGCCCCCAACGAGCCGATACCGACGGGGATGGCCTCAACGATTCCTACGAGGCATTGACACTTCTCACCGATCCGACTGCAGCAGATACCGATAACGACGGCATCAGTGACGGTGTTGAAGTGAACGGTGCATATGGCAACCCTGCCCAAGCAAGTGACCCACGCAACAACAACACTGATGGTGACGCTTTTGATGACGGGGATGAAGATTCAAATTTCAACGGTCTGGTCGATCCGGGTGAAACCGACCCAACCCGCCGTGAAGATGCGGGAGATGCGGACAATGACGGGATTCAAAATTGGGAGGAAAACCTCACATGTACGCTCTGGGATGTCGCTGATACCGATTTCGGAGGAATCAATGACGGCGAGGAACGTAACGTGAGCCACGGTACGGACCCTTGTGACTCCTTGGTCAATTTCGAAACTACCTTTGTTCAATATACAAGTACAACCAACCGAGTTGAAGTTGGTAACGGCTCAGGTTTCAACCCTGGAGGTGGGGTTGGCTGGTACAACGTTTCGGGTTCTTGGCAGTCCTTCGCCTATGCGACGATCGTCAATAACGTGCTTCAGGGCGTGTCCAACGGACCGACTGGGACGGCTACAGATGTTGCCAACCGCAACGGTTCATTCTGCCACACAGACGCCGTTGCATCCGGAACCATCGGTACGACGCAGCAATATTGTGATGATGATTATGAAGACTCAGACGCCGATGGTTTGGCCGACTGGCAGGAATTGCTCGGCACCTTCGGATGGTTCTCAAATCCGAGTATTGCTGATTCTGATGGCGACGGTGTGAATGACTTCGATGAAGTTGCTGACAACACAGACCCGAATGAACCCTGTACCAACCTTCTTGATGATGACGGTGACGGATTGAACAATTATTTCGAGAATACAACTGGATGTGACCTTATTTACATCGGCATTACCAACGGTTCTCAAGATGTTTGGTTGACGACTTACAACTCTTACGATACCGATCAGGGTGGTGTTGATGACCGTACGGAATACTTTGACGGCACCAATCCAGAAAATGATCCAACCGACGATATCCAGCCCGATGACTTTGACGGGGACGGTATTCCAGATGCAATTGAAAATCAAACAGGAACGGATTGGACCAATCCCGATACGGATGGCGGAGGAATGCTTGACGGTCAGGAGTGTCCCGAGTTGTACTGGTTCGTGAATTGTGCGGGTGCACCCTTTGACCCCTTCGACCCCACCGATGATATTCTCAACAATGATGTTGTGTTCTATGCAAACAACACCTCTGGCGTCGTCGATCTCAACCTTGAACATCGGTGGCGCACCATCACCAACGACTTCTACACGGGTTCAACATATGCTCACCTTGATTCTGTTCATCCGAGCAGCAACCTCACGGTCCCAGTGACCAATCTCACCCATTTGGCTCCGGCATCCTTTGCCAATTCAACGGTGGAATGGGATTTCAAATTCTCTCAACCGCTCTCTTCAGGTCCTGTGCCTGCACCGGCGTATTACTCCAATGTCTCGTTTTACTTCGAAACGTTCTCATCATTGCTTCGCAGTAACGATACTCACATTATTAATCTCGATTCTGGCTCCATTGAGCAAATCGTTTACGAGCAACCAGAGTATTACTTCGACTGGGCTACACTTGCAGCAACAACGGTTCCGGGGCAAAATCTCCCCTACGAACTCATTACGCCCTCCGAATTCACAGACACCACCGACCCGAGTTCATATCTGTTCAATGTGACCAACGCCATCATCAGCGAATCGGGAGCAACCGATGCATATTCGAGCGCACTTGCGCTTGAAGACTTCATCATCAACGGGAACAGCACGACAGAGTTCAAGCGAAATTACAACGGTTCAGGAACCATCAATCCCGTAGACACATCGTTGAATGTACTTGAAAACCGCAAGGAAGGTACCTGTCGAGAATTCAACACGCTCTTCGTTACCATGGCTCGTCTCGCAGGCCTACCTGCCCGTCAAGTGACGGGGTACATCGGTGGAACTTGGACGGGTGACGGCTATGCTGTGTACGCTGACAACGCAGCTACGTGGTCCGAAGTCCGCTTGCAACAAAACAGTGCTAACGGAAACACGGACCTCGGCTGGATTGCCTTCGACCCCTGCCCACCTGCAGAAGAGATTGAAATCGTCAACCAAACCATTTCGACCTTTACTGTGAGCCGCGACGCCAGTACCAACCTCACGGTTTCGGGACAGCTTCGATATGCAGCCAACGGTACGCCTGCCACGAGTATACGCGTGATGGCTTACTTGACGCCCGTGGCCGACGCTTCCTTTGTTCCAGGCCCTGGCGGTGTCATCGAGCGCATGCTTTCAGAAAACATGACCGATGCCAACGGTAACTTCACAATTACTGGCTTCCCGAGCGCCATCACCGCTCCGGGTATGCACAACATTGTAATCGAACATCGGCAGTCTGGTTATGTATCGACAGATGGAGTGATCTATGACGGCTACGTCAATGTCACTGAAAATGCGACCATCGTCCATACGGCACCCGGTGCGATCAATGCTCCAGTCGCAGGTGCGGGTGCCACGACGGTACTCGAGGGACGGCTTGAATTGGCGAACCAACCAACGGACGAATATACCAACCTCCCCAATCAAACGGTGTGGCTATCCTACACTTCTTCGGTTGATGGTGCTCAAAATTTCTCTGCACAGGCTGACAGCAGTGGTGCTTGGGCCATTACGCTTAATCTCAGTGAATTTGAGACAAAAGGCAACCTCTCTGCCACCCTCGGTTTCTCTGGATGGCAAGACACATCCATCAGTGCCATCACTCTGCCACAATTCCACCTCAATCCAACAACCACCTCAATTGTGCTCAATGTCACCGACGCACCCAACCTCACGGCGACGATTGAAGGGCCTTTGACCAACAGGAGTATACTGCTTTTGGGTGACGACGTTTGGGTGAACGGTTCGGCTGTTTCCGTAGGCTCTTCGCCCGTTTCCCTTGCCGGGGACCTTCAGTTGGCTATTCGTACCAACGATAGCGGTGACCTCTTTACCGAAGTATTCAACACAAGCGTGAGTGGAACTTTCTCAATTCAATATCTGCTACCAAATAACCTGTCCATTGCGGCTGGAGTGATCGAAGTGCGATTGCGTTTCTTCCCTGCTTCACTCCCTGCTACCGATGATGCAGACGTGAGTGCTGGTGCACCGTACTTCCTGCGTGGATTCCTCTCATTCGTGGTCGAAGATTCCGCTCAAATCCGAGGTCAAGATGCTGTAGTGAATGTTCAAATCAACGACCATCGCGGCGTTTCAGCCTCACCTGACTTGCTGGGCAATTACGATTTCACCTTCAACGGCTCATGGTTCAACACGACCGTTGATCCTGAACTTGATTTCCTCGAACTCGAACTCGTCCTCGCCTCAAATCTACTCGCTGGTGATTACCCAATCGGGGTTTCCTTCAACGGCTCGGATTACTACCAGGTCTCTACGGGCTTCGGCTCGATACGAGTTCAGGCTGATATTGACTGGAACTTATCCATCGCTCAAGATTGGACCTATATGGGCAATTCAACCCGACTGGTTGGTGACATCTTTGATTCGGTATTCTTGACGCCAGTTATTGGTAACGAGACGCTGATTTTGGTTTCGTTGAACACGGACGAAGGTCCCATTGACATTGCGAGCTCATCACTCAACAATACCACGGGAGCTTTCGATATACCCATCACCATGCCGACCTTCCTTGCATCCGGTGCCTATGAACTGGTTCTTGACTTTGATTTCATGACGCTCGCACCACCTGGCGGCGCTTACTACGCCTACGTTGATTCCTCAATGCCACCCGCCCCACCGACCCTCATCTCAACGCTCGGGGGTATTGTCACGGATGCAGTGGTTGAGGCTGAACGGGGAGCCTACATCGTTCAGATGAACGATACGGTTGACTGGACGGCTAAGATTACTGATTTGGCAGACAGTTCAAACATCAGCGGAGCAGCTGTCGAATACATCTGGGATTACGGCAATACCAATCAGAGCCTCGGCACCGTCTCATCAGGTGCTGACGGTAATGCGACCTTCAGTTTCACACCATCGGGCATCGCACCGGGTCATTATGACGTGCTCATCGTGGTTCAAGACGATCTCAGTTCGGCATTAAGCGCTGGGAATTCACGCCGATACGGTAATTCAACTCTGATCAACGTCACAGTTCAAGTGAACAGCAATGTTCAGTTCATCTCGGTACCAACCACCGTCACTGCCGGCGTTTCTTTCAATGTCATCGGCTCGATACAGGATGCAGACAACAGCACCCGTCCGCTCATCTCTGCGGTTCGCTTGGATGCCTTCTGGCTTGAGAACCCAGATGAGATTCTTGTGAGCAATTTCGCCACGACCAACAATGGTAGTTTCAACATGACTGTCCCCACCGATACAGCAGGAAACGGAACCACACGTGGGCCTCACACACTCGTGGTCAGCGTTGTCAACGAATCCTCACCCTTCTACCTCACGGCATCTGCACAGTCACCAATTCAGGTGATGGGCGTTTCTCGTCTGGAGAACCTGGTCCCACTGAATGCAGTCGTCATCAACCGTGGAAATACCGTGAACATGTCGGCTAAATTAGTAGAAGCATCTGACCTCTTTGCGCCTCTGTCAAGTTACGAGGTCGGTCTTGAATTCCATGAAACATGGCTCGCTCCTCAAACAACCGATGGTGAAGGCTATGCTAACTTCTCTTACCAGATCCCATACGACCATCCTCTCGGTCTTATCGTGGTCCAAATGGTCTTCAACGGCTCCTCAGACCTCTTGTCAACCAGTGCAAATCTCACTACAATTACGGTACGGTCTCTTACGTTCATTGTAATCGACCCCGTAGCAGCCAATCCAGTAGCGGGTACATCCTTCAACATCAGTGGACAAATCGTTTCGGACAACGGCTCTGGTTTGGTCGAACGTGATAACTCGGTTCTATCCAACGCCAACATCTTGTTCTCGTTGGACCGTCAACCCGTCGGCTTTACTGCCACTGGCGGTATTGTTGGCGTTGACGGATATTGGAATGCAACCATTCGTCTCGGTGAGACTTTTGCAGCAGGCAATCACACCGTGGAAGCCACCTATATCCCAAGCGTCAATTTTTACGTGGGCTCGGAGAACAACTCCAGTTTTGACTCTCGAGGCTACTCGACATTGAATTTCATACAGCCAAGCCTTGACGGTATTGGCCAGCCCTCCCTTAACGACAGAACGAACCGGGGTCAAAACGTGACCTTCACGCTCTTGCTGCGTGACAACCAAGGCTTGGCCATGGGCAACCAGAGTGTGACCGTCTCATTGAGTGAAACGCTACAACTTTCCGCTCCTGTCAACGTCACGGTGATGACTGCAGCAAACGGTACGGCGACTGGAATTCTGACTGTTCCAGCCGATATGTCAGTCGGACCAACTGATCTGTTCGCAGATTATGCTGGTATTTCAGGTTCAACGGGAATCCTTGGGACAAACACAAGCACGACCTTTGTTGTTCTGGGAGCAACTGAAGTCGTCATCAGCGATGCACCGGATGTTTTGACCGCTGGCGACACCCTGTACGTCAATGGTACCTTGCTCGATGACCTCGGATTGGTCTTGCAAACTGGTGGCAATGACGCTACAGCGGTTGTTCATCTCCTCATCGATGGTGTCCCCGTATCCAGTCTCGAAACCAACATCAACACAGGTTCCTACAACTTCACCTATGTCCTGCCCGAAGAAACCGCAGCAGGTCCTCATCAGATTTCGGTAGAATTCCGTGGAGGCCGTGAGTGGGTCGACCCCGTCGGCGTGGGTGACATCAACAATCCAGAATACTATCTGCCAAGTACAGCCACGCTTGAATTCAACGTGAGTGTACCAACCAAGATTCTTCTGATCACCGCTACAGGTGATGCTGACCGTGAGACCACGATGACCATTCAAGGTCGCTTGTTGGACATCGTTGACAATGAATTGCCCAACATGACCATTGAGATTTGGCTTGGCGGTCAATGGCTCACCAATACGACTACAGACGAAAATGGACTGTTCACTGCCATTCATCCTGTGCCTGCTGATGCACCTCTCGGACCGGTTGCCCTCGAAACTCGCTTCACAGGGACCGTTGCCTATCTTCCGAGTAATGCTACAGGCCTTTGGGAAATTTACAGTCCAGTACTTGTCACCGTTGACTTAGCATCGCCCATTGCGGTGAATGAAACGGTGACCATTACGGGGTCGGTTGTTGACAATCAATTGGTCGGTATCGCTGGACATGAAGTACAACTCATCGTTCAAGGCATTGTTCTTACCACGCTCCAAACCGACACGAACGGCGATTATTCCTTTGAGTGGACCGTCCCTGAAATCTTCAACTTTGGCAATAACACCCTCTTCGCAGAGGCTGCTCCTCAAGGCTACTACAGAGCAGGTGATGGAAATACGACCTTCTTCCTCTCACACCGTTCATGGGTCACTCTGGTGTTCGATGACGGCATTGATGCAACTCGTGGAGATACTTGGGAACTCAACGGCCGGCTGTACGACTACGATACCGTTGACCGAGACGGTTTGGTTGGCATGGAATTGACCGTGGCTCTCGACGGTGTGCCCTTGTTCGTGACCACAACTGGTCTGGATGGGATTTGGACGGCCACAGTTCCTGCCACTATGGATCTCAGCCGTGGCGACCACGAACTCTCCGTTGTCTTTGAAGGCACACAAGCACACTTGCCTGCTTCTGCGGAAAGCAGTGTTCGGGTCTGGTCCGACCTGTTGATCACACTCGACACGACCTCCTCGTCAATCGTTACACGTTCAGACAATGTATTCGCACCGATTGCTTACACTGGGTCCATTCAAGAGATTGGCGGAACCGGTGAAGTCTTTGAAGACCTCATACTGTCTATCGGCAACGGTTCAGACTGTACCAGCGGACGAGAAGGGGCCAGTTGTTTCCCAACAAGCATTGTTCAATGGTCCAACGGCAACTTCTCACTGACCGCCCCAGCACCGTACTGGCTTGATGTCGGCTCACAATTCTTCTTTGTTGACGTGGCCCGTAACGACTCACAATACCTCAACGCTGCCAGTGTCAGCCGAGCCGTCTTTGTTCAAGTCAATGCAGATGTGACCGTCGAGCTTCTTGAAGTGGTTGAAGACGAGCAGGAAGACCTGGGCGTCGACCTCTCAATCATCGCTCAAGATACCAAGAACGGCATCCCAGGCATCGATGTCGTGGTATATGTTTACGATGAAAATCAATCGCAAATCGCTACGCAACGGAAACAAACCGACGCTAATGGACAAGTGGCCTTTGAATTCAGTGCAGACCCTCCATACGGCGACGCCTCGGTTTGGGGTGAAGTAACGATGGACATTCTCATCAACGACCCACGTCTCTCAACTCAGAGTATCCAAGCCTTTGAAGCGCAACGCAGCGAAGGATTCGCCCCAAGCTATGCTTACGCCGAGGAACAAGCAGACACACCATGGTGGTCTTACATTCTCGTCCTCCTTCTCGCCGCCCTCATCGCTGGCGGTGTTGTGATGTACCGTCGCAAGCAGGCGGCTGATGATCTTCTCAAGGATGCAGCCGAGGTCTTCGCATATACCGCTGAATTGTTAGCAGCAGGCGATGCAATTCGTGAATCCATCTTCACGTGCTACCAGGACCTCTGCGGTTTACTGCAGCAACGTGGATTCTTGCGACGTGATTTCGAAACGGTTCGTGAGTTCGAATTTGCCATTCGACAAGCGCTCCATGGTGTATCTGAAGATGCACTAACTGCCTTGGACAATACCTTCGAAATGGCCCGTTACAGCCGTGAAGAGATGGGTGCACAGCACCAAGAAGTTGCAGGACAGGCGCTCACACGAATGAGTACTGAAATCACTCAAATCCAAAAGTTCCCGCAGCGCTGATTTCACCAAGTAAGGTGAAGGCGACCGTCGAGGAATGTTGCGGTGAGTGAGGCCGATGCTTCCTGTGGCAGAGGGAACTCCTTGACCAAAGGTTCGAATTCACCTTCGGCCACGTTGAGTTGTACCAAGGTCGCATCCTCGGTGGTTTTGGCCTTGAGCATAATCTTCTCGAGGTTCGTTCCAAGCATTGGAATAGACAGGCCATGCGGGTTCAGACGTCCATTCAAGGAATTGACCATCCACGCAAGTGCACGTTCGGGCTGAGTTTGTGCGAGATTTCCCTCGGGAAGCATGCCCGCAGTGACGAGGACTTCGCTATGGCGGTGGCGAACCTCGTCAAGATGCTCGCTGGACATCTCAAATTGAGCGTGAAGTTGTGATGGTTCGGACATCAACCCGTCGTGAGCCTCTTCCACTTCGACCAAGGCATCGTTTTGAGTTAGGATTTCAAGTTCCTTCCATTCGTCCATGCCATTTGGACATGACGAGCCCACATGAACCTTCGGACGTTGTATCTTATCATTCCTTGATGTATCTTGGTTGAATTTTGGCAAAGAAGCGCTTCGCAAAGCGAGCAGTAGCCTCTGGATTACTGGCCTCGTTCATTCGTAAGTCGGAAGGGAAACAATGCGCATACGTCCGCTCATTGACGCGACGGTCGAGTAAGACGATGAGCGCCCGGTCCTCAATCGCTCGAATCGGTCGCCCCATCGCTTGAAGAATTGAGTTCACTGCAGGTTGCGACACGGTATAGCGCCATGCGAGGTTGCGTCCAAATCGTTCTTCGGCGTAAGTTTTGAGAGCAGAGGAAAGAACGGACGGTGGAGAATTTGGTATCCCAATACAGGCGACTGCATCCAAGGCTCCGCTATGGTAGTCCACGCCTTCTGAAAGTCGTGCTCCAAAAACGCCAGCAAGGAGGATTCGACGACCTGCACGTTTTTCCTCGAGCAGGGTTTCAACCACTTGGTCAAGGTCTTGCTTTGTCCACTCTCGGTTCTCAACCATCATCCGGACACCGGAGAAATGTGCCTCAGCCACAATTTCGTTGAGCATGGCATAGGAGGGGGCAAACACGGCGACATTGCCAGGTGTTGCGTTGATGAGTGACTGAATGTGGGTGCGTATGTTTCGAGTATTGGCTTCACCACGTTCAGTATATTTTGTGGTGACATCGGTGGCAACCAATACCGGGCGTCGCATGGCAGCGAAAGGAGAATCATAGGCAACCGCAGTTGTCGAGGCTTTAGGTAGCCCAAGCATCTCAGCATACATGGTTGGTGGGTAAAGCGTTCCAGACATCAAGATGGCACCTGCTGATTGCGTGAATACTGGCTGGGCTACCAAACCCGGGTCGAGCAGATGAGTGGTGATACGCCCGTCCTTTCCTTTGGTATCATATACCATCGTCAAGGCACTGCTTGAACCAAAACGGATCAAGCAATCTAGAATCTCAGCGACTTTGTGGGCGTTCGGCTCCATTGGATTTCCGTCATCACCAGCGTCCATATCGACGTCAACGCTCGACAAAATATCCCGAAGTTGATGGATTCTCACAGCGGCATCAACCGCCGGATGTTTGGTGGTCTTGGAGGCCTCAAGTTGCATTTGTCCGACCTTTCCTTCAACGATATCACACGATTCATGAAGAACATTGAGGAGGTCGTCTACACCGACTTCAGCCTCTTCCTTCCCTCGTTCAAGTCCGTTGCGAAGCCGGCTAAATAACTGGGTGAAACCGTTGCGAGAACCCCGAATCACATCAAAGGCCCATTGAACCAAACCGTGGGTCATCTCAAGAGCCTCACCACCAGGCATCTTCATACTTTGAGCGAGCGTTCCCCCGTATTCTTCAAGTTCCATCCATGTATTCCTGATCATGGTTTGAGTCAAGCGCTTCTCAAGGGTCATACGGATGCGGTCAGGGAGATTGTGGGCTTCGTCCACGATGATGATGATGTCTTCAAGGTCGACATCCATCGCTTTGAGGCTTGACTGGCGGACACCTTCATCAAAGAGGTGATTGTAATCTCCTACAAAGACATCGGCTCCACTGACAGATTCCCTGGCTATTTTCCAAGGGCACGTTTGGGCTTGCTCTCCGTTGAAGGTATGCGAGCGGGAGAGTGAAACCAATTCATCAACGTGCAGCGGGGTTGCTAAAATTTTCTCTTTCAAGCCTGGAGCAGCCGTCATCCAAGGTCGGCATGAACGAGATTTTCTCGCTTGACTGCACAGTAATGAGAAGACCAGTGGCGATTCTTTGGCAAATGGCTGTACACACATTCCTGCCTGACCGACCATGTCAACCAAGCGAACTGGCATCATGCCCTTTCGCATGACGTTGATTTGCCGTACGGTGTCCACCACAATTCGGTGCTGCGTTTGACGAGAGGTGAGGAAGAAGACGGTTTTCTTTTTTGGAGCATGGCTGGCAACTTCAAGAGCTGCAGCCAATGAGGCTGCAGTTTTGCCGATTCCAGTAGGTGCTGCTGCGAGATGGTATCCTTCTCTCTCAAGGGAGACGATGGCGTCTTGAATCATCTCAAGTTGACCGGGTCGAGGTTCTTTGTGCGCGAGAAAGGGCATCGGTGGTGAAACCGAGGGCATCTCTTCGCTCTTCATATCCACCATCCTATGCCGACCCTCCTAAAGGATTGGGATGTTGAACGACGTTACACAGGCTGTGAATCAATGTGCCCAACTATGTGGGGGATGGGCACGGGGTACCACCTGCTTAGCAAGCCGGAGTGGAATCTGAGCCCCCCTGGCCGTCATCCAGAGGGGCGTGTGGGGGTGTTTGGTTTTGGGAACCATGGCCATGACGTGCATGACGGGCACGTCGACACAGTGAGGCTAAGCCATGCAAGGTTGACCGGTCTTGCTTGGCCGAAAAGGCGGCATCACTAAGGTTGAATCCAAAGTTTTGCCAATTCATCCCATCCCCTCCGTTCTCTCACCATTATTCTTGGTATTCACTGCGTCGTATCGTCGCTTCTCTGGACGCCTCCAGAGCAGCATCGAGTCGTGTGCTAATTGGATCCAAGGACGCTGTTGCCTTGGTAATGTAGAGTTTGAGCCCCTCTTGGGCTGCAAGTTCAGGTGTAACCCCCTGTAATTCGTAGAGTTTGGCAAGTTGGGACTGGTCGTATCGACCAATTGGAATGCGCACGGTGCTCATGTCTTGGAGCAAAGGTTGGTTGTGAAGGTATTCTTGGAGCGCCAATCGTATGACATCTGAACGGTTACGAGTTCCGTTCAAGCCAACACGTGCATCCAGCAATACAAGGTCTTCCTCAGTGATTCTGAGGGAAACTGCACTGGTAGGCTGTGTCATTCTGGGTGGCTCCTGTAAATGGTGGGTAGACCCTCCACTCTATAAACATAACTCAAATGATGACAAATTGAAATTATATGTCATACAATGGAGATGGTGGCTCCATCACTCGTTTTTGAGCGAAGTTTCAAAGACGAGCGCCCAGTCCAGCCATTTATGACCCTTCAACCAAGTCGTGGACTCTACCTTTACCTCGAGATCTTGAAAGTCGCCTTTGAAGACGCCATCGTCACGGATGATGAAGCACAGATTTTGCATGTACTCGCAAGATGCTTTGGCGTTGCCCCAAGCGATACAGCAGAGTGTCGTTCTATCGTGGCCAATGAAATCCCCAGCCCTTTTACCGAAGAGGACGATTATGACGGGCATCACATGGGGGACGTAACGACCTACCAGTCCGCATTGATTGCAGCTCTAGACGACGACATCATCTCAGAAGATGAATGGGCTATGCTCGACCACCTTCGCCGAATTATTGGGCTTCAAGAAGACCAACACGGTCTGATTGAGGAAGCCATACGAGCGATGAGCGAAATTGATGCTCAGGGTCGTAGGAGAATTGAACGGCTCGACCGTTTTCTTACCGTCTGCCCCTTTAATTGAGTCCTGAACAACGCCTCTGTGAAAGCACTTTTTTGTGGGGGCAAAGGGACAACTATTAGAAAGGGTCTGCGTAAGGGCGAGGCAATACACAGAGTGTATCAGAAGGTATACCTATGAGCCCAAGCGACGCCATATATTCGAAAGTTGTAGCCAGAGACCCCGACCAACCAGAATTTCACCAAGCCGTGAAAGAAGTTCTTGAATCCCTTGAGCCCGTGCTCGAGGCGAATCCTGAATACATTTCAGTCGTTGAGCGCGTTGTTGAACCAGAACGTTTGATTCATTTCCGTGTTCCTTGGGTTGATGATTCAGGAGTCGTCCAGGTCAATCGTGGATTCCGAATTCAATTCAACGGTGCTATTGGACCCTACAAAGGAGGCCTACGATTCCACCCAAGCGTCAACGCTTCAATTTTGAAGTTCCTCGCTTTTGAGCAAATTTTCAAGAATTCTTTGACCGGTCTACCAATGGGTGGCGGAAAAGGTGGTTCTGACTTCAATCCGAAGGGTAAGTCTGACGGTGAGGTCATGCGTTTCTGCCAATCATTCATGATGGAATTATGGCGCCACATCGGCCAAGACTGCGACGTGCCAGCCGGAGATATCGGTGTGGGCGGTCGAGAAATAGGTTACATGTTTGGAATGTACAAGCGTCTACAAAATGAATTCCAAGGCGGCGTCCTGACAGGAAAAGGCCGTGCGTACGGTGGTTCCTTGATTCGTCCAGAAGCAACCGGCTACGGTTTGGTTTATTTTGCTCGTGAAATGCTGGCAACCAAAGGGAAATCCTTCGAAGGAGCACAGGTCTCCATCTCAGGTTCTGGAAACGTCGCACAATTTGCATGTGAGAAAGTCCTGGACCTCGGAGGTGTACCCGTAACCATGTCCGACTCCTCCGGATGGATTCACGACTCTGAGGGAATTGACCGAACCAAGCTCGCATGGATCATGGACCTCAAAAACAACCGCCGTGGACGAATTTCTGAATACGCAGATGAGTTTGCATCGGCAACCTTCACCGCAAGTGCACCAGAACCTTCACTCAATGGACTCTGGGGAGTTAACGTTGATGTTGCGCTACCGTGTGCAACACAGAACGAGTTGAACGGTGAAGAAGCCAAACTTCTCGTTGCCAACAAAGTGATTGCAGTGGGCGAAGGTGCAAACATGCCCTGCACACCCGAAGCAGTTGAGGTCTTCCAGGAAGCAGGTATTCTCTTTGCACCCGGTAAGGCGAGCAATGCTGGTGGTGTCGCAACATCTGGACTTGAAATGTCACAGAATTCACTGCGATTGTCTTGGACGCGTGAAGAAGTTGACCAACGCCTTGAGGGCATCATGATTGAAATTCACCGCAATGCAGCAGAGACCGCAAAGAAATACGGTCGTGAAGGAGATTATGTCTTCGGTGCAAACGTGGCAGGATTCCTCAAGGTCGCCGAAGCCATGATCGCTCAAGGCGTCATTTGATTCGAACCATTCTCGTCCGTGAATTCGGCGGTTGTTTCAGTTTCAAACAGTGCTGGCCATTTTCGTTTTATGGAGCGGAACATCACTCTTGAAAGGACCATTGAAGCCATCAAAAAGAGAATTGATGTCCACCAAGGGGTACTATCGTTCGTAACCAAGAGATAGGTTAGAACTAGGATACCGATGCCATATACTGCCCGAAAGGCAGAGAATATCAAGAATCCACGCATCCAAGGATTTGACCACAATCTTGTCCTTATGGAAGATTCCTTGGTCACACTGCTCACGCTTCAGCCTTGGAAATGTCCGTAGTATTGCTGCGTGTACCGCATGGCGTCTGCCGGAGGATAGCCTTGTGCGAGCAAACTGTTGTAGTAATCTCGAGCAGGGTCGGGTTGTACCGCAGGACCGGGTTGTACCGCAGGACCGGGTTGGGCAACACTCTGAGCAGGATTGTACTGCGCCACAGGGTCAGCGTAGGCCTGAACCGGCGGCTGACCGTACATCGGTGTGCCACCAGGCTGTGCACCAAAATCAGGCATGGCAACATTGGCTGCCTGTCCCCATTCTTTCGACTCGTCACCTTTGCGACGTCGCATCAATACACCGGCCAAAGCCAATACGATCACAAGTCCAATGCCGCCGCCGACGATGACCGTCGATGAAGCCATCAAACTCTCTTCGTCCTTAGGCTCTAATATCCATCGAGTTGGGTCTTTTGGATAGGCATCTGCGCCCATTTCCAATCCCCAGTCATTGGTTTCATCCGAATAGCCGTCACCATCGGTATCGAGACAGCCAATACGGTCCATCGTTGAATTTCCATACGCAAGCGGGCATGCATCCGCACCGTTTTCCATTGTCCATGTGGAATCAGCATCAGAGATGCCATCACCGTCGCTATCAAGGCAGCCAAAACGGTCAACAGTTGACGTGCCAAGAAGTGTAGGGCACGCGTCGGGATTCTGTCCCTCCGGATTGTCTCCGTAGAAATCAAGATCCTGGTCGGACCATTGTGTTGGGTCTGCCATGAAGGCATCGGCTCCATTGCCGGGGAACCAATTGCGGTCAGGGTCAGGGTCAGAATATCCGTCACCGTCACCGTCTTTGCATCCCAGTCGGTCCTCTGTCGATGTTCCTGCCAAGAGTGGACAAGCATCAGCATCAACGCCGGTTGGGTTGTCGCCATAACCATCACCATCACCGTCTGCCCATTGCGTCGGTTCATTGGGGAAGGCGTCTTGGAGGTTGTACCATCCGTCACCATCTTGGTCAGGGCATCCGGTCATTCCGTTTTGCCACGATGTACCTGCTTGAGTAGGGCATGCATCTTGAGCGATAATGTCTGCGCGGTATTCTCCTGGCCATGATGGATTGCGATCATCCCATGTCTGATTGCCCCAATTGTCTCCAAAGCCATCTTCGTCAAAGTCCGACCATTGTGTCGGGTCTTCAATGAAGGCATCGCCACCATCCTCAGCAGACCACATGGCGTCGGTGTCTGAGTATCCGTCACCATCGCTGTCAAGGCATCCCATTCGGTCAAGGGTTGACGTGCCAGAACTTGCCATACAATCGTCAGGCGTGATGCCTTCGGGGTTGTCTCCGTATCCGTCACCGTCCGCATCGCTCCATTGACTGGGTTCGTTCACAAAGTCATCATCGACGTCTGCCCAACCGTCTCCATCCTGGTCAGGACAAGCATTCTTGCCACCCATCGTTGAATTTCCTGCTTGATTCGGGCAATCATCGAAGTTATCCGACCATGCGTCACCGTCACTGTCAAGGCAGCCTTCCTCACCGAGGGTTGAGGTGCCTACTGTAGTCGGGCAATCATCACTGACATCAGCGAAACCGTCGCCGTCATCATCTTCATCTTCATCGGAGTCACGGCAACCGTCGCCATCAACATCTGTGACCGTGTCCGATTGCCACGTTGGACGAGGTGGTTGGTAATCAGAACGAGGGCAAGAGTCGACGTCGTTTGATATGCCGTCGTTGTCCATGTCGTCGTCTTCAGAACTGTCTTGGCAACCATCTCGGTCCCAATCGCTTGAATTGGCAGGGTCGTTGAAATCTTGAGTGGAGGCCCAATTGGCTTGCCCTCCTCTGGGACAATCATCGGGGGAATTATCGGTAATGCCATCGTTGTCATCGTCGGAGTCGCATGCATCGCCTTGATTGTCGCCATCGGTATTTCCTTGGCCGGGGTTCACCACATTGGGGCAATTATCACTCACATCAGGAATGCCATCAGCATCGCTGTCGGTCTTTTTTGACGGGTCCATCGCCCAGACGAAGACATCCCACCCACCCGTACTGGTGACGGTAGTGCTATCCTTTGTAATCGTTGCAGGACTCGGTCCAGCGAAGGACCCAATCACCGTGGCAATGTCGGAAGAATTGACCGCAAGGTCCCACCCAACTTCGAGACTTGTGCTACCAGTAACATCAAGCCAGGCCCAACTGCCAGAACTGCTGAGTCCCCCAACGAGAACGTCAGCGTTCAAATTCGCCCAACTGCTACCGGTGCCAGTCACCGATTTTGTGCCACCGCTGAATGTGCCATCGAGGAAGAAGGATGAGAGGATGATTTCACCACGGGAGGTGACTTCCATACCTGCGAGGCTGTCACCTGAACTTGAACCTCCGGTTGCAGCCCATTGATTGGATGGCGTGGCTCCTTCCTTGATGAAGAAGAGGTCAGCCCCGCCTTTGTTGGCGGTAATGGACCATCCATTTTTGGCCATGGTGCCTTCAAAGGACCCTCCCACGTAGAGATTTCCGTTACTGTCAAGGGCCAAATTTGACACGGAAACAGCTTGATTTGGGATGCCGTATCCAGTGATGCTTTGGAAGGAACCCGTGCTTGAGAGTTTGACAATAAAGGAATCTTGAGTCCCTACGAGACTGTAACTATTGGTGCCAAAGAGGACATTATTCTGGGTAAGGCCCGAGACATGGATGTCGCCGTTACCATCAATGATGACATCGGTGACAGATTGTGCACCAATTCCACCACCGCTGACTGCCCACTTGAGCGCACCATTCATACCGTCAAGTTTGGCGACGAATATTTCTTGATTTGAAACGTTGATGGTGGTTCCACCAAAATCTGTTTCACCTGAAAAGTATCCAGCGACCACTACGTCGCCAAACCCGTCAATGACAATGGCTTGTGGTATGCTTTTGTCGGTTGAAGAATTGGGAAGTGTTTGGAAGCCTTTTGCCCACATCCAGTTTCCAGTAGGATCTGCCGATGCTATGAAACCGTCAAACTGAACGGACGTTGTGAGCGTAGTTTGTCCGAAACTAATTGGGCCGTACATGTAACCAGCAACAATCGGCATACCCGCATTGGAGTCCACATCTGAGAGGAAGGAAACTCCTCCCTGTGAATGGTCGGCACCAACGAGATAATTCCAACTTCCGCTGTTGTCGGCGGATGCAAGATAAAACTCATTGCCGTTGCTAAACGGCGAAGTGGCTTGGAGTGATTGCGTTCCAAAGGTGATGGTTTGTGCTGAGGAATTGAAGTCTCCGGCCACGAAATATCCGTTATCTGCGGCTTCGATTGAGCCAGAGAATTCGTCATGCGTGCTCGAGCCTCCGCTTGCTAGGAATACCTCTGGAGAAGTTGAGCGACCAGAGGTCTGCGATGCCTCAATGTCTTCGTGTAGTACGGGTAAGCCGACGGGCTGTTGGATGGTTGCTGTCCCGATGACGCTCACGAAGAGGAGTGCGGTCAAAATCAATGCAGTCGCGTAGGAGGTGCTTCGCATGATTCGCTGCTAATCACCAAAGGCCATCAAGCCTTTGTTGATTCGTTTGAACGGGTTCACTCAATGTTTGAATCAAGGGCCAGTAAATCACTGTCCCCTGCATCCAAAACGGTGATGGTTGAAACTGAGAAGGGCTTTCCGCAGGCAATGCCCAATTCTCGGTTGACCATGCGGGCACGGTGCATCGTTACTTCGGGGTGAGCGGCTCGCAGAGCGTCCAGGTAATCTTCGGGGCAATTTGCTGCCACGATGATCATTTTTGCTCCTCCTTCTTCACAAGCATCTTTGGCTTGGCGTTGTCCAAACAACAGGTTTCCTGTTGCGATTGCATTTTTCAATTGTCGGCTTAGATCCATTTTTATTCCTCCATTCTCCACATGTGTTTCTCATGGTTGGAACATCATTCTTCAGGGATGTAATACAGTGCAACACTACCGGTTCCCAAGGAAATGGGTTGACCCACGATAATGTTCTCAGCAACACCCGTCAAGTAATCCTTCTCTCCGATAATACCTGCCTTGAGCAGGTGGTTGACGGTGACTTCGAAAGCCGCACGTGCGAGGATACTGTGCTTCGTACCCGATACACCGTGTCGTCCAATTGCACGGACTTCACCTTCAGAGGTCATCACGTCGGAAACCATGAGCAGGTGACGAACGTCAACTTCGAGACGAGCGCCATCCAACGTCAATTGGAGTTCGTTGATGATGGCTTGACGAGCAGCCTCAATACCCAAGTAATTGTAAATTTCAATGATGTTGTTGGTGTAGGTGCGAGCGCGGTCAATATTCTCCAGCTCGCTCACTCGTTGAAGGTTGCTTCCAATGGTCGAAAGGTAGTATTCACCCGTTTTATCATCAAGTTGAACGTTAGCACGCTCAATACCGGGGATACCTTTGAGACGCATGTCGCGAATCTTCTCTTCAAGTTGAAGTAGCATCGTGTATGATGGTGGGTTATCAGCAAGTTCTGCCAGATCGGTCTCGTCGTGAACACCTGGAATCAGGGTCAACGTTGACGGGTTCTTTTCCTTGTCAGGTTGTACAAAGAGACGTGTGGCTCGCTCGAGTTTGTCCTTGACTTCACCAGGCGACATGCCTTTTTGCTTCAGGTTGGTTTTGTTCAACTTCAAGACAAGTCGTCGCTGTGCTACGTCGGTATCGAGGCTGGCAATGTTGACCGTTGTGGTGACTTCGATAGCGGCTGCTAATTTCTTGGCGGCATTACCGTCAGTCTTCTGCTTGTCCAGCATACGGATGGTCATGGTTGGTGTTTGTGGGACCTTACGGGCGTCCACAATCTCAATGATACGTGGAAGACCTTGAGTGACGTTCACCGTTGCGACACCAGCATAGTGGAAGGTACGCATGGTCATCTGTGTTCCAGGTTCACCAATGGACTGAGCGGTAATGATACCTGCTGCTTCGTAGGGGTCAATACTGGCCTTGTTGAGCGCAACAATGGCTTCGTTGATGACCTTCTTCGCTTGGGGCTTGGTCAGTTTCTTCTTACCACGTTGGTGGCAAGCGATGGTCAAATCTGAAAAGATTCGGTTGGTGAATCGCTGTGAACCTGCCTCTTCTGCAGCTACAACAAGTGACTTGTAAACGGGGTCGCCTGCGAGCTCGTCTTCCATCGATTGCAACTTTGCCTCGACTTGATAGGTCTCGAGGTCAGCCACAGTCTTTGCGCGTGTTCGTCGGGCAGTGCGTCGTCCAGACATACGGACCTTGGTAACTGGTCCTCCAGTATCTCCATCTCCGTCACGACCTTTTTGGGTTGCAGCGATGATGGTGGAATGGATGTTTCCTGCAGTTTCGGAATCGGTTTCGCAAATCTTAGCGATGTCGTTCTGTGTCATGATTTTGACATCATCCCACTTTCGGTCATCCGCCAAAGCATGGGCGAAATTCTCATCAATGCCCAAATCCATGAGCTTCTTCTTGGTTGCACTCTTGACGACCATCAGTTTTCACCTCCTGCGTTCTCTTCTTCGAATTCCCAACCGCCAAGGTCTTCCTCAACAGTTTCACGTTCGAACGATTCGTTGTCCATCTCAAGACCGCCTTCGGTGCCGAGAGCGGCATCGACGATCACGTCGATGTTGAACGGAGAGCCGTGCACACCACGTGAGGGGTCAATACCGTCTTCACCGTAGCTAAACTGGATGATACGGTTTGCAGTGTTACGCACGGAGAGCATGTCGTCATCGTAGACCTTCAAGTCGTCCATAGCGTTGATGAGTCGGCGTTGCATGTATCCTGACTTTGCAGTACGGACAGCAGTATCGACCAGAGACTCACGTCCTGAAACTGAGAGCATAAAGAACTCCGTCGGTTCAAGACCACGCTTGAATGATGAGGCGATGAAACCACGGTCAAGTGCACCCCGTCCTCCACGCTTGAAGTGAGGTAGAACACGGTCGTCGTATCCACGCTCAAGACGCTTTCCACGAACCTTTGCTTGACCGATTGAAGCGGCCATCATGGTGAGGTTGTCCATTGAACCACGAGCACCGGAAATTGCCATGTTGACAGCGGCGTTGGTTGAACCCGATTCATTGAGTTCGTCCTTTGCAGCGTCACCAGCTTCTTGCTTTCCTTTGTCGAGCATTTGCATGATGTTTTCTTCGAGGGTTTCACGAGGCGTTCGTCCAGGACGTGCTTCGTAGCCCTTGCCGTTCTTACCGAACTTCTCGAGTTCTGCGTTGACTTCGTCTTGTGCACTGGAATTTGCAGCATTGATGGCTGCTACGGCTTCATCAGAGAGGTCTTCATCATCAATTCCTGTCGTGAACCCAAGGGAGGTACAGGCTGCGATTGAAAGTCGAGTGAACTCATCAAGGAACTTTGCTCCAAGTTCTGGACCGTTGGTTTGAACGATAGCGTCCAAAAGTCGTCCATCTTCTGCACCGATGGCTCGCTTGTCGAGCGTTCCGTCAACTGCACCGTCTTTGACAACCACCATGTCGTTAGAACGACTGCGGAAGCGAAGGTGGATGTTGTCTGGGACAATCAATGAAATCAAATCATGTCCTCGGAATGAGGCATTGCCGTCAGCATCCTTGACCACTTCAGGCAAGTTGCCCGTGTAGTTGATGTTACCAAGCATCTCCAATCCATGTGCTTGACGAATCAAGGTTCCAGGTCGTGAAAGCAAGTATGCGCCGGAAATGTGGTCGTGAATACCGCCGATCACCGCACCGCCGTAGCGAGGGGTGAGAATGTGTTCTTGAACACGCATCAAAATCTTGGCTTCTGCGCGGGCTTCTTCGGACTGAATCACGTGAAGGTTCATCTCGTCGCCGTCAAAGTCAGCGTTGTAGGGCGTACATACGGCCAGATTGAAACGGAAGGTATGACCTTCCATGACTCTGACTTCGTGGACCATCATCGACATCCTGTGAAGTGATGGTTGTCGGTTGAAGATGGCAACATCTCCGTCGATCAAGTGACGCTCAACCTGTAGACCTGGCTTAGGATTGCCGTATCGGTCAACGGTAGCAAGGCGGTCTTCAACGTTGGTTCGCTCTTCGGTCCATTCATCGAAGGGACTGCCACAGTGCGGGCAGGTGACTTCGAGAGCTTCTGGGAAGGGTTCCTGCTTGGGTTTATCGGCCTGAGCCAACTCATGCATCCATCGGTAGTGGAGAACGGCCCGAGGATCGTCTTCTGCAAGCATTTTTCCGTTTTCGTCGACGCCTTGCAGGTTCAGAAGTGTCGCATTGTCATTGACGGTATAGGTCACTTCTTCGAGACTTTGGTCCATGCCACTCAGCGAAATTTGCTTCTGAATGACCAAACCGGGTAGGAAGTTTGGTGCGGGCATCACTTGGTGCAGGTCAGGGCGAAGGGTTGTCTCTTCGTTGCAGTCAGGGTTGTGACAGCGGAAACCTGCGTTGATGAGGCGACTGCGTTGATTGATTTTCACACGGCGTCCATCGCCACGGATGATGTAGTTGACACCAGGGTGAACATCGGGTCCACGAAGAATCATTTGTCGCATTTGTTCTCGGTTACGTGATGTGACACGGATTGGAACGGTGAGTTCCTTGGCGATCTTTTCTGGAACACCAACTTCGTTAACGCTGAGGTATGGGTCAGGTGAAATCACTGAACGTGCACAGAAGTTAACACGCTTTCCGGAGAGGTTGCTTCGGAATCGTCCTTCCTTGCCTTTCAATCGCTGTGTCAGCGTTTTGAGGGTACGTCCTGAGCGATGTCGCGCAGGTGGAATTCCTGATGTTTGGTTGTCGAAGTAGGTCGTGATGTGGTATTGCAGCAATTCCCAGAGGTCTTCAACGATGAGTTGAGGTGCACCAGAGTCACGGTTTTCACGAAGTCGTTGATTGATACGGAGAACGTCAACCAATTTGTGCGTCAAATCGTCTTCTGAACGGTCGCCGCTGTCCAAGGTGATGGATGGTCGCACCGTAATTGGTGGAACAGGCAAGACTTTGAGAACAATCCATTCTGGGCGGTTTTGCTTGTCCATACCGATGAAAATGAGGTGCTCGGGTGGAATGCTGCTCAACCATTCGCGAACGTCACGAGGGTTGAGTTTTCGCTCAGTAGCAGGGTTTTCATGCTTCTCTTTGAAGGTCGTAGGTTTGTCGAGGATGATCTTACCTTGGGTTGCGCCACAGTGCATGCACACCTTTCGCTTGGTTCCAGAGGTGACCTTTTCAACTTCCTTGATGATCTTTGAGAACTCAGTTGAACCCACACCGTGCTTTGTGATGACATCACGAATTCGGTTGCGGTAGTAATCTTGTTCTGCTTGTTCATCGTTTCCGGTAGGGCCAGTTCCTGGCTCGCTGTGGAGCAGGATGTGGCTGCAACTGTTGCAGGTTGCCTTGAGAGCGGTCTTGATGAGGCTCACAAATCCGATGTGAATCACAGGCAGTTCAAGTTGGATGTGTCCGAAGTGACCAGGGGAGTCTTGGTACTGACAGTTATCGGTTGGGCACAGCAAACCGGGTTCGATGACACCCATGTGCGGGTCCATCAGACCTTGCTTGTAGGCGTGACCGTCGTCCTTGTAGGTGTCTGCAGTTTTGACTTCAACTGCTGACATCTTCTTAATTTCCAAGGGGTCCATCAGGCCAAAACGAATCTGTGCGATTCGCTTTGGAATCATTGTACTCTTTCTGCTCATTTTCGATCCTCCAGTTCAAGGCGCATGGCCACTCCTAAACTCTTCATTTCGTCCAGAAGGAGCTTGAATGCATATGAAGTCTGTACCTTGTAGACTTCAGCGCCATCCCCGTGTATCGGGCTGACGTAGGTACCACGCTTCGGGTCGTACCAAGCGATGTGACCGGATTGGGCACAGACATACATGTCAATACCGTCCGACTCATCCAACAATCGGTCCTTGATGACCATTGATGCACCGTGTGCGATGAGACAGTCACGTTCCATCTCACCGAATCGGAGACCACCTTGTCGGGCACGGCCTTCGGTCGGTTGGCGGGTGAGGATTTGAACACGGCCACGGGAGCGAGCGTGAATCTTCGAACTCACCAAGTGGTGCAGGCGTTGGTAGAAGATGCATCCGACGAAGATATCGGCGGGGTATGCCTCGCCAGTCTCTCCGTTAATCATCATCTCACGGCCGGTGTGATCCATGCCGTTACGAACCAATCCGTCACGCAGACTGGATTCCTTTTCACCACGGAATGCAGTACCGTCAATGCGACGTCCTTCCATAGCACCAACTTTGCCACCGATCATTTCGAGAACGTGTGCAACCGTCATTCGTGATGGAATGGCGTGAGGATTGATGATGAGGTCAGGAACTACACCGTCTTGAGTAAAGGGCATGTCTTCCTGGTTTACCAAGCGTCCAATGACACCTTTTTGTCCGTGACGTGAAGCGAATTTATCGCCGACTTCGGGAACTTTGTGGCTTCGGACCATGACACGAACAAGGCGACCGGAGTCGAGTGATTCTGTCACATAGACGTTGTCAACCCATCCCTTTTCACCGTGGCGAACAAGCATGGATGATTCACGGCGTTCCTGTGCCATCAAGAAGGCACCACCAGAGGTTTCTTCGAGGAAGCGAGGAGGGCTGGTCTTTCCAACAAGGACGTTGCCGCCTTCAAGAGAAGTTTCCGGGACGGGCAATCCGTCTGCTTCAAGGTGCATGTAGGCTTCTGGAGTCTTGAGGCCCTTGATTTCCTGCTTGGAGCTGCCGGGCTTTTCGATTTCTTCAACTTGGCCACCAGGGAAACGACGACGTTCTGCGTTGTAGGTTCGGTTGAATGTCGAACGTCCAAGTGCTCGGTCGATGGAGCCCTTGTTCATGATGACTGCGTCTTGCATGTTGTATCCGTGCAGAGACATGATGGCTACGATGAAGTTCTGACCACCGGGGCGGTCGTCGAAGTTGGTGGTTGCCATAGCTTGCGTTTTGGTGATGGAGCGTTGAGGGTAGTGCAGGATGTGCGCTCGTGTGTCGGGGCGCATTCGATAGTTTGCACTCGGTAGGCCGAGCGATTGCTTGACCATGGCCGTACCACCGGTAACACGAGGTGTTGAGTTGTGTTCTGGGTAAGGGATGAGCGAAGCACAGACACCGAGGACGAGTTGCGGGTCGATTTCGCAGTGCGTGTGTTCTGAAGAGTATTCCAACGGCACGTCAAATTCGGTGGTTTCCCAAAGACCGTTTGGCAGGCAAACATTCGCACGCAAGTGTGCGACTTCTGCTTGTGCTTCTCCAAGGTTCATCCATTCGATGTCTTCGTGCTTGATGACTCGGCCGGCTAGACCAGCGGAGTCGCCTTCCGGTACCATCTCGGGTAGGACGTAGGGTCGTGGAGCGATGTAGAGGTCTTCTTCTTCCTCAGCATCGACCCATTCAACGACCCCTTCGATGACAAGTGAACGGAAGTTCATTTCACCGTTGTTGAGGCGTGCGAGGTGGTCTTGTGTCAGGCGAGGTGCGCCATCATAGAGGATCAACAACGGTCGGAGAATTCGTCCTTTGTCAGTGTTGATGAAGATGTCCTTGTTCTCGGAGTCGTGGCGGATGGACACTTCTGAAGGAATAACACCGCGACGGCGTGCAGACTTGAAGTGGTCAACGAGTTTGACACCGCGCTTGTGAATTCCGTAAATGTCACCGTTGACGTGAATACGGTCACCATCAGTCCAATCGTCGGGCTGATAGACGTCGAGTTCGTCAAGGCGCTCGCGAATTTCAACTTCGTCGATGTTCTCAGAGATGTCAATCATCTGAGCAGCGTTCTTGACCAAACCACAGTTTTGACCCTCAGGGGTCTCGTTAGGGCACAATCGTCCCCATTGAGTAGGGTGCAGGTCACGTGCTTCAAAGTGGGGCTGGCTACGAACCAAGGGAGAGGTGACACGGCGCATGTGGGAAAGAGCAGCGAGGTAGGTTGTACGGTCGAGTAATTGGCTAACACCAGTGCGTCCACCGACCCAGTTTCCTGTGGCCAAGGCGTGCATGATCTTTGATGTGAGGACATCGGGGCGAAGACACGAGGTAATCTTGAGTTCTCGCTTGCGGTTGTGATGTCGCTCAAGTTGATACTTGAGGTCACGAGCGAGTTGTCCAGCGGAAACACGGAACAGGTCTTCGATGAGGTCACCGGCGAGGCGGACACGCTTGTTGGCGTAGTGGTCCTTGTCGTTAGGGTCACGGCCTTCAATAGCCATCTCGAGAACTTGGCGAACGATTCGGCCGAGGTAGATGGCCTTCTTTTCGCGGTCTTCGGCTTGGTCGCCAAGGTGAGGGAGCAATTCGCGGTCGAGCAATTGGTTGACACGAGCTTCTCGGTATTCCTTTTGCTGGCCAGCGGCAAATTTCTTCTCAAGCCACTGGTGGCTTTCTTCAGTGGTCACGACTTTGTATTCTTCGTTGTCGTTGACCTCGTTGATGTTGGCCACGATAAACTTGAATGAATCGGTATTTCCTGCAATGGCCTGGAAAATTTGCTGGTCGTTTTCGACTCCGAGAGCACGCATGAGCATGACGACAGGGATGGCAGTGGTTCCAGCGGTGCTGATCTTGACCATCAGCATACCGTCACGGCGCTTTTCAACAGTCAGCGGCTTTCGCATACCGTCTTTCTGAGAGAAAATCTTAGCGACTTCGGTTTGCTTTGCATAGCGCTTGTTGATTTCAACGGTGACGCGGTTTGGGGCCAAGTCTTCCATTGAGATGAGGACACGTTCGGTACCGTTGATGATGAAATAGCCACCTGGGTCAAGTGGGTCTTCGCCTTTCTTTTGCAGCATTTCGTGCCAGGTAGTTTTGTCTTCGTCCGATGTTGTTGGGTTGAGGACGCGGTCTCCAGCGATGTGTTTTGCGTGCAGGTTGCAACGCTCTGAGCGGACCATGATTGGCATGTTGCCAACAGCGACACCAGCCTCAGTAGGCGATGGTACACCGTTTCGCTTGATGGTGAAGTCAATGGTGACGGGGGACATGTAGGTTAACTTGCGCAGGCGGCACTCCATTGGAGTGGACGGGTTGAGTGCACCGTTTGCTTCCTTAACAGTGGGTTGGCCGAGTTTGACATTCTTCAATCGGATGACAATGTCTTGCTCAGCGACGTCGAGTTTGATGTATCCTCCTTCGTCGTCGTTGAAGTCTTCATCGGTTCCTACACGGATGTTGCGGATGATGCGCTCCATGCGTGAAAGCGAGGATTCTGATGCGGGGATACAGTCGTTGTATGATGCGAGTTGGTGGTTGACCAAGCTGCGTTCTTTGAAAAATGCTTGAATGATTTCCTGCATGGTATCCTCTCCTCAGTTCCCCTCCACAATGAGCCGGTACGCAATGCTTTGTCCGGCCGATGGGGAGCGGCGGATGACCTTGAGCACACGGTCGGCGATCCAACCAGCAGCCAAGGGCTTGTGGTCCGGATTTGCTTGGAGATGGGCGTTGTCTTCTGATTCACAGACTTCTTTGATGACCTGGACAACGGGGTCGGTGATGAGGATTTTGGGCAGGAGTTCCTTGGCCAAACGGTCTTCGCCGGTTTCGGGGTCGGGCTGAATCATTCGCCACGGAGCGAGTTCTTCTGTTTCGATGGCGAGTTGTTCTTCGGGAGAAACGTTGGCTGGTCCAACGAGTTCTTGATGGGGGACAAGTTCGTGGTTGAGGGCATTGAACCGAGAGGTAATCTCGGGGCGGTCCATATCGTCCACGGCTTTGGCACGAATGGTGATCTTCGTGCTCTTTTTTGCTGCTCGGCGTCGGGAGCCTTGTTCAGCGATGATCTGCATGGTGGTGATGAATTCTTCAGCGTCTTTGGAAATGCCAAGTGTTGATGCGACATCGTCGTGAGACATGTTCTTGATGTCGGTCATGTTTCGGTCGGTGGCAAGTTTGTGGGCGTATTCTTCAGAAACGCCGAGTTCCATTAACCGCTTTTTTGTTGCACTCTTTACTACCATTTCGTCACCCCGCGAATGCCCTACTGCACCGAGCCGGTAGCGTTGTCAGGCGGGCCTGACGGGGTTCGAACCCGCGACCATCGGATTAAAAGTCCGACGCTCTACCTGACTGAGCTACAGGCCCAATGTAGCAACTTGGGCTTTTTGTCCGACCGACATGGTGTTCTTATACGTTTCGGGATGCAATTGAGCCATGCGCTCCGCCCCCTTCCGATGTAGGTGATACGGATTACTTCCCTAAGAAGTGTTCTATTGAGCAAAAATCGCACATTTGCACTGATTGACACGTGCATAGAATGATGATGGGAGCACCCTTCGAGGGATTTATGAGAGGGCCTCATCACTTCGAAGAGGCCGATGCCGAGGCAGAAATCAACCGGCTTGACAGGGTGGCTCAGTCCCTCAGTTGGACCACACCTTTGGGACAGCGATTTGACTTGGACCTTCCACCAACTGTTTACCAGCCTCGAGAAGATACCAATCTTCTCGCAGAGGTCCTCAATACCTCCCGCTTGCCTTCGCAAACCAAGGCGCTTGAAATTGGGTGTGGTACAGGGGCAATCTCTCTTTTTGCCGCAAGTCTTGGGTGGTCCGTCACCTCCTGCGACATCAACCCCTATGCGGTTGCTTGCACCAAGGGACACGCTGAGAAATACGGTTACTCAATCCGTGTGTGTGAGGGCGGGCCAGGTCCGAAACAGGACGGCCACCCGCAACAGTGGATGGGGGACGAGCTTTACGACGTTGTCATGTGGAACATGCCATATCTCAGTCCACCCGAACCGGGGCAACCTGTCCTGGGTCCTCTTGAAGAAGCGGCCATGATCGACACGGATGATGTCGGACTGTATGCGCGTTTTCTCAACCTCATCGCAGGTGGCCAACTTCTGCGCCCGGGAGGGCGTGCCTACGTCGTCGTCTCAAACTTAGGAGTTGGCAGCAGAGCAGTCCCCCTCGCATGGCGAAAGGGTTTCGCTGCAAGGGTGGTGGGGCAATGTCAATTTGAAGAAGGTGAACTTCTGAGTGCTATCGCCTTGTGGCGTCCGTTTCCGAAGGCCAAAGTTGAGCATCATCCAACGCTTGAAAGCACGAATGCCTACCTGCTTGATGCTCATTACCCCTTAGGCTCCCGCGTAAGTGCACGTCATCAAAGCAAGGGAAGAGGGCGGCGAGGGCGTTCCTGGGTCTCACCTTCACGAGCGATTATGGCGTCATGGGTGGTCGCTATGGATGGCAGTATGACGCACTCAACAATGCATCAACTGCTCGTCGGACATCACGTACAAATGCTCCTGTGCTCTTATTCAGGTGCGGACTCAGATGCTTTTTGCCTGAAATGGCCTAACGATTTATTTGTTCGCTCTCAATATGGCTGGAACAAGTGCGGAGGTGTCCTCTTTGAGGCAAGGACTACGGGTACAAATCACCGTATCGTTCTTGGTTTGGGCCTCAATCTCGAGGGGGCAGAGCCTTTTGGTTCCCTGCACGAGGTACTTCCTGGTGTGCGTCACGATGAACTCATGAAGAGTCTTCACGCCATGGTTGCATCTCTTTTTGATACGACTGTGCCCGAGTGCTTGGCTGAAAACCGTTTTTACTTCGATGACCTTAAAATTGAGATTCAACGCGCAGAATCAAACCTTGGGCCCCTTATCTATAGAAATAAAACGAGCCATTTTTCAGACCTTGATCGTGCTGGTCGGCTGCTGGTCACCGAGTCCGAAGGCGAGGTTCTCGTTGACGACCCCGATGCTTTGATTTGGTCAGGCCTCTAACTCTGCGTCAAGAACCTCTGGTTCAGCATCAGATACATCTTCTTCCCGTTGGTAGAGTCCGTATGCAAGCAACAATGCGCCGAGGGGGAAGGGGATCATGTCGATCATGTACTTGCGTTCAATATCGACCTCAAGAGTTGCGGCGACTCCTTTTGTATCAACCTCGTAGGTGTAATAGCCTCCTTCTGAAATTGTAAATGTTTTTTCATGCTCTCCCTCACCTGCAATCTGCACGGATTCTGCACTGATGATGTTATCGCTTTCATCGTAGAGCACATATCGAACCGTCGATTCATTGGCGACAGCGATGTTGATGACAAATACGTCGCCGTTCATCATGGAGGCACCGTTCGTGTACGGAGGGTCCTCGTCGTTGAGTTGTATGGGTGTGACCCAAGCGTGCATGAATAAGGAGCCAAAGAGGATGGTCACGCCAGTGAGAATGAGTGCATCGCTCATTTTCATTTTTGGAGCCGTTCCTCCTCCTCCCATGGTGCTTGGACACATGCCCAGGCCATCAAAGTAATGTTCAGCCTTTGTGGCGTTTTGGTTTTTCAATTCCCATCCGCAGCCTCACCAAGCGAATTTTTCCGCTCGTTGTATAGGTCGTCATACCGTGACGCTCCAAAGCCGCCTCTTCACCGAGGGTCGCTCGCAAGACAGGTGTGTCTTCGTGAACAACACGAAGTATCATGACTCCGACATTCTCTTGATGCTTATCGTAGTCCGTACAGAAACGACGCGATGTCTCGGTTTCGGAATGGAAAAAATCCATGAGGCGTGGGGTTTTTGAAAGGCCAAGTTGCTGTACCAGTTGGTCCAATTTTTGCTCAATATCGTTTCGTGTCTTCAGATTTGAGGCACAGACCAAGCCGACCCATCTGCGCTTTCCCCGAAGCGCCTTTGTGAGTCGTTTGGCCATGTACGGCCCTAGAGGCAGGGCTTCATGAGTTTTCACCTCACTCATGACCATAGTATGAAAATGGTGGTCTGTCACGATAGACCGTGAGCGATGATGACGACCGCCCAAGCGGAGCACCCCCCGAGGGCTCTGGCATTGAGGCCTTGCAGAGTCAAGATGCATCTATTTGGGCATTGCTGGGCGTGCTTCTAAGCACTCGCACCCTCCCACACATTGTGATGGTTCTCGTGCTTTCATCGGTGCTTCATATCATGGCTTCAAGTGGCTTTGAAACCTTGAGTGCAATTGGTTTCATCTCGTTGTCTACTGGGTATTTTCTAACAGGTATGTTAGCTTCCAATGCCACCGTTCAACGTTGGACGACCTTGCCAGATACGACTGAAGACGATTCCAAGGGCCGTTTCAAGTCAATGATCTCATCCTTCCGAATCTGCCTCTTCCCCCTCCTTGCGAGCCTTTGTGCCGTCATCGGCCTTCAGTTATTGGTCAGTGAGAACGGAGCCTTGGGAGATTGGTCTTCATCGCTTCCACTCATCTTGAGCAGCCTCTTTGTGATTTGGGCAATCGTTCAGGGACGTAGTTTTGCAAAGTGGCTTTCTACCTTGGCTGCTCAACGCTTACCTCCTGCCGAAGAAGGAGAGGGCTCCACAACCGTGGCAACATCGGTAGCCTTGGTTGTGTTGGTTGTACTTTCCTACGTGATTTTATTCGTCTTTGAATTCTTGACGGACGGGGCGTCAACCCCCGCTGCGGTCATCGTTGAAAACATTGTATTTTACGCCTTTTTTGCAGCAATTTTTGCCGCCTCATTTTGGCTGACTCGCAACCAACGATCCGTCGCCGCTTCCCAACGTCATCTCCACCGCTTTTCCTCACGCTGGATGTTGCTTTCGCAAGCCATGGTCACCTGGCACCTACTCACCGTTTGGCGTCACTGGTCAATGACGCCCTCAAGTGCGGCGCTTTTAATCGAGGAATTATTGTTGATGATGGTCACCATTATCATGGCGATATGGAGTTTGACATCCCGTTCCTTCCGTTCATCGCTCCGATTGGTAAACACACAAAATGCCCTGCCAGTTGGCCTTGCTTTCGGTTATGCCTATGCTGGAAGTGTTGCCATGTTGACAACGGTTCTTGAGGACATAGGCAACGTCCTGATGGCGGGCCACATCATTGTCTTGTTGACCTTCATGTGGCTTCAACCCAAAGTACTCACTCAAGCCATAGGTGACCACGATGAGGGCGTCAAGATTCAACGGATTGTTGCAGAGGCGACTCCGGCACTTGAACAACCAGAAGTTGTTGCTGAGCCTTCCGTGACTCAAGAGGTCCTAAGGCAGGATCCAGATGCTCCTTCATCAACTTCAAGCGACATCGGTGACGATGTCACATGGTCCAAAAGCGAGCCTCAAACGCTTGCGGAAGGGGTTCAATGGGATGATGAAATTGAACTTTTGGACTGACTAACTGATGCCTGAAAGTAAGGTCACGACTCGGATGGTATCAACCAAGTCTTCGCTGACTCTCGCTCCGAGGATAACTTGAGCGTCGTTGTCGAGTGCGCTCGTGAAGAGGGCTGTTACTGCCTCAACTTGGCCAATGGTCATGCCCAATCCCCCCTCAACTTGAATCAAGCATCCTTTGGCGCCGCTGACATCCATGGCAGCAAGAGGCGCCTTGAGGGCTGATTCGAGGATTCCCTTCGGGTCGTCTGGACGGCCCACGCCGACCAGCATGGTAGCGCCGCCGACTTGGTCCACAATGGCTCGCAAGTCCATGAGGTCAAGATTGATGAGTCCCATGCGCATGAGGGTGCGAACCAAGCCATCGACGAGGTCTTCAATCCATTCAGCCCCCATTTGCCACATTTGTCCACGCTCCCTTGCTTGCCGTGCCAACCGTTCGAGCGAAAGGCGAACGGTGACATGGGCCACGTGCTCAAGTCGCTCAAGGCCTTCTTCTGCGATCGCAGCACGGGCGGGTTGGGACTCGAAGGGCAAGCCTGCTACTGCTAGAACAATAGCGCCAGATTGGCGTGCTTGTCGGGCGAATTCGTGCGCTGCACCGGTGCCAACCCCGCCCCCCAATCCGGTCAGGAGGATGACCAACTCGGCGGATTGGAACAATTGGTTCGTGAGGTTGGCTAAGCCTCGCATACGTTGCTCTGCGAGTGGAGGTAGGGCTGCACATCCGTTCTCGTCAAGGGCATGGCCGAGGCGCAGGACATGGATGTTCTCTCCTGTTTTGAAACTGGAATCATCGGCATCGACGAGTGCGAGGTGGGCACCCATGCCGCAGCGAAGATAGGCTTGGTGGGCCCATGAACATCCAATGCCACCGACACCTGCAACGAGGATGTTGGACGGGTCCATGCCACGCACTGAGGGTGGCATCTCAATGAACTTTGGTGTTGAAGGTCAATCGATGTAACGGAGGTAACGGCGGCGCGCATCCCTTGCCCATGCATTGTCTGGTTCAATCGCTAAGACTCTGTCATAATACTCAACAGCTGTTTCAAATTCCGAAAGATACCTTCCGTAAAGGTGGCCGAGGTTTGAGAGGACTGGGATGCATTCTTCGTCGCCCTTAAGCATGCTCAGTAGCATGGTTTCTGCAGCACCAAGCGATCCTTTGAGCATCAACTCTTCTGCTTCGTCCAATTGTTGCAATTGCTTATCGGAGAGGTCGTATGTATTCTCAAAGGCATGGTCAGACATGGCGCTCATGCTGGGCAACAGCCGATTCAACATGAACCCTTTCATGCCATCGCGGTGAGTCATTGCTGATGGGATGTTATATGCAGTTTGAAAAACATCACAAAAAACGCACTACTGCAACGCATTTTAGGTAGTGTTTTGCTGACAATGTTTAAGGAGTCTGCTCAAGTCGCAAAGCCATAAGGGTGAGGCTGTGCACAAAACTTCCCGCAAATACCGTACCACGCTGCTGGCTATGGTAGGGCTCTTGTTGCTTCTTCCTTCGCTCGCGTCATCCTATCACGGCGGCATCGGCGGCTCTCAAAGCCACCAGGGTTCCACCGGTCAAGTTGACATTGACGACGTCGCAAAATCAGGTTGTCTCTGCCACAATGAAGTCGCCGACAATTCGGTTCAAGTGATTTTGGACGATGTACCCTATGCATGGGCGCCAGGAGAAACCTACACGCTCGTCCTCCAACTCATCGGCGGACCGGATGCGACCGGCACCTACACCGCTGGCTTCTCCATGCGTGCATCGCTCGGCTCGCTCGCCAGCGACGAAGCACAGAACTGGGAAATCGATGGGTCACTCGACCCGCAATCATTGACGCACACCGAGGCCTCTGCAGCCAATGCAGACCGTTCATGGACGCTTGAATGGACTGCGCCAGCAGAGGCTGGCGCTGGTGCAGCAAACTTCTGGATTGCTGGTAACTCGGTCAACGGAGACCAAATACCCGGCGTTGAAGACCGCTGGAATCAGTTGAATTTTGCTCTCACTGAAGGCGACGAATCTTCAGCCGCGATGGGAACGAGAACACTCTTTGCCGGAGATGGTAACGTTGCCCCTCCCGAGCCCGCTCATCACGGTGTTGACCTTCACCACATGGGTGCCAAACTTCGCGCTCATTGGCTCGGACTCCTCGGCTTTGGTGCTGTCATCGGCGTCATCATCTTTGCCGGGCTTCTGCTTCGTTATGGCTTTTCCACGTCCTACCAAGGACGAAGCAATCAATTGCGATTGCGCTACAAGTTGAATCGACGAGGTGACCAATGATGGACGATACCATTACTTCCCTGCTTCGTGGTGTCGCCGACGGCTCAATCGCTGTTGATGATGCCCGCACTGCTCTCGAGGGAGCGGAACTGACCGAGGAGCAAATGTCGTCTGCTATTGACCACGGTGTGTTCAATGTCGCAGAGCCTGGAACGATTGTGAGCGCATCACTTGCTCCATCGGGCGCTTCTTACCTCACCATGTTCTTCCTCGCTTGGGGATTGTTTTGGATCTGCTACTGGAGTTTCTCCATGGTTTACGGCCTTGCCAAAGGATGGGATCAACAACAACTCTCCTTCCACTTGGCAATGACCTTTACCACCGTCATCATGATCGGTGTGATTTATCTCAAATACATTCTTCCCGATACGATCATCGTGAAACACGCCCAAAACAAATTCATTCCTGAGCACCAGAAAGACTGGCGAGAGTACAAGTGGTGATGATTTATGGCACGTGAATACGAACTCAAACCCGCACCGTCTGCAGAAGGAGATGGTCTTGCTGGAAGCACCACGAGTGTCAACCGACGCCAATTCCTTCGCTACGGTTTCAACACCGCTGCGGGTGTGTTGACTGCTTCCTTGGGTATTCTCGGCTTTGCCTCGATTCTCCTTCCCCCCGGTGCAACGGGCGGTGGTGACCTTGCCGTGCAATTTTGGGCCAAGGGGCGCGAAGACGAAGCATGGTACGGTGCAAAGCACTTGCAACCGATGACAAAATCTGACTTCAAGAACGAAGCAGCTCTCTCATCGACGGGAACCTCTGGTGCATCCGGTGTTTGGAACGGAGTTCCAGTGGTTGTGATGTACGTGGAGCACTCCAAGAATGCCGGCACGATTGAATCCAATGGAAAGGCACGTTTCCAGTTCACAGAAGGAATTGACGAGACCGGCAAATACGTCGGCCACTTCGAGGATTTAGCAGAAGCAGACCCACGCTTGATGCCGAGCGATGATCTTGTAATGGTCTTTGGCCGCTGCACGCATTTGTGCTGCATCCCTGGATGGCAACTCGTCTCCAATTCCTTTACTGAAGACTCTTGGACACCTGGCGGTGGTGATGATGGTGGTACCAAATTATTCTGTATTTGCCACTCCTCTCGGTTCGACCCGACCGTTTTGGAAATGAATACCAACAGAAACCGTTCCAACGGTGCAACCTTCCAATATGCCGGTATTCGTCGGTCGGGTGGTCCAGCGCCCGTGGGCCTGCCCATCATCCCCATCCAACTCAACGGTGATAACATCGAAGGCTTGCCAGATTACGTCGACTGGTACACATATTGTGACTGAGGTGAAGAAATGACAACAATGTTCTGGGTTTTGTGGTTCTTCATCGTCTTCCTCGTCCTTCTCGTGGCGTTTACGCTACGCAAGGAGAACGAAGAGATGCCTCGTCGTGACATCTTGCGCGCAGTGGAGTCCACCGGTAAAATGGGTGTTGCCGAGCGTTCATTCCTCTGGGTCTTCTCTTGGTTAGATACACGTTTCAGGCTTCAAGACTACTGGAACATGTCAAAGGGTGCGTATTACAACATGCATCGTCAAATGCCACTGACGCACGCTGAGAAATACAAACTCCGAATCATTTGGTATTGGTATCCTCTCTATTGCTTGGGCGGTATTTCCTTCCTTTCCTTCATCATCCTCGTCATCACGGGTACCGTGCTTGGAATCTATTACGTTCCTGGTGGTGAAGGTGACCCTTCCCCCGCCTATGCAAGCATGCAATACATCATGACCGAACTGCCCTTTGGTTACATCCTTCGTGCTGTACACCACTGGACCACTCACTTCATGGTAGCCAGTGTCTTCCTCCACATGTGCCGTGTCTACTTCACCGGTGCCTACCGCAACCCACGTGAACTCAACTGGCTCATCGGAGTGGCGCTCATGGCTCTGACCATCGTGTTCGGTTATTCCGGCTATCTTCTTCCATGGGACAGTCTTGCTTATGGTGCAGCCATCATTGGAATCAACCTCGCAAATTCGAGCCCGCTGGTTGGGAAATATGTTGCAACTCTACTGTTTTCAGGTTCAGAATTGACGCCACTTACCGTGACTCGAATGTATTTCATCCACGTGTTCATTCTACCAGTGATTGTCACAACCCTCATCATCATACATTTGTTCATCGTTTGGGTACAAGGCATTGCGGAGCCACATTGATACGGAGGAGTAATTATGGGATTAATCGACAACTTTGGCCGTGTAGCTTCGCTGTACATGGAAGAAAAAGAACAACTCCAAAAAGCGGAAGAAAAGCGTAAGCGTACCCGCACTGGACACGGGTTCTGGCCCCACGAGGTGTTGCGTGACAGCATCATCTTCGCATCCATGATCTCCATTTTGCTGTTTTATGCTTGGCTCATTCCGCCACCACTTCACGGTGCCGCCGACCCCTATGCGCAAGCAGGTTTCGTATTCCCTGATTGGTACGTTTTGTTTTCCTATGGATACCTACGCTGGGGTGAATACCTCCCACAATTCGTCGTTCCAACAGGATTTGTTGGTGAAATCGTAGGCCAACCTATGTTCCCATGGAACGCTGCATGGTGGGGCGCTGCTCTCACCGGAATCCCAGTCGGTATTCTCGCTCTTCCACCGTTCTTGGGAGGTCGTGAGAAGCGACCTGTTGAAGACCCGTGGTTTGCAGCTGCTGGAGCAGTATATCTCGCACACATTTGGTTCATTTCCGTGTTCTCAATCAACATCTTCCTCGAACTCTACGGCAAAAATCGGTCTGATTTCTGTAAGTTGGATTCACACGGCGACCTCTTATGTGGTACGAGAGAACCGTGGATTGCCGACGTATTCAATTCGATACCGTGGGTCATGACTGGTATTCTGATGTGGATTTGCGTTTACTTCATCGGTCGTGGTTTGCTCATCCGTGCATGGGGTACTGGATTTACCGTAGCCAAGAGTCGCCAGTTGATTGTCGGCGCCCTTATCATCTCCTCTGCTGCGACTGTCGCTACCTACGATACCTACGATAACGGATTCTGGGAGGCTAAGGGTCTCCTGACCATCAAGGATTACGGAGAATTGGAAGCCATGCGCACGCAACCGAGCGATGTTCATGTTCATGATGTCAATGAATTCACTGACGACCGTGGGTGGTCAGAAAGTGGTGTAGTGCCGACTGTGGCCTGGCTGGATTGGAATATCTATCAGCCCGCACGGTACATTATCACTGATTTCACTGATGCTAACGGGCACCAGGACGCTGCAAATGGCATTAACGCCGCAGCGGATAGCACCACCTTCGACGGAGGAGAAGGTTGGTCTGTTGCAGGCAGTTTCACGATCACAGAAGACGTGGATTATTTCCCAGAAGGCCACCCTGAAGAAGTTGAAAGCATCACTACTGACCTTTCCTGTGAGTTCCGTTCCTCGGAGCGCAAGATCAACGATGTATCTACGCAGACCATGGTGGCTACTACGCTTACAGTGACCAATGCTAACGGAAAAGAAGTCATTTCCTTTGCCAATTGCGAAGGCGCAACAATCGAGATGGCCGTTGGAACCTATGATTACACCTACGACGTCGTGGTTAGCGGTGCACTTGCACTCAATGAGAGTATCTCAACTGAAACAGCCTTTACCATCGCCAGTTTCCAACCCTTGTTGATTTGGGATGAGAATGCACCGGCCAGTCTAGCCGGTCACACCGTCAACCTCACCAATACCGAAGAAATGGCTCTTGGAGGAGATTCCTTTTCCTACATTGAAAACCCAACTTACCACCAGAACCCTAAGGCATTGGACGCCAAACTAACCTACGCCATGTTCATTCCTTGTGTGACCTTTGGAGCCCTGGTCTTTGTTTTGCTTCGATACATGGCACGCGGCTATGAGTTTGAAATGAACAAGTGCTATGGCTGTGACCTTTGTGATGATGCATGTCCTATCCGCCTGTTCAATGGTGGGGACAAACTCAACATCATTTACAATTCTTGGAACAATGAGGACGATGGCGTACCTCTCTACTCATGTCTCACCTGTACGGCGTGCACGAATGCATGTCCTCAACTGGTGGACTATGACTCCTATGTAGACATTCGACGCAGTTTGATTGTCGGCGGCCCTCAAGCAGAGATTCCTCACACTGTCCTCCAAGCCGTTCTTAACGCTGAGGCAGAGGAAGCAGCTGACGACGAATTCATCCCAACAGAAGACTACCCCATTACCTCCAACATCGGCTATTATCCAGGTTGTGTTGATTACTTGGACCAAGAGATGGTGTTCTCTCACGTCAATGAAGGTTCCATGAACCTCGGTGACACTACCACCGCAGCCTTCACGCTCTTTGAGGAAATGGAAACCGATGTTGCTTATCTTGGGCGTGACTTCCTCAAGTGCTGTGGTCACGACCAAAAGTGGCAAGGCTTGGATGAGGTCTTTGAGAAGTTGAAAGCATACAACCAACGCAAGATTAACGAGTCAGGTATTGACACCCTCGTCTCCTCCTGTGCAGAATGTTTCCGAACCTTTGCCCGTGATTATGAACTTGAAGACGTCAAGGTCATGCACACCACTGAATTCTTGATCGAGCAAGGCTTTGACATGAACCTTAAGTCCGAAGAAACGACGGTAACTTACCATGACCCGTGCCGACTTGGTCGACAGATGGGCATTTATGATGAACCACGTGAACTCATCAACGCGGTTGAAGGTGTTGAGATTGTCGAAATGGAACATCACGGTGAGGATGCCATGTGCTGTGGTGTCTCGAGCATGATGTCCTGCAACGAAAACGCTCGGTCGCTACGTGTGACACGAATGGAAGAAGTTCGTGCTACAGGAGCTGATACCATGCTAACATCTTGCCCCAAGTGCGTTTCTCACTTTGAGTGCTTGAAGTTTGAAGGTGATGAGGCCTACGAAGACATTGAAATCCTTGACGTCGTGTCCTTCCTCGCTCGCCAAGTCAACGAAAAGAACGCACAAGTTGCGGGCGAGACTCAAGTGCAGGAACCTGCAGAGGCTTGAATTCAATTCTCGTCTTCATCCTCGTCGTCACTCATGCCGACGATTTCGTAATTTGATGGAAACAAGGCAATTGCAACACCAACCACAAGGGAAAGAAAACCCCATGTGAAATTGTGCTGAACGAAGAGCAATTCAAGCGCGAGAACAACGAGGAGTAAACCTCCAATGTTTGATACCCACACGAGTGTTTTGAAATTTGACAGGCTTACGCCAGTGGTTCCTGGTTTGCGATAGGGGCCGAATTCGCCACCAAAGCGTTGTGCAGACGGGTCTTTTCCTTTCTTTGACATAGGGTCACCTCTTAACGGTCGATCATTGTGATGGCATCGGTTGGGCAAGCGAGGACACACAATCGACATCCAGTACATGCGTCACGGATGATCTTTGCTTTTCGATTGCTTTCCACCGACATGAGTGGGCTCTTGACATCCAAGTGGTAAAGTTCAATGGCATCATCATCGCACACGATTGTGCATTGGTCACAACCAATACATTTTCTCTCTTCTACAAAGGCGACTGTTCCTTCGCCACCCTTTGTGTTGGCCCGTTGCTCGCCTCGCTGTCGGTTAAGCGCAGTTCTGATGCGCAGTGCCTCTTCTTCGCGGCGTTTACGCAGTTCGTCAACGCCGGTCATGGTACAACCTCCAGCAGCGGTTCCCCTTGAAACTTGGCAACGCACAGGTTCACCAAAACATCACCAAAACAATAGAAGGCTCCGACAAGAAGAGGTGGATTCCAGGCTGTGAGGGATGTCCACGGTACTTCTGTAGCCCAAGTCCAATTGTTGAGGTATGTGCCAAGCAATTCCATTCCCAATGCCGCCCAAGCCATTGATGCATAGAGGCGGGGCTGAGGTCCCCACCATGTGAAGGCCAAAACCAGGACGAGCATGAAAGGAGCCGAAGTATCCCCTCCAGTCCAGACTCCATAGGCCACGAGGGGAATGAAAGGAATCAAGATGGGTAATGCCGCTTGTTTTGGTAATACTTCGGCAATTCTTCGACCTAAATCAAAGAGGAAATAATGGCCTGCGGGAACAAAAAGGGGCATGAAATCTCGTTGGTATTCATAGACGAGCCAAATTTCAGAGAAAAAAAGTTCCATGGGTGTTGCTATGGCAATGACGGTCATCATCTCAATACGTTCTTTACGATCAGTCCTGAGGTAGATGAATGCGAACAGGCCCCAGCACCACAGGTTAACAGGCCATTCAGCCCATTGGTCGGGCATCAAACCAGCGCATGCCGTAGCGGAAAACCACAATCCGATGGCAATCGTTAGGATGTACCACAGGGAACGGTTCATGGTGAGGCGAGGTGGTTCTCCCTTTCAGTCTGTGCGAGAGGAGGTCATCTGAACGTGTACTCCGTGTTCACGAAAGAGGTTCTTTGCCCTGTTCAGGAATCTCGGTGGTAATTCTTCAGGCGCATGAACACCAGCAGGAAGTAACTCGGGATTCTCAAGCACCTCTAGAGCAACGGCAGTTGTGACCAAACCCGTGGTTCGGGCCATGGAGGAATCCGTTCCCTCCCCTTCGTCTTCAACCGTCCAACGAATGGATTCATCATTGTATTCCATGAGGACCTCCATCCAGGTAAATTCACCCTTTGTTCTGTCAAGCGCCCAAGATTCAACCAACCGATCGTGGTCAATCGCTCCTTCGTTCCGCAGGTCGATATAACGTTGGATATGACCCGGCCAGCGTACGGTGTATTCTGCCATCGAACGAGCAGGAATGGTCCACAGCAATGAACGCAAGCCATCAGAAAGGAAGGCTTCCATTTCACCACGGCCTTCAACAGATATGGCGTGCCGACGGTCGAGAGCCGGCCGTACTCCAGCCAAACCATCTTCGACAATTCGCGCTGGACGCGTGTATTCAGCAATGACATCGTGGGGTGAAAAGGGAGCCATGTATGACCAGACACCGTCTGGCTTGGTTGGATTTCCTCCAACTCTTATTTCGACACGGTCAAGTCCCCCTTGTTCTCTTAGAGCTTCAGCCACCAAGAGATTCGAAAAACCAGGTGCTATGCCGACATCCCAGACCACAACCGCGCCGAACGTGACTGCCTCGTCATGAAGGACATCGGGTGTTTGTTCAGCAAAGGAGAGGTCCACCACTTGACGTCCGTCACGCACCAATTCCCGAGTGGCTTGGTGGCCGAGGTCGCCCGGTAGCATATTGATGACCAATCCTTCGGACAGGGTCTTGATTTGACTAAAAACATCACCAACGTGGAGTTTCACGCCTGGAATTGCATGCATGGCGAGGTCGTAAGCGTGAACCTCATGACCTGATTGACTCAACATACGGGCGACATAGGCTCCCACCAACCCTGAACCTAAACAGTGCACTGTAGCCATGTCATCTGCCTCGAAGGGCTGCTTCTGCTCCCATGGCCAGCATGCTCAATTCCGCGAGCAAGGCGTGCCAAGTTTGTGAATGCTCGCCGTACCTCTCTGTTGCTTTGGAGGCACTGGTAAAGAACGCACTTGGTGAATTGAGGTTTCCGCGTGCAGACTTTTTTGGATTGATTCGATAAAACCATGCGGCTGCCTCACCTCCGACGAGATAAACGACCGGTTCAACAGGAGCTCCTTCCTCTGTTTGCATGATGGTTGGGATGCCTTCTTGGATCAAGAAATTTTCAACATCGCTTCCTCCTTTGGCGTAGCGTAATTTGTTGATTTTTCTCTTTGATAGATTCAAAATCGCATCACCCGATTCGAGGATGAGGATACCCAAGCCGTAGGTGCCACTGTCATTCTTCATGACGACGAAGGGCTTGTCTTCAATTCCTAATTCATCATATTTGCTCTGAATGGATTCAAGGAATGCATCAATTTCTTCTGCGAGTTTTATTCTACATGAATCTTCAGTGAGGCATTTGTTTTCTGAAACGAACCACCGTGGCATCATATGCCACGGGTCAATGTCCAACAGTTTCGCCATTTCTTCCACATAAGGTGTGAGGCAGGCGTAATGTTCTGATTTCCTGCGAACATGCCATCCCATCTCGGTTGGTGGCGATACATTGTTGGTTTGAAGGCCAGGAATTGTTCCTCCAGTCAAGTCGTTATTGAGAAGAATCAGGTCGGGTTGCTTGCCGTCAACCGTTAAATCACCCTTCTCATCCAAATGGACCAAATCCAACTTTAGCGGACCTGAAAGGCCACGAAGTGTCCCGAATTCGTCAAGGTCAGGTGACCCTACCGTGCATAGGAAACCCGCTTGCTCGATGAGGCGTTTGATGGTGGAGATATTTTCAACATAACCTTGGTTCCGAGTATGGCTTTCGGGGAAAATATGGACCCATTTACATTCAGGGTGGTTTTGCTTGATGTGCTCTTTGAACAGATGGCCTAATTCTTCAAAATCATCCTTTGAGATATTGTTGAATCCTGCTGGGAAGTGATTGGCATCAACAACACCGACCTTCCAGCCCGTGTCACGAATGTCAACGCTTCCGTAAATGGGTATGGCGACTTCGCTGCGTTTCAATTTCATCCATTCCATGATGGACTCTCGCTGTTCTTCAAGGCGTTGATTTGCGGATGTTAAGTCAAACATTAGATCACCTCATTGAGCAAAGCTTGTACGGTTCGGTTGGTCTTTTGATGTCCACCCTCGTGAAGATGTAACGCCTCGAACAGACCAAGCCCTATGGATAGTTCTTCTTGTCCTTTCATGGCTGCAGCCCATGGTTTGTAATGCTCCAACAATTCATCGGTCTGAGCAGAATAGTCATTGAGAAAGGCGTTGAGCATCGTTGGAGATGTGGCTCGACCTGCAGGTAGTTTCGGCCTTCGGACGATGTCTTTTGGAAGGTCGGTGAGGTCTGCTGCCTTGCGTAAGGCTGCCTTTTCTTCTCGCTGCTGGCTACGACGCCAATCCATGGGTAGAGCGTAGGTTTCTTTTCGGTGTGCGGCGCCGAGGAAGGGAACACGAACTTCCAATGAGTGCGCCATAGAGTGACGGTCGACCAACCGAAGTTGGAAATTGCTTAATTGACCGTGATTTAATTCAAAATCGAGCATGGTTCCAAGATCTTTGGTGTGTTGTTCCGGCTGGTGGTGGCCAAGATACCAGCCACTCTCGGGATTGAGTGGTCCATGTTGTAATTGGTTTAGCATGGGCTCTGGTAGGGCTTGCATTCGTTGTTGGAGTTGGAGGTGGTGATTGCCGAGTTGGCCGTAGCGGGGATATCCTGCATGCAATTCATCTGCTCCTTGTCCGCATAATCCCACTTTGACTTGGCGGGACATGTGTTCAAAGAGGGGATTGAAGAAAAGGACGGTCACGTCAATATCTTCTCCATGCCAAACGAGTTGAGGCAATCGCTGTTCAAAGGCATCTGGCTCAAGGATATGCTGATGGTGGCGGAGGTTGAAATGTGAGGCAACCTGTTCGGCTGCAACCCAATCTGGATTCTCCTCACTTTCAGCGACAGTCCAGCATTCTGGTACGGGTTGACCTGCGCGCTGAGCCGCTTCATGGGAGACGGCTGCAACCAGGCTTGAGTCGAGTCCTCCAGAGAGAACGATTCCTACGGGTACGTCTGCCATGAGGCGTTGTTGAACACTTGTAATGAAGGAATCCAACAAGGGCTTCGCCTGATGCGAAGGGTCCCACGAGTTTGCAGGATTCATACCTTGATGTTCGATGACTGCTGTCCCGGTGCACGATGCATCTCCGTGTTCGTTGGTACTCCATACCTCAACGGTGCCAGGCCGAACATGGTGAACTCCTTTGAGCAGGGTTGTTGCGTCAAGTGGGTATTCCCACACCAGTCGGGCAGCGAAAGCGAGTTCATCCAATTGAGGCACATAGCGTTCATCGGCGTGAAATGCTTTGACTTCGCTGGCAAAGAGCAAGTCACCCTCAATTTGTGTTCGCACAAGTGGTTTGATTCCAAGGGGGTCGCGTGCTAAAATCAACTGTTTGTGCTTTGCATCCCAAAGTGCAAGGGCGTACATGCCATCAAGCATGTTGAGCCACTGTGCGTAATCGGAAGCAAGTGGTTTGCCGGATGAAGGGCTTGAAGCAGCATGGAGTGCGAGGATTGCCTCACTATCACCCGCAGTCTTGAACGGATAATTCGGGTGTGATTCTCGGAGAGTTTCGTGATTGTATATTTCTCCGTTGACCACTAATACGCTTCCATTTGGTCCGTTGAGGGGCTGTTGACTTCCATTGAGATCAACGATAGCCAAGCGGGTGTGGGCAAAGCCGACCTGTTGGCCCAACCAGGTCGATTGTTCATCAGGGCCTCGGTGCTTTTGGAGGTGGTTGATACGGCTAAGAACTGCAGGTTGGGGGTGTCCCAAAACACCGCCAATGCCGCACATGGAAGTTTGTTTCCCTCATCCTTTTTGAAGGGATGTTCAATTTTTTGATGAAAAAGTCACCAAAGGGGGTATTGGAACATTGTCACAATCAGTAGAATCATGGCCAATCCAAAGCCAACTTGGTACGCGATTTGAGGCGGGTCGTTGCTGCTTGTATCATCGGACATGCGTTCCACTCAACCCAACGAAGTGAAACCCCCATTTCAACATATTGAGCGAAATCATAGCCGGTCGTGACCTTCTTCAAACCATGACTTGTGCAAAGGGTTCCAAAATGAGGACTAAAGCGAGTGGAATAAGAACCATGGTTGCGTTATCGTCAATGTATCGCAGGCGAGGCCATTCTGAAATCATGCAGACCGGTGCGGCGATGATGGCCACCCAAAGAGGTGTGCCAACCTGCCACCAAGCTACCAGCCAAATGGCTAAAATGAGTGCAGTAGCGTAAACCATCACCTGCCTGTCGGCAAAATCCTTGCGGCGCAATTCACCCATGAACGGGTCGCCAAGCGCAAGGGATACGATGAGTGGCCATGCGTATGCTTTGTGTGGAACGAGGAGGAGAACCAGTCCAACTCCAATAGCACCCCAAGCCAAGGCTGAGATTTGTTTAGCCTCGTAGTCCCGCTGTCCGAAGATGGTGATTCCTAGTTTGAGACGAATGGCTTCCGCAGCCAAAGCAAAGAGAATTACGCCTGCGACAACTTGGTCCAGCGTGAGGTCAACCGTTGTTGCGACTGTTTCACCGTGACTGAAATAGAGATAGGGGATGAGCATCATCGAAAGGTGAATGGCTCTCCTTAGGATATGTCCTTTCATGCCTCCGACAGAAGTATCTACTGGATTGGTCATCTCAACCTGTTCATTCATCGGCTTCGTCCTCAAGACGAGCCAGTGCGGTTTGAATATCAAGTGTACCCTCGCAAAGAGCGTCAAGAAGCGCATTGTAGGAGGGATGTTGAATCAGCCGTCGCTCGTGCTGTCCAAGCAAGCGTTCGCGCATCCGAGCACGCAGGGCGCGTCCTGAACTCTCGAGAATCATGAGGGCTTCAGCTGCTTCTTCGACTCCATTGCCGTGGAGGGCTGAGGTAAGCAAGACCTCAGGTGCTTGTTGTTCGCCTAAGCCGAAGGATTCTCTTAGTTCACCCGCATGACGTTCCGCCCCGTCCAAGTCGGCTTTGTTCACGAGAACGATGTCTGCGAGTTCGAGTAAACCAGCTTTCTCTGCTTGGATCCCATCGCCCCTGGCAGGTCCTTCAACAACCACAATTCGGTCGGCTACTGCCGCACAACGAAGTTCAGCTTGTCCCGAGCCAACCGTTTCAATCAACACCTTTTCCCATCCGCATGCCAGTAGGAAGGCTGCCATGTCCTCAACGATGAGCGGGACACTCCCTGAGGAGGAGCGTGTTGCGATTGAACGTACATAGACGAGGTCTTTGATAGCGGGATTGTCTACTGAGGACATTCGCACGCGATCTCCAAGAAGCGCTCCACCTGTACGGGGTGAACTGGGGTCCACGGCAAGTAGAGCAACCTTGGTCCCGTTGGTTGCCCATACGGTCATCAATGCATCAACGAGGACGGATTTTCCAACTCCTGGTGCTCCCGTGATGGCCATGGTTGACCAGGAATCTGGCAGAGGTTGCGTTGGCCTTCCCGCCATAGTTTGCTCAACGCTGATGCTACCGTTTTCTAAACCACTGAGCACTCGAGCGATGGCGCGTCGGTCGCCGCTCAAGGCAAGTGGAATTTCTTCGCTCATATGGCCCGCCTCATGCCGATGATGTCCAATGCCACGTACTGTCTTGGCCGACACCTGCGTTACCTTTGTCGCTGGCTTGTTGAATGAATTCAAGAATCTCAGAGGTCGGGGTGCCCGGCCCGAAGACAGCACGAATGCCGACTTCATGAAGGGCAGAGCGGTCTTCATGGGGGATGATTCCCCCACCAAAAACGATCACATCGTTAAGTCCCGCTTCCAGAAGATGCTTGCAGACTTGGGGAAAGAGATGTGCATGTGCTCCAGAAAGCGATGAAAGGCCAAGGAAACGAGCGTCCTCGTCACGGACGGTCTCAACGATTTGTTGAGCAGTTCGTCGCAAGCCCGTGTAAATGACTTCGTGTCCCGCATCCCTGAGGGCGCGTGCCACGACCTTGGCGCCCCGGTCATGGCCGTCGAGTCCGGGCTTGGCAACCACGATACGCAGGGGTTGGTCCATGGCTACAGGAGAAGGCGCTTCCCTATCAACGCACCTATTTCTTCGTTTGAATGATGGATAAAATAAACACGCGCTTATATTCCCGGCGGATTAAATAACACTCATGCGAACCAATGTTATCGGTGTTCTTGCACTTGTTATCTGTCTATTAGCTTTCACCATGGTGAGTGTTTTGGGTTCCGGGCTTAATCCTTTTAATGCCCAAAAGGAATCATTCGAGATATCGGTAGACAATGCTATGGGGACCAACCGCTACGTGATGATCGAGGTCGATGAAGGTGATAATGACGAAGAAGAAGTCGTTACCGAAATTCTCCACCAATTTCTCTTTACTGCATCGGTGAGCGAGGGAATGATTACTTGGGATTTTGGTGACGGTGAGGTCCGAACAGGAGCCAGTGTTACCCACGATTTTGCACAACCAGGTCAGCACGAGATCACAGCAACCCTCGTGACCTCACAGACCGTTGAAACACGTGTATTATCCGTTGTCGTTGACCTTGTTTCTGAAGTTGAAGCCGACAATATGGAGTGTGTTTGCGCCCCGACTGCCAAGGATACCGTCATCGTACTCGCTACCCATCAGACGACCACGACACTGGATGGCTATGTGCAAGTTGAACATGATGGGAGCAGTGAATCCTGTAGCTTGCGAAATCCATTGCAGGAATGTCATGTCCGTGTTATTCTTCAGAAACTCGAGGAAGGCTCTGTAATCGAGCAAGAAATCCTCTTTGATGACACCTTCCGCAGCAACGAATATGTCGTAGATTTCTTGTTGGAAAACGTCGATTTAGATGAAGGTCAGACGATGCAATTGCGACTTGAAACCGATCAGGTTCGTGACTGGCACAAGCCAACGGCTTCTTGGGCAACTTCGGTTATCTAACGCTGAGAATCTTAATGAGGTCAAGATGAAAGGTCCTGCTCATGCCGAGGTCTGAACCAACATGGTTCACCATCTTCGCCGTTCTGCTTTTTTCCCTTCAAGGATGCTTGACTGCTCTTGTGAGTGACGAAGGGGACTCTACTGATTCAAGCGAGGAAAGTAGGACCTTTATTCGACCCGATCCTGCAGAATATACGTGCTTTGATTTCAATGGGTGGGAGCGTTGCTATCAAACCTACATTCCCGAGTCCGTCAACGCCACCTCAAATGTACCGGTCATTCTCGAACTTCACGGATGGGCTATGTCCGCCCCAGATACACGGGCACACAGTGACATCATGACGCTCGCTGACGAAGTGGGAGCCATCGTGGTGCACCCAGAAGGCATCCTTCTCGACAATACAACCTTACTTTTCGGTGGAAATGAAGAAGCATGGAATGCTGGCTATTGTTGTGGAGATGCCGTTAATCTTGAAATCGACGATGTAGGCTATCTGCTTGAAGTGATTGAACAGACCGTTTTGAACTACCCAGTTGACCCGGGCAGAATCTACCTTTCTGGTTGGTCAAATGGTTGTATGATGGCCCAGCGTATGGCCTTGGAGGCCAGTGATGTCATCACAGCCGTTGCTTGTACTTCGGGATATTTGAGTTTCCATGAAACTTCGACCTACCAGCCTGTACCGATTCTGGAAATACACGGTTTCATCGATGAAAATACTCCCTACACCAACACCATCACATGGGGAATCGTTGACGAAAACAGGAGAAATCTCGAATCAATGCAGACGGGTGCTGTTGAAAATATGTACGATTGGGCAGAATACAATGGTTGTGAAGGTGCTTTGCCTGACCGTAATGAACCGGGTTCACTCTACAGCATTCAAGGCTTCACGGATTGTACAAACGATGCTGAAGTCGTCTTGATCACCGTTCACGCAGGTGGTCATAATCTCTACGCCAATGACCTCTGTTCACCTGATGTCGTATGGAATTGCCTAGGAAATCAAGGCCTCTCTGACCCACAGACTCTGATGTGGGAATTCTTGAGTCAATTCTCCAAAGATGCCGATGAATCAATTGAAGATTGAGGTTTGAAGGTCATCGGTCCAAAGACTACCAATTGACCACTATTGAAGAGGAACGAATAAGGGCGGGTTTTGTATCCATAGGGTAGGGGAAGCCTATGGCGAGCACAGATGAGCGACTCAAAGATCTCCGAAATCGCAAGTCCCGTAGTGAGGCCGGAGGTGGTCAAGCACGTGTTGAAGCCCAGCACAATCGCGGGAAGATGACTGCCAGAGAACGCTTGGACATGCTCCTTGATGATGGTAGTTTCCAAGAAATCGATGCGTTGGTTGAACACCGCTGTCGTGATTTCGATATGGACAAAAATGTGATTCCAGGCGACGGTGTTGTGACGGGTCACGGAACCATCAACGGACGTGAAGTCTTCGCTTTCGCTCAGGACTTTACCGTTTACGGCGGTTCGCTGGGAGAGATGCACGGACTCAAAATTTGCAAGGTTCTTGACATGGCACTCAAAACGGGTCGTCCCGTCATCGGCTTGAACGATTCAGGTGGAGCACGAATCCAAGAGGGTGTAGCATCTCTTGGCTCCTATGCTGAAATTTTCTTCCGCAACGTTCGGGCTTCAGGAGTTGTACCACAAATTTCTGTCATCATGGGTCCATGTGCGGGCGGTGCGGTATATTCCCCCGCCATCACGGACTTTGTCATCATGGTTGACCAAACTGCTCACATGTTTATCACGGGGCCGGAAGTGATCAAGACCGTCACCAATGAGGTCGTTAGTTTCGAAGACCTCGGCGGCGCAGCCACACATGGTTCGAAATCAGGTGTCTCACATTTCACAGCAAGTGATGATGAAGATGCGATTCAAATGGCGAGAGACCTCTGTGATTTGTTGCCACAGAACAACTTGGAACGCCCACCAATGAAGAAAACATCCGACAGTAAAGACCGGCTTTGCGATGCCTTAGACTCAATCATTCCCGATGACTCCTCAAAACCTTACGATGTTGTCGATGTTGTTCGCGAAGTCCTCGATGACGGGGGCTTTATGGAAGTACAGGCAGAATGGGCTCAAAACATCGTCATTGGTTTCGGTCACCTCGGGGGCCACACAGTAGGTGTTGTTGCAAACCAACCGAAAGTCCTCGCAGGATGTCTGGACATTGATGCAAGCGATAAAGCGGCTCGTTTCGTTCGTTTCTGTGACGCCTTCAACATTCCAATTTTGACCTTTGAGGATGTGCCTGGTTTCTTGCCTGGTACGAACCAGGAATGGGGTGGAATCATCCGCCACGGAGCCAAACTCCTCTACGCCTTTGCAGAAGCCACCGTTCCCAAACTAACCGTCATCTTGCGCAAGGCCTACGGCGGTGCATACGACGTCATGTCCAGCAAACACATTCGCGGTGATTACAACGTAGCGTGGCCTTCTGCAGAACTTGCGGTTATGGGAGCAGACGGTGCTGTGGAAATTATTCATCGCCGTCGTATCGCTCACTCTCGCAATCCAGGCCAAGAGCGAGAGCGCTTGACTGAAGACTTCAAAGAGACCTTTGCCAATCCATACAAAGCAGCCGCACTGGGTTATCTTGACGATGTGATTGAACCCAATCAAACGCGTCAACGTCTCTCACGTGCTTTAGAAATGCTGATGGACAAAGAAGAATTACGCCCTGCACGAAAACACGGCAACATCCCGCTATGAGGTGAATGATCATGTCGAAAGATGCAGAATTGCGAATGGCTGCCATTGCAGCGGTGATGGCTATCACACAGCAGGGTGATGACCCTGGCCAAGTCGCCCGCCAGCTTGGCGTAGCATGGTCGCAAGACCATCGCCGTATGCTCTCGGGTCAGTCTTCTCTTATGCACGCACGAGCCCGACGCTCACCATGGAGGTGAACTCATGACAGAAACACGCAAAGTCATCGTCAATGGAACTGAGTATATCGTTGAGGTCGAAGGTGAGGGTACCACATGGAAAGCAACCGTTGAAGGACAAACCTTTGACATTGAGATGCCGGATGCCGCTCCGTCAGCCAAACCTCGGCGAGCTGGAGGACGAAAGAAAAAGAAGTCAGGGACGGTTTCGGCGAACATCCCCGGTAAGGTCGTCACCGTGGAAGTGAAAGAAGGCGAACGAGTTGAAGAAGGGCAAGTCATCTTGATCCTTGAAGCAATGAAAATGCAAAATGAAATTCAAGCTCCCGTGAGCGGAACGGTGATTTCGGTACATTGTACCGAGGGTGAAGCGATTGAGGCCAACGTACCTCTGGTCGTCATTGAACCCGATGCAAGCGAGGAAGACGAGCAATAGAAGTTTATTCTATACGGGCAAGACTTAATGAAGCATAGGAGGGATTTGAGAACATGGCTGAAGCACCCGTTTGTGATCTTCCCGGATGTGGTGAGGAAGGGACCGTCGTTTCAAGGCTCTCTCCCGAAGGCTATCTCGTTGCTACCGGTAAGAAGGCCTACTCCTTCCGAGAAGCCTACCGTCGCTTCCACTATTGTCAAGCCCATCACGACGAATTGATGGGCGGAGTTTGGTCTCGGGTCCGCCAACCCGATGACAAGAGCGACGGGCATGTTGCTCCAACAGCGATTTGACTTTTTGTCGTGGTAGTGCTGATATACTGCACATTCCTCGTTCAGCCATGCGCAAACCTTCCGAAGCGTCGAACTCACCCCTACGAAGCAGCCTCATCACGGCCATGTTGATTCTAGGTACGTTGCTTACAGCAGTCGCACCGACTGTACAAGCCGTCGGACCCAATCAAAATGACTTGAATTCAGGTGGGGATTTACCCGACAACACGACAGTCAACATCACGAATTACATTTTTTCAAACAGTTTCACCGGAAGTGGTGAACTCGATTACGGTGATGATTCCGATTATTTACGAGTGGGGCTCACCTCTACACAGGGACTTTCAGCCTCTCTGTCCTTCCCTAGTACCACTACTTTTACCAATGGAACGACCGTAAACAATGACTTTGACCTCATTTTTTATGATTCAGCCTTGAATTACCTCGATGATTCATACATGAATAACCCCGAAACCCTCACGACCAATAGCACCGCTGCGCACGGGGGTATGGTTTACATCGAAATCGCTCGTTGGGCAGGTTCAGGTTCTTGGAATTTGACCCTCTACAAATTCACCGTTTCCAACGGAACAGGTGGAGGCGGAGCAACCTCCATCACGAATTGCACAGGAGCAGGAACCGTGACTTCGGATATTCTTGAGCCCAATGATGCTACTTCGTCCGCAAGTGGTGCTTCTCTGCTCCCACTTTCATGTACTGGCCTTTCAATCCACACAACGACTGACGTTGATTACTTTGAGGTGGACATGATTGCGGGGGTCACCTATTACGCGAATGTTTCGTTCACTCACGCAAACGGAGACATTGATGTTGGATGGGACTCCTCAACGGGAAGTTGGCTCACCAGTTCAGGAGGGACAGGTAATCTCGAATCCTTGCAGTACACCTCGAGCGTCAATCAAACGACTTACATTGATGTCTATGGATACAGTTCAGCAACAAATACCTACGATATCGAAATTACAACGGACAATCCCGGGGGCGGGCAAACATTTGAGACTGTTGAAGCCTCGATTATCAACACCAGCAACGGAATGCTCTCGTTCTCAGGACTTACGGCCAATACCACGTATACCTACAATTATTCATACGGCCAGATGCTCCTTGATGACAGTGAATCTTGGTCAAATTCAACGAATGGTTCCTTCAATACTACAGGTACTACTCACAGCGTTAACATTACCCTGCAAGCTACCATGATCGAGTCGGTCTTGATGCTCTCGTCTACGCTTTCCAGTGCGACGGGCAACTCCCTTGACACCGATATGAGCGAGTATTATATCGAGATGGTTGAAATTGCTTCAACTTCATCAACAACTGGCGATATTGACTTGACCAACTTAACGGTTGGAACCGATTACGTGGTTGAATGGATTGTACTTGATTACCAAGAGTGGAGTGATAATTTCACAATTTCTGGCGACGTACATTTGGCTATCAACGCTTCAATGATTGACACTGATGCCTGGTACCTGACACCAACCACCACCTCGATCAGTTACCAAATTAATTGGACAGGACCAACCACCATGAACGACCATCTTTTCGTTGCTTATATACACCTCAACGGAACGGTCGTCAATCTCAGCGATAATACGAATATTTCTGGGCTTCACTTTGAAGACTTCATTCCACAACTTCCTGCTTTGGTCATTGACACCTATTCAGCAAGTTCAACAGCCAGCAACAACAACGTTCAGGCCAAAGGGCTTGATTTGGTGGTGAGCGACGATTACCAATATCAATACCGAATGAGCGATGCATCGGGGGCTAATCTCGCATCATCATCCTTGACATCCTTCACAGCAACGGCTCAAAACATGAGTTTACCCAGTTTTTCTTACTCAACACCAACATCTTCAGGTACATACTGCGTCCATATTGACCTGTATTCAGACGCCAGTGTTCAGCTGATAGGTGATTCTGATTGTTTCCAACTTTCAATCGATGATGATGGCGATGGCGTGGCGAATGAACTGGACTTGTGTGCAAACACAACCGCCGGAGTCACCGTTGACCAGAATGGATGTGCGCTTTCCCAGAAGGACAGTGATGGCGACGGTTACAACGATGCCGTTGACGCATTCCCCTTCGATGCCAGCCAATACTCTGACATGGACGGTGATGGATACGGTGACAACGCCAGCGGAAACATGCCTGACGCCTTCCCTACAGATGGTACGCAATGGTCTGATGCTGATGGTGATGGCTACGGCGACAACGCAAGTGGCACAACACCTGACGCTTTCCCGACTGACCCCACACAATGGTCAGACGCTGATGGCGATGGCTATGGTGACAACGGTTCGGGCAACAATCCAGACGCATGGCCATCCGACTCCACTCAATGGAGTGACGATGATGGTGATGGCTATGGTGATAATCCAACCGGTACCAACGGGGACGCCTTCCCAACAGATCCAACGCAGTGGAGCGATGGAGATGGTGACGGCTACGGTGACAACCCCAACGGCACAACTCCTGACGCCTTCCCGACCGACGGAACACAATGGGCTGATACGGACGGTGATGGCTACGGCGACAATCCAAATGGCAACAACGCCGACGCCTTCCCTAACGATGCATCACAGTGGAGCGACGCTGATGGTGACGGTTACGGCGACAATCAACTTGGCACAACTCCTGACGCCTTCCCTAACGATTCAACGCAGTGGAGTGACAGTGACGGTGATGGCTACGGAGATAACGCTGCTGGAATGAACCCTGACATCTTCCCTAACGACAATTCGCAATGGGCCGATGCAGACATGGACGGTTATGGTGATAATGCAAACGGTAACAGTCCTGACCTTTGCTTGAATACTCCAGCAGGAGAGGCAGTGGACGAAAATGGATGTTCCCCTAGCCAACTCGATGGTGATCTGGATGGCGTCAGTGACGCTGAAGATGCATGTCCCAACACACCTGCTGGCGAGCAAGTAGACAACGTAGGATGCTCGCCAAGTCAAGAAGACCAGGATAACGACATGGTCATGGATGCATTTGATGCTTGCCCGAACACACCTCTCGGTGCTCAAGTTGATGCGGCTGGTTGTGCTTTGAGTCAACTTGACACCGATGGCGATACCATCACAGATGACCGTGACGATTGTCCGACCACCACCGCAGGATTGCTTGTTAACGGCGTAGGATGTGCAGCCGAAGAGCGTGACACTGATGGAGACAACGTTAACGATGCAGCCGACATTTGTGATGCGACACCAACCAACGAAGTAGCTGATCCACAGGGCTGTGCTCCATCCCAGAAAGACTCCGATGATGACGGTATTACCAACGATATCGACAATTGCCCGGGAACCGATGCCGACTTGCAAGTTGACCTCCTCGGTTGCGCTACCAATCAGCGTGATGCAGACAACGACCAAATCTCTGATGCTGACGATACGTGTCCAGCAACACCTGCTGGTGAACAACCCGATGCAGTGGGATGCTCCGATTCTCAAAAGGATGAAGATAATGACGATATCAACGATGATAAAGACCTCTGCCCTGACACCGCTGTGACTCAACAAGTCGATGTTGACGGTTGTTCAGAACAGCAAAAAGACGACGATGACGATGGTATCAAAAACCATCTTGATGAATGTCCTAAAACGACTGAAGGTGAATTGATCAACCCGGTTGGATGTGCACTCAGCCAACTTGATTCAGACGGCGATGGTGTCAGTGATGACGAGGATGCATTCAAGTTCGACGCCAATGAATCGGTTGACACCGATGGAGACGGCGTTGCTGACCGATGGGACGACTTCCCCGAAGATTCTACACGTTCACAGGCTGAAGAAGATGAATCCGGAAACGGTCTGCTCTATGCCATCATCACGGTCTTGTTGCTTGCCCTCATCGGAGGAGGCGGCTATGTGTTCACTCGAAACCCTAAGGAGAATCTGAGCCCATTCGCTCAAGCCCTGGACAATGATTCAGTCACGGAACAACAGATGGCCTCGGAAAAGTCTCTGCCTTCCATTGAAGATGCTACAGGGCCACAGCAGTGGGAGGAAAACGGCGTCCATTGGTCTCGTGATGAACAGGGGATTCTCTCTTACTTTGATACAGCAACGAATGCTTGGGTTCCGTATCAAAAATGAAGCGCACCAATGCAGGGAATAAGCCTAAACGCCCTCCATCAAATTTCATACCGATTAACATGGCTGAAGACGAGTTATACACCTTTGGGATGGAACTCAGCGAGGATGCTAAAGAGGAATTGTTTGAACGCAACAGAGGAGGTCATGCTTGGGCGGTCATTGCGATGGAAAACCACAGTGGTGACCACTATCTCGGCTCTGGCGAAAAATCAAACCTTCCTTATTATTTTGTGGAAACTACCGGCCATTATGATGGCAGTGATATTGGAATTAACCCCTGGTATGATACAGATCAAGAAGCCTTTCACGAAATCACGTGAGGACTTCAAGCAGACGGTCCTGTTCTACTGCCATTCGCAATTCCATGGCGATTCTTCGACCGCTTGACATGGGTTTGCGCCAGGTTGCATTTCCGTAGGGGTGCCCTACGCTGACGTGGACGTTTGTTCCACCACCTAAACGCGGAGCAACATCGTAGATGTAGTAATTCATGTCCTTGTCAATGCAAGTTTGGAGGCAAAACGGACCGATGATGCCGGGGTCATAATGTTCCTTGCTGGCTTCGATGAATTTTTCACCAAGTTCGAAAGCTTTCTCCAGCAGTGATTCACGGATGGTGGCGGTGTTATGGCCAACAACTGTCATCTCTGGTATTTGTTGGTGAAGGGGCATGGTCATCTGTTGGGGTGCGGGCAGGCGGACATGGCCGTCAAGTGACGATTCAAAGCGCCAATCCACGCCAAGGAGTTCGAGTTTCTCACCTTCATCAGCCAGAGGGCTGTAGAAGAAATTCAAATTGAACACGGGGCCGATGACATAGCGCTCAATTCGGGCTCCGTCAAGGGAGGCCTGATCGATGACGCCTTCGGCGAGTAAGGCTGCAGATTTTTCTTGGTATTCCTTGTAGGACGCACACGTGAAAAACCCACGTTCGAGTTTCTTTTGTGCGTGATGAAGTTTGACGATGACCAGACAGTCAATTTCCTCAGGGCTATCGATTTTTTCAGGGTAGGGGAGTCCTGCTTTTTCAAGAATCCAATAATAGTCTTGCTCTTCGGTACGCTCTTCCATCCGAAGCATGTTTCGTGAACCGAACATCGGTACGTGGAAGTTCTCTTCGATATCAGCGATACTTGAGTAGGATGTGAACGAGCGATTTGGAATGTAAATCACATTTCGCTTTCGCATTTCCGTTTGCATGTCAGGATTGATGACATCATTGAACGAATTCAAAACAATTGCTTTGTCGACCATGCCTCGATATACTCTGCCCGATGAACTTCGATGTGCTTTGAAGTAATTTGCATAGGTTTTGTGTCGTCCTTCTTTGCAGTATGCGACGGTGGGGAACCCCTCTTCGATAGCCCCATCACAGATGTCAAGGGCGGAATGAGATGCTGTCATGCCGATGCGCAACTTAAGGCGATCATACTCTTCAACAATGGCTGCAATCTCATCTTTTGCAATCACTTAACACACCTTCCTGATTTGTCGGGTACTTGTGAAGGTCTTTGATGTGTTCGCCACGATGAAATCAATCAAAGCGCTGGAGTTGCATCAATTCCTCAGTAGAGAGCGTTTCTCCAGACATCAACTTGGCCATCAAATCTTGCGTTTCATTACTGGCCGTCGGTCGTTGTCCTTGGCCGGCACTGGCACCGCGCATGGCGCGCAGGATGTCCTGTATGGAGTGAAGGCATCGCAAGGACACGATGTAGAGACTGTGTTCCTTATCCGCTTCCTTCTTGGATGTTCGTAACTTACGGTGAGCAGCCTCAGCCTTCTCGCGTTGTCGGTCAACTTCAGAATTCCATTCAATCATGAGGTCGTGTGCGCTTTGGGCGGCTTCTGCAGCCTCTTTTACAGCATTGTGCGAGGCTTCTTGCAGTTCGACGGCAGCCTTCAATTCCTTGTTTCCTTCAGCGGCTCCCGAGATGCTTTCCTGTTCTTGTAGGCGCTTTCGCTTAGCACTCAGGTCCTTCATTTTCTTGAAGTACTTTGTTTCATTTTTCCCTTGGTGCTTTCCTTGTTCAAATTCTCGCTCAAGTCGCTCCATCGTACGGGTCAATGACTGAACAGTATCAGGGCGGATTGGGCGACCACGTCGGTCGAATTGTTGAGGTTGCTCGGGAAGTTTCTCTCGCATCGAATCCTTTGCTTCACGGACAGCTTGGTTCGCTCCGTCACGCTCTTTCTTCTTTTCACGAACCATCTCGTTCATTTGATCACGGAGGTCACGTTGTTCCCTCACTTGAACGATCAGTTCCCGAACTTCATTGTTGAGTTCATTTCTTGTGGTGGTAAATTGTTTGGTTTTCTCATTCCAATCGTCTCGAATTTCGCGGTGTTGTGTGGCCTTTTTGTCAACCATTTTTCGTCGTTCATCAAGAAGATCTTTGAGTTCTGCCATTCTTCATCGCACCTGTTCGCACACGATTCCCACCGTAATGCATGTGGGCCACCGACCACCCCCATTTAACCCTTGATGGCCCAAAGCATTCAATCTCAGAGCGAGGTGTCTCAATTGATTTGATTGATACAGTCTTCCAAGGTCTGCCGAGCCCGGCCAAGATTTGCTTGACGTGTGAGGTTGAGGACGATGTTGAATTTCTTTTCTTTTCTGAGGATGATGTGTCCGTTTTCAAGAACAAGCGTGAGAATCTTGGTGTCAGCAGCGGCAGACAGTAAGTCAATCCATCGTGCGAGTTGGTTGGGCGAATGTTGTGAATCGGATTCGCTTTGGTAGATGACGAAACCATCGTGTTCAAACACGGTAAGGCTGATGACATCATCGAGAGAGACCAAGGGCCTCATAAGGCGTTCAAGCACAATTTCAGCACGGGGTGGAGGTGAATAAGCGTTCGGTATTAATCAACCGAAATAGGTCCCCGCATCATGTAGCCAAGTCCGGATTGATAATACCCTTCAAGGGGTAATTTGATCTCGAGGAAACGGCGGATGTAGAATCGTTGGGCAGCCGTGTTTTCCGCTTTGACCTCGAGTTGTACCTGTCGGTACCCTTTCTCAAATGCAGCCTTTGAAAACAAGCGCCAAGCCGCTCCACCCATGCCCTTGTCTTGATGGTCTGAAGCGATGACAAAGGCAGCGATTCTGACAATGTCGTCTTTGAACGGTGTAGCCCAAAGCACGCCTTGTATTGTTCTCGGTTCATTCTCTTCAAGGTCCACGAGGACGAGGTTCCCTCCCCAGGATGGTATCGGTAGGTGGCGAACAGATGCAGGGCTGTAGACCTCTCCAGTCTCATTGAGGAAGAGCGTCAATACTTGCTGGCAGTGTTGTGGTGTTAGATTCAACGGTTCTATGCCCTCGATCCAATGCAAGTTGGCCATGTTCTCGCATCCCAAAATCAAGTTTTGCGCCGATTTCGTTTGGCTTTGGTTGAGGTGAATGCAGATTTTTTCTTCTTCTTTTGGGATGGTTCTTTGATTGGTTCAATGTCAGTTAGTCCACCGTGGTCGAGAAGAGCTCCCAAATCTTCCATGGAGATGGTATCGCCTTGGCTTATTTTTTTACGTGCATTACCTGCATCCGCTGGCTTGGTTTTTGGTTTCCTTGAACGTATGAATGCCTTGAGCCGTCCGATTTCCCTCGTTGTTTGCCTTCGTTGTTCAACCAATGCGGAGATGATTTTAGCCGTATCCCTATCCGCCTTGTTGATCGTTTTCACATGTTCCGAGACCTCCTTGTGAAGATGCTCCAATTCAATTTCAACGGTCGCAAGGGGGTCAAGTTGAGCATGCATGGCCTGCAGTTCGAAAAATTCGGAAAACAGCGTGATTTCCTGGCCAAGAGTGAGTGGGGCGCTCTCGGATGAGTGTGTGAGTTTCTCGTAGACTGAAGCCATTCGCTGTATGATTCTGTACTTCGGCAACACGATTTTACCCATAAGTGCATCTCGTTGTTGAATCAATTGATTGAACTCAATGCGTTTTACAACCGTCAATTCTGCTAATTCCTCACCGAGTTTAGAATTTTTTGGGGGCGCAGCGTCGCTTTTTCCGAGGCAGAACATAATGCATGCAGAACGGTATGAGGTGATGTTTCTGTTCTTCGTTAGCCGACCATCGATGTCTTCGAGAAGACCTTCCTGATGGAGGAGTTTGGAATTGACATCCGAAAGGTCCAACGAGCGGAGGTCAGCGAACAAATCACTCTCATTCACCTCCATCACCTCCCTAGCCGTTTTGAGCCGTTTTTTTAATCGCAAAGGTGCTCAATCCTCCATCATTTACCCGCTCAGCATCTCCGAGAAGGTTCGATAGTGTCGTATCGTCCATCGCTGACCAATATTCGACGGCGTCTCGCGTCTCCTTGAGTTGGCGTCTCACGCGCTGAAGTCGAGCCATAACTCGCTTACGATGCGTTTCATTTTCCTTGACAATGTTCTCCGCCTGGCTTTTTTCAAGAGGGTCGACTTCTTGTCCCGAAGATGTGTCCACCAACTCCGCAAGGGTTTCTTTGGATGTGTTGTACAATTCATAAGCCCGAGTTAACTCTTCATCACGCTTCTGTTCATCCTTGGGGAGTTGAGAGGCGTCCTTTTGACGCTTGGAGAGGATTAAGCCCAGCAAGTCTTGGGGTGAAACCTCTAACAAGGACTTGTCCTGCATCGTTTACGGGTATAACCTCAACGTAAAAGAAACAACCCCTTCGTCATTCTTTCTGCGTGAAGGTGAAGAACCTCAAACTTCTACCCTACCTTATGGGGCCAAGTTCATCTGTGCGCAGGCCCCAAATCGCTCTCCTTCTCGTGTTCATGTTCTTGCTTCCTCTGACCAATGTCGCTCAGGCAAGCGGTGGTTCGGTTTTAATTGAAGAAACTTCGTTCGGTCTTGCTAACTATCAGCAATTAAATGATGCGAATCTAAGTTTTACAACCGAACTGCACGAAATGGATGCAGGGCATGCGAATGTCTCTTTATTGGTAACCGTTGCATCTTTGGAAGGCATCGAATTGAGTAACACAACGGTTTCCCTCGGTGAATTTTCTCCATCCGAACAGCGTAATGTTTCTTTGACCGTGGAGAATATAAGTTACGGTTACAGTGAAATTTCAGTCTCAATTCAAGGTGATTATGGAGTCAACTCGACGACCCATCTGACAAGTATTTCACGGATCGTTCAACGGCTGCGCCCTCTCTCAATCACACTCGCAGGTGCGAGTTCGATCACCGCTGAAGGACTTGATGGCTTAGGGACCCCCACGGGCAACTTAACCCTTCATGACGGAGATTACATCCGTATCGATGCTCCAATCATCAACGAGGGCGATGTTTCATGGGTTGGTGATGTTCACGGTTTGTTTACTCATGCTGGTGTGACGGAGGAACTACATCTTGAGAATCTGACCGTCGGCGCGATGTCTTCTACGGTTGCCGTGTTTGAGCCCGTCAATCAACTCAGGGAGGGAGCGTTGTCGTGGACCATTCAATTGTCCGGAGCCTTAGGGGAACCTCGAGATGGGCATCAACGAAACGGGTCCTATCAGATTCAGCCCCCACCCCTTCCCATCATGAGCGGGCAGCTCTCCTCGAATGCTGACGAAGTCAGTGCGGGTGACCAACTTCAGTTTACCTACCAACTCTGGAATAACGGAACGGTTGGTTTTTCGGGCTTGGTCCAATGCCAAAATGATGGAGTCCTTTATCTCAATCAATCTTCTACTGTGTCAGCAGGTGAACACCAAAACTTCACCTTCACCATGGTTGCAAAACCCCTGGTCATGAGTTGTAACGTTGGCGACTCAAGGGTGGACGGTTCATCATCGCTACCAACACTACTAGCCATTGTGATGTCCTCTGCCGCCTTTGAATCCGCAGGCACTACCACTCCCTCACTTTCGGGAGGCCCATGGCACAAAGGAGATCTTGTTCAAGCCAATCTTTTGATGAGGAATACAGGAGATTTGGCGGGACGTGTCCGACTCGTCTTGCAACATGGAGATCTGAAATCTGAAGGGGACTGGGTCGAACTCCAAGACGGTTCTGCTGGAGAGATTTCATCTGCCTTCACCCTCACTGCAACGGGAAGTATTCCGTTGGAATGGAAGATTGAAAGCGATAATGGATTGGTCAATGGCCCCTCAAACGGGACTGTTGCAATTCACGTGGCGATGCAACAATCGGTTGTGATTGGTGTCGAAGATTTGGAATGGAGCGCAACGGATGGCGTGACCTTCACGTCCCGATTCACCCTTGATACAGGCAAGTCTCGAGAAGTTCTTGTCCAAATGGGCTATGAGACCAGTGATTCTACAATTTTCATCCGTGAACAAGTCCTGATGCTTGAACAAGGCAGCCGACAAGAATCCATAAGTTTCGGACATATTGACGCTGAAAAGGTCGTCGTTCAAATTTCTCCAGTAGATTGGCTCATTGGACCAGGTCCGCTTTCACTCACCTCTGCAATTCCCGATAGCGATACTCAATATCGTCTGGAAATAAGTCCAATCACCTCTCCAATTCGGCCGATTGAAGGAGATTCAGTGACCATGACCGTGAATTTTGCTCAATCCGGACCGGTAGGTGACGGTCAGGGAGATCTTCGTTTAGTTGATAGTTATGGTTCCATATTGGCCACGACGACATCTCCCGTTTGGAATGGCGATGATTCTGTCTCCACCTCGGTCGACCTCGTCTGGCCAAAGGGTAGTACTGTCATCGTCCAAGCGATTTGGCAAATCGACGGGGAAATCATCACGAGTCAGGCGGGTTTTACATCCGGCCAAGTGGTTGAAGAAGCAGGCATGGACCTACCGATTGGAGCATTGATTTGGGGCATTGTCGCTGGAGCAGGAGTCTCCCTTGTATTGCGATTGCGTTATCGCTCAGAAGGTACGCCAAGCACGACCTCAAAGGCAGGCCAACAACGAACGTCATCGCCATCTACTCCAGTCATTCATGATAAGGATGAGAAAAAGGAAGTTGCGTGTCCTGAATGTGAGCGCCGTTTGAGAGTCCCACTCTCATATTCTGGAAGTGTGGGCTGCCCAGATTGTTCTCATAAATTCAAAGTTGAAAGTGAATCTTCCAGCCCCCAGCCTTCAACCCAGGCACCTCCGGAGGAAGAAAAGCCCGTTGAGTCCAAACCAAAAGAAGATGGGAAACTTGAGGTTGCATGTCCAGATTGTGAACAAAGTCTTCGAATACCCGCCTCTTACACTGGTTCAGTTCGTTGCCCTGCCTGTACAAAAATATTCAAAGCAAACGAAGGCTTAGGTCCAAACTGAAGCAGTGATTCCAATGGTCGGTCATTTTCAAGAATTTGAGGATGAATACCTCGAAACGATGTATGAATTCTATGAATCCGATTCGGAGGCTCGGGTCCGGACCGGCCAACTTGCCTCTCGCTTGGGCGTGAGCCCTGCTTCAGCGACAGAGATGGTTCAACGACTTGCACAACGAGGTTTTCTGGATTATATTCCATACAAAGGCGCCATGTTGACGCAGGATGGACTTGTTCATGGTCGTAAAATGAAGCGACGTCATCGTCTCGCAGAGGTCTTGCTTGAAGTCCTTCCCTACGAAGGGAATGCCCATGAAACTGCGTGCCGTCTCGAGCATGCCATTGACGACGATCTCGAAGTTGCCCTCTCCGCTTTGGTTGGTCCAGAAGCGGTAGACCCGAGCGGGCGGCCGATTCCCGAACCGACGGCTGATATCGCACTGCGGCTTCCAAGCACGGTTCAATCGCTCTCGCTTAGCCAACTGGCTGACGGTCAAGAAGGCACCCTTGCAGCCATCATACTGCCGGGAGCGGCCGTAGAAATTCTCCGCGGTGAAGGTATTGGAATCGGTACTCTCGTGGTCAAAAAAGCGAATCAACTTTGGCACGATGATATGCTATTGATGACCCTCTCGACAGAATGGATGGACCGAATTTTTGTGAAGATTCACAAAGAATAGGTGTGAACACTTTAGAGGAGAGCAGAACATCCTGTCTCATGGGCGAAGAACCATCTGAGGTCACCGCTGAAGTCCTCCCTACTGAATCTGAAGCAGGTTCTCGCTTTGGTTTCCGTCTTTCGGAATCGATTATTCACGCCATTGACCGACAAATTGTAAGTTCGGGTCTGAGACTCATCATGTTCCTTCCCGCCTTTGCAGCCATCACTTATTTCTCATCGTGGGCTTTTTCTCAAACATCACCTCTCTTTTGGGAAGATAATATTGAGCCCAATATAGGGATGGGATTTTCGATGTTTACGGCCAGTCTTTCGTTCGTTGTCGTGCTCGGCTACATCTTAGCGGTTGGGTTCCACCGGTATCGTGTGAGGATTTCACTGGCTACCTTCCATCACCAAGTTGATCAATCAAACATTGACCATCGCTCCGTGCAATCTCTCCAAGGCTATGATGGGCTCCTCTACCAACTTGAAAACTCAATGTCCCATCACACCAAATCGCTCTTTTTTGCTTGCTGCTCTGCATTGATGCTGATTGCAGTGTTGTGGAATGGACCATCAACCGAATTCGGACAATTATTCCTTCTGGCCTCTTCCTCATTCCTTGTTCTCTCCGTTGGTCAACACCTCCCAACCCGCTCAACGCCGTTTAACATGGTTGAGCAAACCGGGCTCCTGGCTGCCTATACACCCCCAGTACATCCATCAACCCTCAACATGGTGTTCAATGACCTCATCAAGACTCACATGGACCCACTCCTTCGCTCACAATATGATGAATACACCAAGGAGTTGGAACAAGGCTTCAAGCGAGGTATTAATCGGCACTTCGCTCACGAGAAGTTCCTCATGACCTTATACCGTCACGCCACTGGATTGGACCGGAAAACATTGGAATCCGAAATGAGTGAAATATTGACCAAAAAAGGAATGGAATTTGTGTTTACTCATGATGTCTTTACGCTCGAGGCATGGCTCGTTCTTCTTGGCCTCATCAACCAGCGATGCCCCGCCTTTTTCAGAATGGTTGACCGTCTCAAGCAAGACCTTGAATCTGGACGAGAGCCCGCAATGAAAGATTTGATCTTTGAAGTCGACATGGAAAATGTCGTAACCGACAAAGCCAATCTTTTCACGCTCTTTCACAACCTTTCCAACAAAACTCGGACGGTGGTCTTCCGAGTTCAAACTCCGAATTTTGAACCCAAAGACCTTGCTTTGACCTATCGTCTTGAACCCGGTGAAACATACTGGTGGTCTAATGAAGCCCTCCCACTCGCAGCTGAAGGTAACGAAGACGTTCTCGGAAAAATGTCAGGATTGCTGAAGGATAGTACAGTTTCCTGGCAAACTCTGATTCCTACAACAAATGGCGACGCAACAGTTTCGGTACGTTTGGAAGAAACAAATGGAGAACTTCTTCTTGGCAGGCAAATCAACGTCCGCGTCCGCGCAGAATTCCGACAGTGGCTCAGAACAACAGGCTCGTACGTTGCTTATCTCTTCGGTGGTTTTGGGCTCATGTCCTCAATCATATTCATGATTATCCAAATTTTTGATACCGCAGTTTGAACATTTCATCCTCGTTTGTTAATCCATAGGCTTGAAATGTGAGAGGGGTTGGAACACACCATGCGCGGCAAGGCTGGAGACGGTGAGCCCAACCCTGATTCTGAGTTACGTGATGAACTCCAATCGATGGAAGCACGAGTTCGTAAGTTGCGTGAAACTCGTAATTCACTTCGGGAACAAGGCAAGGCAGTCGCTCAAAAACGTGATGCGGTTCAAGAGCAATACCGTGAGCATCGAACCAAATTGGACCTCGTGAAGTCAGAACTTGATGCCATACATGCCGAGCGAAATGCTCACAAAGCAAAGCGTGACGCCATCAACGCCCAGTTGAAAGAATTGTTTTCCCAAGCAAGAGGGCGACGAAGCGAGCGAGGGGAGAAAAAATCCGCCACCGCTGAATATTCCCAATTGATGACAGAAATCAATTCGCTCGAGGACAAGTTCCAGACAACATCGTCCAGTACCAAGAAGGAAAAAGAAACGATGGAACGCATCAAGAGAATGAAGCGACGAGCTGAGGAACTCGAGCCAGATGTCACGAAGTTCGAAATGGTCAATGTTGACCTGTCAAATCTTGACGAAGCCATTGCTACCCTCAAAGCAGAATCTGATGATGCTCACAAGTTATTCGTAGAAGCGCTTCAACGCGCTGACGAAAAGTGGGCAGAGTACAAAGAAGGGCTTGACCACCGTGACTTCTTGAAGGCAGAAGGCGACCGTCATCACCAAGAATCCGTGGAACATCATCAAAAAGCCGATGGTGTCCACGAGAAAATTTCAGAGATGATGGTCGATGTCAACAAAGCGAGGGAACAACTCAATCTCGCGATTGAAGAGCGCAAATCATGGATGACCGATCACAATGACTCGGTTAAGGCTGAAATGAAAACGGGTGCAGAATCAGATGAAGTCGCTGATCGCCTCGTCAAATCTCTTCTGTCGGATGGTGAACTGATGTTTGGAGGCCTGGGCAAGGATGACCCCACCTCCAAGAAGAAGCGTGGCTCTCCTTCGTCCAAGAAAAAAAACATGCGTCGTCTTGGACCCATACGCCGTCGTTGAGGTGATGCCGTGCTTGGCATCATCATGGCAGGTGGGCAAGGTTCCCGACTGATGCCCTTGACTGAGACACGACCAAAACCAATGGTCGAAGTGCTAGGCCGACCTGTCATCGACTATGTCAAGGAGGCCATGGTTGAGGCAGGCATTGACGAGATCATTGTAACCACGGGCTACCGAGGTGAACAACTCGACCAACACATCAATACATGGCCTGAGCATCATGCTGAAACGGGACTCAAAGCCAGTGTCAATCAAGAATCAACGCCAATGGGGACCGCTGGGAGTGTCGGATTATTACGCGACAGCATTACTTCGACCTGCATCGTAGGTTCCGGTGATGCAGTAGCATCCTTTGACATCAAAGCCTTGCTTGCTGCTCATCGGAAGAACAATGCGAAGGTGACCATGGCCCTCTGGGAAGTTGAAGACCCGACTGAATTTGGCATTGTTGGATTGTCCACAGACCCAGATGGGCAAGTCAATAGTGACCTTCGTTCAGGCTTCATACGTCGTTTTTTGGAGAAACCAACTCGTGAGGAAGCGTTCAGCAATGTGATCAATGCAGGTTTGTACATTCTTGAACCAGAAGTGTTTGAACACATCCCGGAGGGTGAGAAATTTGATTTCAGCAAACAATTATTCCCTCATCTTCTCGAATTGGGATGGCCAATGTATGCTCAAGCCATTGATGGTGTTTGGTTTGATGTTGGCCAACCCAGTGAATTGCTACGTGCTCAGGAAACGCTGATCAGTGACTACGAACGGTTGCCCTTTTCCTTCCCACCAACATATCGTCGTATGGATGGAAATCTGGTCGCAAATAGTGCTTCAATCAATGGCCATTTGCTTTCAAGCGTGGTCAGCCCGAACTGCCACCTCGGAGAGGATTCTAACGTTCGAGATTCCCTTCTCATGGAAGGGTGTACAATTGGAGATCAAACAACAATTTCCGGAACGATTCTCGGACGTAATGTCATGGTGCCTTCGGGAGCCACCATCGTGGATTGTGTCATTGGAGATGGTGTCCAATTGGAATCTGCTTCGTTTTATTCAAACCAGCTCATATCTCTTCATGATTGAGATATGTAGGGCGAGGCAATAAATAGGACCCGTGGGTCCGAAAACCGATTGACATGAGTGAAGGACCTGTTCGTAGTTACGACCGCACTTGGGAAGAGATTGAATCCATGCTCTCCAAAGCCACTGAAAAAATGAATCAGTGGAAGGAATGGTATGAAATGTGCAAGGAAGAGAATGATAAAGAGGGCATGAAGGAAGCCGCTCGAAACCACAAAGCCTTGCAGGGCGTGGTAAAGACGCTGAAGTGGACGCTTGGAGAAGAAGGCGTTTCAGATCCTTTGGATTGATTACATGCCACGCTGGTCATAGCGAACATCCAGCGTTTCTAATTCATCCCCTTTCATTGGCACACCTGCCATCATCCCCATGGCTTCAGCGACCTTACTGGCCTCGTCATAGTGGGCAGTTGCCATGACGATGGCGTCAGCCATGGTTTTTGGGTCGCTTGACTTGAAAATGCCTGAACCAACAAAAATTCCATCCATGCCCATGCGCATCATGAGCGAGGCGTCAGCAGGCGTGGCTATACCACCTGCTGAAAAGGTCACGACAGGAAGGCGACCCAATCGGTGAACATCGTTGAGGACTGAGCGTATACCGTCGTGCATGTCACCGTCGATGGCTCCGAAAGGTGTGTGGAAGTGTTCTCCTGGCATGACCGACTGTGAGGACAAGACCTTGTAGCGGTCGATGATATGGTCTGCAGCGAGGTCCAGTCCATGGTCGTCGAGGGATTGAATTTGTTTGATTTCTTGGTCGATCAGTCGTGCGTGAGTGACCGCTGCAACGACGTTGCCAGTTCCCGCTTCGCCCTTGGTTCGAATCATGGCTGCACCTTCCCAAATCCGGCGAACAGCTTCGCCCAAACCAGTGGCTCCACATACAAATGGAATTTCGTACTCGTGCTTGTTGATGTGGAAATAAGGGTCAGCGGGTGTCAAGACTTCGCTCTCGTCGACCATGTCAACTCCCATCGCTTCGAGGATGCGTGCTTCCCCATCGTGACCAATTCTTGATTTCGCCATCACTGGGATTGAGGTACAATCAAGGATTCCTTGGATCATGTCGGGATGACTCATTCGTGCTACTCCACCAGCCTTTCGGATGTCTGCAGGGACACGCTCGAGTGCCATGACGGCTACCGCACCAGCATCTTCAGCAACTGCGGCTTGCTCAGGATTGACAACATCCATGATGACCCCACCTTGTTGCATGCGAGCAAAGCCTTGTTTGAGCAGGTCGCTGCCTTTACGGAACTGTGTGAAGTCGATCTCGTTGCTTGACATAACAGACCCTCGTAGGCGTCCTTTATGATGCTTGGTTCTCCGCCTTGAGCGGAATCTCAGTCGGAGGCGAGAACAGGTGAGTCTCCCTCGGCTATTTCAGCATCGATGGACTCTTCTGCATTGCGCTCAACCCATGCTTCTTCACCATCGGGAAGGTCTGTGTCGGCGAAGATGGCGTCTACAGGGCATTCTGGAACACAGGCGCCACAGTCAATGCATTCGTCGGGGTCAATGACGAGGTAAGTGTCCGCTTCTCGAAAGGCTTCAACGGGGCAGACTGCAACGCATTCCTGATATTTGTGGTCAACGCAGGCAGAGGTGACAATATGTGGCATGGTTTTTTCCTCATGCTACGCTGGGCTCAAGCCCTACTTAATTTCTTGTGAGCCCGTTCGAATTCTTTCGTAGGGGCGAAACCTTCACAGTTTTCCGTCGTCGTAGCGTTCCAACCATTGGTGCCCATAATGCTCCCATTGTTCCATCCCTCAGGTAATCCTTGCAGGGGGATTGCGGGGACGTCACGAATGGAGGGCAAGTCAAGAGGGGCAACTCCTCGTATGTTTTTTGTGTCTCACTCACTCTTCCTCGTTCATTAGCGAGCAGGAGACCGTGTTGTTTGCCCGTGTTTTCTCATTGAGACCGATATTGCAGAACAGTGTAGACGAGCCCACAAACTCCAAGCAACATGAGAAGCCAGCCAACCCACTTCCCCGTAGACATGGAAACCAACTTCTTTGTTGTTGAAGTCGGATTTCCCCCCGAGTCGTCTGAATCATTAGACGAGTCGTTACTTTGTTGAGTATCGGTCAGGTTGGTTTCTTCAAGAGGTTCTCCCTCTTCGGGAAGTGGTGTTGCATCACATCCATCAGGAATCCCATCACTGTCACTGTCCTTTGTATCATCATACCCTTCACATCGCTCGTCCAAATCAGAAATCCCATCACCATCCGAATCAATGATTTCATCACATCCGTCAACAATCCCGTCCCCGTCGGCGTCCACATTGTCATCATATTCAGGGCAGCGGTCATCTGAATTAGAGATACCATCACCGTCGTTGTCCACAAGGTTGTCACAAGGGTCAGGTGTTCCGTCGTTATCTTCGTCCAAGGTATCATCTCCTTCCCAGCAACGATCGTCGGGATCCAAGATACCGTCGCCATCGCTGTCATCGATGCACCCATCCCCATCAACATCCCAATTCCAAGCATCTTGTTCGGGGCAGAAATCGTTCCAAGTTTCGAGGTAATCTCCCGGGGATAAATCCTGTTGAGCAAGTCCTGGGTAGTTGGATGGATAATGGGTTGCCTTGAACACTTGATTGGCAGTGGTTCCCGCTCGGTTTCCTTCTGGAATGGCTTCAGTTTGATTGAATGCTCCGTTATTTCCGATTGGGTTGATGTAGGTCCAAACAACGCTTCCGTTATTGTCGACTTCATACAGCGTCCCAGTGGTTCCATAGGTCACAAGCATATGGCCATTGGAAAGGCCATGAGCACCCGAAATCGCCGAGGCATACATGTCAGTGCCGAGGTCCCAAGACCATGTTGGCTCATCAGGTCCAAAGGTCCCGTTGTGTTGAACTTTATAGGTGCCGTTGACGATGTTAGGGTCGATGATGTCGACAGATGAATAGGCTTCACTTCGCCCGTTTCCGTTGTTAAAAATCATCAGTTGGCCTTCATAGGGGTGACCCGATTGAATCCATTGAACATCATGTTGGGCAAACAATTGTTGATTGCTCGAAAGTCCTTGTTTGTACACCTGTGGGTTGCCCCAGCGGTAGAGGAAGTCACCTCCTTTTCCTGCGTTGCCGCCAGTGTGTCCTGCTGCTTCTTCGGTCGTGGTGCTGTGGTCAATGATGTAGATCTCATCCATGCCACGGCACGAAAGGGCAATTTGGTCGAGCATTGAATTGTAATCAATGCCGTTGCAATGCATCCAATCTGCTCGCCCCGCCTGATTGCCGGTAGTGCTGACATAATTGATGTTCAACAATTCAGGGTGCTCCTCGACATTACCGTAATTGTCTTTGGATGGGTCGTAATCCTGAATCAAATGATCCCATGCATGCCAGCGCCAAACGATGGTTGCATCATCGGTTCCAACCGGCTGAATCTCGATGATGTGGTCGGGCCATACGTTATTCTCTCCATTTGGAGAATCGCTTGCAATGTCGGGATTTCGACCTGCTTGAGTTGCTTCAGCTTCAGTTTTTTCTTCCCAAGCAATCATGAGAATGTTCCCGTTTGGCATAGGTTCGATGTCATGGTGGGTGATGTATGATGCTGAATCATAGGTCCACGACCATTCAAGACTACCGTCCCAAGCGATACGCTCAACCTTTCCAGCAGTTCCTCCACCTGAGAAATTACCCACAGAGGTTTGTGCGATGTTGGCTGTTCTCAGAAGCGCACCGTCTTCCAAGAGATAGGCTGACAAACCAGGCCGATGTTCACCCGGTGAGGTCCATTCGTTAATGGAACGCCCGTTATGGTCGATGAGGTATGTTGTATTTCCCGGAAGTGGCGAAAAGAGAGTGTAGCCCTCAGTTGCACCTTCACTGCAAAATACCAGCCCCATCGTCCAGTTAGCACGGTCTGCGTTACAATTCGGTTCAGTAGGTGTTGTCGTTACTTCGCTTTGAACGCTGACCTGTATGCTTGCAAGAACCAGTAACATGAGAATTGGAATGACTGAAAAGCGTTTCAAAACTATCAACCCCTTATTGATGTTCATCCTTTCTTTTTTGGGCGACCTCAATGGCTGCTTGGAGTGTCAATTGAGTTTGCTCAAGGGCGTCTTGACCGGGATACACCTCGATTTTAGCTTGCCCCTTTACCGTCCCAGTTCCACTCGATTCGGCGAGTGTTAGTTTTGAAGAAATCAGGTCGTCAAGATTGAGGCGAAGGTAAAGGACATGATCCTCGTCGAGACGTTCCTCCAAGGTATTGAGAAGAATCTGGAGATTCTTTACACCGAGCACGGCCAATGATTTCATGGCCAAACTTTTCTTCTTGCTATGAGCAGTCACCATCCATAATTCTGCACCATGGTAAGAGGTACTCCGCTCAACCTCCACAGCATCTTGGTCTCCAATCAACCAAGCCATTGCCTCAACCACGACTTCGTGGTTGGTTAGAGCGCTAGCGGTCGCTCTCCATGTGATGTGATGAAGTCCCACAAATGAAGGGTGTTCGTGATGTTTCATGAGGTTGCCGAAGGTTTGTATTTGTTCATCTTCGAGGTTGAAGAGGATGAGGCGCTTTCAAATAGGGGCGGTCGGTGGGCATCTTGCAAGTGGGGTAGCCCCCGCAAGACACGAACCGAGTTGAACGATATGGCAAAGAAAATCAGTGCAAAGGCACGCGCAGCAGCGCGTAAACAACGTGACAAGTGGAAGACAAAGCGATGGTACACGATTCGTGCACCACGTCATCCATGGGATTTCCAGCAAATCGGCGAAACAATCGGTGAATCCGATGAGCATATCATCGGTCGTGTCTACCAAATGACTCAGCAAGAATTTAGCGGAGATTTCTCGAAGATGCACGTCATCCTTCGTTTCCGTGTAACCGAGTGTGTCGGCCAAGATGCGCTTACCACCTTTATCGGCCACCACCACCAAACCGACCACACTCGCCGACAGATCCGTCGCTACCGTGGCAAAGTGGACGATGTCGTGGATGTCGTCACCACCGACGGATACCTCGTCCGAATGAAACCACTCATCATTACCCAACAACGTGTGCAGACTTCCTTGAAGCAGGACATGCGTGTTCGTGCAAGAGAAATCATCATTTCCTATGCTTCAAAGAACACCTTTGCTCAATTGCAAGAAGCTCTCATGAACGGAAAATTGGAAGAGGAAATTCAAAAGGGCGTCAAGTCAATCTATCCTGTCCGCTCCGTTGCAATCCGCAAGAGTCAGTTGCTCCAAGAAGGTGTTGTGGCATCATCCGGACCAACCTTGGACGAGGTTCATGCCATGGAACAACGTCAGGCTGCAGAATTGAAAGCCAAGAAAGCCGCAGCACTTGCTGAGGCTATGGCTGAAGAACTTGAAGATGAAGATGACGAAATCGACGTTGCTGTTGAAGACATCCCTGACAATATCAAGGCTGCCGTCGAACAAGCCGTTCCCGGTGCAACCATCACAGAAGCCGAAATCGAGACAGAAGATGGAAAGGCTGTGTTTGAAGTCACCGTTGAGAAAGACGGAAAGGAGATTGAAGTCGAAGTGACACCATCTGGTGAAGTGCTTGAGGTGGAGGAAGAATCCTCGGACTCACCAGATTACAGCAGCATGACGGTTGCAGAACTCAAGGAACTTCTCAAGGCCGCAGGAAAACCTGTGTCCGGAAAGAAGGCCGACCTCATCGCTCGCTTGAGCGAATGAAACCTCTCGCCTGAATGAAGCTCAACTCTACCGTTGAGCCGTAGGTTTGAGATAGGGCAGCACGCCACAAGGGACCATGCGACTCGGCATTATAGGAGGTACTGGCCTCATCGCTATGGGGACAGATGGCTTCTCTGGTCACGGCATCGTTGTGAAACAACACCATGCAGTTGTTGTTGAGACTCCGTTCGGACCGGTTCCTTTGAACTGCATGACCTTAGATGCGAACGGCTCTGAGAAGGAATTGATTTTCCTTCAGCGACATCATAACGAGTCCGGCCACGGTTGCCCGCCACACATGATCAACCATCATGCGAACATCATGGCCATGCAAGATGCAGAAGTCGACCTTATCCTGTCGGTTTGTTCAGTCGGGGCAATCTCGCCAACCTTTCATCCAGGCAAGGTCGCAGTAGCCGAGCAATACATCGATTTTACCGGCGTTACGACAACCTATCACAGCGACGAGTCCGTCTTCACCTCGGTCACTCGACCCTTTGACCAGCAAACGAATCAGCGTCTCGTGGAGGTATTGCGCTCAGAGCAATCCTACGATACAACCGAGCAAATGCAGTACACCTATTGGCTGGCACAAGGCCCACAATTTGAGACGGTTGCTGAAGTAAATGCCATTGAACGGCTTGGCGGGGAGATGGTTGGAATGACCATGCCAAGGGAAGCCAAACTTGCCAAGGAACTTGATTTACCCTACGCAGCGGTTTGCATTTCATCAAATTGGGCAGCAGGGCGTGAGCCCGGAGATGGGGCAAAAGATCTGAACCACACCGAGGTTTCAGCCCAAGCAAACGACCGTCTTGGTCCGGTATGGGCCTGCATTTTGGCCTTGTTGAAGTAACACAAACATGATGTCTTGCATCGTCGACCGTGGACCATGAATGGTCGGACGGTTGAAGACTGGATGGGTCACGAACCCGCAGATGAATGGGAAGCGATGATGAAACGTGTTGCAGCCTTCCATCACAAACATGATTTCGCAGGTCAAAACGGCCATGATATGGGCTATAGAATGGCACTTACAATTGAGGAATTAGGTGAGCTAGCAGCTGCGATTACCAAGGGGAAGCCTCTCGAAGAGTGTGCAGAAGAAATGGCGGATGTTCTCATCTTATTGATGGGTCATAGTTTAGCAATGGAGGTTGACCTCAAAGCGGCGTTTGAAAAGAAATACGCCCGTATCATGAAGCGGGAAGCTCTTCAGGGACGATTGGGAGTAAGAGTTACCGAATATCGGCCAGAGTGATCAGCGTATGAGGTGCTGAAAGGTCATTTCATGGTCGTCCTTCTCACCAGCGGGGACTCTTTTTTCAGCGATAAGATAGAAACCAGCATCGTGAATCTCGGGTGCAAATGTGTCGGCGTCTTCTACGGTCGTATGGATGATGGTCCGGTGAATTTCTTTTGTTTCTTCGAGGAAGAGTGCATAGATTTCTCCGCCTCCAATAATCACTACCTCTTCTTCCTCGCTCAACGTAATGACTTCTTCATAGGACATGCATTCAACGTCTTGAAGAGGTTCCCGGCGCGTCATAACAATGTTTCTTCTGTTGGGTAAGGGCCGGCCTAAACTCTCCCAAGTTTTGCGTCCCATCACAATGGTTTTGTTGAGTGTTTTTAGCTTGAAATGCTTCAAATCACTTGATTGACGCCATGGCAAGTCACCCTCCTTTCCGATGGCACCGTTCTCGTCACAGGCGTAAATCATCGTCAGCATGCTGGAGCCTCAAATCGAGATGGGTGCTTTGATGTGGGGATGGTGTTCGTAACCCTGCACTTCAATATCGTCATAGGTGAAGTCGTCAATATCCATTCGCTCAGGATTCAGTTTGAGAGTAGGCAAAGTTAGCGGTTCTCGTGAGATTTGTAATTTGGCTTGTTCGAGATGATTATTGTAGAGATGTGCATCACCGAGAGTGTGGACGAAGACGCCGACTTGAAGTCCGCACACCTGCGCCATCATGTGCGTCAGCAATGCGTAGGATGCAATATTGAACGGAACGCCAAGAAATACATCAGCACTGCGCTGATAGAGTTGGCAATTCAACTTGCCATCAGCCACATGGAATTGGAAGAATGCATGGCATGGCATCAGTGCCATTTCGTCCAGTTCACCGACATTCCATGCTGATACGATGATTCTCCGACTGTTTGGGTTGGTTTTGATGGCATCAATCGCTTGCTTGACCTGGTCGATGACCCGTCCGTCCTTTGCCTCCCAATGACGCCACTGTTTGCCATAGACTGGCCCCAAATCTCCGTTTTCATCAGCCCATTCATTCCAAATGCGAACACCGTTATCTTGGAGGTACTTCACGTTGGTTTCACCCTTGAGAAACCACAATAATTCGTGAACGATGGAAGGCAGGTGCAGTTTTTTTGTTGTAACCATAGGGAAGCCTTCGGAAAGGTCAAATCTCATCTGGTAGCCGAAGACTGACTTCGTCCCAGTCCCTGTTCGGTCGCCCTTTTCTGAGCCGTGTTCGAGGATGTGACGCATCAAGTCAAGGTATGCCCGCATCGTATCCCCTTTGCTCGTCGTTAACGGCAGCACTTAGGGATTCTCACCCGCGAACACGATACTTCCGAGGGACAAAGATCCGGTCAGTCGTTTCAATTGGTGCTCGTAAGTAGTCATGAATCATCCGGCGATCGACGTGATAGATTTCTTCAAGCAGTGGCTCAATAGCGACAGTAATCTCTGCAACATCCCAACCCTTGCAGGTGTAACAACGCCTTGAGAAAGCTCCAATGAGGGCCAGGGCATCATGGTAGCGTTCTGCTTCAAGAAGGTCCTTTATTCGAAGAATCTCATTGACGTCATCAGCGGAAAAAAGATTTCCAGTTCGAATTCTAAACTCTGCCAATTGGGTGGCTTTCTGGCGAAGTTGATGGGGAGTTTGTCGTAGCGGCCAGCCTGCCTCTCCCAAGAGTACAAAAGAAATCACTGCATCTACAACAGCACATTCCTGCCCAGGTTGCATCAGGATGCAAACAGGTTCTTGGTTGAGTGTCACTTCCATGTGTGGGTCATTGTGAAAATGGTACTTCTGTATGGTCTCAAGAGGGAAAATCGAGACCTCATCGCCATCATCAAGACTGAAGATTTCAAATTCCTTACCAGCATTCGAAGGTGCACTTGCCCATATTTTTGATTCCTCGAGGATACTATGGAGGAGTTTGAGACCCTTTTGTTCGGCGAGCAGTCGTTGATCATAATGGAGGTATGGTAAGGTAAGTTTTCCAAAAACTGTCGAGACCGTCGTCTTCGCCATACGAGTGATATCGGTCGAGTATCAATAAACTATGGCGCTCCGAGGGCTGCGAGTGAAGCCATTAACTGGTCCGTAAACTTCCGATAGAGTCTTGCTAATTCAGCACGGATCTCATGTTCTTCTTGATTGGCGAGTCGTTCAAGTTTCTCTACCGTATAACCACCACCATTCTCATGTTCTAACCATTCCAGCCATTTGACCTGCTTACCCGAAACAATGCTGAGTCGCCTCCACAGTCGTGGCCACTTGTGATTCTGAGGCTGCATAATCTCACGTGCGCCAATCAAGGCCAGTGGGACAACACAAGTCTCTGGGTAGGCGGCTGCGAGGCGTGCGACTCCCGTTTTCCCAGGCAATAAGTAGGGGGCTTCGGTTCGCTTGGAACGTGTGCCTTCAGGGAAAATCCCCAATGCCCGTCCGTTCACAAGAACGGTCGCTGCACTCGAAAGTGCATCATTACCCCCTTGCTCTCGCAACGTTTCGATTTGACCCGTTGATGTCATCAGTAGCCTTGTCACCGGGTTTGAAAAATGCCCGTCCTTGGCGAGGTAATGCGTTGTTCGACGAGCAGCCGCGATGACCGCAACCGGGTCAATATGAGACAAATGGTTGGCAGCAAGGATGGTCGGACCAGAACGAGGTATGTTGTGGACTCCATGAATTTTCCACCGCAAAAACGGCCGCAATAGGGGAGAGAGGAAGAGGCGAAGGCCGCTGTAGACTGGAGTCCGTGGAATGACTTGAGAGGATGGTGCTATGGACCAGTGCATCTCAAGCAGCATCCATGCCTGTTGCAGTTCCTTTGTTCCCGCCACAACGGACGGTCAACTGAATGAGGCTTTGAGGTTTCGCCGACAGTTCCGCACGAGGAGCCTATTTCATCTCTATCAGTTCTTGGCGGCAGGACAAGCGTCAAAGTGTACCGCAATTAGGACGGCATATGTCTGGTGTGAGGAGTGAGGTCTTCGTGCCATTATTTCTCGGCCTCACCTTTCTTTTAGTCATCATTCATCCAGTAGTTCTCGCCCAAAGTGCTTGGGAGGAAGATGGATGGCTGAGAACCTCTTATGCTAATGAACGTCTTGAGCATGGCGATGAATTTGGTTGCTATGGCATGCCAGGTTTATCCTGGAATAACGACCCGGGTGCAGTTGCTCAGTCTTGCCGGGATTACATCGAAGAGCGAATCAACGCAAGTCAATGGGCTTCTTCACCCATCTCTACCTACACGCCGCCCTCTCTTACGATGGTTGAGCATGAACGAATCGCTGGCCAGGGCTTCACCGTCCATGGCGACCAGACTGAACTTTCTCTCACCGCCTGGCATAGCGGAGACGATGAGCCAATCGACGTATGGGATTGGTACAATCTTGGTCGTCGAGGCGGTAGTTTGGAAAAGGGGATGGGATCTCTTGATAACCTCAAACAAGAAGTTGCGGAAGGTGGATTGGTGAACCTTTACTGGATTGGTCGCGTGAACGATGCGACCGTTCGTCACGACCAAGAGATTCTTGATTTCCTTAATGAGGAGTCGGGGATATGGCTTACGACTTGGGGCGAAGCTTGGTCGTCGTGGTCGGCAAAGCGATGTTACGAATTCACACATTCGCTTGAGTCCACAACCAATGGTTCGCGCCTCTCATTCGAGGCCTTGGACACTGAACAATGCCGTTCTGCCACGAACAATCGCGCTTGGAATGTTCCCGTTACTTGGATGATTGATGTGGGAGGCTCGGATGTTGAATCCGTATTGGACAACGGCACTGAAATGCCTTCTATAGAATTGGAGAAGAACATGAAAGAAGGGTGGTGGGTTGATGGAAATGGAACCCTTATGCTCTCAGTGGTCAACGGAAATCCAGTTGATATTGAATTGAGTGAGGATGATGTGGAGTATGATGTGCTCGGTCAAACTCAATTTTGGAATAACCATTCTGCAGCAGTGACGATTGCTGGCCACCAAACCAATGATTTGTTCAAATGGTCGAAGCGCTTCCTTGATGAAGATGACATCCGATTCACCTGGTTGGTGACGCCAAGGGTGGCCGAAGAGGGTGATGCATGGATTCCCTATGCCATTGTTGGTATAGGTTTCTCAACCATCATCGCCATGTTGTACCTCCTCAAGCGAGAGGGTGTCGGGCCGATGGCGTCACCACTCTCTGCGGCCATGGAGGAGAATCGCAAAAAAGACCTCGGAAAGGTCTCTCTTGAGCGAAGCCTTGATGCCAAAGAAGATGACAACGAGGAATAGAGGTGCACCGAATGGGTAATGACGATATCATCATCGACCCTTGGGGTAGTGCTCAATCCACTGATTACGACCGAATCATTCAGCAATTTGGGCTGAGCCCACTCTCAGGAGAGACCCTCACATCCCCTTCTAAACTTCATAGGAGAGGCATAGTTTTCGCACATCGTGACCTCGACGTGATTCAAGAAGCGCAACGAAAAGGAGATCCTTTTGGGGTTCTCACCGGGCTCATGCCAAGCGGGCAAATGCACCTTGGTCATTCGATGGTTGTAGAACAGGTCAAGTGGTTTCAGAAGCAGGGCGGCGATGTAACCATTGCCGTTGCGGATTTAGAAAGTCAGGCGACCCGGGGAGTTTCGCTCGAAAAGGGACGTGAAGTTGCTCTCAATGAGTACATCGCCCACTATGCTGCTTTGGGACTTGACCCCGAACGAACCAACGTGTACTTTCAATCAACCCGCCCTGTGGTTCAACGTCTTGGTTTCCAACTCGGAAAGCGAACCAATCTCAATGAATTTGAGTCCATCTATGGATTCGGAGGCGAGACGAATCTTGCCCACGTTCAGGCTCCTCTCGTCCAAGTAGGCGACATCTTACATCCTCAAACCGAGGAGTACGGTGGCCTACGACCCATCGTGGTCCCGGTAGGTGTTGACCAAGACCCACATCTTCGCCTCACACGTGGTTTGGCGAGCAAAACCAATTGGTTTAACATCAAAGATTCATCCTCGAAAGGCATCCTGATCAATCTCAGCGTACATGACGAAAATGCCGCAATCTTCGGCCAAATGCCAAACGGGAGGCTTGACAAAGACAAGGTCAAAGCGATGTGCGACCGTGTGGTTTCAGCTGTCGCATCACTGGGCTTTTCCGACATCTTGTCCAGTCCAAAACAAGGTCATGTGCATGTTCCATCGGCCACAGCCCGAGACAAACACGGAATTCGAATGGCTCTTCTTGGCCTCGAACGAAGCCTAGGTGGGATGGGGCTTCTGGCTCCCTCATCTACATACCATCACTTTGCAGTTGGCATGACTGGCAGCAAGATGAGCAGCAGTCAGCCAAAAACGACCCTCTTTTTACGCGATGATATAGCAACGATTGAGAAGAAAATCAAGCGCGCATTTTCGGGAGGCCAAGCGACCGTTGAAGAGCATCGAAGGTTGGGGGGGAATCCCGATGTCGATGTGGCCTACCAGTACATGATGTACTTTTTCGAAGAGGATGATAAGTTCCTTTCTGAAGTGAATTCAGGATTCCGCTCCGGTAACATCTTGGCTGGTGAGATGAAACAGTTGTGCATTGAACGAGCGACTGCTTGGATGAGCCACCTTCATGAAATGAGAGACCAAACTGCGCATACAGTGAATGATTTTCTAGCAACAGATTCACGTTGAGCCATTCACTTCATCAGTGGAGAATACGGCAGGGTCCGGGCCAACGGGTAGTCTCTCAAGTTCATCTTCGCTCAAAGGCCGTTCAACAGCATCTTCATGCAGGATCATCGAATGTCCGTGAGGGTCCAATAACTCAAGCGTAAGGGGTGTGCCGCCTTCTTCGCTCAATGCATGGAGGCGCAGGGTCAGATTAACGAGTGTTTGAAGTTGCTCTTCGAGGAGAGCCTCTTCTTCGCCTCCTTCTTCGAGTTGGGCCATGACGTCACGCTGAACCATGGCAATAATTTCTTGAAAACGTAGAATGACTCCTTCGACATTGGAGACGTAGCCTGTGGAACTGCTACCGGGATTGACTTGTAAGTCAAGTTCGGGAATCAACACCGTGCAGGACGAAGAACGGACAACTCTGGCTCGAAGTTTACTCGGGTCGTCAAGGCAAAGTGTCCAGCCTCCGGCTTTCTTGCCTTCTGCTGGGATGAAATCGGTTTGTGTCCATCCACAATCATTGCACATGAGCGTTAATTGGGTATGCTCGCCAAAATAGGGAATCTCGTCGATATGGGTGATCATCTTGACCTGTCCGCTTACCGAACAAATTGGGCATGGGAAGTCAAGGTCCTGCTCATTCACGGTTATACCTCCGAGAAATCGCCTTGAGTTGCTGTGAAACCCTCCATTTCGGTCCCTCTGAGTCCACGACACCCTTGTGGCAGGAGCATGAGTCGGGTATCAGTTATCCTGATGATTTGGCCTTGTGCATCGCCCTCGACAAATGCGTGAAGTGTGTTCAGCGCTTGATTAAATTCAGTCGTTCGTTGCATCATTCGCTTCATTTCTACGATGCATGCATGACCGTCAGCAATCCAATTCATGAGTGTTGAACATCCCGTCAAGTCGTGGAGCGTTGAATTGTGGAGGACCATGCCCCCTTCATGCAACGGTACAGGAGCGTTGGGGTACATGACGGCGAGGTCGTGGTAATGCATCGTGCTTGAAGCAGGTTTGGCTCGCACCTCCTTTCGGCTACTGGGCATCTCAAACTGCCGCAACGCCTCAACTTCCTCTTGTGTATTGTTGTTGGCTTCGGATAACGGGGCGTCCAACTTCGCCTCTGCCGCCTCCAGTAAGTCCAAGTCCGGCATCGAGGGGACCTGGTCTTCAGGCGAAGTCGGGGCTGGTGACATACCCGAAAAACGGTCCAGCGAGGACTGCGCCTCATCCGGTTTCCGTCGTTTCCTTCGGCGCATGTAGGTGCAATAAAGCGAGGCTTCATCAAGCCTCCCCTCGTTATGACTCCCAAGGCTGATGTTCACCGTCCTTATGTTCAAAGCGGACAGACCTTCTTCACTCCTGAATCGTATGGTTGATGGTAAATTGCCTCAAGGTTCAAGAAGTGTCGTGGTGGAGAAGATACCATGTCAGAGCAACAGGGCGTCTTGAAAACAGGAACCAGCACCATCGGTATTACCTTCAAGGGTGGTGTCGTTGTTGGAGCAGATCACCGTGCAACCATGGGGCATTTCATTGCTAACAAAAGCGTACAAAAGCTGTTCAAAATCGGAAATAACCTTGCCCTAACAACGGCGGGTCTCGTCGGTCATGCCCAATCCCTCTCTCGAACGCTTACTGCAGAAGTTGCCCTCTTCGAACTTCGCCGGCAACAATCCATGACGGTGAAAGGAGCAGCCACCCTAACGGCGAACATCCTCTCTGGCCGTCCTCATTGGGTTCAACTCCTCATCGTTGGTGTGGATGCTGATGGCGGCCACGTCTATTCTATTGACTCCGCTGGAGGTTCAATTCCCGACGTTTACTGTGCGACCGGGTCAGGTTCACCGTACATGTATGGTGTCCTCGAAGACGGCTTCAAGGACAACATGACTCAAGCGGAGGCATTAAAATTGGCAGCGCGAGCGCTACATGCATCCGGCCAACGTGATGCGGCCTCCGGTAACGGCATGGATTTGGCAGTCATCACGCCAAGTTCTGGCTATGTCCAACTTTCACAAGACGAGATTGCAAAACTCCTCAAGTGAACTCAATTCCCGCGGTTCTTCGCCGCACTGCGCATCATGCGCCATGTGGTCAACGATGACTGCGGGTTACCTTGGGTGAAAAAAATGCAAATGACCTACAAGCAACTAAAAGATGAGATCGCTAAGATTATTCCTCGAAACATCGAATATACCGTCGACCTTGAAGCGGGTAACATCGCCATCATTACTTCTCAGATGGGACCTTTCACAGGCTCAGACGGGCTTATTGGAAAAATCGCTCGTCGGATCAAGCGAAAAATTGTCCTCAGGACACCAATTGACAACATGATGCCCATTGATGATGCCAAGGATTTCATTGAGGCTCTGATCCCTGAAGATGCAGACATTTCAGAGATGTATTTCGACGGATGCTACCGTGAAGTGACAATTCAATGTCAAAATCCGGGCAAAGCGATTGGAAGGAAAGGAGAGAATAACAAGAAAATCCGTGACGAGACAGGTTGGTCGGTGAAAGTCGAAAGGACACCACCCTTGTTTTCCAAGACCGTGCACGACATTCGTATGTACCGTCAATCCTTTGCAGAAGAACGACGTAAACTGCTGAAGGATTTTGGATTGAACATCCACAGACCTACTCGACCTGGGTCGTCTTGGGCGCGTGTCACTGCACTTGGCTCCTACAGAGAAGTAGGTCGAGCCTGCCACTATGTCACGACCAACGAATCAAGAATTATGATCGACGTTGGCGTCAATATTGCTTCGGATACGGACCCGATGCCCTTCTTCAACGCCCCTGAAGCATTGCCCCTTGAGAAACTGGACGCCGTTGTTCTTACACACTCTCACCTTGACCATGCCGGTATGCTCCCAGTTCTGTTCAAATATGGATACAGAGGTCCCGTATACTGCACCCCTCCAACTCGTGACCTCATGCTCCTCTTGCAAACAGATTACCTCAAAGTTGGTGGAGCAGAAGGCAAGCGTTCAGCATACGATATGGAAGACATCAGAATGTGCATGAAACACGTCGTCGATGTTGATTGGGACTCCACCACAGATATCGCACCTGATGTCAAATTGACCTTCTCAAATGCAGGACATATTCTCGGCTCATCAGCCGTTCACCTCAACATTGCAGATGGAAAACACAACATCGTGTTCAGTGGAGACCAAAAATACGAAAAGTCATGGCTCTTTGATGCTGCCAATACTCGGTTCCCACGTGTGGAAACACTTGTGATTGAATCCACCTATGGGGCATCGGGCGACTACCAGCCCTCCCGACAAGAGGCCAATCAAGAACTCCAAGACATCGTCTCACGAACGCTCATGCGGGGTGGCAAAATGATCTGCCCAGTGTTTGCCGTTGGACGTAGTCAGGAAGTGATGATCGCCATCGACGAATTGTTCCGCTCCGGTGCGGTCAAACCCGTTCCAGTCTGGCTTGATGGAATGATTCAGGAGGCAACAGCAATTCACGCATCCCACCCAAATTATCTAACGAAGAGCTTGAGCAAATCTTTACTCAAAGACGATGGTGAAAATCCCTTCACGAGCGAATGGTTCAGGCCAGTTAAGGGGCGCGAACTTCGTGAAAGTATCATCATGGATACCTCACCGTGCATTGTTTTAGCAACCTCGGGAATGCTGAATGGAGGACCAGTGATGGAATACTTCAAGAATTGGGCCCACGAAGAACGAAATTCACTTTGCTTCGTCGGCTATCAAGCAGAAGGAACGCTTGGACGGCGTCTTCAGAAAGGGTTCGGGGAAGTCCCGATGCTCATTAACGGCAAAACAGAGATCGTCAAGATTGGATGTGAAATGGTTACCATCGATGGCTTTTCTGGCCATTCCGATCGTCGTCAACTGCTTGATTTCGTTGACCGCATCAATCCAACACCCAAGAACATCATCTGTCATCACGGGGATTATCAGAAATGCAACGAACTCGGCCTCACGCTACGTGAACGCTACAATTGCATGACATTCGCACCAAGCAATCTTGAGACAGTCCGACTGTTTTGATCACAGGGGAATATCAAGTTCGTAGTCAAGCGGATCGGGAAGGTCAGGGGCAGAGATGCCCAGTCCAGAAACATCAGTCCCTCGAGCCTGTTGTACTTTGGCGATTCCTTCGAGGCTATGTTGATGAGGTTCACTTGAACTTTGGAACAAGAGAAAGATACCGATTCCAGTTGTGCAGAGTGTCGCTATCACCAATGCAAGTGTAAACTCACTCTCCTGGAAGAGAGTCAAAAGAGCCAAGATGAACACGCCACATAGCGTCAACATCAGCACCCCCCTCGTCCCCTTGGCCATGGACGGCCTATGACCATGTTATTCATGAACCCGTTGCGCTTGTATCCAACCATGCAAGGTGGAAAAGGAGCAGATTGTCCCGGTTGGTTGATGACAGCGGTTGCGCCGTGGGGTGAAAATGCAGAAGATGCCTTTGACCAAGGCTTGGTTGAACTGGGTTTAGGTGACGTGCGTTTGATTCAGGCTCAAGGAGCCATGCTACCGCTAGGTTTCGGTGTGGCTGTTCCACGCCCATTACCGATGGGTTCACTGGTCGAATGTCATTTAGCAACAGCGTACGCTTGGAACGGTTCAACGGCATCAGCAGGAGTGGCATGGGCATCCTGTGCTACGCCAGAAGGTGACGAATGTGCGATTGTCGCCACCATCACCACTGACCTTGATTATGAAGAGACAGTCCTCCTTCTCCGACGCAATTTGCAGCGAAGGCTCGCGAGTCGCGACCTCGAAGTACTGCAGTTTGATGTTGCTGTTGACGAAGTCACCGCAGGTCAAGACCATCACGGTGTTGCAGTGGCGGCATTGATTCTTCCAGAATCACTTTCGCTCGGGGCTCGCACAAAAACGGGGCCAATTCGTGGAGCACTTACTCGGAGAGCTGAAGAACCGAAAAAGCGCGTGGATACAAAGGCCCCAGCTGCACCGGCTCGCCGTCCAGGTCAACCCCAAAACAAGCATGATTTCACCCTCTAATCGGGATCGCCTATGTCGGAACAACGGTGGCTTGTAATACGCTGTCCAAATTGTAAGCAGTGTTTTGGTCATCGCTCATTGACTGGACGATGCCCACATTGTGGTCAATCTCTCCCCCATGATACTGAAGTTGTTTGCGAGGTTCAGTCGGCGGCTCACCTTCACATTGAGGTCGCTTTAGCCAATACCCCAGAAACCCTTCGTGCATCACTCCGTAAACGACTTGAACAGAATAATCGTTCCTTCGAATCAACCGAGGAATTGTCACCAAGAGCATTGATGGCTGTTCTTCGGAAACGAGCAGATGAGAACGGTATTATTGACAAGAAGACTGTACTTCTTGCTCTTCAGCAATACGATTGTGAAATTCCAGTTGATGACCTTATGGAGCGGGCCGAAAGTGAAGGTTTTGCCTTGCGATTGCATGATGGGAACTGGCAATTCTTTGAGTGAAGTTCATAGGTAAGACCTCGTGGCAGAAGACAACGGGCGTATGGGTTAGTTTGGCCTATACTCGGGCGTTTGGGACGCTTGGACCCAAGTTCAAATCTTGGTACGCCCACCACTTACTCGAGTTGGCCTTTGCTGTGCACCCATAGAATGTGGAACCCGAATTGTGTTTTGATGAAACTTTCAGGTACGGCTTCGAGTTCTGAAGCCCAAACAGCCTCTTCAAAATCTTGAACCATTTGTCCTTCAATGAACTCACCGAGGTCACCTCCTTTGCTTCCACTGGGGCAGTTGGAATACTTCTTGGCCATTTTGCGAAATACTTTCAGAGGTTTTTTAGCCGTTTGAATGGCCTCAAGAATCATCTTTGCATCAGGTTTTCCAGTCACCAATATGTGGCGAACGTGGGCTTTACGGGGTCTTCGACGTCTGTCAAGTCTTCTCATGTCCGCAACTCCCTATGCATACGAACAGCCATACGGTCAAAAATGTGCGCCATGTACCAAAAGAATACGCCTACGAGTAAAAGAGGTACACCTCTACCGGCAAGTTCTGCCTCCAAATCATTACTGAACCAGGGTAAAAACGCAGACCAACCCAGTCCATATGCTAGCAGAGCGAAAAGCGAATGGGGGGTCAAGTTTCGAGGTTTGAGCCATGCCAAATTTCTGCGATGATGTTCAATGGCCATCATGAGTCCTACGTTTGAAAAGAAAGGGAAGGCCTTGATGCCTGAAGTTTCATTTTTGTAGATTGACTCAACAGGTACATGAGCAATTCTCCATCCGTGGCGAGACAGATTAATGAGCCAATAATTTGGATATCCATAACCCTTCCAGGAACGTTGCCAATCCCATGACTCTAAGACGCTTGAACTGGTTGCAGTGAACCCACATTGCGGGTCTTCAATGGGTTGGCCAGATGCAAGGGTCGTAACAAAACCGAGAATCTTTGTTGCCCTCCTCCGAGCAGCGGGCATGAGATTGTATCCCTCTTCATGGGCTCTCCTGTTGCCTTTGACATGGTCGGCATGTCCGTTGACGATGGGTTGCACCACCGATATCAGATCATCGGGATTCATTTGTCCGTCACCCGCCATAACACCACTCACAAATGGCTTTGGAAGATGTTCAAGGAGGTATTGATGTCCACAATCGATGGCCGAACCGACCCCTTTGCCTCCATTATTGAGGACCACCAACTCACATGGTGAGTTGGCATGTTGAGCTCGTTCATGAGTTGCATCTTGCGAGCCATCATTCACGATGACTACCATGTCAACATAGTCTGGTAATGTCTCAATCACATTGGTGATGTGTTCTTCTTCATCACGCGCCGGGACAACAACAGCAATGTGATGGTTGTCCAGCATGAACGAGCCAACCAACTGGCTCTCATGAACCTACCCGAAAAGGCCGCAAAAACCTTTCAGTCAAGAAGAGAATTGATAGGTTGGACAGGTCAGCCAGCCTCGTGAATGGCTCTCTTAATCGATTGGTCTTGATTGGGCGTGACATTGAGTTGCGCATTGTATCCCTCATCGTGAGGGCGAGAGAGGCCGCTCAACGCGTTGTATTCATCGATACAGGTTCGAACGACGAAACGGTTGAACTTGCCAACGAAGTCGGTTGTGAAGTCCATCACTATACTGGAGATTTAATCGCGCAAGATATCTGCGCCTACCTTCTCAAACAATCGGAATCTGAAGGAAAAACACTTCTCCTTCCTGTCAATGAATCACTCAAGCTTTCCGAACTTCCGCTCAGTGTCAACAGAGCACGTGAGCCGTGGGACATTCATTTCACCTACAGGGATGTCGCTCAAGCAGAAACAGAGGAAGATTCGGTGGTTCTTTCTCGTACAGAAATACAACATCTCATCCTGAGTGAAGACGGTTGTGCAGCCATGGCCTCGTTATCACCTCTGGCAACTCCAAAAGAAGTGCCTGATGGGTTGAGGGCACGTTTTGTCAAAGCTGACCGGCCAATTCAACTTCCTCAACGAGAATCATTGGCAACGGCATCACGTTTTGCTCAGTTGTTTTATTGGATGCTTGAATCCAAGCATCCCCTTCTTTTATTTGGCATCCCTGGCGTCGTTCTCTTCGTTCTCGGTTACCGTCTTTCCGGAGACCTTGCGACCATGTTCACTGAACTCAATTCGACATCGATCGGGGTTACATTAGCAACCATTGCAATGACCCTCACCGGTCTCTTTGCAATGATGGTCGCTGTGATTTTGTACATTATGGGCAAACAAGTCGAACGGATTCAATCCCAGTACAACTGGCCCAAACAAGGTTAAGGGTCCTCAAAGAAGGTGGAAGAATGACGCAATATCTCGTTTGTTTAGACATGGACCGGGTATTGGTTGATCATTTGTCAACATGGCAATTTGTATACGACCGACTTGGTATATCAAACGATGAATCCTTTGAGCTCTACAATCAAGGCCTATTGGATGAATGGGAATGGATCAAACTGGATTTGGCCCTGATTAAATCTGCACGGGCAGATCACATCACCGATGAACACCTTCGTTCAATAATGGAGGGGATGCCAATGATGCTTGGATGGAAGCAGCTCATCGGTCACCTGCTGGACCAAGGAGTCAATGTGGCCATTGTAAGTGGTGGCTTACAAAAGACAGCACGAGACATTGCTGCGCAATTCCCCTCAGACCAACCATGGCGACGGCGGTGGGGCGGAATCGACCGGCATACGGCAGCTGAACAAGCAAAAGGCATGGATACACAACTTCACGTGTTTACCAACGGATGGCTTCGAGACAGCCCTTTGGCGTCTGGTGAACACACAATTGGCGATTTCGGGCGCTATCAAGTCCAGATGGATGGCAAAGGTTCGGTGGTCAAGATGCTCCAAGGACGCTTAGGAGTTTCCAAAGAACACACGGCTTCCGTCGGCGATTCTGCGGGTGATATCGGCATGTTCAACGAAAGTGGGTGTGCCATCTTGTTCAACCCTTGGGATGACCGTCCGAAGGAACATGCTCACCACATCATTGAAGAGAAGGATCTCAACATTGTTCTAAACCTCATTTGTGAGCGTTTTTCACTTCCAAAACCTTGATGATGGACTGCAGCATCAAACGTGCCATGATCGATGACTTTTTGACCTCGTTATGCCCGCATTGTGGCTTTCTTCTGGGAGCTTTCATCCCGGGTATGCCCTGCCCGTCATGCGGTGAACCTTTGCTTTGATCAGGGTGTGACGCGACGTGAGGTTCTCGGGAATGGAATGACTTCTCGAATGTGGCTTGCACCTGCTAACCAACTCACAACACGGTCTACACCGAGTCCGAAACCGCCGTGTGGGACACCACCGTACGAGCGAGTGTCGATGTAGAACTGGTAGGGCTCATGAGGTGTTCCTTCTTCATCAAGACGGCGGAGAATCTCTTCTTCGGACCACGTTCGTTCTCCACCGCCAATAATTTCGCCGTAACCCTCAGGAGCGAGGAGGTCGTGACAGAGCACATACTTTTCATCATCGGGGTCAACACGGTGGTAGAATGGTTTTGCAATTTTTGGATAGTGTGTGAGGAAGTGCGGTAGGTCAAAGTCCTGAGTGAGAATTTTTTCTTTTGAGTAATCTAAATCTTCGCCCCACTCCACTTCAACCCCTTTGGCTTGAAGGATTTCAACAGCCTCATCGTAACGCATTTTGGGGTATGGTGAGTCTGCATATCGTGCAATGGCATCAAGGTCACGGTTGAGTGATGCCAATTCTGTTTCACGCTCCTCCAACAAGGTCGATGCAATATGACGTACAACACCCTCGCCGTGAGCCATTATTTCGTCGTTGGTTGCCCATGCTACTTCCATCTCAGCGTGCCAAAACTCGGTCAAGTGTCGGCGAGTACGGGATTCTTCTGCGCGGAATGATGGAGCGATTGTGTAGAGTCGTTCGAGCGCAGGCATCGCCGCCTCTGCATAGAGTTGCCATGACTGGGTGAGATAGGCGGTTTTATCGAAATATGGAACCTCGAATAATGTTGAACCACCTTCTACAGCACCTGCAACGAAGTTAGGCGCCTGATATTCAATAAAATCCCCGGCTCGGAAATAGTTGTGAATCGCTCCGAATGCTGAACTGCGCAGTTTCAGCATCGTCGTCATGCGACTTGTACGAAGGTAGAGGTGACGGTGGTTGAGCAGGAATTCAGAGCCACCCGGCATGGGCACACCGTCTTCATCAACCACATCGAGTGCTTCTTTGTTGATTGGGAAGGGGCGTTCAGGGTCAACCGCTCCAACGACCTGAAGAGCACTGACGACCAATTCATGTCCGCCTTGGGACCGCTGGTCAACATTGACAATACCCGTTAAGATGATGCTCGTTTCAATGAGTGCTTCCTTGAGGGAGAGAAAGGCTTCCTCTCCGATGGTATCTTTTTTGCCAACGCATTGAATCTCACCCGTTGAATCACGTAAAACGATGAATCGCATCTTATTGGATCCTCGAGTACGCTTGATCCATCCCTTCAATTCCACGGTTTTACCGTCGTACAAACCATCTTGCACGTCTCCAATCCAAACGGTCTTGGCCATACTCGCACCCGTCTATCCATTCGTGGGGTCTAATTCAATGTCACCCCCAATCACTCACGCAAAAAAGGTCCGAGATTTGAGAAAATTGGGCAAAGGGTCAAAACGGGACAACGAGAAGAAAGAATGTGAGCAAAGTCGCCGTGTATGCGCTGGGAGGCAATGCCCTCCAACCTCCTCACGATGATTCACGTCAAACGGCTCAAGTCCTGGCCAAAGTCATGAGTGACGTTGTGGATTTACTCGAGATGGACTGGAAGGTTGTCTTGACACACGGTAATGGCCCTCAAGTTGGTCACCTTCTCAAAATGGACGAAGCATCAGTTCACTCTCTCGACGCTTGGGTTGCCGCAACCCAAGGCATGATTGGGCACGAGCTCTCTATGAATCTTCAAGCAATCTTAGAACGTCGACGAAGGCCTGAACGAAGCGCCGTTGTTCTTACAAGAGTCGAAGTAGACCCTAACGACCCCGGTTTTTCTTTGCCCTCCAAACCCGTAGGTCCCGTTCTTGATTCTGCCACGGTGATGTCAGCTGACTGGGATATCGCCCAGACCATTCATGGGCCGCGTCGCGTCGTCGCCAGCCCACTCCCACTTCGAATTCTTGAATTGGATGTGATACGTCAATTGGTCAAACTTCAGGCGGTCGTGATCTGTGGTGGTGGGGGTGGTGTTCCCGTGGCAAAACGGGACGAACATCTCACGGGCATGCCTGCTGTCATCGATAAGGACCATTTTTCGGCCAGGCTTGCTTTGGATTTAGAAGCAGACGCTCTAATCATTAGTACTGACGCCGACGCGGTTTATTCTGATTTTGGCACACAGCATGCTCAAGCCCATCGAGTGCTCACGGTCAACGCCATCCAAAGCATGGACGAAGACGGGCAATTTCCAAACGGTTCAATGAGGCCTAAATTACAGGCACTTTGCTCCTTTGCTTCCCAATCCAGTGAAGGGAAAGCCGTTCTTTGCTCACCCGGCAACGTGCTCCACTCACTACGTGGCGAAGATGGCACAAGTATTGTCCCGTGACACTTCTTGGTTGATGAATCACATTGATATGATGCGATGAATTGGCTTGAAACATGAAGACCCCCATTCTAGAAGCTGAAGCCCACTGTGACGGCCCCTGTGGCGTATACGACCCTGCAAGCGCTCGTGTTGCAGCAGAAGCCGTACAGTCCATGACTAAGAAAATGCTTGGTTTGACCTGCCCTGAGACCAGCGATGGACCTGCAATGGCCTCCTATCTCAACACCATGTCACGTTATGCAGCCATCAAGGAAGAAGAAGCGCAGACCTGCAAGGATGAACTCCTTGTGTTGTGGACTGATTTCTTCAAGCCTCAACATCTCGAAGCCAATCCAGACCTCCACGACACCTTTTGGCATGCCGCTAAGTTGTGCTCAGCCTGCAAAGTCGAAGTTTCTGCCGACCACGCCCAAGAATTGATGGATGCTTGCGAAGCCATTCACAACATGTTCTGGGCTGTCAAAGGCCGCGAAGTCCCATGGATTCGTGCCTCATGAGTCAAGGTGAAAACGAAGATTTTCCCGTTCGCCTCAAAGGCGAAAGCATGTGGCCAACCTACCCTGAAGGGACAGTGTTGAACTTCACGCCAACAAGTGGAGATTCAGTTGGACCCGGCGATGTTGTCCTCGCCTATCATCCATTGAAGCCAGAGGTTCTCATCGTCAAACGAATTCTTCGTGTAGAGGTGAATGACTCGCTTTTTCTAACTGGAGATCAACCCGACCCTCTGGCCTCAGAAGATTCGCATAATTTTGGCCCTATCTCAAGAGACGCAGTGGTCGCTCGTTGTATGGAGCAGGGAAAGCGGGCCTGACGGGGTTCGAACCCGCGACCGATGGATTAAGAGTCCATCGCTCTACCTGACTAAGCTACAGGCCCACTTTGGCCTTCTGCCTCGCCTATTTAATGCTTCATGAAGACCGTATTGCTTCAACAATGAACTCATGCTTTTTCAAGAATGACTACGCCTTCATCGGAGGCGAGAACGACTACATCACACATGTTGATGAAGAGGCCTACTTGGACCACGCCAGCAATGTTGAGGACTTCAGTCTCTCTTTTTGCTGGGTCATTGATGGTAGGTCCAGTATGTGCGTCTACGATGAAATTACCGTTGTCGGTGACCAATGTATCTTCACCTTTTGTTCGCAAGGTGACTTTGCAATCAAGGGCTTGTTCGAGGGCGCGAACGGTTGTTAGGTGGGAGAATGGTGTGATCTCAATGGGCAACGGGAAAGCCCCCAAGGTGTCAACTTGTTTACGCTGGTCGGCAACAACGACCATTCGAGCGGACGACTGTGCTACAATTTTTTCCCGAAGGAGTGCCGCACCTCCGCCCTTGATGAGTTGAAATTGTGGGTCAAACTCATCGGTTCCATCGATGACGATATCAAGACCGTCCAAGTCATCAAGGGATGCGAGTGGTATGCCAACTTCCTTGGCTAAGAGTTCGGTTGCGACCGAGGTTGGTACGCCGATGATTTCCAATCCCTCTTCGCTAACACGCCGACCGAGTTCAAGGATGGTGTATTTCACGGTTGACCCCGTTCCAAGGCCGACATTCATCCCATGTTCAACATAGGAACATGCCGCACGACCCGCTTCTTCCTTCAGCGCTTCAACATCCATGTTGGAGGCTGGGGGAGCGACTCTATTGAGTTTCGTCATTCATAACTCGCAAACAGAACCGCCGAAGGCTTTAGACCATTCATTTAGCGTGCCCATCCTATGAGTCCGCATGGGCGAGGGCGAGGTCTCGCGGTTGGTCTGTGTCTCTTATTTCTCATCTCGATGATTCCTTCAGATGTCGGACTGGTCAAATCAGCATCAACAATGGTTGAACAAGAAGCGACGATTGCTCCCTCTACACCTATTGGGCAGGCGACAACGCTCACGATTGGCTCATGGCCCGATGGCGCTAACGAGCGCGTGGGTGTTTCTGTGGGTGACGGTTATGCTATCAAATCAATGGACCTTGAACTTCAACCCAACGTCCTTCCGAATTCCTTAGCATCAACGTTGGCTGATGTAGGTGATTTTGATGACAATTCAGTGTATGATGGAATGGACGTGAATAAATCTGCATTGCAAATCCTCCCTCAAGATTGGCAATATGACTTTGAATCGGGTTCCTTCGAGCCTGAATGGTCGCTTGGCGGAACTTCAAATTGGAGGATTCAATCTGGTGTTGTTATTCAAGGGTTAAACACAGCTCAAGGAGGTACTATCACACATAATCAAGAATCAAGCATGACACTTGATGTATCTCAATTACCAGCATCTTCTGGGTCTTTCAAGTACAGAGTTTCCTCTGAAGGCAGTTTTGACTATCTTCTATTTTGCATCGATAATCCCAATTGTTCTCGTTTTTCCGGTTATACCAATCGATGGTCTGGAACAGTTGGTCCTTCCACCGCCGTCTTCACACTTCCTGCCAGCGCTCAATCGATCACATGGAAATATACCAAGGATGGTAGTGTCAACAGGGGTTCAGACACCGCTTGGGTTGATGACATTCTCATCACGCCTCAAGGTGGTTCTGGAAACGGGGAAGGGAACTGGACATCGGATGTCTTTGGCCCCTCTCAACTCGGGCGCGGTGAAGGAGTGATGCACGGATTGTTGCACATGGATGCGTTTGTTTATCCCGGTTCAATTTTTGAATGGCAAGTCCTTGACGCTCAAACATCGCTTCCAGTTCCTGGTTTTGAGCACATGACCTCAACCTATGCAGATCTTGGAATGATCGATGCCAATGTGCACCCACTGTTGCGATTAAAGTTTCACATGAAGGAAGCCTCAGGCGGGGGCACTCCGGAAGTTCGCAGTATTTCCATGAACGGTCATATGGCCAAAACATTTGACACAGACCCTTCTGCGGAAGGCTGGCAAATCCAATCTGGAAGTTGGGCAAACGGGGCCATCACGAGTAACGGAATCGTTCTAAGTAACGAGTACCACGTTCGAAGCGGGTTCTCATCGATCATTGCCAACAACTCCATGTCAGGGCAGGGCCAACTCGAGTACACAATCGACGGTGGTTTGACCTGGACGGCTATGAATCCACAAGGACGCCAAGATTTGAATGCACCTGCCTTTATGGTACAATTTAGGATGCAAAGCACGGGCGGATCCTACACCTGGTTGTCCTTTGATGCTGAACTGGTTCGGACGTCCGTGCCCGATGGATTGCGACTCGATGTGGGTCTTGACGGAACTCCTGAATGGTCGCTTGATCGAGACGGAATTGGAATTCTCGGTCTGCAGAACGAATTGATCACCGGACAACTTTGGGCCACAAAAACAGCGTCTCCTGCAGCCGCAGCATCCTTTGAAATGGCTTTGCCAATCCGTGGTGTTGATTCCTTCTCATTCGCAGTAGCATCACCATCTACCGAACTAAGCAGCCCCTACATGGTGGTCTCTGTCAACGGTCAGGACGTTTTGAATCGTGGTCTCGCAAACGTCGGAGACCTGGCGGTAGTGACGCTTACTGGCACAGAACTTACCGACCTTAACAGCGCACTCACTCAAGCCAGCGGTATCTATGGTGTTGACGCCTTGCCTATGGCAAGCGTCGAGGTCCGTATAGGGTCATCATTAACCACTTCTTCGTTGCTCTTTGGTGGTGTTTTCGCACCCTATGACAGCAACATGTCGCTGACCCTCAATGCAGCTCACCCCTTGGTGATGGGCCTCAATCATGAACTTTCGAAAACCATCCCTCAAGCAGGACAGCGCCATGCGAACCTTCCCGTCCGTATGGATGGTACGGGTTCGGTCTACTTGACGGTAGGTGCTGTTGAAACGCAAGCCTCCGTTCGCCCCGTGTCCCTTGAAGTGAGCAACGTCACCAACACACTCGTTCCGGGTAATGACTGGATTGAAACCAAAGCGGTCTTTGACTTCACGCCCCTCGGCATCACCGATGCATACACGCATGCCCAACAATCAAACTGGGAAGTCCAGTTTCAACTCGCTGGGCAATCTCAGCAATCGACCTTGAGGTGTCCAATCGCTTCACTTCCAATAACCCCTCTTTCAATCTCAGCCTGTACTGCTTCAGGAACTGCCCTCGTTTGGTTTGATGAAGGTCTTTCAGGGTCCATCACCGCTACAGGTTCGTCCAATTTCCTCGAATTCGGCCATCATTTCAAATTCCCTGACGGCTGGAATGACGAGCCTTCTGTGGTCATGACGGTCAACATGCTTGCCCCTACAGGGTCAATGCTTCCCGTATCGCAAACCTTTGGCTTGGGCTACGACCAGGGTGTTGAGAATGATATTGCATTGCGCTCATGGTCGGTTCTATCCAGCGACGGTATCCGCTCTGATGCGGAGTTCCCCTATCTGCGTGCAGGTGAAGTTGTGACCGTTGAGGTTGTCCTCGGCTTTGAGGGAACCGACGAAGGAACGCCTCGGACAGGCGCCGCTTTGGTTCGTTTCTTGGTCGATGGAGCAGAGTATGCTACAACCTCATCCTACTCGAACGGCGTTGCTCTCTTCCCGTACAATGTTCCCAGCGGGAGGCCTTCAATGGAACTTGGCGTTGAAGTTGTGCCGTTGCGAGGTCAAGATATGGTGGAGGAAGTCCTGACGACCCACACCTTCCTCTTTGACAACGTGCCGCCAACACTTGTCTCGAGTGATGTTGAACGCTTTGACAACAGGGATGCTTCGCCACGTACTGAACTGAAATTTTCAATCGCAGACCGCCCGCATTTGCCCACCCATGCGAAAGCAATGCTGTGGCGCTCTTGGGTTGATGATGCCAACGGAGATCTCAACATGAGCATGGATGAAATACAGGTGGTTGATCTCACCTTACCTCAAAACCTCTCAACCCTCATCGGTGAGTATTCGCTCAACATGGATACCTCCGAGGGTGAGGTTGGCGATTATTTCGTAGGCTGGCTAGAGATCGGCGACAGCGCTGGACATCGCATGGCCGATTCGGGTGACATCAATGCACCGCTCTTCCACGTTCAACTCAACGAGAACGGTGCACCATCCTTGGGCGCTTCGAGTTTGGCATGGCCAAATGGAGAAGATGAGCCTTGGATTCATCCTGATGAATTGACGACCATTCAAATCCCAATTTGGGAGCGTAACGGTATCTATGACCTTTCAGAAATCCATCTCGCTTTGGCCTTCAATACACCATATCCCTCGGTGATTTCTTGGAATCAAACCACAGGACAATGTACTTCTTCGCACGCCTACATTGAATTAGCATCATGTGACCTTCTGCCGCTTGAAGAGAGTGATTTATTTTCTCGAAATGGAGTCTTTGAAGTTAATTTCAGTATTGAATGGGGCTATGATCCAGATACATCACTACGCCGCATTCCCCATATTACGATGGTCGACCAGTCTGGCCAATCAAATCGCTTTTTGCTCGAACCGTTGAGTTGGAAGTTTTCGGGTGAGATGATGATTGAACCCGAATCCCTCTCCGTTTCCTTGGGTGACGAGCCAGCGGACTCACTCGGATATTGGGTAAAGCCTCGAACCTCCTTTGATGTCACTGGTTCTTTGGTTTGGTACCGAAGCCACCGTCCTGTTCACCAAGACCTCTACGTTGACCTTTCATTGGGCGAAAATGGTGCGCAAATTCAAGCGGAGAATGGAACGTTCACGACGACCCTCATGGCACCTCTCTTGGACGGGACTTACGGCTTGTTTGGAGACCTCTACGACGCCCCCAATGGTGCAGTCTATAGAGGAGATGATGCTGCATTTATCTGGTTCATTGTGGATAATGAAGCCCCAAGGATGGCCGCTGTTGACCGTCCATTGTTCAACAACGTGCTTTCTGAGGAAGAATGGGCAGACTTGACTTTTGAACTCCGATTAAACGAAAATGCTCGCTTGGATGAAAGCACACTGAGGCTTCACTGGTCACTCAATGACGCCGGCCTTGGCCTCAATTCATATCTCTACGACAACGGAAGCCTCCCTCTCGAAGTACTTGGGGAACGTTTGAGTGGTGAATCCATTCCCGTTCGGTGCACTTTGGACTTAGATGATTTGATGCTACCGTTGTTCAGGACCAAAGCCATTGAACTGCGGATTTGGGTCACAGGTTCTGATGCTGCCGGACATGAAGTTGACTCGGTATTCAACGACATTGATGCCCCGCTTCGCGTTTGGGCTCTTGAGCAACGCGTCCCAATCTATACCATCACTGAACTCAATATGGACCCAGGTTCAGATATACATCAAGGAGATTTGGTTACGGTGCGTACATCGATCAAAAATTCAGGTCTCGCAGATGGAGAAGCCAGTCTTGTTTTGGAACTGGTTGAAGCGAGTGGTGCACGAACCCGATTGGATGCTCGTCTTATCAATGTTCAATCTGGCGAAGAGGTGCTCTATGAGTATCTCTGGAAGCCTGGCCGTGATGGGACACAATGGCTTGAATTAAGCATCATCAATGGCCCTAATACCCAATCTGAAACAGTTCTTGTTGACGAGCCAAGGTCAGAAGGAGTCTTTGCAACCATCACCTCGGTGAACACATCCTTGCTGATTGTTGTCGTACTCCTTTCTCTCGGATTGATCGCACTGCTCGTTGTTGGACTACGAAGAGAGACCGTGCCTGGAGCCCCTGTGAAGCAGCAACCAACCCTCCCTCAGGCAACACCAACACCACCCTCAGTTCACGAAGAACAAGGACCATATGGAGGCAAAACAGCAACGGCCTCTCCGGGTGAAAACCCGTATCAGTGATGTTCCTGCTTGAATGGGAGTTTTCAAATGCAAAGGGTGAACACCTTACTTCGGAGGGAGTAGGAGGGCCGCTGACAGAGTTCGACTCTGAGGAAAGTCCCCTCTCCATAGTGCAAGCGGCTACCAGAAGGAAGCAAACAGAAATGGTTGGGTCAATGCTGCAGAAACGAACGATGCAAGGTGTGTACGATGACGTTGAAAGACCGAGATTGCCCTGTTGTCGATGAGACGAGCAACCCCGCTGGAGCAAGTCCAAACAGTCCCGTTAACTCTGCACGACGAGGGACAGGTAGGATGCTAAGTTGAATGCGGTCACCGAAAGGTAACAGAAAGGGGCTTACTCCCTACTCCCTCCACTTTACAAGGTTCATTTTGAATGAATTTTAATGTTCACTATTGTCCCAAATAATTTGAGCATCCATTGGCTTCATGACCTCAGATTGACCAACGGCAACCCCCTCGCCAAAGTCTATCCAAGAAGGATGGCGATTGATTTTAGCTCTCGCTACATGTTCTGCCGTGATTATTGCTGGTAGCAGGAAGGTGCTTGTGACGAATGCGAAGATGATGAGGAGGCACATTAGCATAAAGAAATTCTCCAATCCCGGAAAGGCTGCTAGGAAACCTGCAGCGATACCTGATACGGTTGTAATGGTTGTTTCAAAGATTGTTTGGCCTGTCTCTTCAATGGCTGAGGCCATGCCGTGGGGTGATTCTCCCTCTTCCTTGATTCGATGCATGACGTGAATTGCATCGTCGACGCCAATTCCAAACACAATAGTTCCAATCATGGCCGTGAAGATGTTGACATTGACGTCACCGCTTCTCATCAGCAAAGGCTGCCAGAGGATGACGACCGCGACAGGTATCATGGTATAGATTCCTAAACGAGGAGAACGGAACACCACCATAAGCAGCAGTGTGAGGACGACGAGCGTCAGGAGAGTTGTTGTTGTTTGTGTGTCGTGGATTCCATCGTTGATGTCAAGAGAAACGGGGAGTCCACCCGTCAGAAGCGAAGTGCGCGTATTCAACAGGGTTGGTCCGGCGCCCAAGATGTCATCAATTTCATCGCGCAATTCTCCTGCAACGTTGAGGTTCATGTAGGGCTGAGTCACGTAAACAATGGCTTTCTCGCCTCCTTCATTGAGTAGCATCGAGCGGACCTCTGGTGAGAGGGTGTCAAATGCGACATTGACCATGTCTTTGCGCAGATCTTCCCGCTCTCCCACAGGTATGAGCGTCCAGGCAGGGCAATTCGGGTCAAGCAATTCAGTGCTATCCCAGCACGGGTCATGAAGTAAATCCCACAAGGACCCGTCACCAAGAGTGATTCCGTCTGCCACAGTAATGGTTGCAGGGACGGCTTTGAGGAAGGTGATGATGCTCGTAGTCGACGTCTCGTCAACCTGATCAATTTGCTGCTCCACGGCATCAATTGAATCCAATACGGGTAAATCTCTAATGTTCTGAGTATTGTTGTTATTTGGCCGCTCAGATGCGTCATAAATGAAGAGAGAGGTTTGTCCGCTGCTGAATTGCCTTGAATATTCTGCCAGCGAATTCAGCGATTCAATTCCGTCCGGTGCTTCAGATGAGCCTGTAATCGGTTCATTGAGTTCGTCAAGGTTGGCGATGCCGTAGACGGTCACGCTTCCTGCGATGAGGATGATGAAGAGAAATCCCTTGATGGGTGCCTTGCCAATATTCTTCCAAACGCTTGGATTGGTACGTTTGTTAAATTTCAACATCCAAGCCAGCGTGGGTACCAGTAAAATACTCAAAATAAGCGTTGATGAGATACCTATGACGAGCGTTATGCCAACAGAACGGATTGGCGATATGGGGACGATCATGGGCGCTATCAGTACAGAAAAGCCCACGATAGTGGTCATTGCGGAAAGGAAAACAGCAACGCCTGTGGAGCGGGTCATTTCCATCACGCAGGATTTGTAAAAGTCAATGTCCCAAAGATCCGGGACGGGCTCATCAGGTTGCCCCCGTTTGCGTCTCCTTTCGTTTTCATCGTGAGCTTTGTCAATTTCTTTTCGCCGCACTTCTTCAATACGATTCACCATGTGGAGCGCATAGTCAACACCTAATCCAATTAAGATTGGAAAGGTAGCTACGATCATCGGAGTCAAAGTGATATCAAGAATGACCGATGAACCGAAGGTGATGGCAAGTGCCATCAAAATTGGAGTCCCTGTGATGACGACGACCTTAGCCGACTTGTGAAGCAGGGTGATGACGACGACGGTGAAGAGTACAGACCAAGGAAGAATCATCAGCAAATCTTCGTAAATGGCGTCGGAGATGTCTTCGAGAACCTTGGTTAATCCGGTGACGGTCATTTCAGTGTTTGAATATTCGGATGGACGGGCATCGATGATGTTTTGGAAATGATTGAGGAGTTCTGAAAAATCCTTCCAATCTCCCGTTACCGATGGGTTGTGATGCATCCCAACGACAATAGCGGTCGTATCCCAGATGCCGTCTCCGTCCATATCGTTGGTGTAATTTCCGTCTCCATCACTGTCAACGGTCGGATCCATGTCATTGGTGTCTTTGAATAATGCATCAAAGCCACCTTCCGATTCCTCAATAATTTGGTCAATACGTTGTTGGTCGGGTATGGCATATTCTCCACCTGGAGGCAAGAGGTCGCAATCCAAATCAATAGGTAAGCGGTTATTTACTCCATGTACGCAAAGGGAATTATTGAACCTTCCATCTGCAGAATTAATTTCTTTAATCACCTGTGCGGGGGAGATGATCCACAAGACACCATCCTTTCTTCCACGGTCGTTCTTGTCGAAATCCATGCCTCTCCCCGTGGAGTCTCCACCGATGTTTCGGTCATCACCTTCGACCCAACTGATTTCATTGAGGAAACTTTCATCGGTGATGTTCGTCGTGTCTGTGGGATTGAAGGCATTGGGCGTTTGAATGTAAATGACGGCAAGGTCAGTCGACCATTCCTGGCGAACTTCAAGCAATAATTCAGTTGAAGAGGCACCGTCGGGAAGAAAGATTTCGACATCGTCATCGATTTGTTGCTGAAATGACATGCCCTGTTGTGCGAAAACAGCACTCAAGACCACGAACAGGAGTATGATCGTACCCGGTGATTTCAAGATATTTGAGTACAGGGCGTCGAGCCGGTCATGACTTCTTGATTTGAAGCCTGATGTAAAGCGTTGAAAGGCGTTTGAAACAGATTCCCATGGTGAAGGGGCACTGTCCATGGTCTTTGGAGGTAGAGGTGGCTCAAGAAGGGTTTGGCGCGGTGGGCCAAAAATACCCTATCAGCAGGCGTCGTAGGCCTCAATGAGGTATTTTGTGAGAGGGCTGGTCCAAGCGAGTTCGGAGATTCCGTCCTCACCTTCCACAGCATAGGCTCGAATCACATCGCGAACGCGTACGTTGCCATCAGATGAGCGAGCCAAGATTTGCGCACCTTTGATCGGTTTACCTGTTCCGTGAGGGTCATAGACGGTGTCAAGAGCTTCATCAAGGAACCATTCGGCTTTTCCTCCAGGTTCTCCTTCGTAGGTTTTCTTGGGTTTCTTCGCTCCAAAGAGACCCCCGGATTTGGGCTTGCTTTTTGGTTTGGACGCCGTTGATTTTGCTTTGCCTGAACTCTTCGACACGGCGGCTCCCTTCCCTTTTGAATCGCCCTTTAATTCGTCCTTGGGTTCTTTGCGGATTTCTTTTTCAAGTTTTTTCCGCATCTTTTCTTCATCGACAGGGGTCGCTTTCCCTTCGCTGCTTTTGGCGTCAGAGAGTTGGTCTTTGAGGTCCTGAATCTTGTCACGGTAAGTTGAAGCAAGGTGCATCAGCGATGCTTTCATAGCCGCTTCGAGTTGAACGGTGAGGAGTGTGTGCGATGTCGTTGTCCATTTCTTCCATTGAAGCAGTGTATTCGCCTGAATGTCGGAGCCACATTTCGGACAGAAACTTTTCTTCGGTGGGCGCATGACCGGAAGGTCAGCCACCGCAGCGTTGCTGGATGTGGATGCACCGAGGTTGACTTCGAGTAAGTGAAGGGTCGCCTGTCGTCCAACATCCATTGCTTCCATGAAGTTCGTTTCATCACCTTGAAAACTTCCCGACTTCAGGAGGTCTGCAAGTTTTGAGTCTGCAAGTGCGGCGACAATCGCAGCATCTGCGGCCTCATCTCCCCATTTCTTCTGTCGGAGTTCAGGTGCAACTTCGACTTTCATCTCCGGTTGCTCAAATGCGCCTGCGATGCTGGTTTCACCACCATCGTCAGCAGCCGCAGCAATACCCAATGCTATCGGGTCGGCTCCATCCTCTACTAGAGCAATCATGTCAAATTTCTCAGCCATTGAGAGGTCATCTCGTATCCGAATGACATCCTTGAGTTGGTTCAAATCGTGCCCTGTTGCCGTGATTGGGCCCTGAACTGACATGTCATGTCCGCATGAGAGACAAAATGTTGCAGTAACCTCCACACCTGCCTCACAGGTTGGACAATAGACCCCGCCCATATTTGCTCATGGCGTGTGACTCTTTTTGAAGGGTGTGTTTCAATTTGATAGACTCGTGCAGTTTAGCCGGTTTCTCTCACCTTCGGTTCATTCAAGTGCCGGTGATGCACATTCTCGAATCAATTGACAAATTGCCTCCTGCTCACAATTGGTGAGAATCGGAGCCAAACGTGGACCCCGCTCGGCACCCATGAACACGGCGTAACACGTTCGATAGACATCCTTCATCGGAGCATCAGCCTGTTGTGCAACTGCTTTGATGGCTGCCGTAATACCGGAGGCGGTCCACTCAGCCGCCTCAAAACAAGCCGAGAGTGTCGGCAAGAGACCCTTTTGATGTTCTTCAAGGGCATCGAGCGCCTTTCGGTTTGGCTCGTTCATAATTTCAATCCGCATGTCCTGTGGGAAATGACTGGAGTTGATCCAAGCACGCATTCGAACCAAACGGTCCTTGAGTACGGTCGTTGCATTCTCGATTGCTCCAGAGTCTCTCAGGCTCTGCCATACCGCTTCATCCCTGTCCTTAATTTGAGCCAGCAGGGCGAGATGACGAAAACTGACTGCTGTGGCTTCATTCGAATCCTTTTCTGAAACCATTGAAAGGCGAAGAGCAGCTTGTGCATCCTCCGCTTGAACACGTTGGCGCCGGCTCATCGTTTCATCAGCTAATTCAGTTTCAAAATCTCTGGAACACAAACGCTCATATTCATCAGCTAAATTGACCAGACCCATGCCAGTATCAAATTCTATAGCCTTATTTGGTTTTGAATTCGCAATCAAAAAACGGAGGATTTGTGGCGGAACCAACTCCAATGCCTCAATCGGCCCGATGGTGTTCCCCGTTGAGGACGACATTGCTCCTTGTCCTCGCAAACTGATCCATTCGTAGGTCAATGGAAGTGGGGGCTCATGACCCATGAACACTGCAAGTTCTTTGCCGGTATCATAAGAGCCCCCGCTGGCCCCGTGATCTTTGCCAAAGGGTTCGCAGGTGACGCCATTATGGCCCCACTTTGCAGGCCAGTCGAGTCGCCAAGGTAATTTCCCTTCGCCCTTAGAAATATCAGAAGAGCCGCTTTCTCCGTGACGATCATGCCAATGTACGAAGGGATATTCATACCCAGTAACCGTAATTCCGTCCAATGACCCTCTCGAGTTGAGGGGTTGCCAAGGAAACCATCCATCTGGAAGTTCTCGGCTTGACACGCGCTCGATGATTTCTTTGACCGTTTCAATTTCGTCACAGCAACGCTTTGCCGCCTCAGCAAACTTTCCGTTTCTATAGGCTTGTAGATTTGGAATCAATCTCGGCTCAACGCCGATTTGTTTCAATGCAGCAAGGAAGGGCATGAGAAAATGGTCGCCATACGTCCAACCCTCTTGTTCAAAACGAATCCAATCTGGTTTCCCATCAGAATCTGGGGCAGGAATAGCGCCGAGTTGCTGGCCGATGAATTCTTGATAGGATTCGTCGAGGAATGGATACACTTTTCGTAGCGGGTCTGCATTGTCAACGACAAAAACAAGTTCGGCATTGAGGCCAGCGCTTTTGGCAGCACGGGTGATCATGTCTCCCGTCAAAATCTCTCGCAAATGCCCGATGTGAAATTCACCACTCGGCGTGATACCTGTAGCAATGATGTGTTCATCACCTTGTCCAGCGAGACGCTGTGCCATCACGTCGGTCCAGTGCATGCATCCACCTCAAACGGCTACGGCACGAATCAAACCACGCAGTGGTACATCGTCAATTTCATTTCGAGTTGTTTTATTCACCAATACGACAGCGAGCACAACTTCTCCACCAGCCTCTCGAATGGATTCAATGGTTTTTGACATCGTTACGCCGGATGAAAGGACGTCGTCGATGATAATTACACGCTTTCCAGCAACTTGGCCGTATTTATTTGAGAGTGAACCGTTGCCTTCTCCGCCGTCGGTTGTGCGAAAGACCGTCATGTCAGATTCAAGGCTCCGTGCGACCTCATAGGCAAATGCGATTCCATTAATGGAGATGCCAACAACTGTGTCAACGTTGTCAAATCCGATTTCCTCATCAGCTACATCAGCCATGATGGCCCCCACTGATGCGATACGATGCGGTCGAACACCGAGCGTCCTCCAACCGATACGGACATCTGAAGGTCGGTCTTTCTCACCTGTTCCAGAAAGGAGCCAGGTGATAGTGTCCTGAGAGAGTGACAATTCATCAGCGATTTGCTGTGTGTTCAACCCCTCCTTTCGGAGGTTTGCTGCAAGTACCTTCAGTTCTTCAATGCTCAAGACCATGATGCTCATTCCTTCGTGCCGATGACCCCACATGAATGCTTTCCTGTTCGGGCTTGCTTATGCGAAAGTCTTGAAGGTGGGCATTGGGGGCGAGTATCATGGCCGACTTCGAGTACGAGTCCCTTCTTGACCGAGCGCGGGACAATATCCCAGAGGAGATTTCATCTCGTTCCCGATGGCGCTTGCCAGCCCCGCAGATTCTCATCGAGGGTTCAAACACGATTTTCCGCAATTTCAACGAAGTCGTCTCAATGATGGATCGTGATGAAAACCATGTCTATCAATACATTCTCAATGAATTGGGTACCTCCGGTTCCCGTGATGGGCCACGCGCACGATTCAAGGGGCGAATTCCACCCAAGCGTATCAAAGGAACCATCGCAAATTACGTGAATACCTACATCAAGTGCAGCCAGTGTGCAGCACCCGATACTCACTTCATCAAGGAAGACAGGACCACACTCCTCAAGTGCCAAGCGTGTGGTGCAACTCGTCCGGTCAAGTTGTGAGACGTCAGACCATTTTAAGCGTCATAGTTTCATCCACTTCGCCAGTCTTTAGATGGTGAATAAGTGCCTGGATATTGGCATCATCGTCCAAGCCATACCATGTCCCATCGGGGTATACAACACAAGTAGGTCCATACTCACAATGGTCCAAACATCCCGATTTTTGGACGCGTACATTTGCAATACCTGCCTCCCTGAGGTTTAGTTTTAGGGCTTTCATCAGGTCAATACTTCCCTTTGGTTCACATGAAGGTCGGGCAGCATCAGAGCTTCGAGTGTGGCCGCAAATGAATGCATGCCGCTCAAAACCCGGTGCTGTACGACCTTTTGGATCACGTGTCATGTTGCCATCACCTCGTTGATGGATGCTGCAAGAGCATAATCGAGATCCGTGATAGCACTTTGGTCGTGAGTATAGCATTCAACAACTGCATAACCCCAGCCGAAATGAAGTTCAGCGTGGTGGTTGTGTGCCTCGCAAATCTGGGAAACAGCATCTACAAATGACTTCGCTTCTGCAAAATCGTTGAACTCATAGGATCGCATGAGACGTTGCTCAACCACTTCCCATCCTTCAGGGATGGTCAAGTCTTCAACCCCAGAGGTGGGAATCATCGTTTCCGGTCGTTTCTTTTTCGACCTTTTCGTGAAGTTTTGAGCGGCGCTTCATGTCCTCGCGCTCAAAGGCAAGCAATTCCTTGTCGTCAATGTAGGCCGGTCGGGTGTGCGCAACCAGAACCATTCGGACGATGACATCTCGTGCAATAAAGTGGCATTTACCATCTTCACCGAGGATTTCCAAACTGCTTTTTCCGCTCGACAAAAGACGACCGCGAATGAAAGCATCTTCCTTATCAGCAAAGGCTTGAACGTTCATATGAATCTCAATAAAATCATCGCGGCGTAGGCCTTGGCGGCGTTCAAGAAGGTCGCCGTTGTAGACTGAATCAATCCCTTCAAGTTCCGGAGAACCCATCTCTTCCCACATTGACTTGGCCCAAGTTGGAAGTTCAATACCTTGCTTTTTCTTCGCCATACCATTCCCTGTCGGCGAGGCTACTTGAACCTCGCCTTTGGTGTTAGAAGGCCATTTTCCACGGGTGAGTTCTTCAAGTGTGGGCAACGCCCCCGGAGTGGGGGAAGCGAATGAAAGTCTCGTGGCGAACGTTGAGTACCGTCCTTTTGGAGGACGAAGTGCTTGACAAAGCCTTCTCCCGAGCGAAGAAAGCAGCAGACCGAGTTGACGACTCCGACCGTGTTTTTCGTGTCCGTAAACAAATGACTCGTATGGTTCAAACCGCAGCAGATATCATCGCTACCGAATTCACTGAACTGGTGAATGCATGGCCATCCCTCGATCAATCTCCGCTTTTTGATGTCGCAATGATTGACGCATGCGTAGGTTGCGATGACTACAGGAAACATTTGGCTACGCTGCAGTGGGCTGCGAAGCAAGTCCAACGGATTGCTTCTCAAAACACCAAAAAAATCACTCGAACAGGACGAACTGAGTTGATGCATGACGGACGGCGAGAGGCCTATGGACGCATATCATCCATCATGCGACAGGTTGGACCTTCGCTTACCTGGCTCAGCGAAACGCGAGAAATTTTGAAGCGCCTCCCGAAAATCGACCAGGTACTTCCTTGTGTCGTGGTTTGTGGTGCACCGAACGTCGGCAAATCCGCCTTCATTTCCGCATTGAGTACGGGAAATATGGAAGTCAATCACTACCCGTTCACAACCAAGCAAATTCACGTGGGTCACTTTACTCACCGGCGTCTTCAATATCAATTGGTTGACACTCCTGGTTTACTTGACAGGCCGATGGACAAGCGCAATGACATCGAAATGCAAGCCATCGCAGCCCTCGAACACGTTGGGTCACTGGTCCTCTTCCTCGTGGATGAGAGTGAATCGTGTGGTACGCCCTTTGAAGAGCAAATGAACCTGCTTGCAGAAGTAGAAACCTTACTCCCTGAAACTGAATTGATGCTGGTATCGTCCAAAGCGGATTTATTGGACCCACTTCCCGAAATGTGGGAGAGCGTTCGAGAGGCCGAAGCAGATTGGCGAGCAAACGGTTCAGAGGGCGAGCCCCATCTGCCTCTCTTGAAAGACCATAAGGGCAGAACCTGCCTTTCGGCTACAGAAGAAGTAGGCTTGGATGCCATGCGCCTTGAAATCGTTCGACAGGTCAAGGCCGCACGACCCAACGACCCGATGGAACTGCCAGAAGGTTGGTATCGAAGCGATCAGTGATCACATCGATTCAAGCGGAACGATACCCAAGCCTTCCATTCCCTTTCTCAATACGTCACGTGCGAGTTCAGAAACGAGATAGAAGAATTCATTCACTTCTCCTTCATCAATGATGTAACAGTCCCGATAAAATGCATTGTAACCATTGGCGAGGTGGAGTAGTTGCTCTGCAAACAGGTGCGGGCGATGCTCGAGAACGACCTTTCGCAAACAATCATTGTGCCGACCAAGGACTCGCAACAAGTCCACGAGGCCTTGAGGGAGTTCTTTTGGAAGATTGATCGTTGTCTTGACTTCGGAACCGAGAAGCTCTGAGACGCGTCGGTGAATGGAACAGGCACGTGTGTGACTGTACATGATGAATGGGGCAGAGCCGGATTCAAAACTCAATGCGTCTTCCCAACGGAAGGAGAAGCCTTTCTCGGGACTGACGTTGATGATGTTGAATCGGACGGCTGATGTACCCACTGCTTCAGCGATATGGTGGATTGTTTCCTGTTCATAATCCTGGCGTAAATCTGCAACCACCTTGGCCGCTTGTGCCTTGGCTTCCTCCAAGAGGTCGTCCATGAAGACTACATTTCCCTGCCTTGTAGACATCTTCCCTTCGGGCAATTTGATGAAGGAATAAAACACAACTTCTGGCCGCTCGAGACCCAATTCTTCCAGTGTTAATCCAACTTGCTTTGCTTGCAATTTATGATCTTCGCCAAGCACATTGATGAGTTCATTGCTCATGCTCCATTTCCAACGATGATAGGCGATATCTCGAGTTGCATAGAGTGACGAGCCGTCACCACGACGGTAAAAGAACTCGGTTTTTCCCTTCAATCCACGTGCTCCAAGGTCGAGGTATTGGGCTCCATTATCGGCAGTACCATTGATCTCCAATGCTCCTAGTTCATCCATCAATGCACTCACTTCACCGTTGGTGACAAAGCGAGATTCTTTGGTGAATCGGTCAAATTGGATACCCAATCTTCCAAGCGTTTCCAACATGCCGTCCAATACGGGCTGATAGGCTTGTTCAAAGGAATCAAGGACGCTTTGGTCGCCGTTCTCACTTGCGTGAACGAGTTCTCCTATGGCCTTCTCAATGGCGGGTGCCTCATCTTCATGTTGGCGAAGTTTTTGGGCAGCCTGATACCAGCGGACCCGTTGGTGGTCGGCTTTCGTTTCCCATGTGGGATTGACTGCGTCACGGTCACTGAGCAGTCTTTCAACTTCAGATGAACTCAAGTGTTCCAAAGCCCAAGCGAGAACTGCGACTTGTTTCCCCATGTCGTCAACGTAGTATTCAGCGGTCACTTCGTGACCCCACAAGCGATGCAAGCGAACCAAGGTATCGCCCAAAATTGCATTTCGTGCACGGCCGACATGAAAGGGGCCGTTGGGGTTGGCGGATGTATGCTCGATAAGCACTGAGCGTTCTGCGACGTCGTGCGTGGTCTCCATTGCCCCCGTAAGCAATTGGGAAGCAAGCCAGTGCGGAGATACTCGGAAATTCAGATAACCATTGATAGCCGTAACCTCGCAGAGTGAGGTATGCTTCGGGAAGTCCGAGGCCAGGGATTCAGCAATGGCTACTGGCGACATTTTGAGGGCTTTAGCGAACGGGAAACACGGAAGTGTAAGGTCGCCTTGGTCGAGTTCTCTTGTTGGTTGAAGCATCGTTTCAATGGGGAGGTTGGAGGTTCCAAGTTTGCTCACAGCCTCTTGAACCAAGGGTAAAATCTGCTGCTTCAACAACTCCATGCTCAATCCTCACATCATTGGGTAGCGCAAAATGGCAGCGAGTCCACCAAATCCTTCCATAAGTTGAGCGCCTTCTTCGGTATCAACCGAGATGTATACGACACCGGTTTTACTCTCCTCGGCTGCGGCGGTCAGGGAGTCGATCATCGAGTGACTTGCGATTTCTTTGATAGCATCGCCGCTTGCTGCGCAATTTGGACAGGCAGGGAGGTCTTCGTTTCGTTGGAGGCGGACAACCCATTTGTTTTCAGTACCGTTTGAGCATTTTTTGCACTGCAATTGGACGTTATTTCCACGAAGTCCCTCTGAGATGAGAAGCGTATCAACAGCGCCTTGTTCAAGTGCATTGTTGATCATCATCTCACCATAGGTAGCCTTTGGATGGCTTTTGATGAGTTCTTGCAAAAATTTGTTCATCATCTGCCGTTCAGCATCCAGTTCTATTTCACCCATTAATGCCCCTGCGTTGTCAACGAGTTCTCGGACTCCAGATTCATTTGAATAGCCCACGTCAAAATGGGTTTTTGCAATTTTTTTGTGTACTTCATGATGAAAATAATCATTTTTGACAACGAAATCTTTCGTTGCTCCCGGCCCACCGATGATGATGGCTTGGATGTTCTCAAGATGAGGCAGCCAGTAGGAACTTGCGTGTTCTGTCGCCCGCTTAAAGAAATTATGAGCTGCTTCCTCAATCAGTCGTTCGAACCGTTGCGCTGATTGTCCACCTTGTCTGTGCTTGCCCATGATGTTCGAGACAAGATGCTCTTGAACGTGGATTCGCTTTCCTGTTGCGATGCCGTAGGCTGCTTCTGAGCGGTCAATGACAAAGAGGCCGTAGGATTTCTTGTCGATGAGCATCTCTTCAAGTTGAGTAAGTTCAAAGCGAGAATCACATCGATACCTGAACGAAATAAGCGCTTGAGGTGGCTCTTCAATAACAATGCTCACCATCCGGTTTCTGTTGTTTCCAATGATGATGGAGCCAACGAAGATGGCCAGCCCATGTTCGCCGGGTGTCTTGAAACGGCTCAGGGTCGAGATGGCAGACTCAATCGCTCCTTGGACATTTTTTCGAGTGCCTTTTGATTTGATATTCGCTGCTTGACCGTGTTCGTTCTGGAGCATCGAGCGAGCATCTGAAATTTGGCGGTCTGGGGGTATGATGAGACTGACCAATTCGGTCCCAAATCCTTTCATGTCCCTCAATTCTTCGAGTGCTAATTTGAGTCGAACGCGACGTGCTGATACCTTTGCATCGTCAGACATAAGACTCCCCATTCGGCAGGTGCTCAAGCGAGGCATTTCAACCCTCTCCTTTTCGCCAACCTCAGAGATTACCTCTGTTGCTTGAGGGGATAGGATGAAAGAATGGACGCGCCACACACCACTCATGAGCCTGATTCATGTCGTTGCCCTCGGAGGTAGCCTCCTCCGTCCAGAGGAAGCGGAGCACCGGGATATGTGGCTCGGTCGTCTCCGGCAATTGGTTGTTCATCTCGAAGGTAACGGCCGCAAATTAGGTCTCGTCATCGGCGGGGGCCTTCCAGCACGTGAAGGCATTCAACTCGCTCAGGCTTCGGTCACTGACCCCAGACGCTTGGACCAAATTGGGATTGCAGGTACGCGTCTTAATGCGACGGTACTTCAACAAGTCCTACTGGAGATTGGATGCGATGTTGCCCCAACTGTGCCGCATTCTATAGAAGGCGCTCATGCACTTTTTGAACATCACCACGTCGTGGTTATGGGAGGTACCCAACCGGGTCACACAACCGATACCGTTGCCGTTCAACTAGCAGCCAGCGTTCAAGCACGCCACTGTATCATCGCCACCAATGTCGACCACGTGTATTCCAAAGACCCACGGTATCACGATGATGCTGAGGCTTTGATGGAGTTGACATTGGATGAACTCGCAGCCATTACAGGAGTTGGCACGCCGTTGGAGCCGGGGGCTTCAGCCGTTATCGACCCGATGGCAGTTCAAGCAGCCATGGATGCAGCGCTTGATCTAGCAGTCCTTGACGGGCGGGACCTCTCGCGACTGGATGACGCCCTTGAAGGTAAATCATTCATCGGGACGATCATACGAGCATAGGTGAGTACATGGTGGATGCAAAAAAGGTGAAGGATATGGTGGCGAAAAAAACCAATAAATTCATGGGAAACTTGAACGGAACATCAAGTAAAATTCAGCCACATAAACACTGCCGCATCTGCCATGCTACCATTCCACTGGCCGCAGACCCACGTGTTTGCACGAGTGATGAGTGCATCGACAAAAATGAACGGGACGAAAAGAACCAGCGCACCGTACGAATCTTGATGTTCGTATTCTTTGGATTATTTGCAGCGCCGTACCTTCTCTCACTCGCTATGCAAGTGTTCTGACGGCTCAGTCTAAACCGAATTCACGGACGAGCAGCAATCTGAGGAAGCGTTGGGCGCTCTGAAGGACCAGGCCAGTTGCCATAAGCGATAGTCCGAGCAGTCCGATCCATACTGCTGAGATTCCTGAACCTATGATGTTGTCAACTTGCATGGTAAAGCCTTGAGCAGTTTTCATTCCCATAGCGGCACCTGCGGCAAGAAGTCCAAAACCCGGGATGCCAAGAACGAGCAAGGGTTTCTTTTGAGAGAGTGAGAGCAGTGCCCATGTCATGACGGTAAATCCGTGTGAAACTGCAGTGAAATTTGAGCCCTTGGGGACATCGTAGCGAATGATCGTTGGAACTTCGAGAACTTTGAGTTGCTTATCATGGGCATCTTCAAGCATCTCGAGTGATAATTCCATACCCTCTGCGTCAAATCTGAGTCGTTCCAAAGCCGTTTTTGAAAAGGCGCGGAAGCCGGATTGGGTATCTTTAATCCCTAAATCACTTGTAAGGTTGGAGGCAGCAGTGATGACTTTGATACCCAAACGACGGTATGCTGGCATGTCTGTCCCTCCTCCGCCGTCAACGAAACGCGACCCTATGGTGAAATCAGCCTCACCTGAGTGAATCGGCGCTAACATCTTCGGAATATCATCGGTCTCATGCTGGCCGTCTGAATCAAACAGGACCAGTGCATCAACTTCCATTTCAGAAGCGTGCATAAAGAGTGTTTTCAACGCCCCACCGTAGCCACGATTCATTCGATGGCGGATGACTTTTGCCCCACAGGCTTCTGCGATTCGGGCACTTGAGTCAGATGAGCCATCATCAATGCAAATTACTTCGTCAACATGTCGAAGTGCTCGGGTGACCACCGTGCCAATGGTCTCTTCCTCGTTGTACATTGGCATACCTGCAACAATGTAGGGTTTCCCCCCGGGTGAGCGTGCTTCAGGAGGAGCCACATTTCAATGGAAATCAATCTTCTATATATGCGTATTTAAGAAAGGGAATAACTTTGTTTAAAAAAGGGCTTGGAGAGAGGTCGTGACCCCTCTCCAAGCGTTGTACTTCTCAGAGAGAAGGATGGCTGATGACGCATTGAGCGTTCTCAGTCTTGCAGTTGGCTCACTGTCGTAACGGCACGTTCGCCATCAAGCACTTTATTCAATGCAGACAGGGATATGACCAACGGGACATAGGCCTGGCCGTCGCTGGTCATGTAGGTGCTGCAGTCAGCAAAAGCAGCGGTGTTGATCGACACTTTGAGAGCGCCACCAGCATTGCTGCGTCGCACATAGCCCACCAGGATGTTGTTGTCAATTGCCTCTTCGGTCACAGTTTTGGTTTTCTTCACGTATTCACCTCCTCCGAGGTCGTTCCTCAGGAACTTAAGGTTCAACTTCAATGGATTTCAATGTCATGGCGGCTTTCTGAGGAGTAACCATTTCCCTTATACGAGCGCCACGGGTGGTTCATCCATGCGAGCCTTGGTTACGGGTGGTGCAGGATTTATTGGTTCACACCTGATTGACCGTTTGGTCTCTCGCGGAGACCATGTTGTTGTATTGGATAATTTGTCGAGCGGCCACCTTTCCTTCCTCGACCATCACCAAGCAACGGGCCAAGTCAAGGTGATGGAAGGTGACGTCTGTAATTTCGAAGACGTTCATGCTGCCATGAAAGAAGACATTGATTGTGTATTCCATCTCGCTGCTAATCCAGATATTCGTCTTGGAACGCAAATTACAGACACCGACCTCAAACAAGGTACCATCGCAACCTACAACGTGGTTGAAGCGATGCGTCGCTGTGAGGTCAAACAAATTGCCTTCGCCTCTAGTTCAGTTGTCTACGGAGAAGGCGCCCCGCTACCAACTCCGGAACATTATGGGCCCTGCATGCCAATTTCACTCTACGGTGCGAGCAAACAAGCAGGAGAGGGCTTAATCAGCAGCTGGGTTGGCACATTTGGTTTGCAAGCATGGATTTTCAGGTTCGCTAACATCATCGGGGCACGTGGAACACACGGAGTAATTTTTGATTTCATTCACAAGTTACGAAAAGATCCGTCTCGCTTGGAAGTCTTGGGTAATGGCCTCCAAGAGAAATCCTACATGGAGGTCGGTGACTGTGCTGATGCAATTCTTCACGTTATGTCCATCGCCAAGGAACCGTTGAACCTGTACAATTTGGGCAGTCACGATACGGCTTCTGTACGCACCATCGCTGAAATCGTCGTGGATGTCACCGGATGCAAGGGTGCTAAAATCGAGTATACTGGAGGTGACCGCGGATGGGCTGGCGATATCCCGAAAGCGCGTCTCGCCATTGACAAAATGTTAGAAAGTGGCTTTGATGTGGGTATGAATAGCGAAGAAGCCATTCGTCATACGGCGGAAACCCTGCTTGTAGAAATTGGACTGGAGGATTGAACATGAAACACAATACAGAAGCTGACGTTCGAACGGACACTGCTATCAAAATCTTGGCTCTCTTTTTTGTTGCCATCATTTTCCTTGCCTTTACCACAAGCCCAATCAAAACAGGAACAAAAGAGGGTGAACGTGCTCCTCCTCTTGAAGGGATGATGTACAACGGCAGCGGCTGGACTCAATTCGATATGAACGACTACATGACTACCAACTGGACTGTTGGCGACGCCAATGGTGAATGGCTTGTTGTAAAATTCATGGACACGGACTGCAGTTTTTGTCTAAGAGACGCAGGTGAATTCGGCCAAGTTGCGGACTACTTCATGAAGATCTCAGAAGAGAACGACGGTTCGCCAGCCTGGAATGGACCGATGGTGAATTTCGTTGCCAGTGCCACGGAGTTGGATATTCAGGGGCATGAGTCCAGTCGTGCAGAGATTATATCCTATCGTGATAAATCCGGAGATTCATCCTGCGCAGGTCAGTCGTGCAGTAGCCGTGGTGGGGATGCTCACAACTTCATGTACATCGATGACCTTGACCAAGAGAACATGGAAGAATGGAAGATACCGGGGACTCCATCCTACTTTATCATCCAGCCCGATGGAATCGTGGCCTGGGTCCATTCAGAACATCCTCAAGAAAAGGTTTCAGACGGCCTGTTCAGGATTTTTAACGAACAGGGGTTGATGCCCGATGAATGAAAACATCATTCTCCTCTTTTACATCATTCCCCTCCTCGTTGGTACAGCCTTCATGACCAGGGCAGGCGATGCCATGGGGGTCTCGCTCGCAGGCCGCTATCCTACACTCGTGCATCGCCGTCGTCGGCATCTACTCGGTTTGAACATCGTCACCTTGGTTGGCTTTGCCATTTCAGTGCATACCTTGTGGATTACCAATAAAATTAGCGAAGGAGGTGAAGTATGCTCGAGCGCCACGGTCTTTTCTTGCGATGACGTACTTGGCAATGCTTCCTACAACGTTGATCCGATCTTTGGTATATCGTGGGGACTCATCGGTATGTTTGCCTTTGGAACGTTTCTCTTTATGGCCAACAGCGTTTCCAAAGACCCCGATGCTCGCTGGTCTGGCCAATACATGAAGTGGGGTTTCTACCTCACCGCAAGCGGACTTCTCGTTATTGCACTCCTGGTATCTTACGAGATTGAAATGGAAAAAATATGTCAATATTGCACAACCGCCCACGTTGCAAACGTGATTGCCATGTACGGGTTCTGGCGGGCCAGTAAAATGCATGAAGATGGCGAATGGAAGGATGAAGAGCCTTCATCCTCATGATGAGAGAGGTGACCTATATGAATAAAGAAACAATCTTTTGGATGATTATAACAATTAGCGCACTCGGTGCTATCGGCTTTTTATTGGGTGAAAGCGACGGGGAACCCCCGTTTTCAACAGCTGATGAGCGGCACGCACTTGCCAAGGAATGCATCGGCAGTCACGAAGGAGGTTTAGCCGAGCACTACCATGCAACGGTACGTGTCTCTATTCACGGCGAATTTATTTCCATACCCGACGATGTTGGATTGAACGATGAGGGTTGTTCAATGCGTCCGCTTCATACACATTCTGCAGATGGTAAAATCCACATTGAAATGAAAGAGGAAGGCACTGAGGCACCACTCGAGGCCTTTTTCGACATCTGGGGGAAGCACATGGATTCAACTGGTTTTGACGATTACCTCGTCAACGAAACAACAGAATTTCTGATGTTCGTCACAGATGCTGGTGGAAATCAAGAGGAAGTGACCTCGTTCCAAAATCACATTCTGGCGGACGGTCAGACCATCGATCTTGTGTTCCGAGACAAGGCTTAGGGCGTGAACGTGTCGTTGAACATGAATGCATTTGGTTCGGTTTCGATCTCTTCCATTCTCAGCACAGTGACCTCAATTTCACTTGCTTCCATGTAGGTAGTTCTCAGTTCGTGCATCAGTTGCTTTTGGACATCCTCC